>Ga0164305_10000661_pt1 | contig 13289 bp, 15 predicted proteins | sample Whisoiple_237_MG_FD_110215 | JGI IMG/M metagenome (GOLD analysis project Ga0164305, IMG submission 110215) | Soil microbial communities amended with pyrogenic organic matter from upstate New York, USA - Whitman soil sample_237_MG | ecosystem: Environmental > Terrestrial > Soil > Agricultural... | reverse complement strand
TCGACGAATATTTCAACCAGCCGCTGGACCTGTTCCCCTTCTGGGAGGACGGCCGCAAGCCAGACCGCTTCCACGTCCTGTTCAACCGCCAGATCGAGGAGCGTTTCCCGATCGACCAGGACATCCGCAGCCATGTGCACAACTACGGGCGCGGGGTGTTCGGGGCGCTGATGGTGCATATCGGGGTCAAACGGCTGAACCAGGCGCTGGCGCTGGTCGCCTTCACCCTGCTGGCCACACTGGGGCCGACGTGGTTCGCGGGCTGGACGGGCTCGCCGCAGATGGGCCTCGGCCTCGCGATCGGGGCCATGATCGTGGTCTTCGGCCTCTGGGGGGGCGTCCAGGCCGTGCTGTTCACCCAGTACCGGTTCCGGCTCGAAAACGATTCCTACGAGATGTCGCGCGAGATCGTGCAGCGGACGCGCGAGCTGCAGAACCTGTTCACCTCGGCTCGCGCCATGGCCGATCAGGCCGAGACCCAGTTCCAGATGGACGGCAAGGGATGGGGCGCGCGCGCCATGTACCTGACGCGGCTGACCATGTGGCTGGGCGCGCGGATGGAGTACCTCGAGAAATACGTCCAGATGGAGCTGTGGCGCGTGCGCCGCGAGCGCTACTGGACCCGCTGGCTTCAGCGGTTCGCCACGCCGCTGATCCTGATCGTCTGGCTGGTTCTGTTCGCCCTTGAGCCGGTGGCCGGCGACATGATGACCTTCCGCGGCCTGCAGGGGCTGGCGGTGCTGCTGGGCGTGCTGGTCAGCTGGGCGTCGTATGTGCGCTGGCGCACGCCGATGGAGGCCATCCAGCAGAAGCTGGGGGTCGAGGGCTGGGTCCGCTACGCCTCGCTGGACGTCGACAACGCGGTCGGCGAACAGGTCCGCCGCGACAAGGAACGGCTGGTCGAATACCGGGCGCTCACGCGGGGCCGCTAGCGCCGCAGCGAGCTCTGCACCTCGCGGGCGTCATAGGCCTCCGGGCGGTCCGGCTTTGGACCGTTGCCCATCAGCACCTCAAGCGTGGTCGAAGTCGCGGACGGGCCGGTGAAGTTCAGGCCGACGCCGACGCCGACACCCGAGGTCGAATAGTTGCCGTAGCGGCCGCCATAGCTGCTTGACCCGAAGCCGACGCCGACGTTCGGCTGCATGCCGCCGGCGCTGTCGGGCCGGCCGTCGATCCAGCGCTGGGTGACCTCGAACCAGTCATAGCCCTGCGAGGTGGTCAGTTCGGCCGCGCGCAGAAGGGCGTAATCGGATACCGGCCCCGGGGCGCCGACGCCGTTATAGGTGACGCGGAAGCGGTTGGACTCGATCCGCTGCTCGGCATAGCCCTGTCCGCCCGGCGAGGCCTGCGCCCCATAGGGCCCCAGGCTGGCGCAGGCCGACAGGGCTAGGCCCGCGGCGGCGATCAGAGGCAGGGTGAAACGGTTCATGACTTGGCTCCGACGTTTCTGAAATAGCGCCGGGGAATGGCGGAGGTTCCTGTGTCCGCTGACCTACGCAGCGAGGGTCAGAGGCCGGCCGCCGCCTTCAGCGCCTCGAAATCCTCGGGCGGGGGCGCTTCCACCGTGCGGTAACCGCCCTCGGGATGAGGGAAAACCAGTTTCGCGGCGTGCAGCATCAGGCGCGGTGCGGCGCGGCCGGCGAAGGTCAGGGCCCCGCCGTAGCGGGCGTCTCCTGCCAGCGGACGGCCGATGGAGGCCATGTGGACGCGCAGCTGGTGCATCCGTCCCGTCGCCGGATCCAGCTCGACCAGCGCGCCGTCGTCCGAGGCGGACAGGGTGCGATAGCGGCTGAGGGCGGGCTGGGCGCCGGGCGTCTCCGGCGCGACGGCGCGCATATAGCTCTCGCGGCCGATTTCCTGACGCAGCAGCGGCTTGTCGATCGTGCCTGAAGCCGGCTCGGGCGCGGCCGAGACGAGGGCCAGATAGGTCTTCTTGAAGCGCCGGGCCTGCATGGCCTTGCCGAGGAAGCCGGCGGCGGGCTTGGTTTTCGCGGCGAGGATGACGCCCGAGGTGTCGCGGTCCAGCCGGTGCACCAGATCGGGCCGTTTCCCGTTCGAGCGGGCGAAGGCCCACAGCAGGTCGTCCAGCGTATGCGCCTGGATGCGGCCGCCCTGGCTGGAGAGGCCTGCGGGCTTGTTGAAGGCGATCACGGCCTCGTCCTCATGGAGGACCCACGAGCGGACAGCGGCGATATCGTCTTCGGACAGGGTGATCGGGGGGGCGAAGGCCATCACGGCTCTTCGCCCGTCGCCGCCCTCACGGTCAAGGCGTCAGACAGGGCGGCCGAGCCGGCGGTGTTGTCGAACACGCACCAGGTCGGCGCCTTCGCGGCTTCGTCGCGTAGGGTTCGCGCGGTCTCGGCGAGCACCGCGGGGCTGTAGGCGGAGTAGTACATCCGCGGCGAGCCGTGCAGGCGGAGATAGGTCAGGCCGCGCCAGCCGCCGGGTTTGTCGGCGCCCGGAGGCCTGGCGGGGTCGGCGGCGACGCGGGCGATGCGGCGGTTTGCGAGCCATGCGTCGGTGTCCGGCGTGAACCAGTCGGCGTGGCGGGGTTCGCAGGCCACCGGGGCGTCGATGCGCGCCTGCAGGGCGTCGAAGAAGGCGGCGGCGAGGGCCTCGTCGAACTTCAGGCTGGGCGGCAGCTGGACGAGGACCACGGCGAGCTTGGCCCCGAGGCCGGCCGCCTCCCCGGCGAAGCGGTCGAGAACCCCTTCCGGATCGGCGAGCCGCTGGTCGTGCGTCAGCAGGCGCGGGACCTTGGCCGAGAAGCGGAAGCCGTCGGGCGTGGAGGCCGCCCACCGCTCGTACGTCGTGCGTTTATGGGGCCGATGGAAGCTGGTGTTGATCTCCGCCGCGTTCATCACGCGGGCGTAGCGTTCCAGATGCGAGCCTTCGCCCGCAAATCGGTCGGCGACGGCGGTCGGAATGCTCCAGCCGGCCGTGCCGATCCTGAGGTCGAAAGTCGCCATACAGGGCCAAGCCGCGAGGCCCGGCCCGGTTCCTCAGCGCAGGACGCCCCGCTTGCCCATGATCGAGGCGTACCAGACGAAGAAGACGCAGATGACGCCCTTGACCACCAGCATCGGCCACCAGCCGCCCATGGCCTCCATCCCGTTCGACAGGGCGAAGGTGTAGACCGCGCCCGCCGCCCATCCGAGGATGGAGGCCGCAAAGGCGTGCAGGGCCCATTTGCGGCGCACCAGCAGCAAAATGCCCCCGAGCAAGCCGCCCCAGACCGCGATCGCCCAGGCCGCGTCGGTCCAGGCCGGCATGGCGTGGAAATACGCCATCTGAAGCTCGGTCGGATCCATGTTTGCCAGCCAGGCGTCGCCCTGCAGCTGGGTCATCGTGTAGTCGAGGCAGCCGAGGCCGTTCCACAGCAGGGCGACCACCCCGACCAGCCACAAATGCCATGGCGTGCGGGGGCGGCCGCCCATGCCGCTCATCGCAGCACGCCCTTCTTGCCCATGGTCCAGGCGTACCAGGCCAGGAAGGCGGCGATCACGACAATGACCCAGGGCATATAAGCCATGACAGCCATGGCCGCCGGCAGCTCCGGCATCGGATTCATCAGGCCGTACATCAGGCTTCCAACCGCGCCCAGCAGCGACAGGACGAAGGCGTGGACGGCGTAGCGGCTGCGCATCAGCAGCAGGATCGAACCGGCCACCGCGCCCCAGACGCCCGCAATCCACGGGGCGTACATCCAGACCGGCATGGCGTTGTAATAGGCGATCATGGCGTCGTTCATTCCCGAGGCGCGCCAGTAGGCCTCGCCCTGGGTGACGCTCATGACGAAATCATAGGCGCCGAAGCCGTTCCACAGCAGTGACAGGACGCCCACGAGCCACAGGTGCCAGGGCGTACGCGTCGTCATCGAGGTCGTATCGGTCATGGTCCCCTCCCAAGGTTGATCGATGGCGAGAGGCTAGACCCAAAACCGACGTTACGGCAACGGTCAGTCCGGGTTTGCAGCGGCGTTGGCGCGCATGGTCGCCCAGCGTTCCAGACGCTCCTTCACCTTCGCCTCATGCCCCTCCCCTTTCGGCGCATAGAAGACGCGGCGCTCCATGCCGTCGGGGAAGAAGTTGGCTCCCGAGAAGCCTTCGGGCGTGCTCGGGTCGTACTGGTAGCCCTTGCCGTAGCCGAGCTGTTTCATCAGCTTTGTCGGGGCGTTGCGGATGTGGGCGGGGGGCATGAGCGAACCGGTTTCGTGGGCCGCCTTCTTCGCCGCCTTGAAGGCTTCATAGACGCCGACCGACTTGGGCGCGGTAGCCAGATGGACGACCGCCTGCGCCAGCGCCAGTTCGCCCTCGGGACTGCCCAGGAAGTCGTAGGTGTCCTTGGCGGCGTTTGCGACCAGCAGGGACAGGGGGTCGGCCTCGCCGATATCCTCGACCGCCATGCGCACGATGCGGCGGGCCAGATACAGCGGATCCTCGCCGCCGTTCAGCATTCGCGCCAGCCAGTAGAGGGCGGCGTCGGGGTCGGAGCCGCGCACCGACTTATGCAGGGCGGAGATGAGGTTGTAGTGCTCCTCCCGGCTCTTGTCGTAGGCCGGCGCGCGCTTCTGCAGGATGCCGGCGAGGGCCTGCACATCGAGCGGATCGGTCGCGGTCAGGTCGAACAGGACCTCGGACATGGTCAGCAGATAGCGGCCGTCGCCGTCGGCCAGGGCGAGCAGCGCCTGACGGGCTTCAGGCGTCAGAGGAAGCGTTTTGGCTTCCTGTTCCTCGGCGCGAATCAACAGTTGATCGAGAGCCTCATCGTCGAGCCGTTTCAGGACATAGACCTGCGACCGCGACAGAAGCGCCCCGTTCAGTTCGAACGACGGATTTTCAGTGGTGGCCCCGACGAGGGTGACGATCCCCTCCTCCACGAACGGCAGGAATCCGTCCTGCTGGGCCCGGTTGAAGCGGTGAATCTCGTCGACGAACAGCAGGGTGCTCTGGCCGGCGGCGCGGCGCATCCGGGCGGCCTCGAACGCTTTCTTCAGATCGGCGACGCCGGAAAAGACCGCGCTGATCTGCTGGAACTGATAACCAGCCGCCTGGGCCAGCAGGCGGGCGATGGTGGTCTTGCCGGTGCCGGGCGGACCCCACAGGATCATCGAGCCCAGACGCCCGGCCTCGACCATCCGCCGGATCGGTCCGCCCGGCCCCAGCAGGTGATCCTGGCCCACCACCTCGTCGAGGGTGCGGGGCCGCAGGCGGTCGGCCAGCGGCGCGTCGGGGGGTTGGATGCCGGAGGCTTCGAACAGGTCGGTCATGGACGCTCAGAGATAGGCGTTACCGCCGGGGTTTTCACGCGTTAGTATCGAACGAAACGCAGGAGACGGCGCCGTGACCGAAGACCGGAACGCACAAGGACCGCAGACGGGCGTGGTGCCTCACCTGACCATCCCGTCGCGCGGCGGACAGGCGGCGGTGGAATTCTACACCCGCGCCTTCGGAGCCGAGGAGGTCCGGCGGCACATGGCCGAGGACGGCGAGCGGCTGATGCACTGCGCCCTGACCATCAACGGGGCCAGCGTCATACTCAATGACGAGTTCCCCGAGTTCAACGGCGAGCAGGACATCGCGCCCAAGGGCGTGACCATCCACCTGCAGGTCGACGACGCCGACGAATGGTGGAACCGCGCCATACTGGCGGGCGGCGTGCCGCTGTACCCGATCGCCGACCAGTTCTGGGGCGATCGCTACGGCCAGCTGCGCGACCCGTTCGGCCACACCTGGTCGATCGGATCGCCGATCAAGGAAGCCTAGCGGATCACGGCCGTGAACTGCTGACCGCGGCGCTGGAGTGTCACCTCCGAGCCGCGGGGGACGTTGGCGAGCTGGGTGGTCGAGGTCACACGCCGCCCGTCGACGGCCACGATCAGGTCGCCTCGCGCCAGGAACCGGGCGGCGAAACCACGCCCGTCGATCGATCCCACCATGATGCCGTCGGTGAACGGGTCCGCGCCCAGCCGATCCGCGAGGGCGGGGTTCAGGGCGATGACCTGCGCGCCGGAGAAGACGCCGTTCTGCACCACGGTCGCCTTGTCGACGTCAGCGTCGCCGGGCAGCGGCTGCACCCGAGCGTTCACCGTCTCGGCGCGGCCGTCGCGCAGCAGCGCCACCCGCACCGTCTCGTTCGGCTCGTGCGCGCCGACGCGGTAGTTCAATCCGCTCTGGTCGTTGATCTCGGCGCCGTCGACGGCGGTGATGACGTCTCCGGTCTGTACGCCCGCGCGCGCGCCCGGACCGCCGGCGTAGACCTCGGTGACCACCAGACCCTGCGGGCGGTCAAGGCCGAGGCTGCGGGCGACGTCGGCGCTGACGGCCTCGCCCTTCACGCCCAGCCATGGCCGGACCACGGCGGTGGCGCCGCCGACGGCGGAATCCACCACCCGGCGGACGGCCGCCGCCGGCACGGCGAAGCCGACGCCCGACGACGATCCCGAGCGCGAGAAGATGGCCGTGTTGATCCCGATCAGGTCGCCGTCCATGTCGACCAGCGCGCCCCCGGAGTTGCCGGGATTGATGGCCGCGTCGGTCTGGATGAAGGAGCCGCTGTCGCTGATGCCCGTGTCGGTCCGGTTCAGGGCCGAGATGATCCCGTTGGTCACTGTCTGGCCGACCCCGAACGGATTGCCGATGGCCAGCACCAGATCGCCGATCTGCTGTTCCTCGCGGTCGTCGATGTTGAGCGTCGGCAGGCGTTCATTGACGCCCTCGAGCTGAAGCACGGCGATGTCCGAGCGCTCGTCGGCAAGGACCACGCGGGCCTCGAACTCGCGCCGGTCGTTCAGCACGACCTTGATCTGCTGCATGCCGTTGATGACGTGATAGTTGGTCACCACCACGCCCGTGTCTCGCACGATGACGCCGGATCCGACGGAGCCGACCTGCTGCTCGCGCGCGCCCTGTCCGAACATGGACCAGAACGGGTCCTGGACCCGCTGCACGCCCCTCGCCGACACATTGACAACGGCCGGGGCGGCGGTGCGCACGACCGGAGCGAAGCTGGACTTCATCGCCATGGCGTCGCCGGGAACGACCCGGTTGTCGGCGAAGACCCCGTCCTGGGCTTTCGTATTGTTGGACTGGCCGCAGGCGGCGAGCGTCAGGGCGGCGGCAATGGCGAGCGTACGGGTCTTCATGGTCATCCGGTTCAGTCAGAAACGCACAGGCGTCGCCATTCCGCACCGGCTTTTGGACCGGATCAAGGCGTCGGCGGGGCCTCAACGGGCATGGCGTCGCGTCGTTCCGCTCCGCGCCCCACCAGCCAGCCGATCACCGCCGCCAGAAGCAGCACGGCGGCGGCCAGATAGAAGGCCAGGCCGGGCATCTGGATGACGGCGAACTCGCCCACCGACAGGGAATAGATCCAGCCGAAGAACAGCGGCGACATGACGCCGGCGATCGAGGCCACGCTCATGTTCGCGCCCTGAAGCTGGCCCTGCTCGTCCTCGCCGACTCGGCGGGTCATCAGCGACTGCAGGGTCGGCATGGCCAGACCCCACAGGGCGTTGGGCAGCATGGCGAGCATGAACATCAGCCAGTCGGGGGCCCAGCCCATAAGTGCAATCCCGACCGTGCCGCCGATCAGGCCCAGCACCATCGTCCACCGGTCGCCCAGCCGCTTGACGACCGGCCCGACCAGAACGCCCTGCACCAGCATATCCAGCACGCCCACGAGGGCCAGCAGCAGGCCGACCTCCTTCGGTCCCCACCCGTATCGCCACGCCGCGTAGAGCACGAACACCGCCGAAAAGACGTGGTGGGCGAAGTAGAGCAGGAAGTTTACGACCGCGAGGCCGCTGAGCTCCGGGTGACGGCGCAGCAGGATCAGGGACCCTGCCGGATTGGCCCGCTTCCAGCTGAAGTCCATCCGCTTGTCCACGGGCAGGCTCTCCGGCAGGACCAGCAGGCCGTAGAGGAAGGCCACGCCCGACAGGCCCGCGGCGAACCAGAACGGAACCCGCGGGCCGAACTCGCCGAGGAAGCCGCCAAGGATCGGCCCCAGCACGAAGCCGCCCGAGAAGGCCGCGCCGATCAGCCCATAGGCGCGGGCCCGTTTCTCGGGCGCGGTGATGTCGGCCATATAGGCGTAGACGGTGGTGAAGCTGGACGAGGTGATCCCGGCGATGATCCGTCCCAGCGCCAGCCACCACAGGTTCGGCGCCACCGCCATCAGCACATAGTCCAGCGCCAGACCGGCGCAGCTGATCAGGATGACCGGACGGCGGCCATACTTGTCCGACAGCGAGCCGATGATGGGCGAGCAGATGAACTGCATCCCCGCCCACAGGGCCACGAAGACACCGTTGATGACGCCGGCCTGCGCATTGGAGCCGACGAAATCCTCGATCAGCCGCGGCAGCACCGGGATGATGATCCCCATGGCCACGACATCCAGCACCGCCGTCACGAAGATGAAGGCGAGCGCAGCGCGATGGGTGCGGAAACGAGCGAGAGCGGACATGAGAGGCCTTGTGGGAGGACCGGCCTTCTAGCCGACCCGGGCGCTCCCGTCAGCCCTGTGGAAGGCTCGCAAGTCGAGGTTGCGAAAGCTTAATCCCGCGACGCCTTGCGCGAAGCGGCGGCGCAAGGCCAAGCTGAGTCCATGACAACCGTGATCGAGACGCCCGTTATCGAAGTCAGGGGCCTGACCAAGACCTACGGAACCGTACGCGCCCTCGACGGGCTGGACCTGTCGATCCCGCGGGGCGGCGTCTATGGCGTGCTGGGACCGAACGGGGCCGGAAAGTCGACCCTGTTCCGCATCCTGCTGGGCCTGATCCGGCCCACGGAGGGGGCGGCGTCGGTTATGGGCGGGCCGGTCGGTCAGGTGGCCTCGATGCGCCGCATGGGTTCGATGATCGAGACGCCGCGCTTCCCGCCGTACATGACCGCGCGGCAGGTCCTGCACTGGCTGGCGCTGGAGCATGGAGTCGGCGCGGCGGTCGATGTTCCCGGATGGCTGGAGCGCGTCGGCCTGACCGAGGCGGCGGACCGCAAGGTCAAGGGCTTCTCGGTCGGCATGCTGCAGCGCCTCGGCGTCGCGGCCGCCCTGATGAGCAAGCCCGAGCTGGTCATCCTCGATGAACCGACCAGCGGCATGGATCCCCCCGGGATTCAGGAGATGCGGGCCCTGATCCGCAGCCTGGCCGACGACGACGGCGTGACCGTGGTTCTGGCCAGCCACCAGCTCCAGGAGGTGCAGCGCATCTGCGACCGCGTGGCGATCCTGCACAAGGGCAAGCTCGTCCGCGAAGGCGCCGTCACCGAGCTGACGGCGACCGGCGAACAGCTGCGCCTGTCGGTGAAGCCGGTGGATCAGGTCATCGGCATCCTCGGCTCACGCGGCGTACGTGACGGGGCAGCCGTTCTGGCCAATGTGTCCCGGGCCGAAGGGCCCGGCCTGATCCGGGCCCTCGTCGAGGCCGGGATCGAGATCGACGAGGCCCGCTGGGTCGGCGCCGATCTGGAAAGCGTCTTCTTCACCGAAACCGGATCCATCCGCGCGCCGGAGACTACCCATGCTGGTTGATGCGCTCAGGGCCGAGGCCTACCGGTTTTCGCTGAACCGGATGCAGGTGTTCGTCAGCGTCGTGATGACGCCTCTGCTGTTCGCGATCGGCGGCGCATTCTTCCATTACATCAGCAAGTCCAAGGGCGACGAGGCCGCCGACAAGGTCGGTTTGATCATCCCCGCCTCGGCCACGCCCGTGAACCTCGGCGACGCCTTCGCCTTCGCGGCCTCGGGCAGCGCCAATGGCGTCATCCTGATCTGTATGCTGATCGGGGCGGCCACCCTCTACGCCGGCGACTATCGCTGGGAATCCTGGCGTCTGATCAGCGCGCGCAACGACCGCGTCTCGCTGATCCTCGCCAAGGTCGGGGTGGTCAAACTGCTGGCCATCGCCTCGAGCCTGCTGTTTCTGGCGGCTACATTCGTCTTCCTGATCGCCCAGGCGGTGGTCTACGAGCGGAGCCTCAGCTTCTCGATCGACGGCGCCGAGGCCGGTAAGGCTGCGCTGGTCTGGCTGCTGTCCTATGTCCGCATCGTCCAGTTCACGATGATCGCCCTGCTGACGGCGGTTATGAGCCGCTCTCTGCTCGCCGCCCTGTTCGTCCCCTGGGCCCTGGGTTTCGTCCAGGGCATTCTCGGCACGGCCTCGCCGCTGCTGGGTTGGGAGCCGCAGATGTGGCTGCCGCAACTGCTGCTGCCGGGTCTGGCCTATGACACGCTGAAGGCGGCTGTCGCCGGGCCGCTGGCGGCGCCCCTGACGGACGCGACGGTATGGCGGTCGCTAACGGGACTGGCCCTCTGGACTATCCTGCCGCTGATCGGCGCGCTGGCGTGGTTCAAGCGTCAGGACCTGTCCAAGGAATAGGCGTCAGAGCCGCTTTTCCATCCAGACGTTGCAGCGGGCGTAGGGCGTCGGCTGCGGCGGCAGGTCGATGAAGCCGAAGCGGCGGTACAGCCCGATGGCGTGGGTCTGGGCCCTGTTGGTCTCCAGATACAGGCGCGGAGCGCCCGCCGCCCGCGCCGCCGCCTCGCAGGCGTCCAGCAGCCGCCAGCCCAGGTTCAGCCCGCGCGCATCCGTAAGGACCGCCATCTTGCCGACCTCATAGCCGCCGTCGGCCATGGCCATCAGCGAGCAGCAGCCGACCGGCTGTCCGTCCCGCTCGGCGATGAAGATGAAGCCGCCCCGGTCCAGGATCGATCCCTGCGGATCGCCGAGAACCAGCTGGTCCTTCGCCTCAAGCTCATAACCGCCCGCCAGCAGCCAGTCCTCGTTCAACGACCGCCAGGCGGCGGCGTGGGAGGGCCGGTAGGAAACGATCTCGACGGATTGTGCGGTCATGAAGCCCCTCCCCTCCCATCTGGGCGCTTGGCGGACAAAGAAAAAGGGCGGCCGGTTCGCACCGGCCGCCCTTTTCTCAGGCCCCTGACGGGAAGCGCGCTTACGCTTCTTCGTCGCCCTCGATGGCGTAGACCGGACCCGAGTCCAGGCCCTTGGCGTCGGCGTCGCGATCGACGAACTCGATCACGGCCATGGCGGCGTTGTCGCCGTGGCGATAGCCGGCCTTCATGATGCGGATGTAGCCGCCGTTACGTTCGGCGTAGCGCGGGCCGATCGTCTCGAACAGCTTGCCGACCTGCGGAACGTCGCGGACCTGGCTGATCGCCTGACGACGCGCGTGCAGGTCGCCCTTCTTGGCGAGCGTGACCAGCTTCTCGACGAAGGGACGCAGTTCCTTCGCCTTGGGAAGCGTGGTCGTGATCTGCTCGTGCTTGATCAGCGACGCAGCCATGTTGGCGAACATGGCGGTCCGGTGTGCGCTCGTACGACCGAGCTTGCGATAGGCGGCGCCGTGGCGCATCGGGGTCTCTCCTACTCAACCCTGGTATCCGTCACGCGGACCTGGGGCTTTCTCATTCTAACCGCTCCGCGATCCGGGTGGATCAAGGGCGGAGGGTTGAAACTAGATCTGGTCGTCGAACTTCTTGGCCAGGTCTTCGATGTTTTCAGGCGGCCAGTTCGGCACATCCATGCCGAGGCTGAGCCCCATCGTCATCAGGACTTCCTTGATTTCGTTCAGCGACTTGCGGCCGAAGTTCGGGGTGCGAAGCATTTCGCCCTCGGTCTTCTGGATCAGGTCGCCGATGTAGACGATGTTGTCGTTCTTCAGGCAGTTGGCCGAACGCACCGACAGTTCCAGCTCGTCCACCTTCTTCAGCAGGGCCGGGTTGAAGGGCAGGTCGGGCTTGCCGTCAGCAGCTTCCACGGCCTTCTTCGGCTCGTCGAAGGTGATGAAGATCTGGAGCTGGTCCTGCAGGATGCGCGAGGCGTAGGCCACCGCGTCAACCGGCGAGACGGCGCCGTTGGTTTCGACTTCCAGGATCAGCTTGTCATAGTCCAGCGACTGGCCCTGACGGGTCGGCTCAACGCGATAGGCGACGCGCTTGACCGGCGAATACAGGGCGTCGACGGCGATCAGGCCGATGGGGGCGTCTTCCGGACGGTTCAGCTCGGAGGCGACATAGCCCTTGCCGTTCTGGACGGTCAGTTCCATGCGCACCGAAGCGCCCTCGTCCAGCGTGCAGATCACGTGGTCGGGGTTCAGCACCTCGATGTCCGACGGGACGTCGATCTGGCCGGCCGTGACGGCGCCGGGGCCCGTGGCGCGCAGGGTCATGCGCTTGGGGCCTTCGGCGTGCATGCGCAGCGCCAGTTGCTTGATGTTCAGCACGATGTCGACGACGTCTTCCCGCACGCCTTCCAGCGACGAGAATTCGTGGACGACGCCGTCGATCTGGATCGCGGTCACGGCGGCGCCTTGCAGCGACGACAGGAGAACGCGGCGCAGGGCGTTGCCGAGCGTCACGCCGAAGCCGCGTTCCAGGGGCTCGGCGACCAGGCGCGACTTGCGCTGCGGGTCGGAGCTCGCCTCGATCTGCGGCTTCTCGGGACGGATCAGCTCTTGCCAGTTACGTTCGATCATGGGTGTCCCTCGAAAACGGAGCGCCGGTCCCTCGCTCCTCGTCAGGAGCGGCAGGACCGGCGGAGATAGTTAGTCGGTCGGAGTTCGCTTAGACGCGGCGGCGCTTGGGCGGACGGCAACCGTTGTGCGGCATCGGCGTGACGTCGCGGATGGTGGTGATGGTCAGGCCGACCGACTGCAGGGCGCGCAGGGCCGACTCACGGCCGGAACCGGGACCCGAAACGTTGACTTCCAGCGTCTTCACGCCGTGTTCCTGCGCCTTCTTGCCGGCGTCTTCGGCGGCCATCTGGGCGGCGTACGGGGTCGACTTGCGCGAACCCTTGAAGCCCATGTGTCCGGCCGACGACCACGAGATCGCGTTGCCCTGGGCATCGGTGATCGTGATCATGGTGTTGTTGAAGGACGCATTCACGTGGGCGACGCCCGAGGTGATGTTCTTGCGCTCGCGCTTCTTTACGCGACCCGGTTCCTTGGCCATCGTTATCTCTTACTTCTTCTTGCCGGCGATCGGCTTGGCGGGACCCTTGCGGGTGCGGGCGTTGGTGTGCGTGCGCTGGCCGCGGACCGGCAGGCCCTTGCGGTGACGCAGGCCGCGGTAGCAGGCCAGGTCCATCAGACGCTTGATGTTGACGGCGGTGTCGCGGCGCAGGTCGCCCTCGACGGTGTAGTCGCGGTCGATGGCCTCGCGGATCTGCAGGACTTCCTGGTCGGTCAGCTGGTTCACCCGGCGGGCGTCCTCGATGCCGACCTTGCTCACGATCTCCCGGGCCTTCGCCGGGCCGATCCCGT
>Ga0164305_10000660_pt1 | contig 13291 bp, 16 predicted proteins | sample Whisoiple_237_MG_FD_110215 | JGI IMG/M metagenome (GOLD analysis project Ga0164305, IMG submission 110215) | Soil microbial communities amended with pyrogenic organic matter from upstate New York, USA - Whitman soil sample_237_MG | ecosystem: Environmental > Terrestrial > Soil > Agricultural... | reverse complement strand
TATGAGACATAACAATAATATTCCGACAAAAAATAGCTGCCTCCACCAGGAAGCAGCTATGTTCAATCAGGTGGGCATCACCCACCCTACACGAGATTAGTAATCGAAGTCGCCGCCGCCCATACCAGCGCCAGCACCAGCCGCAGCGCCGTCTTTGGGTTCAGGCTTGTCAACTACGATGCACTCAGTTGTTAGCACCATGCCAGCGATAGAAGCAGCATTTTGCAGTGCGGAACGAGTCACCTTAGCCGGGTCAACGATACCAGCTTCAAACATATCGACAAACTCATTGGTTGCCGCGTTGAAACCAACGTTGAATTCCTTCTCTTTAACCCGTTCAGCAATGACGGCACCGTTTTGACCTGCGTTCTCAGCAATCCGCTTCAGAGGCGCAGCTAAGGCACGGGCAACAATCAGGGCACCCGTCAATTCTTCATTCTTGAGGCTATCATTTGCCCAAGACTCTAACTGAGGAGTCAGGTGAGCTAAGGTAGTACCACCACCGGGGACAATCCCTTCTTCAACCGCAGCTTTGGTCGCGTTAATCGCGTCTTCTAAGCGCAGTTTGCGGTCTTTCATTTCGGTTTCGGTAGCAGCACCGACTTTAACAACTGCTACGCCACCAGCGAGTTTCGCCAAACGTTCTTGCAGTTTTTCCTTGTCGTAGGAAGAATCCGTTTCGTCCATTTGACGGCGGATTTGTTCGCAACGAGCTTTAACAGCTTGATCGTTACCTTCGGCAACAATGGTGGTGTTGTCTTTGGTGATCGTGATGCGGCGAGCTTTGCCCAGCATATCCAACTTGGTGTTGTCTAGCTTCAAGCCAGCATCTTCGGTGATCAATTGACCACCTGTGAGCACAGCAATATCTTCTAGCATGGCTTTGCGGCGATCACCAAAACCAGGAGCTTTAACCGCAGCTACATTTAACACACCCCGCAGGCGGTTAACAACCAAGGTAGCTAGGGCTTCTTTTTCGATATCTTCAGCCAAAATTACCAAAGGACGACCTGCACGAGCCACTTGCTCTAGCACGGGTACGAGGTCTTGCACTAAGGCAATTTTCTTGTCGGTAATCAGGATGAAAGGTTCATCAAAAACAGCTTCCATCCGCTCCATATCGGTAGCGAAGTAGGGAGAGATGTAGCCTTTATCAAAGCGCATCCCTTCAGTGATTTCGAGTTCGGTGGTCATTGATTTCCCTTCTTCTAGGGAAATAACGCCTTCTTTACCGACTTTATCCATCGCTTCAGCAATCATTCTGCCGACTTCTTCGTCGTTACCAGCAGAGATGGAAGCTACTTGGGCGATCGCCTTAGAATCTTCGATTTGCTTGGCGTGTTCTGCAATCTGACCGACTAAGAAGTTAGTCGCTTTGTCAATCCCGCGCTTGAGGGCGATCGCATTCGCACCTGCGGCAACGTTCCGTAAGCCCTCTTTCACCATTGCGTGAGCTAGAACAGTTGCGGTTGTGGTACCATCACCCGCAGCGTCATTGGTTTTAGAAGCAGCTTGACGAATCAAAGCTACGCCAGTGTTTTCAACGTGATCTTCTAGTTCAATCTCTTTCGCAATCGTGACGCCATCATTCACGATCTGAGGAGCGCCGAACTTCTTCTCTAGAACCACGTTACGGCCTTTAGGACCGAGGGTAACGGCGACAGCTTCAGCCAGAATATCCATGCCCTTTTCTAGGGCGCGACGAGCGTTTTCGTTATAAATGATGCGCTTAGCCATAGGTGTCAACGATTTTGGTTTTTAGGTTTGGGATTAAACTTCAGAAATTAGGAGACGATCGCTAGAATGTCTTTTTCAGAGAGCAGAACGTATTCTTCGGTGCCTAATTTGATATCGGTGCCAGCGTACTTAGAATAGAGAACTTTATCTCCGACTTTAATTTCTGGCTCAGAGCGAGAACCATCGTCATTGCGCTTGCCGGGGCCGACCGCAACGATTTCGCCAACTTGAGGCTTTTCCTTGGCGGTGTCAGGTAGAAGAATTCCACCGGCGGTCTTTTCTTCTGAGGCGCTCACTTTCACAAAAACGCGATCGCTCAGGGGTTTAACTGTGGATACACTTAAAGATACTGCTGCCATACAAACTTACTCCAGTTGATGCTTTCTTTAAATTAGCACTCTCAACTCCTGAGTGCTAATTTAGCGAACAGCACCATGCGATCGCAACAAACGGTAGGGTACGGGTTACCGAACTTAACCATTAGGACAGAGGAAATTTGAGAAGAATTCTGTCAGGGAGCGGCACAGAACCCGCACTACCAGCAAGCAGACAACTAAAGATATAGTTTTAGGCAGAGTGCCTTTGGGCTGATATTTTCAGCCTGTGAGCTTAATAATTCTTAATAAACTATGTACGAGTCGTGATGAGTGAAAACCCAGTAGAGCCAGCTAGCTCTGAAGTCCCTGAGGGGATTAAAGTCAAAGATGACGCGATCGCTGCTTGTGTGCAAAGCCTAGGACTAAACCAAATCCAGCGCCACCTATTTATCTGTGGTGATCCCACCTTTCCCCAATGTTGTTCCAAGGAAACTAGCCTAGAAGCCTGGAACTACTTAAAAAAAAGACTCAAAGAGTTAAAGCTAGATAAACCCAGCGACACTCAACCGAGTTGCATCTTCCGTACCAAAGCCAACTGCTTACGAGTTTGCGCCTCTGGTCCAATTATGGTGGTCTATCCAGACGGAGTTTGGTATCGTGACGCAACTCCCCCTGTGATCGAGCGCATTATTCAAGAACATCTGATTGGTAACAATATTGTTCAAGAATATGCTTTTCTCGTTCATCCTCTGCCATAGCCCTATAAAATAACATAGTATTTATAGACGATTCTTCCGTATCCCTACTAGAGTTTTGTCATTAATATACAAGCGGTTAGCTGGCATCTTCCAGAATCAAGATAGACTTGCTGCAACTTCAGTGTGCAATTACTGATCTAGTAGATTACAGCCCGTAACAGAGATAATACTGAGATATAGAGTTGAAAAACTTCACTAATCCAGGCTTGGCGAGTGTCCTAACATGAAAGAGAACGGTGTAAGAGATCACAAGCGACTGCTGCTGATTGATGACGACCCTAACCTGATCTTACTGGTCAAGGACTACCTGGAGTTTCGGGGGTACGAGGTCATCACAGCCGAAAATGGTCGGGAAGCACTAGAAGTGCTAGAACAAGACATTCCCGACATGATCATTTGTGATGTAATGATGCCAGAGATGGATGGCTATGCTTTGGTTGAGCATGTCCGAGAAGATCCCCGTACTAACTGGATTCCTGTGTTATTTCTGTCAGCCAAGGGTCAAAGCCAAGACCGGGTGAAGGGACTCAACACAGGCGCAGATGTTTACATGGTGAAGCCATTTGAACCCGAAGAACTAGTGGCGCAAGTAGAATCTTCTCTAAAGCAGGCAACTCGCTTGATTCAACATCCCACCAAAGCCACAGACGCAGGGTCAAAAATTCAAGTCCCCTTTGATGTGGAGTTAACCCCAACCGAATTAAAGGTAGTTCAGTTTGTCGCTAGAGGTTTAGCGAATCGAGAAATTGCAGAGCAGATGAATGTTAGTCAGCGCACGATAGAGAGTCATGTCTCTAATATGCTTGGCAAAACTGGGTTGCATAATCGCACAGAATTAGCTCGTTGGGCGATTGAAAGCAACATGGCATAGGGGACTGCCATATTCACAATCCTAAAAATATTAAGAGGCTGGATTTATTCAATCCGACCTCTTAATTTCATCATTGGGTTTAGCATCTTATGGAAGCAACAGATATAGCAGAAGGCAAAAGGAAAAACTCATAAAACTAGTGGTTTGGGAAATTAAGAATGCCTTAACAACCCTGTCTGCTGCTATATATCTACAGAGCTATAAAATTCAAACTTGTTACCAACCATCTTCTTCTAAATCTGATTGGCTCCAAATTTCTAACTCTAGCTTTTGTAAATAAGCTAAAGCTGCTTGAATTTGCTGTTGTGTGCCTCGAAGTTCCAAGTCAAACCAACCGTCATCGCGTGCATTAGCACCCAGTAATGCACCTGCAATGTTAACAGTAATACCGTGGTTGGCTACTAGGCGTGAAATTACAGGTTCTTCATGAAAATTTTTAGGAATCCGAAGTTTAATCCGGAGTTTTGTGGGTCTATTATCTCCAGTCGTTTCCTGATTTAATGGACTAGAGTGAGTAACTAATGCATCATGACTAGGCTGAGTTACCATCGGATTCTCCCTGTGTTAAGTCCAGACTAATTTGAAGGTTTTGAGTCAGAGTTACCAGCAAAATTCTTGAGAATCAGACTCAGATAGCACTTCCAAATCTAAGTCATTAATATAAATTTGGGCATTGCGGAGTTGCTCAGAAGTCCCGGTTAGCTCTAAGTCAAACCAACCATCATCTATGGCATTAGCCCCTAATAGGGCGGCAACAATATTGATGCTTAAACCATAGTGAGAGACTAAGTGAGAAATGACAGGTTCCTGGCGATAATGTTTAGGAATTCTCACTCTAATACGAGTTTTAATAAATTCCTGAGCAGCTACTTGGGGATTTCCTAGATTAATCTCAGAGGTATTGAATGAATTTTTTGCGAGTTGGTTAATACTCATCAAAGTTGCCTCTTATCCAATAATTAAAGTGGTGAGATTTAATTGCTCCATATAGTCGAAAGCCTTTTGAATTTGCACGCTTTCTCCTTGCAGTTCTAGTTCAAATTGCCCGGGTGTATTAGTAACTAACAAAGCAGAACGAATATTGACAGTTAACCCATAATCAGCAATCATTTGGGAAATTATGGGTTGTTCTCGATATTCCAGAGGAATCCGCAATTGAATGCTGACTTGAGTAAGATGATCAGCGATCGCACTATTGCTATTTACAGAGGGATCAGGCGCTAAAGCTTTGATTTGTAACCGCTTAGAACGTCGCAGCATCTAACCAATCTCCTATTTAACATCTTTGATTCGGGTTCTACGCTCTAGAATTTCTTTGAGGATGAGTGTAATAAATGCCAAACCTGCCAACAGCACGGCTGCTGAAAACGAGGCTTGCGTTTGATATTGCTTATAGGCATCCTCGACAAATAGGGGTAAAGTTTGGGTTTCGCCAGCGATGTTACCAGAGACTACCGAAACCGCCCCAAATTCGCCCATTACCCTAGCGTTAGTTAAAATTACCCCGTACAGCAAACCCCAACTAATATTTGGTAAGGTTACTCGCCAGAATATTTGCCAGTTATTAGCGCCCAAAGTTTTAGCGGCTTCTTCTTGATCTGCACCCGCTTCTTCTAAGACGGGAATCACTTCACGAGCAACAAAAGGCAGCGTAATAAAAGCACTCGCGAGTACCATTGCAGGCATCGCAAAAATAATTTTAATATTTGCTGCTTGCAACAGGGGACCAAACCAACCATTCCGTCCATAAAGTAGGACAATCATCAGTCCAGCCACGACTGGAGAGACGGCGAAGGGAATGTCTAAAAGGCTAATCAGAAAGGTGCGACCTCTAAAGTGATGTCGGGCAATCACCCAGGCGGCACACAGCCCAAATACTGTATTAATGGGTACAACAATGAGAGCGATTAATACAGTCAGTTGAACTGCATGGAGAAAATTGGGTTCTTTGAGATTGTTAAAGAAAGGTCCAACCCCTCCTTTAAAAGCTTGTGCAAAGACGTTCAGGGCAGGAATAAACAAGATTAACGTCAGGTACGCGATCGCGATCCCAATCAAAACAAATTTAACCCAGCTACGTTCCTTGGCTACCTTATAAGGCTGAAAGTTTTGAGACTCTGGTTGAAAAGAATGTCCCGCTAAATTAGAGGTCATAACGTCGCCCCCAAGCTTGTAAAAGGTTAATGGCTAACAAAATTAACAAAGAAATTCCTAACAGAACTGTGCCAATCACGGTTGCACCGCTATAGTCATACTGTTCTAATCGCTGGATAATCAGCACAGAGGCAATTAAATCTTTAAAAGGCACATTAGAGGCGACAATTACAATCGAACCGTATTCACCAACTGCCCTAGAAAATCCCAGCGCAATCCCCGTTAACAAGGCTGGCATTAACGGTGGTAAAACCACCCGCCAAAACGTTTGCCATTGAGAAGCCCCCAAAGACCAAGCCGCCTCTTCGATTTCTCTTTCGAGTTGCTGCAACACAGGCTGCAAGGTTCTGACTACAAAAGGTAAGGAGATAAACAGCATCGCCATCCCGACCCCCAAGCGAGTAAACGCTACTTTAATGCCCAAAGGGGCTAGCAGTGAGCCAATCCAGCCGTTTTCGCTGTAGACGGTTGCTAAAGTTAACCCAGCAACCGAGGTGGGTAATGCAAAAGGTAAATCGATCGCCGCATCAATAATCCGCTTGAAGGGGAAGTCGTATCGAACTAAAACCCAAGCAATTAAAAACCCGAAAACTCCATTAATGAGTGCAGCTATTAATGAAGTAACGAAGGTAACATCATAGGTCGCCAGCGCGACCGGACTAGTCGCAATTTTCCAAAAGTTGAGGGGACTCTCTGTACTAGCTTTTAGTAGTAGCGCTGAGACTGGCAGCAACAGCATGATCGTCAGATATCCCAACGTGATCCGCCAAGGCCACGAAAGTTGAGTAATCTGGCGAAATGGGTTCTTCCAACTAGGATTGGGTTGAGGAGGAGCAGAGATCGTCATTGAACTTAGGAGGGTAGATGTTGGATTAAAGAGAGTTCCCCTAACTTGTTTTTAAGTCCTTATGTGGGCATTAAACCCATAGATTCTTAGTTAGGAGAACTGATACAGCAAGTGATAATTTCTAAGATTTGGCTTGAATTTGGTCGAAAACCCCTCCTTCATCAAATAATTTCTTTTGCACTTCCTCCCATCCCCCTAAATCCTTAACGGTAAACAGGGTTTTGACTGTAGGAAACTGGCTAGAAACTTCTTTTTCTACAGTGGGATCAACTGGACGAAATCCTACTTTAGAAAACTCTCGTTGTGCTTCAGGAGTAAACAGATATTTCACAAAAGCTTCTGCTACTTCCCGGTTGCCATGTTTATCCACATTCTTATCAACAACTGCAACCGGATTCTCAATGGAAATATTCACATTAGGCACAACATAAGGCAGTTTTCCCCCTTTCTGTCCCGCTAGAATTGCTTCGTTTTCATAGGTAATGAGGACATCCCCCTGTCCTTGTTTAAAAAAGGCATCCGTCGCTTCCCGACCATCTTTCGGGAGTACAGGCGCATTTTTGTAAACCTTGGCGGCGAAGGCTTGCGCTTTAGTAGCATCGCCGCCAGTTTTGGCAACAGAACCCCACACTCCTAAAAAGCTCCAACGAGCGCCACCAGAGGTTTTAGGATTCGCAGCAACTACTTTCACACCATCTTTTGCCAAATCTTCCCAGGTTTTGATCCCTTTAGGATTGCCGTTGCGGGTGACTAAAGCATCTACCGATTTCGTTACAATCGCCTCATTCGGGGCTTCTTTTTCCCAACCGGGTTGAATCAGTCCAGCTTTCTCAATTTTTTTGGTATCCGAGGCTAAAGATAATGCCACAATATCCGCTTCTAAGCCATCAATGACTGCCCGTGTTTGAGAACCCGAACCGCCATAGCTTTGTTTAAAGGTAACCGTTTGACCTTTCTCCTGTTTCCACTTGTCTACGAAGGGAGGAATAATCTTTTCGTAGGCAGCCTGAGTGACCGCATAGGACACCAGAAGTAGTTCAACGTTGTCTTTTTTCGCTGAGGTAGAATTCCCCGGATTGGTGGCAGTATTCGCGGTATTATTATTTCCTCCAGAACAGGCGGCGATCGCTACTGTCAAACTTACGCCTAGTAAAAACCAAGACATCCATCTTTTAACGGCACCTGCTACCCGCCAACTTTTTAGCGGTTGATTGCCCAAACGAGATCTTTTTTGCTGAGTAATTTTTTGCCACAACCCCATAACCATCTCTCTTGTTACCCGTTTTGCTACTTTCGCTCTCACGTTACTTAGGTATTGGCACCCGCCTGAATCTTGTCAAAAATTGCCCCGTCATCAAAGAACTTCTTCTGAATGTCCTTCCAGCCGCCTAAATCTTGAGCGGTGAATAGGGTTTGGATGGGGGTATATTGCTTAGCAACTTCTGTTCCCACGGTGGGGTCAACTGGACGAAATCCTACCTTGGCAAATTCTCGTTGTGCTTCGGGTGTATAGAGAAACTTGACAAACGCTTCTGCAACTTCTTTCGTGCCATGCTGAGCAGCATTTTTATCCACAACTGCCACTGGACTATCAATGGAGATATTGACACCCGGCACAACATAAGGAAGTTTCTGACCATTTTGTCCAGCCAGAACCACTTCGTTTTCGTATTGAATTAAGACATCTCCCTGACCTTGCTTAAAGAAAACATCGCTGGCTTCTCGCGCATCTTTGGGAAGGATGGGAACGTTCTTAAAGACTTTTGTAGTAAAGGCTTGGGCTTTAGCATCATCACCACCCGATCGCGTCACAGAACCCCAAATTCCTAGGAAGTTCCAACGAGCGCCTCCAGAAGTTTTAGGATTGGCTGTAATGACTTTTACGCCGTCTTTGGCTAAATCTGCCCAGTTTTGAATGCCTTTAGGGTTACCGTCGCGAGTTACTAAAGCGGCAACAGATTTGGTAGGAACTGCACCGTTGGCAGCTTCCGTTTCCCAACCCGGTTGAATTAATCCCGCTTTCTCAATTTTCTGAATATCCAGCGCCAGGGACAGGTGGACAACATCTGCTTCTAAACCATCCACCACAGCCCGTGCTTGGGAACCAGAACCACCATAACTTTCTTTAAAGGTTATATCCTGGTTTTTCTCTTGTTTCCATTTAGCTTTGAACTGAGGAATAATCTTGGCGTAGGCAGCTTGAGTCACCGAGTAGGAGACGAGGGTTAGCTTAACATTACCCGTGTTACCAGTGTTGCCACCAGGATTGGAACCACCACTGGCGGTTGTCGAAGAATTGGAGTTATTGGGAGCGCAGGCGGCGATCGCCATGCTTAAGCTTGCCCCAATCAAAAATAAGGACACAAAGCCTCTGAGGGAACTAGCTTTTAGCTTCCCTGTGTGCTGAATTTTGCTCCAAAAGGGGGCTACCCTGCGAGCCAAAAATTCTCCTTGCTGCGTGATCACTTGCCACAAACGCATCTAGTGTTCTCCTTAATCCCCGGTTCATCGGTCGGGATACCGGACTTAATAGGTATGACAATAGATCCTACAGCAGATAGAGACGTTTGTGTTAGTCAGCGACAAAATTAATCGATTGTACCCAATAGCCCGCAGAAGCCCCCCCTTCGACTCGCATCATCAAACCACCGCCTTCATAGCGGTAGAAGCAGTCGTAGCCACCTGCATGGTTTTCACAACCCGTAAATTTTAAATCTGGGGCACTCCAAGGCTGTTTAAAAAGTTGATTCAAAGCAGTTTCTGAAGAACTCTTCCGGGCATTGACGCGATCGCCTGCCTTCCAAGCACTATAAAGCTGTTTGGCAGCGACGGCAGGATCACTAATTCCTCCCGGCAAAGCGACAAAATCAACAGTAGCCACCCGGTTATTCTTGACCTGCATCTTCATGCCGCCACCCTCAAAGGAATAAAAGCAATCTGATCCAGCTTGACGATTTTCGCAAACTCGAAATTGCAAGTTGGGAAGGCTTGAAGGGTGAGAAAACAACCTGCTGACAGCCGTTGGTTCAGCCGTTTTTAAGGCAGTCGCGCGATCGCCTGCTTTCCAAGCTTGATACAGTTTTTGGGACGTAGTTTCTGCCTCTGTGACTGCTGCTAAAGGAGTTGAGAGCGTTACAGGTTGAGGCGCGATCGCCACATTCGTCACCGTAGAAGACGTTTCGGAAGTCGCTACCGAGGGACTAATGTCAGCTAGATCAGCAGAGGAGTGATCGGAACCACAGCTGCTACAGGCGATCGCTACTGCCATCAGGAGCGGGATAAATTGAAGCTTAGAGGTTGTGCCAGTCATGTTGTTACAAATCTCGACCGTGGAGGACAGTTTACTACTGTCTCTCCTTCGTTAACAGAAGGGTTTGACCCGGAATTTCTGGCAGTTAAGTGAGTATGGCAGGGTTATTGAACTAGAACTGGCTTGATTTTAAATAGCTTAGCTGGGATAGAAGCCTGAGATATCAGTCAGGAAACATCAATAAACGCCTCATAAAACCCAATTCCCTTGTGGTTACAATGGCGAGTGTCATCTTCAGATCCTTATAACATTCATTCCTAAGGGATTTTTAGTGACTAAGGCATGTAACGCGATCGCTAGACTACGCAACAAAAAACTTGAGTTTCGTTTATAGTTCTCAATGCCTTGTTGTCAGGCTTGCTTGAGTTCAGCAACTTTGTGCCTATTTGTGGATTCTGATGAATCTCATCTTTAGCTATGTTGCATTTAGAAACATTCTTGAAGATGCACAGGAAGTATGATGGCTAAGCTAAATAACAAAACAGGTAATAAGGCGAATACATCTGAGGGAAGAAATACTTCTCATGTCCCCATTGACGCTCTGGACTTAGTTTCGGATACCCCTGTAGAAGAGGATGGGGAAGAAGTTATTTCCGATTTACCCCAAGAAATTACTGAATCCTATGGAACAGGTGTTGCCCAAGAACCGGGGTTAGAAGTCGGCGGACGCACGATGCGCGATCGCAGAGAACAATATACGTCTGCTAGTCCCGAACTAACAGGCGGTGATATTGATGCTCGTTGGGATCAAGCTGAAGCCGTGGGTGACGAAGCCGTAGGGGGAACCGTAGCAACACCTGATCAGAGTATTGTTCAAGAACTTGGTGCTGCTGTGGGGCTGGATTACGATGATCGAGTACCACTGCGGACAAACGATATTTTGGAGGAACGGGATTCTCAAAGATGGGAATTAGATCCTGTGTCTGCCGAAGATTATCCGGAGCATGAAAAGGATTCTTTTTAGCTGCCAGTAGTTCGCTGGTAGCAAGGCTTCGGCTACACTTAGCATCCAAGATAGGGCAGGGACTAGTTAGCCTAGCAGCACGGAATCTAAATTGACCATCCCTGCCGCGTTAAGGGCTGAAAATGCCGTTTCCCCTAGAACACGGTGAGCGGCGGTTGTTGGATGAATACCATCCCAGAACAAAGATTTGTCTGGAGTAGTAGTTCCTGCACCCGTTAAACAGGCATTGATCACATTGGTAAAGCCAAAAGTGGCAGGATTGGCGATCGCTTCTCGATAAAGTGTGTTGGCATCAAGAGTCGCAAGCTGAAGCTCAGAATACTGTTGAGAAAGTACCTTGAGCGATCGCCTTAAACTTTGATTATGTGCTTGTGTTAAGGCACTGAGGCTAGCAGAATTTGCCTGGGTGCGTGTAGTTGGTAACTGTCCCAAATCTGGCAAATTTCCCACTAGCAGCTTCTTCGCGCCCCGATCAGCAAGGAAGGCGATCACTTTTGTAATATTTTCAACTGGAAGCGTTGCAGTTCTTTCCCCTTGCAAATAATCATTTGCCCCTGCCCATATGACATAGAGCGCCTTAGGATCAAGCTGTTGCTGAGTCTGCATAAACAACTCTATTTGAGCTAGCAAGCCAGGTACATAACTGTTGCGATCGCTTCCCGTAGTTGCTCCGCCATAGGCAAAATTCTTAGTTTGAGCCACAGAGAGATACAGGAAATCAGCCAGATACTCAACCCAAACCTGACCATTTGAGTAACGTCCCTGAAAGTAAGGAGGATTGGGTGGATACATCCCTCCCGTCGCTTTAAAGACTGTCCCCGTATCCGAAAGACTGTCTCCAAACACATACATTTCTGGAATGGGATGAGTATTCTGAATCGATGTTGTAATTACAACCATGACAAAAATCAGGAGCGGAAGTCCTGCTGCTAGAATTCAGTTCTTTCCTGGCATAAAACTCTTTTGCAAGCTCTAAAAAGGACTATTTTTACTCCCCTTCTCAAAACTAACTGCAACCACGGTTGCAGTTAGTTTTGAGAGATTCAGATAGCAATTTAGTTGCTTCTCTAGACTAACAAGCTCATTGCATCAGGAAAGGACGCAACCGAATCTTTCCAGGTGTGGATTTTGCTAATGTCTAAAATATAACAACTGATTAGCCTTTACCCTAATTCCTGCAAACCCTTGTTATGTAAGTCCTGCTCGATCTGTTGCATTTCCTCCAGCGTTTCTCCCGTTACAATGCCGTAGAGATCGGTATAGATTTTTCCATATTTTGCTTTTTCTAAAGCCGACAAAATTATAAAATCCTTACGCTCTAGTTCTGGTTTTAAAGTCGTCAGAATTGATGCCAAGGTACCATCCATACGGTAGTCACTGGAATATTTAGCCACCTCTTTACCTAGTCCCAGTAGAGTATGACGCTGTAGGCACATGGGAGTCGAGCCATTAACTCGGAAATTGGCATCAATCACATAAAATTGTCCGTCTCGATCTTCCAGTACATCAAAACCAATGAACCCAAAATATCCCTGCTGGTGAGCATACTGACCAATAGCAGTAATCATTTCAAAGAATCTGCTCATGTCAGTTTCGCGGTAGTGAATCAGTCCACCTAAATAGTTACCTTCTGCGGTAACAAGTTGGCTGGTAGTACCAATTAATGTGATTTTTCCTGTTTTGCTGACATAGAATTGCACGCAATAATTTTGCTCAGCATTCTTGACAAACTCCGAGACAATAATTGTATCTAGTAACTTGATATGCAAATATTGCCTCAGTTCTGCCATGCAGTAGTCCAAATCGCTGGCACTCTTGATAATATAAGTCCCTTCCCCAGAGAGTCCATGGGACGTTTTAATCAAATAGGGAAATTGTTTTGGTAAGGAAATATCTTCCAGATTGATTTGATCTAGATTGTAAGTTTTGTATTTTGGACAATTTGCTCCCAGATTGGCTAACGTTGCTTTACTTAACAAGTGGTAGTGAATATCTGGATTAACGGCGTGTTTTCAAAACTTAGATGATCAAAAGGAAACAAAGAAATAAGTTTATCAAACTGCGAACTCTGGCTAAGACCATCGAGATAGGTTGAACAATCCATCATTGAACGACTGGAGTCGCTGAAACCTAAATGCTCTTGCCAGTAGTTCATCAACAAATTTGATGGCGGAATAATTACAATTCCTGGAAGCGCATCACCTAATACCGCCAGATTTTTCCAAGGTTCTTTCTGGCAAATCTTATCAAAACAGGTTTTGGTAGCCTCACTAAGTAGGTGGGTGGAATTAATTATAAGATAGTGAATCTGCCTCATTAGCCTGTCATGCCTA
>Ga0164305_10000659_pt1 | contig 13292 bp, 15 predicted proteins | sample Whisoiple_237_MG_FD_110215 | JGI IMG/M metagenome (GOLD analysis project Ga0164305, IMG submission 110215) | Soil microbial communities amended with pyrogenic organic matter from upstate New York, USA - Whitman soil sample_237_MG | ecosystem: Environmental > Terrestrial > Soil > Agricultural... | reverse complement strand
TCGAAATCCCGGACCGGTCAAAGGCTTGGCTTCCGGAACTTGTATGGCTGGCGGCCGATTGCTCGCATGATCCTTCCCCCATTTCGGGGGAAGGTGGGCGGCGGAGCCGCTCGGATGGGGGCTCTTTCCGGGTGATCAATCGCCGGGCGGGAGACACATCAGGCAGCCCCCATCCGTCTCGCTGCGCGAGCCACCTTCCCCCGTGAAGGGGGAAGGGCCCCCGCGGGGGGCCGGAACACTCCTTGCTCCTCCGCCGTTGGACTGCGGGGCTGCGAGGAGACGAGCATGCAAGGCATCTGGAAACTGGGGGCGGTCGCGGCCTCCGCGCTGACCCTGACGGGCTGCGCCACGACCGACAACTATGCGTCGGCCTGTCAGCGCGACTATGAGCGGAACCGGCAGTATGCGACCGCGAGCGGCGCGCTGCTGGGCGCGGCGGTCGGAGCGGCGATCGCGGGGGAGAAGGACCGCGAACGCGGCGCGGCCATCGGCGCGGTGGCCGGCGGCCTGCTGGGGAACCAGCTGTCGGCGCGGGACGATCCGTGCGGATACGGCTTCGGCGGCTACAACACCGACGGGCGCTATGGCTATACGCGCGTGCCGCGGCCCGGGGACTACGGCTACTATCCCTGAGGCGGGTCGAACTTCACGCCGACCTCGTGGCCTGACTGCCAGGCGACAACGCCGCGATGGTCGCCCGAGGGGAGCCTGAGGACGATCGGGCCAGTGACCTGCATCCTGTTGGGGGCGAGCAGCCGGACCTTGGCGCCGCCCTCGGTCAGGTTGCGCACCACGACGTCGAGGACTTCACGGTGCAGGCCATGCACGATCTGGCCGCTGACGGCCACGCGGGGGCGCGGACGGCGGCGGGGATCGGGGGGCGGGTCTTCGGCGGCGGACATGACGGCTGCCAGTCTAGCGGCATCCGGGCCGTCAGGTGTTAAGGGCCGGGTAACGCCAATGCGGCCCTAGCCGGCCCGCCGCCGCTGGTCGGCGCTGCGCAGCGTCGAGCGGATGAAGCCGGCGGGCGGGTCGGTTTCGGCCAGCACGGCTTCCTTGATGGCGCGCGGCTCGCCGAACAGATGGCCCTGGCCCATTCCGATATCGAGTTCGAGGATGTCGACGATCTGGCGCTCGGTCTCGCACTTCTCGGCGATCAGCTCGATGCCGTAGCGGCGCGTCAGGCCCGCGAAGTCGGCGGCGGAGATGTCGCGCAGACTGGGCAGGGCCGAGGCGCCGTCGGCGTCCAGCAGCTGTTCGATCAGCAGGTCGGCGGCGACCTTCATAAACTTGACGTCCGAGCGCTGAAGGTCGGCGAAGTCGAGGTCCAGCGTCTGGACCTTGTCGATCGAGAAGCGGAAGCCGAGGTCGGCCAGCTTGGCCATGTTACGCGCCTCGGCGGCGCCGCGGGCGTCGAAGGTGGCCTGGCCCAGTTCGAAGATCAGGGCCTGGTTCAGGTCGCGGTTCTCGGACAGGAATTCGAGGAACTGGGGGAAGAAGGTCTCGTCGCCGAGCGAGGACAGGGCGACGTTGCAGAAGACGCCGACCTTGCGGTCCTGACGGGCCAGACGGCGCACGATCTGGGCGCAGCGGAACAGCAGCAGGTTGTCGATGGCGGGGACCAGACCCTCGCCCTCGGCGACCGAGAGATATTCCGACGGCATCATCACCCGGTCGTCGGCGGCGCGCAGGCGGGTGAAGCTTTCGTAGAAGATGGTCCGGCGCTGGGGCAGGGAGACGACCGGCTGGAGGTAGAGGTCGACGCGGTTCTCGGCCAGGGCGTCGTGGATGGTGGCCAGCAGGACGTTGGCCTGCTCGCGGTGGCGGGCCTCGAAGGGGCTGGAAGGCTCGGGCTGGGCCATGCGGTGGTCGAGCGACTCGCTCATCTGCGAGATCAGGGTCTCGAGCATGCGGACTTCGCCGGACAGGGCCTCGTTCGAGGTGACCGCGCCGGACTCGATGGCCTGGGCCAGTTCGGTCAGGGCGCCTTGCGTCGAGTCCATGGCGTCGGCCAGCAGGCGGTGGGCCTCGCGGACGCTGTCGATTTCCTTTTTCAGCGCGGCCTTGTCGGCCTTGGCCGTGATCAGGGTATGGGCGGCCAGAAGCAGGCCCAGCACGCCGAAGCCCCCGGCCACGCCGGCACCGGCGCCGAGATTGGAGCTCCACAGAAAAGCCCCGGCCGTCATGGCCAGGAACAGATAGGTGAAGAACAGGAAGCCCTGGGTGAGTGCGCGCATTGGAAACGGATCGTCCGTCTTCCCGGATGGAATCGCCCGAGTATCGGGGTAACAGTGCGGATCGCCTAGGGCGCTGCACGGATTCTCCCCACTTCTTCGAGGTTAACGATGGAATTGTTCGATCTGACCGGCAAGGTCGCGGTGATCACCGGCTCCTCGAAGGGGATCGGCAAGGCCATCGCCGAGCGGATGGCCGAGCACGGCGCGCGGGTGGTGATCAGCTCGCGCAAGGCGGGGCCATGCGACGAGGTCGCCCAGGCCATCAATGCGAAGCACGGCGAGGGCCGCGCCATCGCCATCCCGGCCAACATCGCCTCGAAAGAAGAGCTGCAGCGGCTGGTCGACGAGACCAGTGCGGCGTTCGGCCGGATCGACATCCTGGTCTGCAACGCGGCGACCAATCCCTATGCGGGGCCGATGGCGGGGATCAACGACGAGCAGTTCGGGAAGATCCTCCAGAACAATGTCGTGTCCAATCACTGGCTGATCCAGATGGTCGCGCCGCAGATGCTGGAGCGGAAGGACGGGTCGGTGATCATCGTCTCGTCGATCGGCGGCCTGAGGGGCAATGCGCTGATCGGCGCCTACAACATCTCCAAGGCGGCGGACATGCAGCTGGCGCGCAATCTGGCGGTGGAGTGGGGGCCGTCGAACGTGCGGGTGAACACCATCGCGCCGGGTCTCGTGCAAACGGATTTCGCCCGGTACCTGTGGGAGAACCCGGACCTGCTGAAGCAGGTCACGGACCCCGCGCCGCTGAAGCGGATCGGCCAGCCGGACGAGATCGCGGGGGCGGCTGTTTATCTGGCGGCGCCGGCCTCGGCATATATGACCGGCCAGACGCTGGTGGTGGACGGCGGGATCACCATTGCCTGGTGAGGCAGCACAGAAGGGCGGCTTCGGTCAGCACCTGATCTGGCGGCTTGAGGCGGTCGGCTTCGCGGGTTTCGTGGGGCTGATGCGGCTGCTGGGCGTGGAGCGGGCGTCGGCTCTGGGCGGGTGGCTGCTGCGAACGCTGGGACCGAGGACGGGGACGCAGAAGACGGTGATGCGGAACCTGCGCATCGCCTTCCCCGAAATGGGCGAGGCCGAGCGCGAGGCGCTGGCGCTGGCGCAGTGGGAACAGACGGGCCGGTCGTTCGCCGAGACGGCGGTCATGGACATTCTGGTGAAGCAGAACCGGATCGAGGTCGTGGGGCTGGAGCGGCTGCACGAGATCCGGGACAGCGGGAAGCCGGTGGTCTTCGCGGGCGGGCATTTCGCCAATATCGAGACGCTGGCGGCGACGATCACGGGATCGGGCGTGCCGTGCCAGATCACCTACCGGGCCACCAACAACCCCTATGTCGACGCCCAGATCCGGGCGGCGCGCGCGCGGTACGGGGTGAAGCTGTTCGCGCCCAAGGGCGGGGACGGGGCGCGGGAACTGCTGGCCGGGATGGCGCGCGGCGAGTCCGTGGCCCTGATGAACGACCAGAAATTCTCGGAGGGCCCCGAGGTGACGTTCTTCGGCCAGCCGGTGAATGCGGCGCCGGGGCCCAGCCGGCTGGCGCTGCGGTTCGGGACGGTGCTGCAGCCGATGTCGGTGGTGCGGCTGCCCGGCGTGCGATTCCGGCTTACGGTCTATGAGCCGATCGAGATGCTCCGGACCGGCGACAGGACGGCCGATATCGTGCGCGGGGTGCAGGCGATCACGACCTTCGTCGAGGACCGGGTGCGCGAAAGCCCGGCGGACTGGTTCTGGGTCCACAAGCGGTGGCCCGCCAAGGTCTATGCGGCGCTGGAGTCCGGCGCTCTGGACGCGTCCGTGGCGCGGCGCATCGGGCCGCGATAGTTCGGCGTCTCGCGGCGGCGACGGTCGGGGCCGAAATAGTCGTCGGTCTTCACGAACGGGCGCGGATGGAAGATCACCGCCTGGATGCGGTCGAGCATGGCCTTGGCCGTGATCGGCTTGACCACGAACTCGGTCACCCCGGCGTCGCGCGCCTCGACGATGCGTCTCTTCTCGGAATGGCCGGTCATCATGATGATCGGCAGATAGGGGTTGGCGGTGTCGGGGCTGTTGCGGACCAGACGGGTGAACTCGACGCCGTCCAGCGGGAACATCTTGAAGTCGACGATGACCAGATCGGCGGGGTAGTCGCGCAGGATCTCGAGCGCGGCGGCGCCGTCGGCAGCCTCCCGGACCAGACGCATCCCGGCCGACTGAAGCACCGCCGCGGTGATCATCCGCATATGTGGATTGTCGTCGACGACCAGGATTTTAAGGGCGCTGAGAGAGGCCATGGATCGATCACTACAGCCCAGCTTGAGCCGGGAATAACGCCGCTCTACGGACGGATTCCTTTCCCGTCCATGACTGATCGCCGGTAACCTTGGCGGTAATCGGTTACGGTTATGCAGTTTCAACCATGAGTGACGGATCGAGGTTCCGATCGCGCCATTTCATGCGCCAGCACAGGTGCGGACCAGTGGCGCGGCCGGTCATTCCGACTCGCCCGATCGCATCGCCGCGCCGGAGCTCCTGCCCCTCGCTGACGTCCAGCCGGGACTGGTGCAGATAGGCCGTGATCAGGCCCTGGCCGTGGTCGATCAGGACGAGGCCGCCCTCGAAATGCATCGAGGGCCGGGCGAAGGTCACGCGGCCGTCGGCGGGCGCCCGGATGGGCGTCCCCTGGGGCGCGGCGAGGTCGATGCCGTAGTGCGGCCGGGCGGGCGTGCCGTTCAGGACACGCTGGCTGCCCCACAGGCTGCTGACGCGGAAGGTTTCCAGCGGCCAGATGAAGCCGCTGCTGAAATGGTCGGCGTCGATGCGGCTGGCGAAGCCCTCGGTCTTGAGCGCGACCTCGCGCTGGATGCGGGCCACCAGTTCGGGATCGCTGGGCTCTATGGTCGCCGGCGGCAGGCCATCGACGCGGGTTTCGGGGAAATGGCCGGTCGCGATGGTCAGGGTGCGCGCGGCTGAGCGGCCGTCGAGGCGGGCCTCGATCCGGGTGCTGGCCGGGGCGTCGCGGTCGAAGCCGACGATGAAGGTCCCGTCCGCCGAGGCGGTGGTCAGGGACTCGCCGTCGACGAAGATCTGGGCCCGGGGCCAGGTGCGGCCGATGGCGTGGCCGCCCTGGACGAAGCGGCCGGTGAGGGGCAGGTCGTCCGACGCGGAGGCCCGGCCAGGCGACGGCGACCAGGCCGCCGTCGGGACCAGGCTGACGAGCGCCCCGCCGATCAACACCGTGCGGCGCGGAAGGATCAAGGATGCTGGCCCAGGCTCTGGAAGGCCTCGGCGGGACCGGCGTAGGCCTCCTGCTTGCTGACCGACCAGTAGCGGAGGGTCTCGAGCGGGACGGGCTTGCCGGTGACGGCGCAGATCACCGCGCGTCCGGGCTTCAACACGGCGAACTCGCCGTCGCCGTAGTGGAGGGTCGCGGTCTGGGAAGAAGGTTTGGCCATGGCTTTCACGCTAACGCGGCCTTCCGCGCCGCGCCACGGTTTTCCCGCGTCAGAAGAGGTCGCCCTGACCGGGCGGCGGGGCCTTTGGCTTCGGCGGGGGCGCAGGCTTCGGGCGGACGGGCGGCGGCGCGCCTTCGCCGTCGATACGGGCGCCCTTCGCGCCGTCGGCGAAGATCAGGCGGACGGCCTGACCGTCGTGCAGGGCGGCGGCGGCGGCGATCATGGCGCCGTCCTCGCTCTCGACGCGGGCGAAACCGGGCTTGGGGGTCTTGGGGTTGAGGCCGGCGAGGGCGCGGGCGAGGGCGGCGAGGCGGACCTCGTCCCGTTCCAGTCGGCGGGGCAGGGCGACGAGACGGGTCCCAACGGACTCCAGCCGGGCCGCGCGCTGGTCAAGGCGGCGATGCAGGGGCCCGGGCGACAGACGGGCGAGGGCGCGCAGCAGGCGGTGCTCGTGCGCCTTCACGTTTGCGGTCAGGCTTGTGGCGAGACGGTCGGAGATTGCGCCCAGCCGGTCCCGGCGGCGCTCCATGGCGCGGTCGAGGAGTGCGGGGGACAGGCGGCCGGATACGCCGACAAGCTTTCGCTCGTGCAGGGCGACATTGCGGGTCAGGCCCGAGGCCAGCCGGCTGCCGGCGTGGTCAAGGCGCTGCTGCGGCAGGGCGAGGACGTCCTCTGGCCGGGCGGGCAGGCCGCGGGCGGCGGCGCGCAGGCGGGTGCGGCGGTCCTCGAGAATGCGACCCCCGGCGCGGGCGAGGCGGCGGTCGAGGTCGGCGACGGCGTAGCGCAGGTCGGCCAGCACCGGGGTGGCGATCTCGGCCGCGCCGGTCGGCGTCGGCGCGCGACGGTCGGAGACGAAGTCGATCAGGGTGGTGTCCGTCTCGTGGCCGACGGCCGAGATGATGGGGATGGAAGCGGCGGCGACGGTGCGGGCCAGTCCCTCGTCATTGAAGCACCACAGATCCTCGACCGAACCTCCGCCCCGGGCGACGATCAGGATGTCGGGGCGGGGGATCGGGCCGCCCGGCGTCATGGCGTCGAAGCCGCGGATGGCGTTGGAGACCTGGCCGCAGGCGGCGTCGCCCTGAACCACGACCGGCCAGACGATGACGCGGCAGGGCCAGCGCTCGGCGATGCGGTGCAGGATGTCGCGGATCACCGCGCCGGTCGGGCTGGTGATCACGCCGACCACGGCGGGGAAGGTCGGGATGGGTTTCTTGCGGCCCGGTTCAAACAGGCCCTCGCCGGCCAGTTTGGCCTTGAGCCGCTCCAGCTGGGCCAGAAGCGCGCCGGCGCCGGCGGCCTCCATGGTCTCGATGACGATCTGGTAGGAGGAGCGGGCGGGGTAGGAGGTGATCTTGCCGGTGACGATGACCTCGAGCCCGGACTCGGGGCGGACGCCGAGGCCGCGGACCGAACCCTTCCAGATGACGCCGTCGATGGCGGCCTTGTCGTCCTTGAGCGTCAGATAGACGTGGCCCGAGGCGTGGTGGTTCACCTTGGAGATTTCGCCGCGCAGCCGGACATGGCCGAAACGGTCCTCGAGCGTGCGCTTGAGGGCGAACGACAGTTCCGAGACCGTCTGGGGCGGATTGTTGTCCCGCGGGGGCGGCGGCGGTTCGTCGGCCGGGCCCTCGAAGACGTAGGAGTCGTCGCTCATGCCGGCAGGGTAGCGGGGAGAGGGGGCGGCGGGAATGGGGGAGGCCGAGATCGGCGCGACCACATAAATCGAAGGAAATTATGATTTGAGCCGGCGCGACCCGGATGGTTTTTCGGGTCCATGAAACTGTTCTCCGGCCTGTCCGCCTTCCCCATCACGCCCATGACCCCCGAGGGGCAGGTCATCGTCAGCGATCTGGCGGGTCTGGTTCGCCGCATCGAGGCGGGCGGCGCCGACAGTGTCGGGCTTCTGGGCAGCACGGGGACCTATATGTTCCTGGGCCGCGAGGAGCGGAGCCGGGCTGTGACCGCGGCGGTCGGGAGCGTCGACTCGATTCCCGTGATCGTCGGCGTCGGGGCGATGCGGACGGACGAGGCCTGCGACCTCGCCCGTGACGCGGCGGAGAGCGGCGCCGCCGGTCTGTTGCTGGCTCCGGTGAGCTACACGCCGCTCACGGAGGAGGAGGTCCGGCGGCATTTCGAGGCCGTCGCCTCGGCGACTGACCTGCCGCTCTGCATCTACAGCAACCCGACCACGACCAAATTCACCTTCAGCCCCGCGCTGGTCGCCCGGCTGGCGGAGATTCCCAACGTCGCCGCCATCAAACTGCCCCTGCCGGCCGGAGATCTGGCTGCCGATCTCGCGGCGTTCCGGTCGGCTGCGCCGGGCCTCTCTATCGGATACAGCGGGGACTGGGGGTGCAAGGAGGCGCTGCTCGCGGGGGCGGACTGCTGGTTCAGCGTGGCGGGCGGGCTGTTCCCCGAACCGATTTCAGCGCTCGCGCGGGCCGCAAGGGCCGGCGATCGCATTGCGGCGGACAGGCTGGACGCAGAGTTCGCCGGCTTGTGGGCCCTGTTCCGCGCACATGGCGGACTACGGATCGTCCATGAGGCGGCGAGACTGATGGGGCTGACGGAGGCGAGCCTTCCACTGCCCTTGCTCAGGATCGATGCCGATCTACGCCTGAAACTGATCGCTGCCTTGTCGCATCAGGGCGTCCACTTGCCACAGTGAGACGATGTCATCGGTCCCGCTCAGGAACGATGGTGTCGCCGTGCGTCCTGATCCGCCGGCCAATTCGGCAGGCGTAGCGGCCATCCCGGATCTCCAGCTCAACAACAGAACCATCCGGGATGTCGTAGATTGTTGTCGCGTCACCTTGCTCGACGACGAGGCGCCCGGGGCTGCCGAACGTGCAATGCCCGGCGTCTGTCTGGTGGAAAAGGCAGCTGGACGTTCCACCCTCGGTGCGCAGCATCCAGTCGCCAACAAGCAGCCTGTTCGGAAATCTTTCTGAAGCAGCCGGGGCCGCGAGGGCGACGGGGCACGGAATTTGTCCTGCCGCTTCGGCAGGGACGTAGCTCCAGTGCCAGTCAGGCAAGATTGTCGCCTGGGCGGCGAGGGCCACGAGGATCGTCAGCATCGGATTTCCTCATGCGTCGTGGATCGGCGGGCGAGCCGCCGCGCACAGTCATAACGTCTGGCATCGCCGATGTCCGCAATGGGGGGAAAGCGGACGTTCGCCTCCCGGGGATGAAACCCTCTATCGCTCAAGCTTGTAGAGTTGCCGCTGCTCTACATCCTCGATGATACAGGCCTCTTTTTTATCGCTGTCAGGCACGGCTTCGTCCACATCCGCCGCGAACCCATCGCCCCGTGGCGTCGGCTCGAAATTGGGGACCCCGCACCGCGCCGCTGCGGCTACGACCATTTCGCGGGGAGCCAACTCTTGCGTCTCGTCGAACGGAAAGCATCCGCCCACCAGAACCGCGGTTGCCGCGATAGCGAACGCGCGAAGTTTCATTTCCGGCCCATCCCACCTTGGCTTCGCACCTTGGCCGCGATGATTGGCCGACGCAACGTCTGTGAGGGTCGAGAGCCGACCGTCGCCTAGGGGTGGAAAGCGGAGCTAAGGCACCATCGGACCCGGCCCCACGCGCGGGGTCCTGCCGTCGTTCAATCCGTAGGCCTCCGTGAAGAGGAACGGCTGTTCATAAGAGACGCGAGGATCATCACCACAACCAACGTCGAACTGTCGTTGCAGCGCGGGATCGGTGACTCGCGAGAACGGTGCGTCGGTGTTGGCGAACTGGACGGTTGTGATTGGGTCGCCGTTGCCTCGGTAGAGCTTCTGGAAAACGACCCTGACCGTTCGGTCTTCACAGCGAACGTCTATCGCGCCTTCTTCATAGGCGGGCGTAGTCCAGTTGCTCTCGGCCACGCCATGCCGAAACACCTTGTAGGAATAGAACCGCTGGCTGCCATCGTCCAATTCAAAGCCTTGGCCCAAGGCGACCGCGACGTTCTGGTCAGCACTTACGACAATGACCCGATTATCCGACCTAAAAGACCGGGGGCGGTCCGTCGTCACGGCCTGCCCTTCAGCCAGCATCAGCAGGGCCGCCGCTAAGGACAATTGGATCATTGAGCCTCCGCTTACTCTGCGACCAGCAGGTTAGGCGTCACGTCGGGATGTCCGCAATGGGTCGGAAGCTGACCCTTGGTCGAAGGGCGAGAAGCGACTGTCAGTCGGATACGACCTCGAAGGTCGTAACTCGACCTTCCTGATCCAGCTCAATCAACAGCCACTCATGGTCGATGGCCATGATGCTTCCATCGGGCCCCAGGACGTAGATCATCTCAGTCCCTTCCCACTTGTCGGTCGGCGTCGGCGGGCCGAGGAGTTCAACCACTTCGGCGCGGACCATACCCGTGAGAGGGTGCCCCTCAAGAAGGCTGGCGACCATGTGAGCGCGCTCGCGCGTCTCTAGGTCAGCGTTCCGCCACCGCTCTTGATCAAACGGTCTTTGCGACCCGCAACCAGTTACAACTAGGCAGGCGAAGAGGATGAGGGCACGCATAAGAGGATGCTGTCAGTCTGGCTGACTGTCCGCAATGGTCGGGAGCGGACTGTCGCCTAGGGGTGGAAAGCGGACTCTCTTCTGCGTCTACTGGAGCGGCTAAGGTTCCTCACCGATCAACCTGATGCTTGAGCCGCCAGCAAACAGGATCACGGCGTAAACGCCTCCCCAAAGTGCGGCGTGGCCAAGGCTCACTACCCGGACATTGGGAATGAACAAGACCAATGTTGCTGCGGCAATAAGTAGTAGCGGAAGCCAAGCCGTCATACGACCAAGCCTGAGACCAGCCACGGCAAAGACTGCTGTAAACAACAGCCAAGACGGCACATAAATCCAAGGACTGGGATAGGCGTAGATGCTGAGCATATAGAGCGACGCTCCCAAGGACAGGCACAGGCCGGCGACGCCGCCAAATGATCTCATGTGATGCCCCGATGCCGTCTCGGGCTCCCACCGCCCGGTTGGGGAGAGTACGCACACCGGTGATGTCCGCAATGGGTCGGAAGCGGACATCGCGATCGTGTTCGGCAGCAGGCTCACCGTCCATGTTCCCGGATCCGCCCCACCGGCCTGAACGAAAGTTAACTTGCGGCCTCCGGATGGAAAGCCGCTCGTAACCCTTCCGCCGATCCTGCACGCGGCGCGAACGATGGAGCGGCCGCTCATGGGAGGGCGGCGTCAGTTCGGGAGGGACGGGCCATGGACAGGTTTGCATTGTCGCGGCGAGCGTTCGCCGCCCAGGCTGCGGCGCTCGGTGCGGCGCTGGCGTTCGGGACGGGGTCCGCCCATGCGAGGACGGTGGCGCGCGAGGAGCGGCGGGATCTGTATCCGCAGGGCGTGGCGTCGGGCGATCCCCGTTCCGACAGCGTGATCCTGTGGACCCGGCGGGCGCCGGACGGGGACGGGGCCGCGCACCGGCTGACGGTCGAGGTCGCGGGCGATCCCGGTTTCCGTGAGCTGGTCGCGCGGGGCGATGTCGAGGTCACGGCGGCGACGGACTGGACCTGCCGGTTTCTGGCTGCGGGGCTCAGGCCCTCGCGACAGTACTGGTATCGCTTCATCGACGAGGCGGGGCATACGAGCCGGGTCGGCCGCACCCTGACCGCGCCGGCGGACGACGACGACCGGCCGGTGAAATTCGCCTTCGTCAGCTGTCAGGACGTCACCCAGGGCGCGATGAACGCCTACAGACGCATGCTCCATGAGGATGCGCGCCGGCCGCGCGACGAACAGCTGGGCTTCGTCCTGCATCTGGGCGACTTCATCTATGAACTGGTCTGGTATGCGGAGGAACGGCCGGGCGGCATGGAGCGCGGGCGGCGGCTGCGCGACATCGTGCGCTATCCGACGGGAGAGAAGGTCACCACCTTCCACATCCCGGCGGATCTGGAAGATTACCGCACGGCCTATCGCGGCTATCTGACCGACCCCGATCTGCAGGACGCCCGGGCGAACTGGCCGTTCGTGCCCGTGTGGGACAATCACGAGTTCAACTGGCGCTCCTATCAGAGCCAGCAGATCATCAACGGCGAGGTCCGTCCGGCCCAGGCGCTCAAGGTGGCGGCCAGTCAGGCCTGGTACGAGTTTCAACCGGCGCGGATCCGCAAGCCGGGCAGCGGGGACGTCTTCGAGGCGCCCGCGGTGGAGAACAGGCCGCTGGCGGAGCTGGACGCGCGCGGGGTGGGGCTGGAGCCCAACAATCTGGCGGCGATCACGGCGCTGCAGATCCAGCGGGCGTTCCGGTACGGCAAGAACGTCGACATGATCCTGACGGACAACCGGTCGTTCATTTCGCCGGGCGGCAGCTATGAGGGGCTGCCGGAGATCAAATTCCCGGCCATGCCGGAAGAGATGCTGGACGTCCTCGATCAGGCCCGGGCCTACGGGGGCGGACATCCGCCGGCCGTCATCCGCGTGGGCGACGCGATCGAATTTCCGAATCCGCATGTGGATGCGCCGCCCGAGGCCTATCTCGGGCTGGAGCAGATGACGTGGTTCAAGGACCGGCTGCGCGCGGCCCGGGCGCCGTGGAAGATCTGGGGCCATTCGTTCGGCACGCTGACGGGACGCACCGATCCCCAGAACCTGCCGGCCGAGTTCGCGGACCAGTGGCCGGCGGGGGCGGGATATGGCGTGACGACCGGCGCCTACCGCCTCGAACACGCCGAGATCTTCGACATGGTCCGCGACGAGGGGATCACCGGACTGACGATCGTGGCGGGCGACCGGCACGCCTTCTGGGCCGGCTATCCCGGCCAGGCCCTGCCGCCCAAGGCGTTCGAACCGGTCGGGGTCGAGTTCGTCACGGGCTCGATCTCGGCCCAGACGCTGGGCGAGGTGCAGCGGCTGACCATGCCGAAGGACCGGCCCCTGCGGGCGCTCAACATCCACGACAGGCCCGACGGCTCGATGGAGTGCAGCTGGAACATGACCCTGATGCACGGGGTGAAGTCGTCGCTGGTGCTGAAGGAAACCGGAGACCCCGCGCAGGCGCGCGCGGCGCGGAATCCGGAGCTGGCGCCGCATCTGAAATTCCTCGACTACTCGGGGCACGGCTACACGACGGTGCGGGCGTCGCGGGACGAACTGGAGACCGAGTTCGTCTGCATTCCCGTTCCGCTGGAGCGGAGCGAGACGGACGACGGAGGTCCGCTGGTCTATCGCGTGGCGCATCGGGTTTCGCTCTGGAAGCCGGGAGAACCTCCGCTGCTGCGGCAGGAGGTCCTCGAGGGCGATCCGGGGCTCGCGGTCTAAAGCTGCAGATGGACAGCCCCGGCGTCGCTTGAGACAGTTCCGCAGGATCGGAGGAGGCGGTTTTGGGTGAGTGGAAGAGCGGACGCGGGCTGCTGGGGCCTCTGAAACCGCTGCTCGGGGCGTGGGCGAGCCCGCCGGAGCGGCAGGAGGCGGAGATGCCGATGCGCTGCACGCGGGTGTTCCGCAGCTTCGGCAAGGGGTGGATCGAGCTCGACGCCCGGTGGGAGATGGGGGCGCGCGGGGAGTACCGCGAGATCGCGATGTTCGGCCCGATGCCGGACGGGACCCTGGGCTTCCGGTCCTTCACCAATGACGGCAAGCGATCGGAGGGCCGGC
>Ga0164305_10000658_pt1 | contig 13295 bp, 13 predicted proteins | sample Whisoiple_237_MG_FD_110215 | JGI IMG/M metagenome (GOLD analysis project Ga0164305, IMG submission 110215) | Soil microbial communities amended with pyrogenic organic matter from upstate New York, USA - Whitman soil sample_237_MG | ecosystem: Environmental > Terrestrial > Soil > Agricultural... | reverse complement strand
CGTGATCCGAGATACCGCCTGTCTCGGCCAGCCACTGGAACACCGCCGGCATCGGCCAGGCGGCCCAGTCGAACGTCGCCTTCAGCCCCTCGGCGATGCAGCGTGGCGGGTTCTCGATCAGACCGCCGCCCGTGATGTGGGCCGCGCCCTTGACCAGTCCGTCCTTCATAAGCGGCAGGACCGGCTTCACATAGATGCGGGTGGGCTCCATCAGCGCCTGCGCCAACGTCCGGTCCTTGGCGAAGGGGGCGTCGGCGTCCCACGACAGGCCGGACTTCTCGACCACCTTGCGGATCAGGGAATAGCCGTTCGAGTGCGGGCCCGAGGAAGCGAGGCCGATGATGACGTCGCCCGCGGCCTGACGGTCCAGATACGGCAAGGCGTGGCCGCGCTCGACCGCGCCCAGCGAGAAGCCGGCCAGATCGTAGTCGCCGCCCTGATACATGCCGGGCATTTCGGCCGTTTCGCCGCCGACGAGGGCGCAACCGGCCTGGCGGCAGCCTTCGGCGATTCCGGCGACGACGCGTCGGGCGGCGTCGATCTCGAGCTTGCCGGTGGCGTAGTAGTCGAGGAACAGCAGGGGCTCGGCGCCCTGGGCGAGCAGGTCGTTGACGCACATGGCGACCAGATCGATGCCGACGCCGTCATGGCGGCCCGTTTCGATCGCGATCTTCAGCTTGGTGCCCACGCCGTCCGTGGTGGCGACGATCAGCGGATCCTCGAAACCGGCGGCCTTGAGATCGAACAGGGCGCCGAATCCCCCAAGCGACGCCTCGGCTCCGGGGCGGCGGGTCGACTTCGCGAGAGGCTTGATGGCGTCCACAAGCATTTCGCCGGCGTCGATGTCCACGCCCGCGTCGGCGTAGGTCAAACCGTTCCTGAGGCCGTCATTCCGGGAATCGGAGGTGTCGCTCATCGGTCACGGGCCTGAATCAGTGGGAGGTTTTCTGCGGCGGCTCTTGCCACAACCCTGTCGCGCGGGGCTATAGCATCCGAATGACGCCGATCACCACCACCGAGGCGCTTCGCGATTTCTGCAAGCTCCTGGCCGACCAGCCCTTCATCACCGTCGACACCGAGTTCATGCGGGAGACGACCTATTGGCCTCGCCTGTGCCTGATTCAGGCGGCGTCGGCCACGGACGCCGCCATCATCGACCCGATGGCCGAGGGTCTGGATCTGGAGCCCTTCCTCGACCTGCTGCGCGATCCGAAGATCATCAAGGTCTTCCACGCCGCCCGTCAGGACACGGAAATCTTCGTCAAACTGGGCGCCATGCCCAAGCCGATGTTCGACACCCAGGTGGCCGCCATGGCCGCCGGTTTCGGCGATCAGGTCTCCTATGAGGCGCTGGTGCGCCAGATGCTGCGTCAGGAAGTCGACAAGGGCAGCCGGTTCACCGACTGGGCCCGTCGGCCGCTGTCGGACGCCCAGCTGGTCTATGCGCTGGGCGACGTGACCCACCTCGCGGCCCTCTATCCCAAGCTGCGCGACCGCCTCCAGAAGGAAGGCCGTCTGGACTGGGTCATGGCCGAAATGGAGGATCTGACCGATCCGGCCCTGTACGACACCGATCCGGAAAAGGCGTGGAAGCGCCTGAAGCCCAAGAAATTCTCGGCCAAATACCTGTCGGCCTTCGTCGCCACCGCCGTCTGGCGCGAGCGCACGGCGCAGGAGCGCGACCAGCCGCGCGGCCGCATTCTCAAGGACGAGGCCATCGACGAGATCGCGGCCCAGGGTCCGACCGATCCCGACGCCTTCAACCGCCTGCGCTCCGTGCCCAAGGGCTTCGGCGCCTCGCGTCTGGGCATCGAACTGTCTGCCGAACTGAAGCGGGTGCTGGCCGATCCGGAGGCCTTCGCGCCAAAACTGGAACGTCCCGCGCACAACCAGCCGGCCCCGCCGTCGGTGGTCGAGCTGCTGAAGGTTCTGCTGAAGGCCAAGAGCGACAACGCCGGGGTGGCGACCAAGCTTCTGGCCAATGTCGCCGACCTCGAGAAGATCGCTCTCGACGACGAGGCCGACGTCGACGCGCTGAAGGGCTGGCGCCGCCAGCTGTTCGGCGAGGACGCGCTGAAGCTCAAGCGCGGCGAGATCGCGCTGGTCCTGAACGGGGCCCGGGTCGAGGTTGTGGAAATCGAATAGAAAAAGGGCCGCTCTTTCGAGCGGCCCTTTTGGCTTAGCTGACCGTCGCCTTGACGATCTTGCCCGGCGAACGCGGCGGTTCGCCCTTGGGCAGGGCGTCGACATTGTCCATGCCCTCGATGACCTCGCCCCAAACGGTGTACTGGCCGTCGAGGAAGGAGGCGTCGTCCAGGCAGATGAAGAACTGGCTGTTGGCGCTGTTGGGATCAGACGTGCGGGCCATGGAGCAGACGCCGCGGGCGTGGCGCTCTTTCGAGAACTCGGCTTTCAGGTTGGGCTTCTTCGAGCCCGAGGTGCCCGTGCCGGTCGGATCGCCGCCTTGGGCCATGAAGCCGGGGATGACGCGGTGGAAGACCACGCCGTCGTAGAAGCCTTCTTTCGCCAGCTCGGTGATCCGGGCCACGTGGCCGGGCGCCAGGTCGGGGCGCAGCTTGATGACGACGTCGCGGTCGACGCCGTCGCCGGTGTCGAGGGTGAAGGTGAGGGTTTCGTCGGCCATCGGGCGCGCTCCTTGTGAATTATCGCGGGTGCATAGCCCGCAATCCCGCCGGGGGCTATGTGGATGCGATGACTGACGAAGAAAAGCCCGCAGAACGACGCCGCATGGTGCGCCCGCCCTCGGGCGGCACCGCCGCCGGGCGCGGCATGGGCACCAAGATGAAGACGGCGGACACCAAGTCGATGTCCAGCCAGCAGTGGATCAAGCGCCAGCTGTCGGACAAATGGTCCGAGAAGGCCCGCGCCGAGGGCTGGCGCAGTCGGGCGGCCTTCAAGCTGATAGAGATCGACGACCGGTTTCACCTGATCAAACACGGCAGCCGGGTCATCGATCTGGGCGCGGCGCCGGGCGGCTGGGCCCAGGTGGCGGTCAAGCGCGGCGCGACCTCGGTGGTCGGGGTCGATCTGCTGCCGGTCGAGCCGGTGCCGGGGGCGATCATGCTGCAGGCCGATTTCACCCATCCGGGCGTCGATCAGCAGATGATGGACCTGCTGGGCGGGCCGCCGGACGTCGTCCTGTCCGACATGGCCCACAACACCGTCGGCCACCGCCAGACGGACCACCTGAAGATCATCGCCCTGATCGAGATCGCCGCCGACTTCGCCCTGCGCACCCTGCGGCCGGGCGGGCATTTCGTGTCGAAGAATTTCCAGGGCGGGGACGCCGGCGGCGTGCTGGCGCGGCTGCGGGCCGGGTTCGAGACGGTGAAATACGTCAAGCCGGCCTCGAGCCGGAAGGACAGCGCGGAGGTTTTTCTGGTGGCGCTGAACAAACGATGAGCTTCGGCGTCCTGATCGCCGGGCTGATGGGCCTGCAGAGCCCGGGGGTCGGGGCTTCTGCGCCCGTCGCCGAGTTGATCGGTCAGCCCGTGGCGCACGCTGTTTCCCGCCTCGGCGCAACGCGTGATCCGGCCCCGGCCATCACCATTGTCGAGGGCGGGCGCCGCTTTGACATCTATCCGGCGGACGAACTGGCGCCGCCGACTCCCCATCCGCTGGCGTGCCGGGTCGCCCTGCTGCCGGCCGATATCGTGGCGGGACTGAGGGAAGGCCGCGCGTCGTCTTTTTCCCCGCGCAGGCTGTCCCCCTATCGCCGCGTCGCCGCGGTCTATGTCGTGGCCCGCGACGGCGTCGTCGTCTCGGTGATCAATCCTCCGATAACCGAGGTCGCCCCGGCGCGCCCCGGCGAGAGTTCCCGGGACGCCGCCTGGAGGGTCCTGCAAGAGAACCGCGACCCCTGGCTGTCGGTGACACCGGGGCGACTGCCCCTGTCCGACGGCGCCGGGTTTCTGGAACGGCGCGAGGACCTTGCGGCTCCGGACGGCGCTGTTCTGGCGCAGCTGTGCGAGCCGGCCGTCATCATAGCGTCGCCCGCGCCGCCCGCCCGGGACGACGCCGGAATGCTGCAGGGCCTGTCGCTGCTGCCCTTCGCATGGCGACTGAAGGGCCTGAACGCCGAGCGGGAAGCCCATCGTCTGGAGGGCGCGGCGCTATTCGCGACACTGAAGCCCGGCGATCCGCTCGAAGGCGGACTGACCGCCTTCCTGTCTGCTCATCCGGGTGTTCGACGGTATGTCGATGAGCGGGATCCCGCCTATTCGGTCCTGGTCGTCAATCTGGGCGCGGAGGCCAACAACAATCTGGCCCGGATGAACGCCGCAGCCCTTGTCGGGGTCCGGGACGACCGGATCGTGTGGACAGGCGATGGCGGAGCCGCCGCGGGACTGGGTTTGAGCTCGGCCCTGTGCGTCGACGACAGGGCGACGGCCGGGGCGGTGCGGCCGGGGTGCTCCGACACAGGCTATTTCAGCCCCTAGATCGCGGCCAGATCCGCCGCCCGCGCCGCCCTGCGCGCCTCGATCCGGCGCCAGACGGCGTCGTGGGCCGTGAAGAAGAGCGCCTGCACCAGCGGCTCGATGACGCCGATGGCGAGGGCGACGCGCCAGTTCTGCGTCAGGGCCCAGGCCACCGCCACGGCGACGACGAAATGCATGACGGCGTAGGTGACGGTCTTCAGCGCGATCCGCCGCAGGGAGCGGGGCAGGGCGTGGCTGTGACCGGGATGGCCGTGGGCGCGGGTCTGTTCCTCGGGCGCCATGATCTCGAGGCGGGCGGTGACGGCTTCGGCGGCCTCCTCGACGGTCGACAGCCGTTTCCGGCGCTCGATCCGGTGCCAGACGTTGTCGTGGATCGAATAGGCGATGGTCTGGAAGAAGGGCTCGACCACCCCGACGGCCAGCGCCAGTTTCCAGTCGCGCGTGACGGCGAAGGCCACAAGAACGGCGACGACCAGATGCATCACGCCATAGCTCGCGATCTTGAGCGCGAGGCGGCGGGCGGTGCTGATGAGCGTGTAGACCATCGCTCTCCAGATGTGGGTCGGGCGCCGCATCCGGCAAGCCAATTGTTCCTATCGTGACGATAAGCGGGACCAGCCCTTGCGATTCACCGCCCGTCACCGCTATACGCGGCCCGCAAAACGGAGACTCCTCATGGAGATACGCGAAGGGCTCACCTTCGACGATGTTTTGCTGGAACCCGGCCCGTCTGAGATCATGCCCGCCGACGCGGACGTCTCGACGAAGCTCACCCGCGACATCAGGCTCAATATCCCGCTGACCTCGTCCGCGATGGATACGGTCACGGAAAGCCGGCTGGCGATCGCCATGGCCCAGGCCGGCGGTCTGGGCATTCTTCACCGCAACATGACGGTCGAGGAACAGGCCGATCAGGTCCGCGAGGTGAAGCGCTACGAGAGCGGCATGGTCATTAATCCGGTGACCATCACGCCTCAGACGACGCTGGGCGAGATTCGCCAGATCGTGGCCAAGAAGAAGATCAGCGGCTTCCCGGTGGTCGATCCGGTCAGCGGCAAGCTGGTCGGCATCCTGACCAACCGCGACATGCGCTTCGATACCGATCCGAACCGCAAGGCCATCGAGCTGATGACCACGGGCGATCTGGTCACGGTGCGCGAGGGCGCCGGACGCGATGAGGCGCGGGCCCTGCTGCGGGACCGCAAGATCGAACGCGTCATCGTAGTGGACGAGGACTATCGCGCCACCGGCCTGATCACGATGAAGGACATCGAGAAGGCCCAGGCCCACCCCCACGCCGCCAAGGACGATCAGGGCCGCCTGCTGGTCGGCGCGGCCTCGACCGTGGGCGATGCGGGCTATGAGCGGGCCATGGCGCTGGCGGAAGCCGGTGTGGACGTGGTGGTCATCGACACGGCCCACGGCCACTCAATCCAGGTCTCGCGCGTGGTCGAGCGCATCAAGCGCGAGTCCAACCGCATCCAGATCATCGCCGGCAATGTCGCCACCTATGACGCCGCGCGCGCCCTGATCGACGCGGGCGCCGACGCCGTAAAGGTCGGCATCGGCCCGGGCAGCATCTGCACCACCCGCATCGTCGCGGGCGTGGGCGTGCCCCAGCTGACCGCCATCATGGAGGCCGTCCGGGCCGCGAAGGACTCGGGCGCTCCGGTCATCGCCGACGGCGGCATCAAATATTCGGGCGATCTGGCCAAGGCCATCGCGGCCGGCGCCAGCGCGGCCATGATGGGTTCGATGTTCGCGGGCACCGACGAAAGTCCCGGCGAGGTCTTCCTGTACCAAGGCCGGTCCTACAAGTCCTACCGCGGCATGGGCTCGGTCGGGGCCATGGGCGCCGGCTCGGCCGACCGCTACTTCCAGAAGGAAGTCGAGGACACCCAGAAGCTGGTGCCCGAGGGCATCGAGGGCCAGACGCCGTACAAGGGGCCGATCGCTCCGGTGCTGCACCAGATGGTCGGGGGGCTGCGCGCCGCCATGGGCTATGTCGGCGCCGGGAGCATTCCGGAGCTGCAGGAGCGGGCCCGCTTCGTGCGCATCACCGGCGCCGGTTTGCGCGAGAGCCACGTCCATGACGTGATGATCACGCGGGAAGCGCCGAACTATCGGCAGGGCTGACCCGGGGGAGGGGACTGACGCCATGGATATGACGCCCGAGTTCGTCGCACTGGCCTTCGTGCTGATCCTGGCGCTCGTCCAGATTGGCCTGGCCGCCATCGCGCGGACGGCGGAGTTGGGCGTCAAATGGAACGCGGGCCCTCGCGACGCCGAGTCCCCGCCGCCCGGCAAGATGGCCGGCCGGCTGATCCGGGCGCAGGCCAATCTGTTTGAAACCCTGCCGATCTTCGCCGCCGCCGTGATTATGGCGCATGTGGCTGGCAAGGACGGCGGCCCCCTGTCGCTCTGGGGGGCGCATCTCTATCTTTTCGGCCGCGTGATCTACCTGCCGCTCTACGCCTTCGGCGTCGCCTATGTCCGCTCTCTGGTCTGGGTCGTGTCGTGCGTGGGACTGGTCATGGTCCTCTCGGCCCTGTTCGTTTGAAAGCCTGAATTGACCCCAGCAGCCCGCCTGGCCTCAGCCGCCTCCGTCCTCGACAGCATCGCCCAGGGCCGCGCGCCCGCCGACGTCGTCCTCAAGGCATGGGGCGCCGCCAACCGCTATGCGGGGTCCAAGGACCGCCGCGCCGTCGCCGAGCGGGTCTATGGGGTGCTGCGCTCGCGCGGCCGTCTGGTCCGCGCCATGGGCGGGCGCGAGGACGGGCGGGCGCTGGTGATCGGCTCGCTGGCCTTTATCGACGGCCTGTCGATGGAAGAGATCGAAGCCCTGCACTCGGGCGACGGCTACGGCCCGCGCCCGCTGTCGAAACAGGAGCGCGCCCGCATCGAGGCCGGGGAGGGCGATCTGCCCGACTGGGCGGCCGCCGGCCTGCCCGAATTCGTGGCCGAAGACCTGAAGACCACTTTCGGCGACCGCTGGAGCGAGGAGGCCGCCGCCCTGATGGCCCGCGCCCCGGTCGACCTGCGGGTCAACACCGCGAAGACCACGGTCGAAGGCGCACGCGCTGACCTCAAGGCCGGTGGTCTGACGCCCCAGCCGACGCCTTGGTCGGCTGTCGGCCTGCGCCTGCCGTCCGAGCCCGCGCCCAACGTTCAGGGCTTGCAGGCGTTCAACGTCGGCGAGATCGAGATCCAGGACGAAGGCAGCCAGATCGTGACATGGCTGGCCGGATCGGGCCTGAACTTTACGGCCGACAGCATCGTGGTCGACTATTGCGCCGGCGGCGGCGGCAAGACGCTGGCGCTCGCCGTGCAGGGCCTGCCCGAGGCCGATCCCGCGAAGGTCGCCGCGCCCCGGCCCGCCGGCTGGTCGCCGGTGGGCGCTGACGAGGAAGCGGCCGTGAAGACGGCGCCGCGCGTCGCCGGCATGAAGCTGATCGCCTGCGACGTGGTCCAGAAGCGGCTCGACAACATCCGCCCGCGTCTCGCGCGCGCCGGGGTCGAGGCCGACCTGCGGATGCTGGGTCCCAACGGCGGCGGGATGGAGGAGTTCAACGGCAAGGCCGATCTGGTCTTCGTCGACGCGCCCTGCAGCGGCTCCGGCGCATGGCGGCGCCGTCCCGAGGACGCATGGCGGCTGAAGGCTGACGAGGTCGAACGACTGCACGCCCTGCAACTGCGCATCCTCGGTCAGGCCGCCCAGCTGGTGAAGCCCGGCGGACGGCTTGCCTATGTCACCTGCTCGATCCTGACGCGCGAGAACGAGGCCGTCGCTGACGCCTTCGAGGCGGCGCATCCGGGCTTCAAGCCCGTGCAGGCGGTCGACCTGCTAGCCGCGAAGACGCTGACCGACGGGGCCCGTGCGGGGCTGGCCCAAGCGGCAAACGGCGGGCGCATCCGCTTGTCGCCCGCATCGACGGGCACCGACGGTTTCTTCGCGGCCCTCTACGAGCGGCGGGCGTGAGCCGGGACTGGTCCCTTTCCAGCTTCGGTCCGAAGTCCGTCCTCTGCATCATGGCCGCCGAGCCCGAATACGGCCCGGCCCTGCGCGCCCGCATCCGCCCGCTGATCACCGGCGTCGGCCCCGTCGAGGCGGCGGCGGCGGTCGCCCACGCCCTGGCCGAACTTCAGGCTGAGGGCGCCCTGCCGGACCTGATCGTCTCGCTGGGCTCGGCGGGGTCGCGGACCCTCGACCATGCCCGGGTCTACCGCATCGCCTCGGCCAGCTATCGCGACATGGACGCCAGCGCGCTGGGCTTCCCGAAGGGTGAGACGCCATATCCGCGCATCCCCGCCGTCCTTCCGCTGGCCGACGGTCCGGCCGCCCTGCCGACCGCGCGTCTGGCCACCGGGGGCAGCGTCGTCTCGGGCGCAGCCCATGACGCGATCGACGCCGACATGGTCGATATGGAGACCTTCGCCGTCGTTCGCGCCGCCGCCCGGTTCGGCGTGCCGGTGATGGGCCTGCGCGGCGTCTCGGACGGCCGCACGGACCTGTCCCGTCTCGAACACTGGACCGACGCCCTCGCCGAAGTCGATCAGGCTCTGGCCGCCGCGCTCGACCTGTTGCATGACCATCTCACGCCTGCCGCCACGGAGCCCGCATGACCGCCCCCGCTGATCACCAGAAGGTCCTGATCGTCGACTTCGGCAGCCAGGTCACCCAGTTGATCGCCCGGCGCCTGCGCGAGGCGAGCGTCTATTGCGAGATCCATCCCTACGCCAAGGCCGAGGCCGCGCTGGCCGCGATGAAGCCGCAGGCCATCATCCTGTCGGGCGGTCCCGAGAGCGTGCACGAGGAAGGCAGCCCACGCGCGCCGCAGGGCGTGTTCGAGGCCGGCGTGCCGGTGCTGGGCATCTGCTACGGCGAGATGACCATGTGCGAGCAACTGGGCGGCAAGGTCGAGGGCGGTCACACCCGCGAGTTCGGCCGCGCCGAGATCACCGTGGAGAAGGCCTCGCCCCTGTTGGCCGATCTGGCCCCGGTGGGCGAGGACGAGACGGTCTGGATGAGCCACGGCGACAAGATCGTCGCCATTCCGCAAGGGTTCGACGTCGTCGCCTCCTCGCCGGGCTCGCCCTATGCGGTGATCGCAGACGAGACCCGCCGCTTCTACGGCGTGCAGTTCCACCCGGAGGTGATGCACACCCCGCGCGGCGCGACGATGCTGAAGAACTTCACCCACGGCATCGCCGGGCTGAAGGGCGACTGGACCATGGCCGCCTATCGCGACGAGAAGATCGCCCAGATCCGCGAACAGGTCGGTTCGGCCAAGGTCGTCTGCGGCCTGTCGGGCGGCGTCGACAGTTCGGTGGCCGCGGTCCTGATCCACGAGGCGATCGGCGACCAGCTGACCTGCGTGTTCGTGGACACCGGCCTGTTGCGCAAGGACGAGGCCAAACAGGTCACGACGCTCTTCCGCGAACACTACAACATTCCGCTGATCCACGTTGATGCATCGAAGGAATTCCTCGGCGCGTTGGCCGGCCAGTCGGACCCCGAAACCAAGCGTAAGACCATCGGCCGGGTCTTCATCGAGATCTTCGACCGCGAAGCCCACAAGATCGAGGGCGCCGAATTCCTCGCACAGGGCACCCTTTATCCCGACGTGATCGAGAGCGTGTCGTCCTCGAGCGGCAAGGCCCACGTCATCAAGAGCCACCACAATGTCGGCGGCCTGCCGGACTTCATGAAGCTGAAGCTGGTCGAGCCGCTGCGTGAGCTGTTCAAGGACGAGGTCCGGGCCTTGGGCCGCGAGCTGGGCCTGACCGACGCCTTCGTGGGCCGCCATCCCTTCCCGGGACCGGGGCTGGCCATCCGCATTCCCGGCGAGATCACCCTGGACGCCGTCGAGACCCTGCAACAGGCCGACGCCATCTATCTCGAAGAAATCCGCAAGGCGGGCCTCTACGACAAGATCTGGCAGGCCTTCGCCGTCCTGCTGCCGGTCAAGACCGTCGGCGTGATGGGCGACGCCCGCACATACGAGAAGGTGCTGGCCCTGCGCGCGGTGACCTCGACCGACGGCATGACCGCGGACTTCTTCGAATTTCCGTGGGATGTGCTGGGCCGCTGCGCCACGCGGATCGTCAACGAGGTGCGGGGCGTGAACCGCGTCGTCTACGACGTGACGTCCAAGCCGCCCGGCACCATCGAGTGGGAATAGGACCGCCTACCGCCCGTCGGCGAGCGGCTCGGCCAGTCCGATAAGAATGCCTTCGGGGCCGCGGATGTAGCAGAGCCGATACGCGTTCTCGTACTGAACGACCTCGCCGACGAGCTGTGCCCCGTGCTTGTGGAGTCTGGTCAGGGCGTCGTCGATGTCGCTGACGGTGAACATGGCCCGCAGGTAGCCGAGGGCGTTCACCGGCGCGGCGCGGTGATCGGCGACGACGGCCGGAGTGAGAAAGCGACAGAGCTCGAGACGGCTGTGACCGTCGGGCGTGACCATCATGGCGATCTCGACCCGTTGATCGCCCAGTCCGGTGACGCGTCCCGCCCATCCGCCCTCGACCATGCCGCGGCCCTCGAGCGACAGGCCCAGTTCGGTGAAGAAGGCGACGGCGTCATCGAGGGATTCCACTGCGATGCCGACATTGTCCATGCGCAGCAATTTGCTTTCAGCCATGGATTTCGATCCTGATCCTGCTGGTGGGGTTCAGCACCCTAGGGAATCGCGACGTGGGAGTGAAAGGTCCAATCAAGGTCGATCCCGACCATGTGCGTGAGTTCGTGGACGCCGACGCCTTCTACGAATGGCTGGGCGAGCATCACGACCACGAGGACGAGGTCTGGATCAAGATCCACAAGCTCGACACGGGCCTGCCGTCGATCACGCCGAAGGAGGCGATCGACGTGGTCCTGTGCTGGGGCTGGATCGACGGCCTTAAGAAGGGGTTCGACGACCGGAGCTACCTCCAGCGCTACACGCCGCGGCGCCCTAAGAGCATCTGGAGCCGCATCAATGTCGACAACGTCGCCCGCCTGATCGCCGGGGGGCGCATGACGGAGCATGGCCTCAGGGAGGTCAAGGCGGCGAAGGCCGACGGCCGCTGGGATCGCGCCTATGGCGGCAGCAAGGACATGGCCATCCCCGACGATCTGCAGGCGGCTATCGACGCGGAACCGGAGGCGAAGGAGATGCTGGGGAAACTCAGCGCCCAGAACCGGTTCGCTCTCGCTTTCCGCACCCACAACATGAAGACCGAGGCGGGCCGGAAGAAGAAGATCGCCGACTTCGTCGCCATGCTGAAACGCGGCGAGACGATCTATCCTCAGCGGAAGAGTTGAGGCTCCGAACCGTCCGTCTGCTCCGGGAAAACGCGTTCCACGGCGAGGCTGCCGGCAGGGAGGGGCGCAAGAAGCGCGCTCTCCGGCGTCGTCAGGTCGAGCCATTCCATGACGCGGCCGGTCGTGAGGATCACGATCTGGCGGCTGTGGTAAGGGGCGATGTCCGGCCCAGGCTCCGTCGTCAGCAGGGCGAACGCGCCGTCGCGGATGACGCCCGCGATCCAGAAGACCGGGTTTTCCGCCAAGGTGAAGAGCCATTTGGTCTTGCGCTTCTGGCCGGGGAGGGCGTCGGTGAATTCGTAGAAACCATCAGCGGGGATGGCGCAACGCAGACTGTTGGCGAACGACCGCTCGTCCGAGCGGAAGTTGAAGACAGGCCGGCCCTGCGGCGAGGTCCACGCCCACTTCATCGTTCTCAGCGCGAGACCGGTCTCCGTCCGGGTCAGCAGGGGCGCGGAGTCGCCGATGCGTATCTCGTCGCGCGGCTCGATGTTCGGCCGGCCCTCGGGAAACTCGAGCGGAATGCCGATCTGGCGGATTTCCTCGAACGGCTGGTCTGCGAAAGGCCGGAAGCGATAGGTATTGCACATGGGCGAGGCGGCTCCGCGGGACGAACCCGTTCTTCTATCGGGTCGACGGGGAGAAATCAGCCTGTGGGAATAGGCGCGATGACTCCTTAGGCTGGGTCCGGGAATCGCGCCGCCGCGCGGTCAGGGGAAACGGCATGGCGCGCAAGCCGACGACATCCGACACGCCGCGCAAGCGCGCGCCACAGGCTGCGAAGATCGCGCCCGGCGTCGCCGTCGAGGCCGCGCCGCCGCCTGTCCCGCCGAAGAAGAAGCCGGTCTGGAGCCACCTGTATTTCCAGGTCCTTGTCGCCATCGGCCTCGGCGCCCTGATCGGGCATTTCTGGCCAACGTTCGGCGAGAGCCTGAAGCCGCTGGGCGACGCCTTCATCCGGCTGGTGAAGATGATCATCGCGCCGGTGATCTTCCTCACCGTGGCCACGGGCATCGCCCACCTCCGGGACCTCGGCAGGCTGGGCAAGGTGGTGGGCAAGGCCTTCGCCTATTTCCTGACCTTCTCGACCCTGGCGCTGATCATCGGCCTGATCGTCGCCAATGTCGTTCGGCCGGGGGCGGGCATGAACGTCGATCCGTCCACGCTTGATCCGGCGGCGGTGAGGACCTATGTCCAGAAGGCGCACGAGACCGACATCGTCGCCTTCCTGATGAACATCATCCCCGAGACGGTTGTCGGCGCCTTCGCAGGCGGCGAGATCCTGCAGGTGCTTTTCTTCGCCATCCTGTTCGGCATTTCGCTGGCGATCATCGGCGACCGCGCCCAGCCGGTGATGACGGTGCTGGAAAGCGTGTCAGAGGCCTTCTTCAAACTGGTGGCCATCCTGATGAAGGCCGCGCCCATCGGCGCGTTCGGGGCCTTCGCCTTCACCATCGGCAAATACGGCATCGAGTCGGTGATCAACCTCGCGGCGCTGGTGGCGACCTTCTATCTGACCTCGGCCTTCT
>Ga0164305_10000656_pt1 | contig 13309 bp, 7 predicted proteins | sample Whisoiple_237_MG_FD_110215 | JGI IMG/M metagenome (GOLD analysis project Ga0164305, IMG submission 110215) | Soil microbial communities amended with pyrogenic organic matter from upstate New York, USA - Whitman soil sample_237_MG | ecosystem: Environmental > Terrestrial > Soil > Agricultural... | reverse complement strand
TATCAGCAATCCAGACACACGCTGGGTTATGATTCATGAATTCCTGAAAGCGTTTTTCAATCTGGCTTAACTGTTGTTCAACTTCTTCCCTCTGCCAAAGTTCTTGTTGCAGTTCGGCTGTTCTTTCTGCTATTTTACTTTCTAACTCTTCATTCAATCGCTGTAGTGCTAGTTCTGCTTGTTTGCGCTTAGTAATATCAGTTAACATTCCACAAAGCGCAAACATTTCTCCATTAGAGTGATAGAGAGGAAACTTGATTGAAAAATAGGTATTTATGCCATCAGTATCAGCAATTTGTTCTTCCGAGCTAACTTGCGTTTGAGTTCGCAAAACTCGATAATCATTTTCCCAAAAAGTTTGAAAAATTTCTTGCGGAAATAGCTCAAAATCAGTTTTGCCAATAATTTCTGATTGCCGATGATTAGTTAAAATTTCATATTGACGGTTAACTAACAAATATTTGCCATGAATATCTTTGATATAAATAACTGTTTTCGAGTTATCTAAAACAGCTTGAAGTAAAGCTTGGTTTTCTTGTAAAGCTGCTTCTGCATACTTTCGCGCTGCTTCAATTCGCTTACGTTCGGTAATTTCTTCGCAAACCGTATTAATCCCAATAATTTTATTGCCCTTTTTTAAAGGAATAAAATGCTCTAACCAAGTTCTTTGTACGCCGGGTTGAGCAGGGGTTTCTCCAGTAATTTCTACATTTAATAGAGGTTCTCCCGTTTCTAGAATGGAATATAATAGTTTTTCGGCTGTATCGGCTAAATCTGGCAACAATTCTCGCACTGTACGCCCCAAATGAGCTTCTACAGAATGTCCATTCATCTCAGCTAGACGTTGGTTAATTCTGACAAAGCGCAGATTGGTATCTAAAAAATTTAACCCAATGGGGGCTGATTGATAAATCGCTTCGATTTCGGCTAATTGTTGTTGAAGTTGTGTTTGGTTATCTTGAAGAACGACTTCTGTTTGTTTACGATCATTAATATCTCGAAAGAAAATCCCTAATCCGTCTCGATTTGGGTAAGCATGAATTTCTAACCACACATCGTATTCTGAGGGGGTATAATAATGAAGCTCAAATTGTACAGGAATCATTTCAGAAAGCGCCCTTTGGTATTGATATTCAGCATTAGTCCCTAGAAGAGCAGGCCAAGCTTCCCAAATGGTTTTTCCTAATACTTCACGGCGAGATTTACCATTATTAATTTGTTCTCCCGAAGCATTAATATAAGTAATTTGCCAATTGTTATCTAGGGCAATAAAACCATCCCCCATACTCTCTAAAATACGAGTTAATCTGTCTGATATTTCCTGTGCTTTTATTTGGGCTTGTTCGGCTGCAACTCGCAGAATATTTTCTCGCACAGCTACTTCTTGACGCAATTGTGCCATTTTTAAATTCGCTTCCACACGCGCCAATAATTCGCGAGTAGAAAAAGGTTTAATTAAGTAATCATCCGCCCCCGATTCTAAACCTTCTACTCGCGCTTCTTCGCCTGCGCGAGCCGATAAAAGAATAATTGGTAATTCCCGTGTTTCTGGCTGGCTGCGTAGCTGTTGCAACAACCCAAAACCATCGAGTCGAGGCATCATCACATCTGTTAAAACCAGATCTGGTTTACATTGATTAATAGCGATTAACCCTGCTATTCCATCTGATGCTGTTTCTACAATATATCGTTGCTCTAATAATCGTTTTACATAGTCGCGCATATCGGCATTATCTTCAACTAACAGAATGCGCGATTTTTTAGTATTTTGGAGGGCAGGTATAGGGTTAATTTCTGTATTTAATTCCGATAGCTCATTAGCATCAGGGTTAACATCTGTCAACCATCGCCAAGCTTCTTCTATATAAGCTGAACTTTTTAAGCTTGTAGACTCTTGAGTGCGAACCCTATTAATTTCTGGAATTGGTAAATGTGCGGTTCCCGTCGGAATTACAATCTTAAAACAACTGCCTTTTCCTAACTGACTGGTAACTGTAATATTGCCGCTATGCAGTTTAATTAATTCCTGCACCAACGACAACCCAATTCCTGATCCTTCAAAACTACGTCCTGGCGATCCTTTGACTCGATAAAAACGTTCAAATAAATGGTTTATTTCGTCTTGGTCAATACCTATACCCGTGTCTTGAATTGTTAGCTCAACACGATCTGAATAATCTTTTAAAGTAACTGTAATTGTGCCTGAAAAAGTAAATTTAAACGCATTTGATAATAGGTTAAATATAATTTTCTCCCACATTTCTCGATCTACATAAATTAATGTAGATAAAGGCGGGCAATTAATTTCTAAAGATAGTCCAGCCCGTTCAATAAGGGATCTAAATGTACTAGCTAGATCGGTAGTAAAAGTTGCTAGATCCGTAGGTTCGTAAACAGCTTCAACTCGTCCGGCTTCAATTCTAGAAAAATCTAGCAGCGTATTTACAAGTTTGAGTAACCGTTGTCCGTTGCGTTGTACCAACTCGATGCGATCGCGCTGAATTGCAGGTAAGGGGTTTTCTGCATCGGCTAAAGCATCCTCAGTCGGTGCAAGCATGAGAGTTAACGGCGTGCGGAATTCGTGGGAAACATTGCTAAAAAACAGAGTTTTAGCGCGATCGATTTCTGCTAAAGCTTCTGCCCGTTGGCGTTCCGCTTCATAAGCCCGCGCTGATGCGATCGCTGTAGCCACCTGATTCGCAACTAAATCAAAAAATCCTCGGTAATTATCATCAAATTTGCGGTTTGGGCTGATTCCTAATATCAAAAATCCGGCTATATTAGCCTTTCCTGACTCAGCGATCGGCATCACTAAAGCTTCCGTTGGAGAGATATCCCACAATCCCCCTGGTACTTTGCCAAAACGCTGTTCTAAATCGTTAATTTTTTCGGCTTGTCCTGTGCGATTAACTTTCCCTAAATACCAAGTATCATCTTCCTGGCTTACATCTACCTGTTGAGGACTAGCAATTCCTGTAGTTGCGACTAATTCTGCTTGCTTACCATCTGAGAGATAGAGGAGTGCAAAAGGAATATCTGCCGGATTTTGGGACAGTGTTTGCAGGGCAATATTACAAGCTGCTGCCGATGTTTTTGTATCTGCTGTTTTACTAGCAAGTTCTCGTAAAGTTTGAAGACGGCGATCGCCTATAACTTGTTCTGTAGTTTCACTAACGGCACAAAAAACCCCACCAATGCCGCCACTTTCATCTCTAACAGGACTGTAGGAAAAAGTAAAATAAGCTTCTTCAATATAACCGGAGCGATACATCAATAGTAATAAATTTTCAGACCAGGTAGATTCACCTTTGGTGAATACACTATCTGCCATCACCCCCACCACATCCCAAATTTCTCTCCAGCAATCTTTGGCGGGTTGTCCTAAAAACTGGGGATGTTTATTTGCACCGAGGATCGGACGATAAGCATCATTGTAGAAATTGACATATTCCCGCCCCCACCAGAGAAACATGGCGTAACGAGAACTTAAGACTAGACTCAGGGTGGTGCGTAAACTTTGGGGCCATTGTTCAACCGCACCAAGGGGCGTTTTTGACCAATCGTGCGATCGCATTAAATTTGCCATTTCCCCATCACCCGGAAATACGCTGTTTAACATATCTGCACGATTTTGTTCGATCATTCTAATTTAACTTTTTATTTACCTATTCTTGGCTTTCTATTGGTAATGTAAAGTAAAATCTACTGCCCTTACCAACGGTACTTTCTGCCCAAATTTTGCCGCCATGTTGCTCAATAATGCTACGACAAATTGCTAACCCTAAGCCTGTTCCTCCTTTGACGCGAGAATCCGAAGCATCAACTTGCTGAAACCGAGTAAAGATGTTTTCTAGTTTATCCGCCGGAATGCCCCGTCCTTGATCCGAGATAGTGAACAGTAAAAATGATGCTGCTGGTTGCTCTACTAATAACTCGATAATTGAAAAGTTGGGAGAGAATTTAATCGCATTACTAAGTAAATTAATCAAAACTTGTAATAAACGATCGCCATCGGCTTGAATCTGTAAGCCGCAACAATTCGATTTAATACTAATATCTGCTTGGTGTGCCATTTCCAGCATTTGGGCGATCGCAGTTTTAATCAAATCATCAATATTGCAGAGACTTTTCTTTAAACGAATTTTGCCAGATTCTAAACGTTCTAAATCAAGGATGTCGTTAACCAAGCGTACCAGGCGATCGGTTCCTTCAGTAGCGATTTGGATAGTAGTGTTTCCTTCTTCTGAACTGGGATCGATGATTTTTTCGTTTAAAAGACTGAGAGCCGCTTGCATTGAAGTTAAGGGTGTTCGCAGTTCGTGGCTGACAACCGAAATAAATTCAGATTTCATACGTTCTATTTTATGGCGCTCTGTAATATCGAGAGCAATACCGCCAACTAACTGGTTTTCTGATAGATGGGGAAGGGGAAATTTGTAAACGATGAAATCGCCATTTGTCCCATCTATTTTCGGAATTACTTGTGTTGTTTCTACTGTTTTTTCACTTCTGACAACTGATTGAAGATGATCCATAAATTTTTGAGCAACTTCTAAGGGATATAATTCAAAAACATTTCGACCAATCACATCTTGATTAAGCAATTTAAATGTGCGCGGATAAGTTTCGTTTATATAAACTATTTGCCCGTTTATCTGTGTAATCCAAGCACAAAAGGGGCTATGGTTCATAAATGTTTGGAAGCGTCCTTCGCTTTGGCGTAACTGCTGTTCAATCTTTTTTCTCTGGAACAGTTCTTGTTGTAATTCTGCGGTTCTTTGGTCTACTCTAGTCTCTAACTCTTCATTCAATCTTTCTAGCCCTACTTCTGCCTGCTTTCGTCTAGTAATATCAGTAAGAATTACTACTGCCCCTTTAAATTTGTTATCTTGGTCAGTCAGAGGGCGAGCATTTAATACTAAATTTAAAAGTTGTCCGTTTTGGCTTTCAACTTCAACTTCTAATTCTTGATAGCTGTTTCCAGCTAAGACTGATGTAATAGAAAAAGGAACTTTGGTCAAATTTCCTTTTATTTTCGCTTCACTCTGATTCTGATGGGAACAAGACTTTGTATACAAAATGAATTGAGTATCGAAAGGTTGAAGCAGTAGATTTTCTCCCCATAGTTGACAAGCAGTTTGGCTAGCGCGAATAATTTGCCCTTGGCGATCGCAAACGATAATAGATTCTCCGGCTTGTTCCAGAATTAACCGTGCTAGTCTTTCGGCAGCTAGAGTTTTTTCATAGTCTTTTTGAGTAGTTAAATCAGTAATAACAATACAATAAATATCAGAATTACCTAAGTTAAGGTTATTAATAGATAAATATACTGGAACTTGGACGTTATTATAGTTAGCTAAAAATAGCTCTATAGAGTTTTGACCTGTTTTTGACGTTTGTTGAGTTAGTGCTTTAAATAATGCCTGATCTTGAGGAGAGATTAATAAAGCAAAATCCGACCCAATTAGCTTTTCTAAAGGTTTTTTTAATAGATTCGCAAAACTTTTATTGCAATATAAAATTATTCCGTCTGTGGAAATAGTCGCTGCCCCTTGTTGCATTTCCTCAACTAGAAGTCGATACGATAAATCTGCACTCTGGAGAGTAAAAATTTTTTCTCCTTGAGGAGTAGAAATAACTAAAGCATCTACTTCACCTTGCTGAATCGCTCGTAGGGTTTCCTCACTTGTCGTCAAGCGATCGCGTAAAGTTTGAATTTCTGCTATTAATTCATTTTTTGATTTTTCAACGTCTTCCATAATCAGTTATCAGTTACCAGTTAGCAAACTTATATTAGTGAACTTATACCTAGAGATAAATATAGCAATTCCATTTGAGTAAATTCGTAGTGTGATCGGGACGTTCGTACTACAGGAAAATTTTATAAATTAAATAGGATCACTCTATAACACTATTAACTGATAACTATTTTTTATTTGGGTACAATATCTAACCCTAGTAACACTTTTTCACTATCAGATAAATCCCCAATTACGCGCCGCAGAGGAAGAGGTAATCGCTTAATTAGAGTTGGCAGTGCGACAATATTATCTGGTTGCATTTCTTGAGTAGATTGATAAACATCAATGACCTCTAATTCATATCTTCCTTTTAAATAAGTTTCACAGATTAATTTGAGGTTTTTAATAGCTTGCGTGGAACGGGGAGTTGTTCCCGCAATATATAATCGGAGATAATATTCTTGTTGATCTTGGGTGGCGAGCGCTCGCTCAAAATCAGCAAGCATATCACTATCACTGCTTACTCCCTTTAAATCTTGCTCTTCCTCTGGCTTTTCATTTACCATTAAATTTGCTCTTAAACCTTAAGATTCTTGCCACAATAATATTTTTAATTTACGCATTGTGTAGTCAAAAACTAATCTTTTATTCATCCTTTTTTTGATAATTACGAATTATTGATTTTTCTAATGTCAAGCCCCATTAAAACTTTTTCCCTATTAGATAAATCACCAATAATTTGTCGAATTGGTTGAGGAAGTTTTCTAACTAAGGTAGGAATAGCCATAATTTCGTCTTGTTTTGCTAAACTAGGATTTTCTAATAAATCAATAATTTCAATGCGATATTGACCATGTAAGTATTCTTCGCACAATTTTTTGAGATTAGCAAATGCAGTTACAGATTTTTGAGTTTGTCCCGCAACATATAGTCGTAGCTCCCATCTTTCAGAGTCAATCAGATTGATTTCATTTTCTTGATTCATTGTGTAAAACAAACTCCTTATTTTCTTCAGTCAGAAATGTCTAAGCATTAACTACCCTAATTCCAAATTTATATGTTTTTTCATAAGATAAACTCTTGTTTCATAACCATTCATTCACCATATTCAAAATGCTTAACTTATTAACTTACTGTCCTCTATCTTCTGATAACTGATAACTGATAACTGTATTCAGTCTGCCCAACGGGATTGTGCCATTGTATTTTTATAGTGAAGCAGTTCTCCTTGATACAAACTTTCTGATTGATTGAGAGAATCGAGTTCTGCTTTTTCTGCCTCCATTTGCATTTGTAAAGCAGCTAGTTGAGCCTGGTTAATTTGCTGTTTTTGGGCTAATTCTCTACGTCGTTGAGCAAGTTCTTGTTCTCGTTGTAAGCGTACCTGCTTGTCTTGTGACTCCTGAATTATTCTAGCCGTTCCGGTGAGAACTTGATTCTGTCCTAAATAAACATCTAATAGTTCAACTCCTTGAGATGTCAAGCGGAATTCTCGAACTTGGTTGGAATGTTCCATACCGCGAGATTTAATCAATTGCAGGAGGCGATTGCGTTCGCCGTTGCTTTCGATCACTCGTACTTCTAGCCAAGTATCCATGAGGGAAGAGATACCAATTTCTGTATGTTCTAGGGGAGTGCCTCCAGTAATTAGATTAGTCATCAATACGGTGATTTGTTGCGACTTTAGATAGTCAATTAAGCGCATGAAAAAGGTTTTTACTTGTAACAGAGTACCCGTCAGAACTAGGTTGCTCATGGGGTCAATAATGATGGTGGTTGGCTGAAAGGTATTTAACCAGCGATGAATTTGTACCAAATGCAATTCTAAGCTGTAGACACTAGGGCGCAAGGCTTGAATCTGCAATAATCCTTGATCGATATAGGGTTCTAAATCTATCCCAATCGATCGCATATTGCGGAGAATTTGCTGCGGTGCTTCCTCAAAGGCTAGATATAAACACCTTTCCTCGCGCCGACAAGTGGCTTCGGCAAAACTAGCAGCTATTGAACTTTTACCTGTTCCCGCCATTCCGGTGATTAAAATACTGCTACCCCGATAATATCCACCCCCTATCATCATTGTATCTAAGCGGGAAATACCGCTAGAGACGCGCTCTGTAGAGACCCGATGGTTTAGTCCGACGGAGGTAATCGGTAAAACAGAAATGCCATTTTCAGCAATTAAAAATGGATATTCGTTGCTACCATGTTGAGAACCTCGATATTTTAAAATTTGTAGCCGTCGGGTAGACAGTTCATCATTAACTCGCTGATCTAAGCGAATCACACAATCGGAAACGTACTCTTCTAAACCTTGACGAGTAAGACTATTTTCACCCCGTTCGCCAGTAATAATAGCCGTCACGCCCTTCATTTTTAGCCAGCGAAACAAACGGTGTAATTCTGATCGGACGATCGCTGTATTTGAGAAACCGTAAAATAAAATCTCGATCGTATCTAGCACTACCCGTTTAGCACCAATTTTGTCAATCTCATTGCCTAAGCGAATAAATAGCCCTTCTAAATCGTATTCGCCAGCTTCTTGAATGGTAGCTGGGTCAATATAAAAACAATCAATAGTCAGCAGACGATCGGCTATTAATTGGTTTAAATCCCATCCCAGTGAAGCTACATTTTGAGTGAGTTCTTGAGCATTTTCCTCAAAGGAAATAAAGGCTCCAGGTTCGTTATATTGTGTTGCGCCACGAACTAAAAACTCCATCCCGATCAGAGTTTTACCGCATCCCGCTTCACCGCAAACCAGTGTAGGTCGTCCTTTAGGAAGTCCACCACCAGTGATTTCGTCTAGCCCTTGGATGCCTGTAGGACATTTAGGGAGTTCAATTTTGTGAGTTTTAGTAACATGATTGGAATTAACCATAAAATATCTTCTTAAAATATTTACAAATGGGTTTCACTCAATTGGGGCGGCAAAAATTTTATTTCGTCCTGCTGCTTTAGCTCTATAAAGAGCTTGGTCTGCTGCATGATAAAGTGTTTGCAGGTCATTACCATTTTCAACAGACTGAGCAATACCACCACTAAAGGTAACTTGAAAAGATTTGCCATTCGATGCTAGAAACAAGTAGCTATCTAACTTTTCTAGAACCTTTTCTAATCGCTTGATGCCATCTTGCTTGGTCATTCCATGCATTCCAACAACAAATTCTTCCCCTCCCCAACGTCCAACAATGTCTTCAACCCGGAAGGATTTATTGAGTAATTTGCCGAAGTAGCTAAGAACGCGATCGCCTGTATCGTGTCCATATTGGTCATTAACAGACTTAAAATGGTCTAAATCTAAGATAGCTAGACAAAACGGCTGCTGATTTAGTTGAGCCAAATGGAGCGATCGCGTTAAATCTTGTAGAGCTTTACGGCGTAAGCTAACTCCTGTAAGTTCGTCTAGCTCATTGGTTTCCCATAATTTTCGTTGTTTTAATCGAGTTCGCACGCGGGTTAAAAGTTCTTGAGCCACCACTGGTTTACTCAAAAAATCATCAGCCCCAGCCGTAAAACTGCGCTGAACAGTTTCCATATCTGTGTGAGCAGACAAAAACAGTACTGGTAAGCGGTTCCAACGCAGATCGCTACGAATCACTTGACACAGTTCAATCCCACTTAAAGGAGGAGATTTTTCTTTCTGATCCGGTGACGTAGCGGGCTTACACAATTCAATATCTAAAATCAGTAAGTCAGGCTCGGTTTGCTCTAGAGTTTGCCAAAACTGTTGCGCTTCACTCAATAGGGTTAATTGATAGCCACAGGGTTCAAGCAGGGTACTCAACAACTTTAAAAGTGCTGGATCATCATCGACAATTAAGATCCGTGCCACCGATTGACTCGTCTGTTGCAGTACTTGAGACACCGCCCCTAAAACTTGAGCCGGGGTTAGAGGCTTTTGCAAAAAGTAGCGACTGCCCAATCGGGCTGCTTCCACTCGTTTCTCAAAGGTTTCGTCTGCGGTTAACATCACTACTGGAATATGGGGATGTTGACGACAGACAGTTGCTAAGAATTCTAGTCCAGTTTGGCTAGAATCCGAAAAATTGAGATCGAGCAAAATTGCATTCCAGAAACACTCATTAACAAGTTTCTCTGCTTCTTCCAATGTTGTGGCGACGTACGATTGAATTCCGCAAGTCAATGCTTCTTTAGCGATTTGTTGTGCCAAGGCTAAGTCATCATCTACAACTAACAGAGCAGGTGCAGCCGCAGGCAGAGGTGCTGGGGTACTGGGCAATGCTGGACAATGGGGACTATTGGGAGTCTGTAAATAGCCACCCAATTCTTCCATCAATTGGATTAATTGTGCTGTTTCTGACGGATTGATTGGCTGCGATCGCTTGAGAATTTGTTGGATTTGACGAGAAAGGCGCGAGGCTGCATCTAAACCAAAACTTCCCAAAGAACCGACGAGAGTATGAGCTTCTCGTTCAGCTTGATGTTGTTGCTCTGGAGTGAGAGTATCAGACTGTAGTGCCGTTACAGCTTGCTGGATGACTGAGAGGCGATCGCAATAAGACTGCCGACATTCCTGCCAAACTTCTTCTAACTCAGGCAGTACTGGAGAAGAACTAGCGGATACTGATAAAGATTGAGCTTGAGAATTTTTCTGTACTTTATCAATGGTTTTCAACCGATACCCTAATTTATAAGTGGTTTCTAAGGGATCGGGCACTCCAGCCTGCTTTAATTTTTGTCGTAAGCCTTTTATCTGCGCTCGTACTGCTCCTTCAGAGGGAACTTCTTCGGCTGTCCATAAACCGTCAAGTAATCGGCTAATGCTAAAAATTTGCTCTGGATTTCGTAAAAATAGCTCTAATAATTCGTATTCTTTATTAGCCAGTTGAATTGATTGCTCTTGATAGGTGACTTCACCACTATTGGGGCTAAGGCATAATTCGCCCCATTTCAAGATTGGCGATCGCTCCCCATGCTTGCGGCGTAAAAGGGCACGAATTCGAGCCATTAGTTCCTCAAAATCAAGCGGTTTTACTACATAATCATCGGCTCCTGCATCTAAACCCATCACCTTATTTGTTGTTGTATCCAAAGCGGTCATCAGCAAAACTGGAGTATCTCGATTTGGACTCAGCGTAGAATGGCTTTCAGTCCGCAATTTTTTACAAAACTCAATCCCAGTCAGCTTGGGTAATATCCAATCTAGTAAAATTAGGTCATAGGCATAGGTTTCGGTTAAATCCCATCCTGATTGTCCGTTGGTTGCAATTTCAACCTGGTAATGCTGCTTAACCAATATTTGCTCCAGCAACTTCGCTAAGCCTTCATCATCTTCTACACACAGGATTTTCACATTAGAGTTATTTTTTCTTTTAGGCTCATTATAGACTTAGCTTTTTAGCATGAGCAGCACGATAGCTAAGCTGTTTGACCACCGATGTACGACTTACGAAAGGAATTAACTGTTCTACGAAAGGTGTAGTTGCTAAACTGATCGCTTTTTCTTCTAACAAAGGCATTTCTTGCCAGCAATTTCGACAGAACCAGTACAACTGATGCTTTTGGAAGTGGCGAAGCATGATGTGCGAACAACAAGGACAGTTCTTCATAAGCCTATTGATAAAGCTATTTTGCATCAATCCAATTAGCTAAGTAGGATTGAAATTGGATTGTCTAAACTTATGAAAAATCTGTGAAAAATTTATGAATTATTTATAGGCGTAAAAAAGCAACAATTCTATACTTTAGTTTTCACAGATTCATTAGAAGTTGTCCCTAAGGTTCAATTTTGGCGAGTTCCGTTACGCCTACTTCGATGACCAAAAGTTTGAGTGAATTCTGATTGCTAACTTATGGAAAGATCAGGAACTACATTGTTGGAATCTGGCTGCCATATATTCCACATGATGCCACCAGGCGTATCCCCCGATCGCTCTCCGTGAAGGCAAATGTCCGCGAGGCGCTCGTAGACTAAAGTTGAGGGATGATTCAGGAATCGCCGGATTATGAGTTGGCCAACCGACGCGATCGCAAAATCGGTTATATTCTCTCTCTACCTCTTCATAGATCTGCGTTTGCACACTCAAGCCAAAATGCCCCTGACTGTATTTCAGCCAAAGTTGATCGATGATCATCAGGTCTTCACAGGGAAATTTATAGAAATCTCCAGCTTGGAGATAACCGCCTAATGGCTTCCCTACCACCTGACAGAGGACATTCCACGTTTCTTGATCGGCTAATTGCCATTTCTCAATAGCTAGGAAATATTGCAACTGGGTATAGTTCACCCCAACGGCTGAAATTAGCCCGCTTCCTGAAGAGTGATGGGTATACTGTTGCCAGAGATTTGCCAAAAAGTGTGTTGGTTTAGGAGGGGGCGATCGCTCTATTGAGGTAGTAACGCAGGGAGTTGCATTCACAGCTTGCAAAACTTCACCAACCGACTGATAGCGCTGGCTGAGTGCAGGCTGAAGGAGTTTATCTAAAATTTTCCGCAGGCGATCGCTTACTTGAGTACCACTGGGCAAACACTGCTGCCACGCCCATTTATTTTGATTAATATCAAATAAATCAAAGGGAGAAACCCCCGTTAGTAGGTAAATACAAGTTACCCCCAAACTGTAGAGATCACTCGTTGGTAAAGCTTTGCCTCGCGTTTGTTCAGGAGCCATATATTCCGCACTCCCTACCGCCGTACCCGTATGTAGCATGGCAGTATTGCTTAGCAGTTTTGCCACCCCAAAATCAATTAAAACCAGTTTGTGATCAGCGCGACGGCGGATAATATTCGCGGGTTTGATGTCGCGGTGAATTACCTGGCGATCGTGGATAAACTTAAGAACGGGTAATAAATCTCGCAACAGTTCCCAAATTTCATCTTCCTTCAAGACTCCCTGTTGCTGCAATTCTTGTTCTAGAGTCCGCCCTTCAATCAACTCTTGTACTAAGTAAAGTCGCCGTTGCTGCTCAAAGTGGGCTAAAAGTTCAGGAATTTGAGGATGCTGTCCCAAGTCCTCTAAACGTACCGCTTCTTGATGAAATAGTTCGACCGCTTTAGCGAGGATCAAACTATTTTGGGTCTCAAGGTGGAGTTGTTTGATAACGCAACGGGGTTTTGAAGGGATGTCTTCATCTACGCCTAAAAAAGTTCTCCCAAATCCACCCTGACCAATCGGTTGCAGAGGACGATACCGACTTTTGAGCAAAATAACTGAGCCACAGCTTAAACAAAATTGAGCCGTGTTAGGATTCTGAGCCGTCAGACATCCCGGCGTAACACAGTAGCTCATAGGGGAGAGACACCCAAGTAGATCATCTTAGATATACTCCCTCTATTGCTTTTTAGCTTTATAAGTATAGAAATTGTTAAACGCGCCTACCGATTCAAAATGATAGGCAGGCAAAACATTCGCCGGAAAGAAGGGTACGACTGTATTAATCGACACATCAGTTTGATAAATACTAAATAGGATAAAGTTTTGCCGTTGGGTTCCCTTAGAGACGATCCGCTCAATTTCAGATTGATTAGACTCTATGACTGACCTACATTGGTTTTGGAAGGATTGACCAAAAATGTTGGGGGCTTTGGGACAGAGGTTCTCTTG
>Ga0164305_10000655_pt1 | contig 13321 bp, 12 predicted proteins | sample Whisoiple_237_MG_FD_110215 | JGI IMG/M metagenome (GOLD analysis project Ga0164305, IMG submission 110215) | Soil microbial communities amended with pyrogenic organic matter from upstate New York, USA - Whitman soil sample_237_MG | ecosystem: Environmental > Terrestrial > Soil > Agricultural... | reverse complement strand
GTTCAACCTCAACGGATTCAACTTCAACCAATCCGTGATTGACTCCCAAGGTCGCGTTATCAACACCTGGGCAGACATCATCAACCGGGCGAACTTAGGGATGGAAGTCATGCACGAGCGCAATGCTCACAACTTCCCTCTAGATTTAGCTGCTGGTGAAGCCGCTCCTGTGGCAATGGTGGCTCCTTCTATCCAAGGCTAAAAGCTAAACCTTTAGCCCGATAAAAAACGCTCTCCTGCGGGAGGGCGTTTTTTTTGGCTTTTGGGGAGAAAACCTCAGAATTTCAGTCTTTTACAAGCTATTCGCCAACAACATCAAAGAATGCCATCATAGTGATGAATGCATCTAAAGTAGGAGAAAAACAACGGTTTACACACGTCCTTTAGCTCGTCTCATTGAGCAACTGCAACGTTTGCCAGGAGTGGGTCCCAAAAGCGCTCAACGGTTAGCACTCCATATCCTCAAGCGACCCGCAGCTGATGTAGAAGCCCTGGCTCAAGCCTTGATTGAGGCGAAGCAACAAGTGGGTTTGTGTTCGGTATGCTTTCACCTTTCGGCTGAACCCATCTGTGATATTTGTCGCAACCCTAACCGCGACAATACTACTATCTGTGTAGTCGCTGACTCTCGCGATGTGATCGCCTTAGAAAAAACGCGAGAGTATCGCGGTAAATATCACGTCTTAGGAGGCGTAATTTCTCCGATGGATGGGATTGGACCGGATCAATTGCATATTCAGCAACTGGTGCGGCGGGTAAGTCAGCATGATATTAAAGAAATTATTTTGGCAATTAGTCCTAGTGTGGAAGGTGAAACCACAACTCTTTATGTAGGACAACTTCTAAAACCCTTTACACGAGTAACGCGGATTGCTTTTGGGTTACCCGTTGGTGGTGATTTGGAATATGCCGATGAGGTAACCCTAGCACGGGCACTGGAAGGTCGGCGAGAGTTAGATTAACCGGATCTTGATCTAAAAAGGGTTGAAATTGTCGCAGGTAATGCAGATCAACTGTTAGCTAGCGATCGCGTCACAGGCTGTCTCGCAACTGGCGCGAGCTACTAGTCCGGGATACGGCTCTAGGGCAAATGCTTGCTCTGGAGTGCTGAGTAAATAGCGATCGCAAACTCCATAGAGTTCGGCTTCACTTCGGGAATGGCGCATATCTTTTAAGAACCCTCCGGCTGCATCTACACTTAAGCCGATGAAGTTGAGATACATCTTCATATAATTCACCCGTGCCCGTTCAGGTACTGGGTTTACTGTCTTTGGTTGCCGCAAGCGCTCAATGTAGTCACGCACTTCAGCTAACGTTACTGTAGAAACGGGTTCACCACTCTGGTATTGACGGATTTGCTTAAAAATCCAAGGATTGCGGATAGCAGCACGCCCAATCATGACTCCAGAGGCTTTTGTTGTGTCAAGGACACTCATAGCTGAGGAGGCAGATGTTACATTACCGTTAGCTAGAACCGGGCAATTCGCCCGTTTTACCGCATGGGCAATGACATCATAATGTACGGCGCTATGATACATCTCCTTGACAGTACGACCGTGCAAGCTGAGTAAATCGATTTTGTGTAGGTTAATCAGATCGAGTAGCTGGTCAAAATTCGCTGTATTTTCAAACCCAATTCGCATTTTGACGGTTAATAGTCCATCAACAGCCGCCCGCAACTCACCTAAGATGCGATTGACATGCTCAGGATCGCGCAATAGCCCACCCCCGACATTTTTGCGATAAATTCTGGGTGCAGGGCATCCCATGTTGAGGTCAATTCCTGCGACTGGGTAGTGGCTTAATTCTTGGGCAATGCGTACTAAGTCAGGAATGCTCTCACCGATAAGTTGAGCAAAGATGGGGCGATTGGTAGAGTTCTCTGTAATCGCTCGTAAGATGTTTTTATCCAAACCTGAATTGGCGTAAACCCGAAAATACTCTGTAAAGAAGTAATCGGGACTACCATAGTCAGCAATTATGCTCGTGAATTGCAAATCAGTCACATCCTGCATGGGAGCAAGAGCCGTCAAAGCATCTTTGGGAGCTAAAGAAGCAGGAAGTCGAGCAGATTCTGACATTGAGGTAGTTGGTTGAGTTCTGATTTGTTTAAAGGTGGTAGGTATAACTTAAAACCTGCACAGCAACTATAGCAATGAACACCCTGGTAATAACAATTGCTCTTTGGTAGAAATGTTTTGGTGACCAAAAAGTCATGTTCTAACTAATCTGAGTGTTGCTTATGTAAAATTAAGTGGCAAGTAGCTATGCAACACACCCGTTACCTATCTCCTCAGTTATGGACGCGATCGCTCTAAACGTTCTGCTGTTTCTATATTTTTGAACACTTGTTCCCGATTTTCTGGTGCTATTGATTGCAGTGCTTGACGATAAGCTGCGATCGCTTCCTGAAATTTTCCTTGCTGCTGAAGCGTTAAACCTATTTCATTATGAAGTTCTCCTACAGAGTAGGGATTACTTTTTTGGGCAAGTTGTAGGGATTTTTGCAACGCAGTGAGTGCTTCCTCAAAACGCCCTTGTTCGCGCAAAACTTGACCTAATAGCGAGTAGGCGACAAGGGTATAGCTATTTTCGCGATCCACTTGAATCCCTTGTCTGAGGATAGATTCTGCTGGTTTAAATTGCTTTTGTTGTTTGAGGATTTTGCCGATTCCTGTATAGTTGCCTGCAAATGCTGGTTCTAGTTCAATCCCTTTGTTATAGGCAATTAACGCCAGATCGAGTTGTCCTCTGCCTTGGAGTTCATTGCCAACGATCATGTAATCCACCCCACCAATATTAACGGTGGTTTTTTTTCGGGCGATCGCATTAATGGCTTCACGGTAGCTTGCGATCGCCTCCTGGGTTCGATCTTGATCGAGTAGTACATCTCCTAAACTGATGTGAGCATAGGAATTATTAGGATAAACATTCAACGATTGACGATAAGCAACTTCCGCTTCACCAAAGCGTTTCAAATCTTGTAGCACATCGCCAAGTTGCCGATACAATACGCTTTGAGGCAGATCAGGTCGCTGAATGGCTTGCTGATAAATAGGAATCATGTCTGCCTGACGATTTTGCCGTTTAAGGACTCCGCGCAGTTCTCCAAAAGCTGTAATGGCTTCAGGACGCTTGATTTCGGTTGCCTGACGTAGAATAGCGATCGCTTGCTCAGCCTTCCCTTGACGTTCTAGTGCAAAACTTAATGGAAGATACGCCCAGACATTAGCAGGATCAAGGGCGATCGCTTTCCGAAAAGCGGCGATTGCCTCATCATATCTAGCTGGCGGAATTACAGCCGTTCCAGACTTATCCACTGTCAAAGCTTGACCAAGTTGCACGTAGGCTTCGGAGTTAGTTGGTGCAATGGCAACCGCTTTACGAAAAGTCGCGATCGCCTGATCATAGCGATCTACCAAAATCAGCATATTGCCTAAAGCGAAGTACGTTTTTGGATCTTGCGGAGCCACCTCAATCGCTTTTTGGTATGCCAAAATTGCTGGCTCATATTTTGTCTGATCTCTCAAGGAATTCCCTAAGCCGATGTAAGCTGCCGCACTTTTGGGGTCACGCCGAAGCACTTGCCGCCAAAGGATTTCGGCTTCAGGGTGTTGATATGATTCACTCGCTGTTGTTGCCTCTCGTACCAATTCATTGATCGTCTGTGCTGTTCCCGCTAGAGGAAATAGAGCGATCGCACTTGATAACATCACCGCAATCCATTGAGACTTTTTCATGCTTTCTACTCCTAACTCAATCTTGCATTTAATTCCTTAAGGGAAGTTTTAATTCAACTAATTAGCGCAGTCACAACGGAGTGACGAAACTAGCTTTGAGGTCGCAGACAACGTTTTTAAAGCTTTATCATTTTGTCCAGCTTTAATATATTCGTCAGCAATGCCAATCATTGCTAAAACCTGATAAGAATCGTCCTGAATCTGTTGAGTAACCTCTTGTGCTTCAGAGAAACGTCCGGCTTCTGCCAGTCGGACAGCAATCATGGCTAAACCTACCCCTGATTTGGTCTTGCCAAGAGCATCCGTCCAAAGCGTATTTCCTACTTTGATGGCTTGCGATAACGTTTGTTTCGCTTGACTTTCCTGACCAGCCTCGGCAAATTTGATGGCAATTTCAGTTAAGACTAAAGCACGATAATAGGGCACTTGCAGCAAGTCAGTTGCGGTTAGTGCATCAGAAAAATTTCCGGCTGCTGCTAGCTTGACAATATCATTCAAGGCGTTGAAAAACGAGGCTTGTTGAGAGAAGCGTGATACAAGTGTTGGATCAGGTAGCGTTTGAGTCAGTTGAATCGCGCGATCGTATTCTCCCACTTGTGCCATGTGTGTAGAGATATCAGACAACCAACGATTTTTAAACGTCGGATTGCGAACTTCTTGAACCATGCGAATTGCAAAGTCATATTGCCCAGCATTCAGTAAAGCTTGTAGGGTAGAAGGATAAAGGGGCAACGATAAACCATTTGTTTGAACCGCTTGTAACAGTTGGCGAATCATCTTTTCAGCGTCAGCAGTCCGTCCTGCTGCTAATAAACCTACGGCAACTTCTCCAATAGGTTCAGATTGGAAAGATACCAGTATCGGCTTGCTAAATAAGCTTTGTTGCCCCTGTGCAAAGATCTGAGATGCGGTTTCTGTTTGTCCAAGTACAGCATATTGAACGGCAATTTTAGACAGCACCCCTCTCTTGTTATAGAAGTCGTTGGCAGTTTGAACCGTTTGCAGTGCCTCATTCAGGAGAGCTTGAGCCGATTGAGTTTTTCCTGCTTTGGTATATTCAGCCGCAATTGCTGCCAAAGCAGACGCTTTTGGGAAAGGTAGGCGGATTAATCGAGCAAAAAGTAGAGCGCGATCATAATCTTTCGCCACAGCATATTTCGCCGCAATTTCAGCCATAAAATCGGCTTTGCGATATTCCAAACTCAGATCCATGACTGGAACTACAGCACCTTCATCCCGAAACAGACACCTCTGCTCTTGGGGGATGGTTATAAAGCAGTGCTTTGCTGCATAGGAACGGGGAAAAAGCTTGGTTTCAGCTGTTGCGGCGTGGGAAGTGAAAAGCGCGAGCAGAACTTGGCTACTAACAACAGAAAGTAGAAAGGCTCGACGTTTCAAACAGGATAGAAGCTGAATTCCTTGAAAATACATATGCTCCTTCTCCAATCTAAATGGATGTATTTTGCTTTGAACTAATTAAATAGGGAGATAGCAAATTAGACATAATTAAATCTTGGATTCTACGTTTTAGACATTTGCTAGATGCTGATTTGCTGCTTCTCGGTTAAACACATAGCAATTCCTTTCTCGTAGTAGGCTGCCTCGTTAATAAAGACTGGATAGACAGTTGATTTGCCTTTATAGGCGATCGCCTGACCCTCCAGTGTTAAAAATATAGGTTCTCTAGGGCTTAGCGCTTCATAATCCCTAAATTGACGCTGAGGATGAATCATTGCATCAAGTTCTCCAGACTCATTTCTGGGATAGTCAATTGTTTTTACACATTGATAAATTGTGAGGCTATCTTTTTGGTGAAAAGAGACTCCTTGGTTATACGCTTCTACATAATCAAGAATTGCATAAATGAGTTGTTCCGTTTTCTGAAATAAAGGTGCATCTAAGATGCCTTGGGCAACTGGACCAATTTCGATGGTACAACCGAATTCAGAGAGCGATCGCAAGAAAGAGCTATCTTGCTCCAATCGCTCCCACTGATAGATTTTCACACTAGGATTGACCGATTGAAGATACGCAGTTAAATTCAGGTTGAAGGGATGCAAACTACTGGGAATAATTGTCAGCCCCATGTTAGCGGTCGTACTATGCAAATCAATAATTAAGCTGTTTTGGGAGCTTTCTTCCGCAAGTAACATTTGAGCAATGGTTTTCGCTCGTATGGCTTCATAACTTGAAAGCAGGGGATTTTCTAAATCTTGTCGTTTAAAGCAGCGATTTAGATCGGTATCAACATACCGTTTTCTCATTTCATACGCTTTGGGATTTGCCAAACAGGTGATACTTGCAAAACTCGCTCGCTGAATCAAGTGAGGCAACTGCTCAAATTTTTTTACCAAATAAATTCCAGTCAGTTCGTTCCCGTGGGTTCCCCCTACAATAGCAACACGTTTAATGGGATTCATTGAGAGCTATCCAGAAAGAGTTTCCTAGACCGTTATGGGCTAGAGCCTGTAAAACACATTATTGAGTTTTTAACTTTTCTCCTTGGGAAAATCCTGGAAAACTTTCACATTGCTATCTGGTTCAAGAACCACTTGAATTCTTAGATTCTCTCCCTTAGAAAGTGGTGACACAAAAGGTTCACCTACTGAAGGTATCCCTGCGCGATCAAGATTGGTTGCTGCCGCTTCTGAGTGCGGTATTATCCGTTGAATTGTGCCGTCAGCAGCAATTTGCAGCGTGTACTCCAGGCTTTGTGTCAAACCTGCTGGGGGTTTCCATCGCTGCTGAAAATACTTTCGGACTTCTATCACTTGAGGAATAGTGTCAAAAAGTGATGAGCTTGATTCTGCTGCGCGTAGGCGTGGTATGGGTGATGCAGAGATTGGAGGTATATAAACTGGGGGTACTCTACGTGGTGCAGAAATTGGAGGTATATAAACTGGGGGTGGGGTAAACGTGACTGATATTGGTGGCGGTGGCGGTGGTAGCAGAATTCGCCTTGTGCTTGCTCTAGACACTAATTGCGGAAGTGACGGAAACGCTATTACTGGTAGTCCCCTGGTCGCAGTGGTTGAAGCCCCAGTTAAGTTAGTTTGATCTAAGTTTGCCTGAGTCAGGTAGGCATGGTTAAGGTTAGCTTGTCTCAAATCTGCTTGGCTGAGGTTAGCTCTTGTTAAGTCAGCATTCTTTAAATTTGCGCCTTTGAGGTTAGCGCCTCTAAGATTGGCATTAATCAAAATCGCAAAGCTTAAGTTAGCTCCGCTCAGATTGGCTTCACTCAGATCACATTCTGAGCATTCTTTGGTTTCTAGTAATTTCTTGATGTGTTCAGGATTTGCAGCTTTAGTGGGAACTGCTTGCCCTAGGAAAATCAAAAATAAGGCAGCCGTAAAGATTGTTAACTGTTTTGGTTTGTGAGTCATGCGATCGCCCTCAAATTGTATTGGTGTAGCCAGAACGCCTTCTCAACTCCTAACCTGAAGTGGATTTCAGGTCAGGCTATCAAAATCCCTATATTTTCCAGTTGAGAGAACTTATGCAGTTGATCGTTGGGGAATGCGCCAAAAGACAACCAATTGACTACTAAAACGCCGCCAAGATGAGACATCTGGGCTAAGCATAAGTTTCTGTTCTATTGCTACTTGTAGACCTTGATCTCGTCTTGCTCTCTAGATTAGCCAAGGTTGTGTTATATGTCTAATATCTTATTTAGAAGTAAACTATATTTTTTAGATATAGTAGCGGTTCACCGATGGAACTTCGCCATTTGCGTTACTTCATTGCAGTGGCAGAAGAGCTAAACTTCACCCGTGCTGCCGAACGTTTGCATATCGCGCAACCCCCTTTAAGCCAACAGATTCGCGATTTAGAAGCGGAAGTGGGGGTGCAACTATTTGATCGCACTAAGCGACCTCTCCAGTTAACCGTAGCTGGGCACGTTTTCTTAGAAGAGGCTCAAAGAGCGATCGCGCAAGTCGAAAATGCTGTCAAAATGGCGCAACGTGCTAATCGTGGCGAACTGGGACGTTTGGTGATTGGCTTTACTAGCTCCATGGCAAACAGCTTTTTACCAGACATTCTGCTGGTTTATCGCGAACGCTTTCCCAAAGTAGAACTTATCTGGAAAGAGCTAGCAAGCTCTTCGCAATTGCAAGCATTACGCGCCCAACAGCTTGACGTTGGCTTTTTCCACATCACATCCTGGATGCTTCAGGAACCAGATTTATGCTCAATAACAATTTGGCATGAGTCTTTGATTGTGGCATTACCAGCGACGCACCCACTCGCAAATCAACCTCAAGTTTCCTTGAAAGCACTCGCGCAGGAATCATTTATACTCCCTTCTCGTCAATTTGCTCCCGGCTTATCTGAACAGATTGAATATTTATGTCAGCAATCTGGTTTTTCACCGATTGTTATCCAAGAAGGAATCATGATGCTGACCATCCTCAGCTTAGTTGCAGGTGGGGTAGGAGTTGCCTTGCTACCTGCTAATGCCCAAAATCTTCAGAGGAAAGGGGTCATCTATAAAGACATTATTGAATCAACACCAACTGTTCCCATGGCGGCTGTGTGGCGGTTAAACGATGCTTCAGCGACTTTGCGAGAGTTCTTAGCCGTGACTAAGGCGATCGCCCAAACTCATAAGTAGCTCCACTTCATAAAACATCAGATAGTGGCAAGCAGAGGAGGCAGTGGAAGCGGAGGAAGCCGAGGGAGTTCAAACATCAGATCTTATATTTAATGATGTTGACCTAGTTACTTAAAAATGAGCAACTTAATACGAAAGCTTGAGTAACGATTAAACAAAAAATTTACCCCCTCCTTGTGAATGCAGAGGGGGATTTTCCGTTGAATTTAGTTGACCTATTTAGCTAAATAACAGCCAGAAAAGTTACTTCAACTTCTGCTTAATAAATGCCAAAACTTGCGCTAATTGTTTCTTCAAATTGTCAATTTCAGCCTGCATTTTGGCAATCTTATCATTCAGTTCTTGAATTTCAGCAGATCCGACGGCTGAGGTGGCTGGAACTGGCTGCTCTGCAACAGGTTCTGGAGGCGCTGCCACTACAGTAACTGGGCGCTCTTTCGCCTTTCGCATTGCTTCTTTAATAGAAGTTAATAGACCCTTCTTATCAAATGGCTTTTCAATAAATTCAAAATACTCAAAGGGTTCTGGAATGTTTTGTGTAACTTCTCTTTTACTGCCTGACATAACAACGAGAGGAATTTTTTGAAACTCTGGTTGTACTTGCAGTTGCTGAAAGACTTCCCAGCCACTCAGTTTAGGCAGGATGAAATCTAACATAATCAAGTTTAGACGTTCCTGGCGGATCAGATTGAGTCCTTCTACGCCGTCTTTTGCTTCTAGAACTTCAACACTACCCCCAGCTAACATATCTTTAACTGTTCTCCTGATGACTCCACTATCATCAATAACCAGGATTTTTTGACTTGCCACAACTGACTCCTTCCGGGGTAATACAAAAACACTACGGTTGTTGAAAACGACTGCTGCTTGCTCCAAATGCCGAATGGAGCCGGAAGCAGAAACACTGGTGCTTGGTGTGGATATGAATCACACTAAATTAGTAATATGTAGCGAAAGCATCTCAAGCTCATGCTTATAAAGTCAATTTATTTATACTAGACGACCGTTAACCAACATCACTGTCATCAGAGGGAATTCGTTGAACCTGGTAGTTCATAAGTAATTGATCGCTTGACCTGCTCGACCCGAAACTGTCTTGACACCAAGCTAAAAATCTAGCTAAGTCCCTGTATTCTAGATTAATCTGGTCTGGGCTAGAAGCACACAAAACAGCTAGGACAAGAGTCAGAGTCAAATGCTTTAAGATTTCTACCATATAGCGTATCACTGGGCTGGTAGCCCACTGAAGAGTCATGGATTTGTCGACGAATACAGACCACCCTTTGACAGACCAGCCAGCACCCAGCCAGCTTAGGGAGGAAATGACAGCACTGCCAGCGTGGTTAAGACGACCTATTGGTAAAGCTAGCGAAATTTCTACGGTGCAGCGAATTATTAAGCAGCGTCAAATCCACACAATTTGCGAGGAAGGTCGTTGTCCTAACCGTGGAGAGTGTTACGCCCAGAAGACGGCAACCTTTTTATTGATGGGTCCAACGTGTACTCGTGCCTGTGGTTTCTGTCAAGTAGATAAAGGTCATGCACCCATGCCCCTTGACCCAGAGGAACCGCAAAAGGTAGCAGAATCTGTACAATTGCTAGGATTGCGCTATGTGGTGCTAACTTCCGTTGCGAGAGACGATTTGCCGCAGCAGGGGGCAGATTGGTTTGCAGCAACGATGGCAGCAATACGACAGCTAAACCCAGAGACACAAATTGAGGTGTTAACACCCGATTTCTGGGGTGGGAAAGATGCGGCAGAAAATCAACGCCAGCGAATTGCCACGGTTGTAAAGGCGATGCCTGTTTGTTACAACCACAATGTTGAGACGGTGCGACGGTTGCAAGGAAAAGTGAGACGGGGGGCACAGTATGAGCGATCGCTCGATGTCTTACGAATTGTTAAACAGCTTGCTCCCTCTATTGCCACCAAGTCTGGTTTGATGCTAGGGCATGGGGAAACGGCAGAGGAAATCACCAAAACGATGGCAGATTTGCGGGCAGTAGGTTGCGATCGCATCACCTTAGGTCAGTATATGCGTCCATCTCTGGAACACTTGCCAGTCAAGAAATACTGGACTCCTGAAGAATTTGACCATTTAGGAGCGATCGCCCGCGAAATGGGCTTTACTCATGTCCGTTCCGGTCCCTTGGTTAGGAGTTCTTACCACGCTGGCGAGAGCGAGTGAGAATGAGTCGAAGTTAGTAATTTGATGAATTTTGCATCCTTTTTCGTGACACTTTACAAAAATATCTCTGTTGAAGCGTGCGAGAGGGATCGCTCTTTGGTATTTCTTAGTAAAGTCACAAATTTAGGAGTGAATACTGATGACTGCTCAAGCCAAAAAACCGACGGGTTCAGTTCCTCAAACCAGCAAGCCTCCCTATCCCTTTCGTACCATTGTTTTACTGATCCTCCTAGCGGGTAACTTCTTGGTAGCGGCGATGTACTTCCACGTCCTTAACCCGTAATCTCCAAGTCGTCCCTCTAAAGTCTGAAGTATGAAGGATAAAGTGTGAGTAGGCAAACCAATTTTGATTTTGGATAAGCAATTTCCCCTAAACCTGGGTTCTGTGCATCCATCTATCGCCATTATTTCCAAATGGGTGTCAGTTGGCTTTAGCCGTCATTTCAGCCTTTATTCTTCATCCTTCATTTTCTTAAATGGTTCCTTTAAATAAGCCTTGGGGACGAACTAGCAGAATCAAAACCATAATGAACAAGGCAACTCCTAGCTTGTATTGCGAACCTAACCAAGGAACACTGGCTTCTTGGGCAATACCAATCACTAAAGCTCCCGCGATCGCTCCATAAGGGTTGCCAATTCCACCTAGAATGACTGAGGCAAACATGGGCAGAATTAAAAACCATCCCATGTTGGGGCGCACTCCGGTAATTAAGCCATACATAGCCCCTCCCAGCGCTGTCAAAGTGCCTGCAATCACCCAAGTCCAAATAACCACTCGCTCAACGTTAATCCCGGATACACGAGCCAAATCAATATCATCAGCAACTGCCCGCATTGCCTTGCCAATTTTGGTATTTTGCAACAGGAAGTGCAGCCCCAAAATAGCTAAAACCGCTAAACCCATAACGATGAGTTGATTTTGAGGAATTCTCAGTCCCAGGATAGAGAGGGCAGAAGCCACGGGCAAATTATAGGATTGGTTGCCGCCTCCCCAGATGAAGATGATGCCATTGCGAATGAATAAGGCAAGCCCAATAGAGATGATAATCAGGGTTGTTGAGGAGGCTCTGCGATCGCGCATCGGTTTCCATAGCACCCGTTCGCACAACAACATTGCTGCTACCGTAGCTCCTGCTGCCCCAATCATTGAGAGCCAAATATTAATTCCGGGAAGACTAAAAGTTGTCACTCCTTTGTCTTGAACCGTAATTCCCGTATTCAACAGCCAGGTAAGATAAGCTCCCAGCGTCATAAAGTCACCATGGGCAAAGTTGGATAGCCGTAAAATCCCATAGGTTAACGTCAGTCCAACGGCTGCTAGAGCAATAATGCAGCCCACAGCAATCCCATTTACAATTAGTTGTGCATCCATTCCTTATATAACCATTGCGCGTCCTATCGCTTTGATTGTCTAGGATACCGCAGCAATTTGGAAAGCCAGCAGTCAAGAAAAAGTCAGGATCTCAAACCATTCCTTTCAAAGTGGCTTAAAAATAGTGAATGGTAAAGGCTAGAGGTTTTAGATTAGACCCAACCTTTGATCTCAGCATCCGTGAGCGATCGCTCCAGCTTTAAATATTCGCTTTTAGCCGCTTGCAAAATATGTTTCATCATCACCGCTTCTCCCGCCTCAGCAGCTAGAAAAGCAGCATTCAACGCAATATTGCGAATATTTCCCCCAGCCACATTCAACTTGCCCAACTTATCTGTATCCAAACCCTGTGTGGGCGTTTTCTTGGGGAAAATACGCTGCCAAATATCAGATCTGGCTTTCGCATCCGGAAACGAGAAAGGAATTACAAACCGAATACGACGTAGAAACGCTTGATCTAAAGAGCCTTTAAGATTCGTCGTCAGAATTGCTAAACCCTGGTAAGCTTCCATACGCTGAAGCAGATAACTGACTTCGACATTCGCATGGCGATCGTGGCTATCTTTGACCTCAGTACGCTTACCAAACAAAGCATCCGCTTCATCGAAAAGCAAAATTGCTCCCCCAGTTTCTGCCGCATCAAATATTCGCCGCAAGTTCTTTTCTGTCTCACCGATATACTTACTCACGACAGCACTCAAATCAATGCGATAAAGGTCAAGGCGCAATGACTGCGCTATTACCTCTGCTGCCATAGTTTTACCCGTACCAGAAGCCCCGGAAAATAAGGCGCTGATGCCTAAACCTCGACCGCCCTTCCCGGCAAACCCCCAACTTTCATAAACCTTAGCTCGTTGGCGGACATGAGCGCTAATATCCCGAATCGTCTGGCGCTGTTGCTCAGGTAATACTAAATCTTCCCAACTAGGGGTTGATTCAATCCGTTGAGCTAAATCATCCAGGCGGGGACGTGCCATTGTGCGACAGATTTCCCACAACTGATTTTGAATGGGAGATGTGGAATTCTCTCCCTCAGCTTTTTTTCCCATCTCTCCCTTGATTTTCAAACAGGCAGATACGATTGTGGGAGTGCTGAGGTTGAACTGAGAGTCTAACGCCTCTACTTGTCCATTAAGTTCAGCCGCATCTGTGCCTAAATTAGACTTCCAGATAGCTAGTTGTTCGTTATGGGTGAGAGGGGGAACATCAAAAGTAATCAAGGGGCGTTGGCGGGGATGCTGTCGCTCTTGGCTACTGACGATTAAGGGACTATTGAGATTCTCAATGAACTGGGAGATAGCAAACTCGCGTACGATAAAGCGTCCGATCCTCATACACTCGCCTTGCTTGCCGTTCAAAGGTTCCCAATCACCAAATATCACCTGTTGTTACAGCCCCATACAACATT
>Ga0164305_10000654_pt1 | contig 13323 bp, 11 predicted proteins | sample Whisoiple_237_MG_FD_110215 | JGI IMG/M metagenome (GOLD analysis project Ga0164305, IMG submission 110215) | Soil microbial communities amended with pyrogenic organic matter from upstate New York, USA - Whitman soil sample_237_MG | ecosystem: Environmental > Terrestrial > Soil > Agricultural... | reverse complement strand
GGTTGCTGCGACCCTCAAGCCAACTCAACGCCCAGTCCCAGTTAAAAAAGGCTGGACTACTGGGCGATCGCTATTACTCACCTCTGCGATCGCCACAGCAGCAGGCATTGGCTTTGGCTTGGCAATTCGTTTGCAAAGTCCCACTGAACCGGGTTCTACTTTTTTACACACAGAACAATCTTTTCCCTCTCGCAACGACTGGCCTATATCCGATACACCAGACATTGCTCCCCTCCCTACAGAGACAACTTCCCCCTAAACCAGCAGACACGCTCAAAACCACAAAAAATCAGCCTTATCTCCCTTGTCCCCCCTCTCTCCCTTGTCTCTCCGCCTCCTCCGCCTCCTCTGCCTCCTCTGCTCCCTCCGCCCCCATCCCCATCCCGCCTTTAATGTAAAAAACCAACATCAGGCAGTCCCGAAGACAAGCACGTTATAATTTGTGGCTGACGCGCCATAAAATTTTGCTATGAGTAACCCTGTAGTTCATGCCTTTTTTGTCGGGAGAGCGATCGCACAAGCGGTTAACGAAGAGCTAGAAAACGCTTTGACAAATGCCCTCAGTGAATTAGGTAAGTTTGATGCTGAGCAACGAGAGCGCTTGCGGCAGTTTACTGAGCAAGTTCTTGAACGCGCTGATCGTGAAGCAGAAGCAGCAACCATGGGACGAACTACTACAACCCTGGTTAATCAAGGAACCCAACCTGTAGACTTACAAGCCACCATTGATGAGCTAAGGGCAGAGATTGCTCGCTTACGGGCTGAACTGCAACGTTATCGCAGTAGTTCTGTCTAAAATCTCAAAGTTTATCCCCCTGATCTCGTCTCCTTTCAATCTCTAGAGGAACGGGATCAACCCAAGCTCTGCCCGTAGATGCCTGTAAATTGGCAGCGATTAAGCTAAGGTTAGGTAGGGCGGCATCAAGTCACTGTTGTAGTTATATACTCTTAAAGCACGACCTATTCGCCTCCATTCATTACCAAACCTTGACTTTAGGAATTTGAGTGTCTGTCCTTCCTGATGATGCTATCAAAGCCGAGCGCTACACGGGGCACCGAGAACAGCCCTCGCGCTCCCTTATCAATGCCCCGTCTAATGCTCTAGGAAAAACCTATACGGACAAGGCGTACCGATGGAACCGAGATAATTATTCTCGTCACCGCCGCTTCGTGGATATTTGGGGTTTTGTTTTAACCCTCATGACTGGGTTATGGCTTGACAGCAAACCTTGGAGTTATCCAGGTGGAGTGACTGAAACCAAAAAAACGGCCAGACGCAGAAGACAAGCCATCTGGATTCGAGATACTTTTTTGGATTTAGGCCCAACCTTTATTAAAGTTGGACAACTCTTTTCTACTCGTGCAGATTTGTTTCCTCCCGAATATGTAGAGGAACTCTCTAAACTGCAAGATAAAGTACCCGCCTTCAGTTATGAACAAGTAGAGGCGATTATTGAGCAGGATTTAGGGAAAAAGACTGCTCAACTCTTTCGCACGTTCGATCCGATTCCTTTAGCAGCAGCTAGCTTAGGTCAAGTTCACAAAGCGCAGCTACATAGCGGTGAAGAGGTGGTTGCTAAAGTGCAACGACCGGGTTTACGCAAGCTGTTTACGATTGACTTAGCTATTCTCAAAGGGATTGCTCGCTACTTTCAAAATCATCCGGATTGGGGGCGTGGTCGCGACTGGTTGGGGATTTACGAGGAATGCTGTCGCATTCTTTGGGAAGAAATTGATTATCTCAATGAAGGTCAAAATGCTGATACCTTTCGACGCAACTTTCGTGCCGAGGATTGGGTACGAGTGCCGCGTGTTTATTGGCGCTATACCTCGCCACGAGTATTGACCCTAGAGTATATTCCAGGAATTAAAATTAGCCATTACGAAGCGATAGAAGCAGCAGGATTAGACCGGAAGCTCATTGCTCATCTGGGTGCTAAAGCTTATCTGCAACAACTTCTCAATGATGGTTTCTTTCATGCTGATCCTCACCCAGGAAATATTGCAGTTAGTCCAGAGGGTGCTTTAATTTTTTATGATTTCGGCATGATGGGGCGGGTTACGCCTGTCACTCGCGAAAAACTGATGGATACGCTATTTGGTATTGCCCAAAAAGATGCCGAACGAGTCGTCACTTCACTGGTTGCCTTAGGCGCTTTAGCTCCGGCTGAAGATATGGGACCTGTGCGGCGCTCGATTCAGTATATGCTGGATCACTTTATGGACAAGCCGTTTGAGAATCAATCGGTGAGTCAAATTAGCGATGATCTGTACGAAATTGCTTACGGTCAACCTTTTCGGTTTCCGGCAACATTCACTTTTGTGATGCGAGCATTTTCTACCCTAGAAGGGGTTGGCAAAGGCTTAGACCCTGAATTTAACTTTATGGAGGTTGCAAGACCTTTTGCAATGCAGATTATGACTAATGGTAATGGTACTTCGGAGGCTAACAGTTTCCTGAGCGAACTGGGACGACAAGCGGCTCAGGTCGGCAGCACTGCTTTGGGTTTACCTCGACGGATTGAGGATACGATTGAAAAATTAGAGCGAGGAGACTTACGGGTTCGTGTACGCTCTATCGAATCTGACCGAATTTTGCGCCGTATCAGTAGTATTCAGTTGGGAACCAACTATACTTTACTCATCAGTGCATTTAGCTTATCAGCGACTATCTTGCTGGTTAATCATTATCCTTGGCTAGCTTTGATGGTGGCACTAGTAGCAGCTGCTCTATTGGTGGTTTTAATCCGCCTGTTGATGCGTCTAGATCGATTTGATCGGATGTTTTAAACCGCATTTAGTAAGCCTGCGCTGGCAAAGCCAAAAAGCAGTTGTCAAGACGGCGGCTAGTTGGATTCGCTGATTTGTTGATTACTAACCCCTTGAGGGACGTTTGCTAAAGGGATACGCGATCGCGTAGCCTTCCCATAAGGGTAACTTCTTTAATACTGACTCGCTGACTGCTTATGAAATTCTGCTTCACGGGCCTCACAGATCCCGGACTCCTTAGAACTGTCAATCAGGATAACTACTACATCGACGAACCCAAGGGGCGATTTTTTATTGTTGCTGATGGCATGGGGGGACACGCAGGTGGTCAAGAAGCAAGTCAAATCGCCACCACGACTATTCAAAATTTTCTGGATGAGTGTTGGGATTCCCCCGAAGAATCACCAATATTGCTAGAGAAAGCCTTAGCCAAAGCCAATCAAGCGATATTACAAGACCAAATCAATCATCCTGAACGCGCTGATATGGGCACGACCGTTGTTGTGGTCATGTTTCGCCAAGAGGAAACTTGGTGCGCCCATGTCGGAGACTCGCGGATTTATCGCTTACGAGACTCTAGCTTAGAGCAAATTACTGAAGACCATACCTGGGTATCACGAGCCATGAAATCAGGTGATTTAACCCCAGAGGAAGCCAGAATTCACCCCTGGCGGCATGTTTTGTCTCAGTGCTTAGGACGGAAAGATTTACGTCAGATTGAGGTTCAGCCCTTAGAGGTTAAGATAGGCGATCGCCTGTTACTGTGTAGTGATGGGTTAACAGAAGAACTCTCTGATCCTTCAATTGCCTCCCATCTTCAGTCAAATTCTGTTTGTGAACAGGCGGCTGGAGTTTTAGTTGAGGCAGCTAAAGAAAACGGCGGCAGAGATAATATTACTGTCGTGCTGTTAAAGATAGACGAGTAGGCGATCGCGCTATTGTCTCCTTTTCAGAAATTAGGCTCAACATTACTCTACAAATAAGCAGCCCTACCCGCCACTACCTCTAATCAGGTGTCTAACGGGTAGATTTCCGTGTATAGCAGAAGGCAGAAGGAAAAGCTAACTCTACCAAGAGTTTGGGCAATTTCCGAATGTCTGAACCACCCTAGCTGCTGCTATAACTAAAGCTTTAGCGCTCAATCTTCGTAATTTAAAAATCTAGGTCTGCCTCTAGACCGCCCTACTAGGTAGTTGAGTACATCTACTCAGCGATTGTTCATTTTGAGCAATTTCATAATGAACTAGCTGCTAAAACTACTTCAAGTCACTCCCACACTAGTAAGGAAAGCCCTCCATCTTTCGATAATCTAAAATTATTCATTTAGAAGGATGGCTACTTTGTCAAATAATTGTTATCTTTCTTAATAACAGGAGGTATAAGCCTGGTTCAATAACGTTAAATCCTTATCCTCACTGCACTTTGGTAGTTTATTCACCCACTCTGTCTTCAGAAGGAGTCGTTATGTCTCAGCCTATTGAACTATCTCTGGAACAACAATTTAACATTTGCTCTTTTAAGACCCAAGTTCAACAAATGAGCCATGAACAAGCGCAAAGCTTTCTTGTTCAACTCTATGAGCAAATGATTATGCGGGAAGCTACTTACAAAGAACTTCTAAAACACCAATGGGGTTTAGAATCTAATCCCTTTGAATAGAGCCTCCCGTCGGTAGTGGGCGGCCTCTGTCTCTTGCTTTGTTCCATCTGCGGAAAGAAGCTGGGGGTGATGGGGCGTCAACTTTAGCCTAATCGGTGGCTTGCTCCGTGAAGTTAGTTTTTTTGAACTTAAAAAGTTCTCCCCTGAATATCTGTGATCTATTAAATATTAAGCGAGTAAGCCTCAAACGGGCGGTTCAGAAAAAAGCTTTTAAAGCTTATTCCATCTATTAATTAATGGGGTAATTACATTCCCTAGAAATGTTTTCAAACTATAAATCTTTGAGTAAATCTCATCCGGAGCTATACGGTTTTATGAATAACCTTTTAAGGGAAGCATTCTAGTTTTTGAATGCTTCCCTTAATCTGATAGATCAGTGGGTGAATTTGTATGAATTGCCTCTAGCTTGGTGATAATTTTAGGCTTGAGCTTTTCTAGCTCCTGCTTGAGTAGCTTTTTACTGGTTGCTTGCTGAGAAGAAGAAACCAAAGTTTGACTTATCTGTGCCCACTCTTGCAACATTTTGCATTGAGTAGGCGCAATCGTTGAAGTCATGACCGTTGCACAACGCTGAGATTCTTCTAAGGCAAAAAATAATAAACGGTAACTTCCTGTTTCGCCCAGAACTCTTGCCATTTCTTGACCCAAGGGTGTCTTCAGATCTAGATAACACGGAAGCCATCGAGTGCCTTGTTCCCGATTGTGTAAGGCAGTCAACCACAAAACTACGGGATGAGGAGACATTAAAAACAAAAACTGATTGTAGCGGGTGCTAATCTGACGATTTTGAATCTCCTCTTTATGGAGCATAACCCAAAGGGTTGCCAAAACTTCGCGACTAGTGCGAAGTAAATGGGGAAAAACAATTTCTGCCTGGGGCTTATCTTTTGGCCAATAAGTTAAGCGACAGATTTCATCGGCAGAAGCGGTGGACTTTTCTTTGCTTTCAGCAACAACGGGTAATTTAGACAGTGTTGCTCCAATCCGTTGACCTAGTTGCCTTCCTTTACCTAAACGGTCTTCGAGTGGGTCTAAGGTTTCTAAGATTTCGCCAATACTTTGGGGGCGATCGCTTGGTGCTTTAGCTAGACAACTCATCACCAAGGTTTCTATGACTTTCGGTAGTTTGAGATTAGCCTTGACAGACTCGAATGTTTTGGGGGGTTTAAAGTGATGGGCTGCATACCACCCACCAAAAGAATGGGTTTCTGCAATCAGAGGCATCTCACCTGTTAACATTTCAAACATCATAATGCCCAAACTATAAATATCTGAGCGATTATCGAGTTCCTTCCCTTCCATCTGTTCAGGGGAACAATAGGCTAAGGTGCCCATAAAAGAGTGAGTTTGAACGGCCTCAGATTGCAGCTTGGCAATGCCAAAATCGAGAATTTTAGCCAATTCTCCTAAGCTGGCATCTTCCACAACTAAAATGTTGCTGGGCTTAATATCGCGGTGAACAATGGGGTAGATAGTGCCTTCAATGGCAATCCCTTGATGAGCGCATTGGAGTCCTAAACAAATTTGTCTAGATATGCTCAGAAAGCGAGGCAAAGCCAAGGGACGTGCTCTGATCAAATCACTGAGGCTTTCACCTTGGAGAAATTCCATGACATAAAACGGAATGTCACTTTCGTCTACGCCATAGTCTCTAACACGTACAATATGGATGCTTTTTTCACCTAATAAGGCACAAATTGTAGCTTCTTGTACAAAACGCTCCCGCATTTTTTGGCTCAGAAGCGCTTGGGAGAGAAACTTAACTGCTACAGGAACTCCTCCCAATAACATATCCTTTGCTTGATAAACCCGACCCATTGCACCTTTGCCGATCAACTCTACAAGTTGATAGCGGTTAGTGAGTAAGCGACCATGATTGGGGTCTGTCGTCATGATGAGAATCCGATCCCTTTAAGCCGTGAGGAAATGCGACTCCTGCCTGTGCTGCTCTTTTTCTGCTTGGAAAGGAGAGAGAACTGCCTGGATGACAACACCACTAGAAACTGCCTAGTGATATCACCAGTATTGTGCCAATTTTTTCTGCGGATCTGATGGCAATTCAAGCTAAAAATAATAGACTCTAGCGTTAATAAGCTGGCTGAGTTCAAGCTAGGACACAACCTAAAGATTAAGAATAATGGGCTTCCGGCTGACGTTCGAGGGTCGCCTCCATGGTGCTAGTTAAATAAAGACCTGTCATAATACCGCTCGTGAAATAGTAGGTGTTTTCGTCTAAACGGTGCAGTGTTTCAAAACCACTCCGGCGTTGACGATCGCCTAATACCCAATAGCGTTGCACGATAGAGTCTGGGGCAACCCAACCCTCACCTTCAACACGACCCAACTGGTTGTCTTGGAGTACAAACAGGCTGTGTTGTAGAACAAAGGTATACTGACGCTCTCCGCCATCTAAACGCCCTCGACATTGAATGGAGACTTCCTCGCGATCGCTGCCAGGAAAACTGAGCTTTGTAACCATTGTGAACCAGTTTTCTCGACCCCAAGCAACTAAACTTCTGCCTTTTACTATAATTGGCATTTCGTTTCGCTCTAGCCAATTTCCTTGGAGCGTCCAGCGTCCTGGCTCCAATAAAAAGGTGTGTGCCACGATTGTTACCTTGCTCAGGGTATAGGAACACCGCCTACAGGACTTCTCTGTTGTAACCTGAGAAGCAGGCGGCGGCAAGTAAATTTAGTATAACCGGAGTCCTGAAAGGGATACGCAACTTTACTGGCTGTTTAAGGAATCGGCAAGTAGATTTCTCCCAGCAGCATTTTTTGTCTAGCGCCTGTCACTTGAGTAACATTGCCTGTTATCCCCAAATAACGCCAGTAGGCAAGAACAGCAAAGGCGATCGCTTCTTTAAAGTCAGCACTTAAACCCACTTCATCAGTGGTAAGTACGGGGACTGATCCTAGTTGGGTTTGTAGGCGTTGTTTCAGATAAAGATTACGGCTACCTCCCCCACATAATAATACTTCGTCAGGAAGCTGAGGTAAGAAGGTGCGGTAACTATGCACAATCGAAGCAACCGTAAGTTCTGTCAGGGTAGCGAGGAGATCTGCTGAACTGAGATGATCAGCCTCAGCGTCTCTTAAGCATTGTTGTAAATAATCAGCACTAAATAACTCTCGCCCTGTAGATTTAGGGGGAGATTGCTGAAAAAAATCTTGCTGCAACCATTTTTGTACTAAAGCTTGGCAAGGAGTCCCGGTTGCCGCCCAAGCACCATCTTGATCATAGGTTTTCGTCCCCTGCGTTAAATGATGCACGGCTAAATCTAGCAGGGCATTTCCGGGTCCCGTATCCCAGCCTTTGATGTCTTCCAACCAGTCGCCTTGACGGGCTGGGAGATAGGTGACATTGCCAATTCCCCCAATATTTTGCACACATCGGCAATGGTGGGGATGGCTTAAGAGATAAGCATCTAGCCCGGATACTAAAGGTGCCCCCTGTCCCCCTGCGGCGATATCAGCAGCCCGAAAGTTATTAATAGTAGGAATTTGGGTGAGCTGAGTGATCAGGTCGCCGCGTCCTAATTGCAGACTGTATCCTAAGGGTGAGAAGCCTTTTTCGGCTTGGGTTTGCGGAGGGCGATGGTAAACAGTTTGACCATGAGAACCAATCAGTTCCGCAGGAGGATGGTCAGTTTGAATGGCGATCGCGGCTTGAGCAAATTCATAGGCGATCGCATCATCCAAGGCAGCCAACTCTAGCATTGAAATGGGTTTACCCCCACAGACGGCTAAGATTTGCTCTCTTAACTCCGCCGGATAGGGATAAGTTGCCCCTTGAATTAACTCAATTTTTAAGTCGATATCTTGACCAGAAATCTCGACTAAAGCCGCATCTATCCCATCAACTGAGGTGCCGCTAATTAAACCAATTACACGAGTCATTGAGGATTTTGACTGGACGACGGAAAGCAGTGAGCAGAATACACGCGATCGCCTACTCTCAATCAAAGTTTAGGCGATCGCGTGAACCCTTTAGTCAGCTATTTTTGAAATCGGGATGACTGGATTCGAACCAGCGGCCCCTTCGTCCCGAACGAAGTGCGCTACCAAGCTGCGCCACATCCCGAATTGAGCAATATGTTTTTTTATGATATCACGCGGTTAGAGATTACCTTGATTAAACTTTGCCTGCTAGGATAAAGTCTGAAAGACTTCATGGGTAAAAGCAGATCGTGACGGTTAAGCCAGAATGGTTGCGAGTTAAAGCGCCTCAGTGGGAACGGGTTGGTAACGTTAAAGAAATTCTCCGGGATTTGGCGCTGAATACGGTGTGTGAGGAGGCATCTTGTCCCAATATTGGAGAGTGTTTCAACGCCGGAACTGCAACTTTTTTAATTATGGGACCGGCCTGCACCCGTGCTTGTCCCTATTGCGATATTGACTTTGAGAAGAAACCGCAATCGCTTGATCCAACTGAACCCGTGCGATTGGCTGAAGCCGTCCGGCGGATGGGGTTAAAGCATGTCGTGATTACCTCTGTGAATCGAGATGATTTGCCGGATGGTGGCGCAGGGCAATTTGTCAATTGTATTCAAGCAGTACGCGCTGCCTCGCCTCAAACGACGATTGAAGTGCTAATTCCCGACTTATGTGGTAACTGGGAGGCTTTAGCAACAATTCTCCAAGCGTCACCAGAGGTACTGAATCATAATACTGAAACCGTTCCCAGCCTGTATCGGCGCGTGCGTCCTCAGGGAAATTACCAGCGATCGCTCGAACTGTTGCAACGCACCCGTCAGTTAGCACCTTGGGTTTATACTAAATCTGGCGTTATGGTGGGACTCGGAGAAACAGATGCCGAAATCCGAGCAGTCATGCAGGATTTACGAAAGGTTGATTGCGATATCTTAACGATTGGGCAATATCTCCAACCTTCGGCAAAGCATTTGAATGTTGCTAACTTTGTCACTCCTGCACAGTTTGATGCCTGGAAGCAGTGGGGTGAGTCTTTAGGCTTTTTGCAAGTAGTTGCCTCTCCTTTAACTCGTAGTTCTTATCATGCTGAACAGGTAAGAGTTTTGATGGATGAGTATCCTCGGCAACAAGGGAATAGAGATTGAGGATCGGAATAATTTTGATGGGTAGAACCTGTTGAAGTTATACCCATTTGCATCATGATGGCAACTAATGGATCACCCCAAAACTAGCGCCATCCCAAACGGTAGCAGAATATCTATTGAAGATGCCTCTGCGTTGAGTAGATAGTTAACAAATATGCAAGCAAAGACCATCGCAATTTTGGGTACAGGTGCTTGGGGAACCGCATTAGCCTCGCTAGCTTCTCGAAACGGTCATCCGTTGCGGTTATGGTCACGTCGATGTCCGGAAAGATTAGAAGACGTTATTGTTAGTACCCAGATGGTAGTATCGGCGGTTTCTATGTCTGGGGTGTCGTCAGTTGTCGCGCAACTTGAGAACGTGATTTCTGCCGATACCATTATCGTGACATCAACCAAAGGGTTAGATTCAGCCACCAGCCGAACGCCTTCGCAAATTTGGCAAGCTGCATTCCCAAACAACCCTATTGTTGTGCTTTCAGGGCCGAATCTTTCTAAAGAAATTCAGCAGGGATTACCCGCCGCTACGGTGGTTGCGAGTTCAGACACCTCTGCGGCTACTGCTGTCCAAGCCGTATTTTCTTCTTCTTTATTTCGAGTTTATACAAACGCTGATCCTTTAGGAGTCGAGTTAGGCGGTACGTTAAAAAATGTGATGGCGATCGCGTCCGGGACTTGTGATGGCTTACAGCTAGGCACAAATGCGAAAGCAGCACTTTTAACCCGTGGTTTAGCAGAAATTATTCGTATTGGGACTTGGTGGGGTGCTAAGACAGAAACCTTTTATGGTTTATCAGGATTAGGTGATTTATTAGCCACTTGTAATAGCAACCTTAGCCGTAATTACCAAGTCGGCTATGGATTAGCCCAAGGAAAAACACTTCCAGAAATTTTAGCTCAGTTAGAAGGAACGGCTGAAGGGGTCAATACAACTCAGGTATTAATGAGGCTAGCGCAGCAACAAAATATTTACGTGCCCATCACTTATGAAGTTGATCGATTACTCAAAGGTGAAATTACCCCCGTAGCGACTGTAGATGCCCTGATGTTACGAGACGCTAGACCTGAATGAACGTAGTCAAAACTTAGGTTCCTCTACTGATCAGGAATTTTTCTCTTAAATTTCGACAATTCTTCAGGAAACGACTAACTCAAGCTTGTAGATTAACCTAGCCTCTGACAAAGGTGACTACATCTAGATCGATCCCTGCCTATACTAGCGGAAACTTACGGGAGCCTTCTATCCAACTTGAGATAGGTTTCTGACCTAAAATCAACCTTTTCGCCAGTCACCAAAAACTCAGCAGTGTTGCTCAGATCTAGAGCGTGGGAATTCTAGCAATACAGTCGTGACTTGCAGCAGCCCTGTCGTCACTGGAGAAATTGAGAGATCCTTATGCCAACTACTCCTTTTTACGCAGAAACAGACTACGACGATCAATCGTTTGCCAGCGCTGTTGGCACCTACGGTATCAGCCGCGAAGCTGAACTATCGATGGAGGATGAGTTTGGTAGTCTTGAAATGGAAGGTGCAGACGCAGCTAGCTTGCTAAAAAACGCTAACCGTCGCACTACAGATTTGGTTCGCTTATACCTCCAGGAAATTGGTAGGGTTCGTTTACTCAGACGAGATGAAGAAGTCTCGGAAGCTCAAAAGGTTCAGCGCTACATGCGGCTGCTAGAGTTGCGAACAGAGGTGGCGACTCAAGGAGATGCGATCCTGCTGCCTTATGTGCATGTCTTGGATGCTCATGATCGTCTGGCATCAAAATTGGGTCATCGTCCTTCTTTAGAACGTTGGGCAGCCGAAGCAAGTATTGCGGTGGCAGATCTCAAGCCACTGTTAATGGCTGGTAAGCAACGCTGGGCAGAAATAGCTGGTTTGCAGGTTGCAGAGTTAGAGCAAATTCAAACGGAAGGACTCCGGGCGAAGGAGCATATGTTAAAAGCAAATCTCCGCTTAGTCGTTTCAGTCGCCAAAAAATATCAAAATCGTGGTCTAGAATTGCTGGATTTAATCCAGGAAGGCACGATGGGGTTAGAACGTGCGGTGGAGAAGTTTGATCCAACGAAGGGCTATCGGTTTAGCACTTACGCTTACTGGTGGATTCGTCAAGGCATTACCCGCGCGATCGCGACTCAAAGTCGCACCATTCGTCTTCCTGTTCATATTACAGAAAAACTCAACAAAATTAAGAAGGCCCAGCGCAAAATTGCTCAAGAAAAAGGTCGCACTCCTACCCTAGAAGATATTGCCACTGAGTTAGAAATGACTCCCTTTCAGGTACGAGAAGTTTTATTGCGAGTTCCTCGTTCTGTCTCTTTAGAAGTCAAGGTTGGTAAGGAAAAAGATACAGAATTGGGAGATTTGCTAGAAACTGAAGAGATCTCGCCTGAAGACGTTTTGATGCGAGAAGCCTTACAACGGGAGTTGCATCAATTATTAGCAGATCTTACTAGCCGGGAACGGGATGTGATTTTAATGCGCTTTGGGTTAGGAGATGGTCATCCTTACTCTTTAGCAGACATTGGTCGTGCTTTAGATCTATCTCGCGAACGGGTACGCCAAATTGAAGCCAAAGCACTACAAAAGTTGCGTCAGCCAAAGCGTCGTAACCGGGTAAGAGATTATTTGGAATCTTTGAGTTAAGGCTCTAATGTCGTCACTACTCATAAGAATTATTGTCAGTGTTGAACCTGCGATCGCCTCCTCCTGGGTCAACACTGTTAGCACATACTGGGGTCGTTTAGCTTGAACGGCATCAATACCTGTTATGTCCAGATTGATTACTTCACGATATCTACCCCTAGTTTGTCATTCTGGGGACAGTAAAATCGTTCTAAATTGCGAAAAGTATTAACCAGAGAGCGTTTTAGAACGATTTTACTGTTAGTTTCAATTTTCAACCTTGCCCAGACTTAAATATTAGAAAATCTACCTTTAAACTCAAGCGACAAGGGAACTTGGGAATTTACGAAATTTTATGCTCTGTCAAGAGTGACAAACTAGGGGTAGTTATCTGGCTTAGCCTTTGGTAGTAGATAGTAATCTGCACCTTGGCTTACAAAGCCTAAAATCAATACAGCTAAAAGTTACTAAGTGTAAACCAATGAATCAATGCAACTTGGTGTTTGGTTCCCATGAGCTAACTGAGCTACTTATAGGTTTTCTGGGGACACAAGTTTTAAGAGTTAACGGAATTCCATTTGATAAAATTGATGACCGTACATGTGTATTATCACCATTACTACTTGGGGCTTCAGAAACAGCTATGTCCATAGTGGATTTAGCTATGAAGTCTAGGCTAAATGAATGTACGATGTTGGCGCGAGCTTTTATCGAACGTGCGATTAACTACTGCTACCTCATCATCTGTGATGAAACTGAGTTTGAAAAGTTTCGCCAATATAATCTTCAAAAATCTTTTAGACAGTCTAATCGCAAATTTGCCGCAGGGGATTTTGCAATAGAAGTCAAATTGCAGGGTGTGCAAACGGACGACTTGCCACCTGATGTAAAGCAAGCTTTGGATGAATTTACTAGCGAAAATGGTCGAGAAAAGACGCGATGGACAAAGAAGTCGATTGCAGATAGATTAACGGCTATCGCAGCATCGAATAAAGTCAAAATCGCTCCATTTGTTTTTACAGTTTTTAATGTTTATGAGGATGCATCTGAAGCATTGCATGGAACTTGGTAAGTAGGTGGGTGGAATTAATTATAAGATAGTGAATCTGCCTCATTAGCCTGTCATGCCTACCCCTTTACGCATCATTCTGACCCCGGAAGAAGACCGTACCTTAAGTGAACTACGACTTG
>Ga0164305_10000649_pt1 | contig 13346 bp, 11 predicted proteins | sample Whisoiple_237_MG_FD_110215 | JGI IMG/M metagenome (GOLD analysis project Ga0164305, IMG submission 110215) | Soil microbial communities amended with pyrogenic organic matter from upstate New York, USA - Whitman soil sample_237_MG | ecosystem: Environmental > Terrestrial > Soil > Agricultural... | reverse complement strand
GGCGGGCTGTCCTACAAACCGTGGCGCTCGCATGAGGCCGAAGCGGCACTCGCCGGCGCGACGCTCACGCGCGCGTCTTACGATGCAGCCGGCAAAGCCGCGCTCAAGAACGCGCGCGGCTATGGCCATAACAATTTCAAGCTCCCGCTCGCTCGCCGCACCCTGCGTGCCACCCTGGCCGACGCGACCGAGAGCATCTGAGGAAAACCGACATGGCTGAAATCAAGCTCGCCGCGCCGGTCGGTCTTCCCCTCGACCGCGTCGATGGCCGCCTGAAAGTGACCGGCAGGGCGCCTTATGCCTATGAATACGCCGCGCAAGGTGCTGCGCTCTGTGGGATCATCGTTCGCGCAGCGATCGGCAAAGGACGTGTCGCCGCCATTGATGTGCAGGAGGCGCGCAATGCGCCCGGCGTGCGCCTCGTCCTCACGAAGGACAATGCCCCGCCGCAGCATCCGTTCGGCCCCGTCGATCTGCCGGACCGTTTCGCGCGCGCGATGCCCGCACTTAATAACGACGAGGTGCCGTATTTCGGGTTCCCCGTCGCCTTCGTTGTCGCCGAAACGTTCGAGCAGGCAAGTGCCGCCGCCGCGATGGTGCGGGTCCGCTATGCGCCCGCCAAAGGAAACTATGGTCTGCACGCGGCAGCCGCAACCGCGATCGATCCCGGTGAGCTTGGTCCGAACGAGCCGGCGGAGAACGCAATCGGCGATTTCGGCGGCGCCTTTGCCAGCGCGCCGGTGAGGATCGATGCGGCTTACACCACCCCCTATCAGCACCAGGCGCCGATGGAACCGCACGCAACTATGGCGATGTGGGAGGGTTCGAAGCTCACGCTGCACATCGCCGCGCAGCTCACTCAGAGTCCGCAGGAAGGTATCGCTCGCACTTTCAACATCCCTAAAGGGGATGTGCGCATCATCACGCGTTACGTGGGCGGCGGCTTTGGCAGCAAATTGCCCTATTATTTCGAGGCGACGCTCGCGGCGATGGGCGCGCGCATCCTGCGGCGGCCGGTGAAAGTCGCGATGACCCGGCCGCAGCTCTTCCACCTGACCACTCACCGCAGTGCCTCCGAGCAGCGCGTGCGTCTCGGCGCAACCGCCGACGGCCGGCTCACGGCCTACGGCCAGGATGCGCTGGTGCAGACGGCAAGCTTCGACCAATATGTCGAGCCCGTGATGCTCGTCGCGCGCAGGCTCTACGCCGCGCCCAACCGGCTGACGCGTCATCGCCTCGCCAAGCTCGATCTGCCGCGCTCCGATTCGATGCGCGCGCCCGGCGATGCGATCGGACTCATGGCGCTCGAATGCGCGGTGGACGAGCTGGCGGAGCGGCTCAACCTCGACCCGGTCGAACTGCGGCTGCGCAACGATACCCAGATTGACCCTCAGCGCCATCTGCCGTTTGCCTCGCGCCATCTGGCCGAATGCTTGCGTGAGGGTGCAGCGCGGTTTGGCTGGAACAAGCGCCTGTCGAAACCTGCGAGCGTGACCGACGGACGCTGGCTCATTGGCCTCGGCGTCGCCTCCGCCGTGCGCGGCGATGCACTGCGCAACGCCACGGCGCGGGCGCGCCTGGAGCCGGACGATCGTCTGATCGTCGAGCTGGCGATGACCGATATCGGTACAGGAACCTACACGATTCTCACCCAGATCGCCGCAGAGGCGATGGAGATGCCAGTCGAGCGCGTCACTGTCCTCCTGGGCGACACGAATTATCCGCCGACCGATGGCTCCGGCGGTTCGTTCGGCGCCGCGACATCCGGCGCGGCGGTGCATGCTGCCTGCCAGAAACTCAAGGCGGGTCTATCCTCCGGCGTGCGAGAAGCAGAAGGCTCGGTGACGCCGGACGAGCTCAGCAAGAGCTATTCCCATGCGGGCTTCGGTGCGCATTTCGCCGAGGCCGCGGTGCATCGCGACACCGGCGAGGTCCGCGTGCGGCGGATGCTCGGCGTCTTTGCCGCCGGCCGCATCCTCAACGCGAAAACGGCGCGGTCCCAGATGATTGGCGGCATGTCCTGGGGCATCGGCTCGGCGCTCATGGAGGAGAACAGCGTCGACGAGCGTTACGGCTCGTTCATCGCCCAGGATCTTGCCAGCTACCACGTTGTCGTGAACGCCGATATCGGCGAGATGGACGTCGTGTTCTTGGCAGAGGAGGATCCTAACGGCAGCCCGCTCAATAGTAAGGGCATCGGGGAACTGGGCATTTGCGGTGCGGGCGCCGCGGTGATCAACGCCATCCATAATGCGACCGGCGCTCGCATCCGTAACTTCCCGGCAACTCCGGACAAATTGCTCCCGGCGCTGGAGGCGCTCGATAGTTAGCAGACGGTTCGCCCCGGAAGAAGGCGCGCTGTGATTGGGATCTCTTTGGCGCCGCTTTCTTCGACGCTCGGCTTAGCGGAAATTGCGCCGATGTTGCAGTCTTGCTGTTTTCGCCGGGCTTTCACCCGATGCATAGAGCGCGGTAGGATAGGATCGGCCGATTTTTACTGGGGCGGCTGGCGAGGCGACGGCGATCGAGGAGCGATCGCCCGGCTAAAGCTGGCCGCTCGGAACACTCCCATTTCCCTCGGCGTCGCTGGACAGCGCAAATGCAGATTCCCGTCCCGATATGGCAGCCTCGTCCGCGCGTGGTCCTGAACTATGCGATCGCTGTCTTGGCGGTGGCCGCAGCGCTTACCGTCGGACTCATGTTCGAGCATTTTTTGCAAAGTTCGCCGCACGTCTCGCTCTTTCTCTGCGCCATTCTGTTCATTGCCTGGGCGTGCGGCACGGGTCCGGCCGTATTTGTAACCGTGCTCACCATTGCAGCGTTCGAATATTTCATTCTCGAGCCGACTCATTCCTTTGCGATCGTAGAGAAAGACATGCCTAGGCTTGCGGTGTTTTCTCTCGCGGCATTCTTTGTCGTCCTACTGAGTGCGGCACAAAGACGATCTGCTGAATCACTCCGGCACGCGCGCGACGCAAACCAGGCAATCGTTGAGGAGTTGCGCAGGGTGAACGAGATGCTGCGCGTCGAGAATGCCGAACGCAGGCAAGCCGAAGAAAAGGTGGGTCGAGCCGAGCGACAGCTCAAGGAAGCGATCGACACCATCCCTACGTTGATAACGAGCTGGACGCCGGATGGAAAGCGCGACTTCGTCAATGCGGCATGGGAGCGCTTTACCGGTGTCTCGAGGACGGAGGCGCTCGGTACCGAATGGTCAACAATCGTTCATCCCGATGATGTCGAGATCGGCGAGAGCAAGTGGCGGAACGCGCTGACCAAGGGCGAGCCGTTGCAGATCGAGCAGCGACTCCAGCGCGCCGATGGGGAATACCGCTGGCATTTCGTCGAGCGTGTGCCGCTGCGCGACGACACGGGGAAGGTCACCAAATGGTACTCGTCAGCCTATGACATCGAGGACCAGAAGCAGGCGGAAAGCGCGCTCCAACTGAGCCGAGCTCAGTTGGAGAACGCGGAGCGGGAGCTTCGGCTCACGTTGGACACAATGCCCACATTCGCCTGGCGCACGCGTGCGGATGGATTTGCCGAATATCTGAACAAGCCCTGGCTTGATTACACCGGGCTTTCGCTGGAGCAGGCATTGGGTTGGGAATGGCAAATCGCGATTCATCCGGACGATCGGCCGCATCTGCTCGCCGCCTGGGAAAGAATTCTTGCGTCCGGCAAGGCCGCGGAAGTCGAGGCGCGCTTGCGACGCTTCGACGGAGCGTACCGTTGGTTCCTGTTCCGGCCCGCGCCCCTCTACGACGACGCCGGAAACGTGGTCCGATGGTATGGGACGAACACGGATATCGAAGATCGAAAGCGGGCCGAGTTCGCCTTGCAGCGGAGCGAAGCATATTTGGCCGAGGCGCAGAAGCTCAGTCGTACCGGAAGCATTGGCTATGATGTTACAACCGGCGAATTCTTCTGGTCCGAGGAAACCTATGAGATTTTAGGCTTCGACCGGAGCGTTGAGCCGTCTATCGATACCGCCGTAGAGCGCGTCCATCCTGACGATCGTGCACTCGTGCGCCACCAGGTCGAGCGCGCAATGCGTCGCGAGGCGAATTTCGACTACGAACACCGGTTGCTTATGCCGGATGGGCAAATCAAACACGTGCACGTCGTCGCCCACCTTGTAAAAACTGCGTCTGGCAGCGAGGAATTGCTCGGCGCGCTGATGGACGTTACGCAGGCGAAGAAAGCGCAGGAGGAATTGCAAACTGCGCAAGCCGAGTTGGCGCATGCCAGCCGCGTCGCGACTTTGGGCGAGATCAGCGCCTCCATCGCGCATGAAGTGAACCAGCCGCTTGCCGCCATCGTTGCCAATGCCCAGGCTTCCCTGCGCTTTCTCAACCATGAATCACCGGACCTGAACGACGTTCGCGGCGCGCTTGAATGGATCGTGAAAGACGGCAACCGGGCGGCCGAGGTGATCCAGCGCGTGCGCACGCTCGTTAAAAAGACCGACACTCAGAAGGTCGGCCTCGACATCAACGATGCCATCAATGACGTCGTTGCCCTGCTGCAGCGAGAGCTGAGCGCTCACCGCGTGTGGCTGAAACTCGAGCTCGCTGCCGACCTGCCAAAGGTCTTCGCGGACCGGGTGCAGCTTCAGCAGGTAACGATGAACCTAATCATGAACGGCGCCGAAGCGATGCAGGAGATCGAGGACCGTCCGCGGTTATTGACCATCCGCTCGTCGCTGGATGATGCGCAGGTCGCCGTTGCCGTGAAAGACTGCGGTATCGGTCTGACCGCCGAAGACCAGAACCGGCTGTTCAACGCCTTCTTCAGCACGAAGCCGGGCGGACTTGGCATCGGGCTGTCGATCTGCCGCTCGATCATCGAGGCGCATGGTGGGAGATTGTGGGCGTCCGCCAATGCCGACCATGGCGCCACATTTCAGTTCGTGCTGCCCTTACCGGAGGCGGCCTAGGGTCGCGTCGTTTTGAGGGCCGGGAGGATCTCGTGTACGCTGCTTATCGGGCTGCTCGCCAGCCGGTCGCGCCGGTCTGACAAGTGAAGGAAGCGAAGAAGAAAGACTCGCTGCCCGTCGTCCTCGTCATCGACGATGACGAATCGGTGCGGGTCGCTCTGACCAATCTATTCCGCTCGATGCATTTCGATGTGCTCGTGTTCGGCTCGGCGCCCGAGCTGATGGCAAGCAAGCTTCCGGATGCCGCGAGCTGCCTCGTGCTCGACATCCGACTGCCCGGGGTAAACGGGCTCGAGTTCCAGGAAGAATTGGCGAAGGCGGGCATTCACCTGCCGATCGTCTTCATGACGGGGCATGGCGACATTCCGATGTCGGTCAAGGCAATGAAAGCCGGCGCCATCGATTTCCTGACGAAGCCGTTCCGCGATCAGGACATGCTGGATGCCGTGACACGGGCGCTTCAGAACGATCGCGAGCGGCGCGACGGTGAAGAAACCAAAGCAAAGCTGCGGCGTCTTTTCGAGTCGTTGACGCCGCGTGAACGCGAAGTCATGACCCTGGTGACGAAGGGGCTGATGAACAAGCAGATCGCGGGCGAGCTGAGCGTCAGCGAAATTACTATCAAGATTCACCGCGGGCAGGTCATGCGGAAAATGGGAGCGAGGTCGTTGGCAGATCTCGTGAGAATGGCCGAGGGGCTAGGCCTTCACCGTGCGAAAACGGGGATGCAAACCTAAGTATGATTCTCAGGCCTGCTTTTAAGCGCCAAATGTACATCGGTGACGCTCCGATGATCGGGATAGGGTTCCCTTGAAGGATCGCTCCCTTGAAGGACCGCTCCCTTGTCTGATTTGTCTGAAGTTCCTGTGATTTCAATTATCGACGATGACGCATCCGTCCGTATGGCGACGCAAAACCTCGTCAGGTCGCTGGGATATAAAGTCCATATGTTCGCTTCGGCAGAAGCGTTTCTGGCATCCGAGAAACTCAATGCCACATCCTGCGTGATCGCCGACGTCCAGATGCCCGGCATGAATGGCGTGGAGTTGCAATCTCATCTCCGCGCCAAGGGGTCCTCCGTGCCTTTTATTTTCATCAGCGCCTTTCCGGAAGAAGCCATTCGTGGGCGTGCCCTCCGGGAGGGGGCTATTTGCTTTCTAGCCAAGCCCTTCGATGGCTGTGTTCTAATCAACCATCTCAACACCGCGCTTTTCGCGCGCGGCGGCGAAAAGAACAAGGAATAGTTTCGCTTCCGGCTCGTTCGCCAGTCGAGAAGAAGCCTCAAAGGTACACGCCGAAAAAAAGGGCCGGTGGCTGTCGCCACCGGCCCAACTCGCCTGCGTCATAGCGATCCGGGGAGGAGCAGATCGCGAAGCTCATCGAGGCGGGGGACAGGGGACGGGACCGAGCCTCGGCGAGTGATGCCGGCGGTATCGAAACGAGACTTCAACGTCCGTTCCGATCACACCTCCGTTATATTGTGGTGGCTACACGTGCGCTGGAGCGCATTTGCCGCCTTTCGTCGAAACTTGCACCAAATCTCGCGGGCCCTCGCCGCTCGTTGTTCGGGCGGGCGCATGTCGCATCGTTGGCGGCAATTCATCGCGCTCTCCCTGGCCCTCAACGGTTTGTGACCAACCGAGGCATGGTTCTAAACCTAGGTATAGGTTTTTGAACCTCGAACCAAACCTAAGTGCAATGGAGCGGGCGAGCGACAATCTAATACTCTGCCCTCAAGAGAAATAGATGGGAAGAAGCGGCCACAGTCCGAAACCTGAACGCGAGGTTAGATTGTCATGTTGACCAACTTGCTGACGAAGCACCCTTCAGGATCGTTCGAGTTTGGTCCTGTTGGTCTTGCCGGCGTTCATCGTCCGGCCTCCTACGCGCGGCGCGCAGCGATTGAGGAAACCCGCCGTTTTGGGCTGGTAGGCCGCGAGCAATCAGTCGCCGCTTCCTTGCCTGCCGTGAATGTTACGCCGAATCACCTGGTGGCGCGTCGTGGAATGAAGTGGCGCGGCATGGCCGTCGAGTTCATGCAGGCAACGAGTCATGACCGCATCGAGTACAGCTTCCGCTCGCCGGTGCACCTGCTTGCGGCATATCAGCATGGCACACGCCGCGACGGAGAATCCTATGTTCAGGGCCTGCCGCGGTCGACCCTGCGCGACATGACCAAAAAATTGATATTCGTGCCGGCCTCGCACGAGTACCGCGAATGGCACGACCCGCGCACGTTGCCCGGCATCACGTATTTTTGTTTCAACCCTGCGGAACTGCAGGCAGAGTTCGAAGCCGACACGGCCCATATCGCGTTTGCGCCGCGGCTGCTCTTTGAAGACGCAACGATCTGGAACACTGCGGCAAAACTTAAGCAGGCAATCGATGCGCGCGATGGAGCAAATCAGCTCTATGTCGAAGCCCTCGGCGTAGTCCTGGTGCATGAACTGATTCGATTGAATCGAGGAGTTCCGCGCAATGAGGCGCCGGTGCGGGGTGGCCTCGCCGCGTGGCAGCAACGGGTCGTAACCAGTTATGTCGAGGAGCACCTGCCCGAGCAGATCCCGCTAGCGACGCTGGCTGGTCTTGCTCGCCTGAGCACGTACTATTTCTGTCGCGCGTTCAAGCAGTCCTTCGGCGTTCCGCCGCACCGCTACCATACCAGCCGGCGGATCGAGCAGGCGAAGGTCATGTTGGCTGCACGCAAGCATTCCGTGACGGAGATCGGCCTAACCCTGGGCTTCAGCGACACGAGCTCCTTCACGGCAGCGTTCCGGAAGATCACCGGCCAGACGCCGAGTTCCTATCAACGCAGCCTCCAATGAGGGCGCGATTCCGCGATTGCGTTTTCCATGAAGAGGCGCTCAGCGCGGCTCTTCAGACCGAGGTGTGAAAATGACTGATTCGACGTATTCGCCTTTGGGTCACAAGGGCGCTCTTCTCTTAGACAAAGCAACACGCCGCGCCTGCGGGCGCAATTTTTTACACAACGGGGCGGAGAACGATGCAGTCCAAGGGCGGCTGCTATTCGAACGAGCAGATGAAGCTACAGGCTCGGGCGTTTACTATCCGGCAACCTTGAAATCGATGCGGACAGCGTTCGAGCTCGCTTGGAAGCATATATCACCGATGTTCGAGGACGCGGAAGCGGCACGGGAAATCCTAGCTGTCCAAATCCTCCATCATGTCGATCGGGGCGAACACAATGTCGGGCGGCTCGCCACGTCGGCGACCGACGACCTCATCGCGCTGACTGGGCCTCGTGACCGTCGCCAATCGGCCCGACGAAACAGTTCACCGAATGCATACGTCAAGCGGTCTTTCGCCGATTATAGGGCGCCACGCCAAGCTACCTGATCTCGAAAATAAAAAAGAGACGCTATAGGGAACGTATCGCCCGAAGGGCAATACCCGTCACCAACCAAGAGGAGAATATCCGTGAAACATCTGCTTATTGCTGTTGTCGCTCTCGCCCTCACGATGGGTCTGGCTAGCGCTCGCGCCGTCGACTTCACCGCTCGGCCGAGTTCGTACGCAGAGGCCGCGCAGTAGGTGCGGTGCCGATCTCCATGAGCGAGCTGTCCCAACCCAGCCACTGAGCGAGTTATTCCCATGCCCATCCACATCGTCATCCTCGTCTGCGCGCTGCAGATGCAGCCTTCGGTTTGCACCGCCGACACCGCGATCGATGTGACGCAAGGGCCGCGCGTGGAGAACGAGCTTATGTGCGGAAAGCTGGGACAAGCCGTGTTGGCGGGTACGGCGCTCGCGCCGCGCGAGGGGTTGGAATACGTGAAGATCTCCTGCGTGCGGGAGCAGCTCACGTCGCCAACGACGTCGCATTAATGGCTCTGCTTAGCATCATCGTCCTTGGCGTGTCAGCGATAGTGGCTTGGCTGGCTTGGATGGAGTACCGCGAAGACGTGGCCTCGGATGCACCGATGTGTCCTGCACAGAACGTCGAAACCCGCACAGGCGGCTCCAAAGAGCGTGGGGCGGAGGGAGAATGCAGTTCGCCCGGTAGGCCGCAAAGCTTATAACCGTGGCATGCATCAGGCCGCCCGCGCAAACAGCGACTTTTCATCGCAAGCCGCGGCAAGTTGCGGCAATCGCGCGGCCAAGCGTCAGGAACTTGCGCGCTCGCGGGACCGTTACGGCAACACGAGGCGCCATCCCAGTATCGGCAGGAATGCTTCATGCAGAACGATAGCCTTAGATCCGTCGCCCACGTCGGCGGGCATCCCATTCATCCCATGCTGGTGCCGTTTCCGATCGCCTGCTTCTTCGGCGCCTTCGTGACCGACCTTGCCTATTGGTGGACCGACAGCACGCAGTGGGAGACGTTCTCAGTCTGGCTTTTGTCCGCGGGGATGGTCATTGCCGGCTTCGCGGTCATTGCCGGTCTGATCGACTTTATCGGCAACAAGCATATCCGGGCGCTGCGGCCGGCCTGGTTCCACGTGCTCGGCAATGCGATCGCGCTGATCTTGTCTCTCATCAACGCGTTCGTGCACAGCCGCGATGGCTATACAGCGGTCATTCCGACCGGCCTCATCCTCTCGACGCTCGTCGTGCTGATCCTCATGTTCACCGCCTGGTCCGGCTGGTCCATGGTGTATCGCCACGGCGTTGGCGCTTCCGTCTAAAGCGAGCCCACCAATGAAGGATTTATCGATGCGCCTATCGCCCCTGACTTTTCTGTGTGCCGCTATCGCAACCTTAGGCCTTGCCGGCTGCAGCGAAGTCGGTGGCGACGTGGGCGGCGATCCGGCAAGGCAGATCGGCGCCAATCCTTATCTGCCGGAGCCTCGGGAATACCTGCTGCCGCCTATGCATATCGCTCCGGCGATCGGCTGGAGCAAAGGCGAAACGCCGAGCGTCCCGCAGGGCATGCAGGTGCATGCGCTCGCGACCGGGCTGGAGCATCCGCGCTTTGTCTACGTGCTGCCGAACGGCGACGTGCTGGTCGTCGAGGCCAACGCTCCGAAGGCGCCGATCAACCGGCCGAAAGACATCATCATGGGCTGGGTGCAGAACTATGCCGGTACGCACGCGAAAGGCGGCAACCGCATTACGCTTCTGCGCGACATCGGCGCCGACGGCATCGCCAGGACGCGTACCGTCTTTCTCGATCACCTGAACTCGCCGTTCGGCGTCGCGCTCGTCGGACATGATTTCTACGTCGCCAATACCGACGCGCTCATCCGCTTTCCTTACGAGGATGGGCAAACCAGTATCACCGCGCCGGGCACGAAGCTCACAGATCTTCCGGGCGGGCCGATCGACCACCATTGGACGAAAAGCCTGACAGCAAGTTCTGACGGCACGAAGCTTTATGTCGGCGTCGGTTCCAACAGCAACATCATGGAGAACGGTCTGGTGGCCGAGTACGAACGCGCCGCAATCTGGGAGGTCGACCGCGCGACCGGCGCGCACCGCATTTTTGCGAGCGGCACGCGGAACCCGACCGGCCTGCAATTCGAGCCGCAAACCGGCAAGCTTTGGGCGATCGCCAATGAGCGCGACGAGATCGGCCCCGACCTCGTTCCGGATTATCTGACGTCGGTGCGTGACGGCGGCTTCTACGGCTGGCCCTACAGCTATTACGGCCAGCATCTCGACCCGCGTGTGAAGCCGCAACGGCCTGACCTCGTCGCCAGTGCAATCGTTCCGGATTATGCCTTGAGCTCCCATGTCGCGCCGCTTGGCTTCGCTTTCTACGGGGGCACCAACTTGCCCGGCTCCTATCGCGGCGGCGCCTTCGTCGGCGAACACGGCAGTTGGGATCGCAATCCCTTGAACGGCTACAAGGTGGTCTTCGTGCCGTTCAGCGATGGCCGGCCGAGCGGCCCGGCTCAGGACGTCGTCACCGGGTTCCTTGACTCGGAAAATCGCGCCCGCGGCCGGCCGGTCGGTGTTGCCGTGGATGCAAGCGGCGCATTGCTGATCGCCGACGATCTCGGCGATACGGTCTGGCGGGTGACCGCCACCGCATCTTGAGGGAGCAGCCTTCCCGTTCTTCTCTTCTCGAAGAGGTGACGCATTTCTGCGCGGATGGACGATCGGTGCTGCGCATACGCGCGAATGCAGCCTCAAAAATCGCCGACGAAGCGCACGCAAATCTGAATAGCACGCGCAAACTCGCCGGGCGCCGCGAAAACAGTCGCGGTCGCCGGCTGAATGCTATTCGGCGAGACCGTACCGGCGAAACCCGGCGCGACGCTCATCGCAAACACGGGGCCTTTATCGTCCGAGCCTAAAATTTCGAGCGCGACGTGGAAATCTTTGGCGCTCTTGTTGCGGGCGGTGAAAGCTCCCCTGATAACCGGAAGGTGCGCGAGCTCGCCCTCCCCCTCGCTGATTTGAATGCCGCTGAGTATAAGGTTCTCGCCCGACACCTCATGCTTGCCGAGATCGGCCGGTGCCATGCAACGCCAAGTCTGATCCGCAGCCAGCGCAGGGGCGCCGAAAGCGGTCAGGGCGAGAACAAGCGTGAGCGGCCGATACGGGTGTCTTTGCTCGATAATAATTCCCGGCCACCGCCAGATGCTGCGTTTGCTTAGCCTCATTGAGGTCTCATCCGCTTTGGCAACCACAACCATCATGTCACCTTGATCAGATGCAGGCAATTCGCACCGAGGGACCTCGCTCGAAGCGCCGAAATTTTGGCCAAACGCTTTGACCGGTCGGCGGCCCAATTGCGGTCCTTCATCGATGCTTGCGGTGTTCTGCTCTCACCCACTCTCACGATCGAACAATAGCTGCCAAATTCTGTTAACTGAGTACGAAACCTTCAAAGTCAGGCGCGAAACATGAAATATCTTGCCGCGATTTCAGCAGCCGCATTGGCGATGCTCTCGAGTGAGACCTTCGCGCAGCCTCGGAACTATCCAGTGGGCGGCCTCGGCGATGCATGGGCACAAGATCAGCCAAGCTCCATCGGCATCAACAACGGTTACGATCCGAGCACGGAAACTTATGTAATCCCGCACTCAGGAGGCCGCCGCACGACGGCGATGCCACCGCGCTATCAGAGCGGGATCCCTTCAAGAATGGAGCCGTGAAAGGAGCTTACGATTGAACGAAGAAACCTCCGCGTGTCTACCATACTATTGCTAAGGCGATGGCGGGCGCCAAAGCGTGACTTTCCGAGGTCCGTGATGCTGCGAACCGCCTTCGCTTTCTCGATCCGCCGGAGACTTGGAAGCGAGATGCGGGAGAATACAAGATGAACACATATCGAGCACATTTTGACAGCGCCCTCGGCAAGCTCAAGTCGCTCGCCGACTCGCGTCCGCACACCGTCTCGAGCGGCCCCTGCCAGGAGCTCGTGCTCGACCAGCCCGACCTCGACCGCCTCCCCATCGCCACATGCTGGCCAGGCGACGGCGGCCCGTTCATCACGCTGCCGTCGGTCTTCACCAAGGATCCGCACACCGGCGGGCGGAACGTCGGCATGTACCGGCTGCAGAAGCGCGACGCGGTCTCCACCGGGCTGCACTGGCAGATCCACAAGGACGCCGCGGCCGACTGGCGCGAGGGCGCAGGTCGCATGGAGGTCGCGATCTCGATCGGCAGCGATCCGATCACGGCCTACGCAGGCTCGTGTCCTGCCCCGAAGCACGTCGACGAGCTGATGATCGCGGGCTTCCTGCGCGGCAAGGCCGTCGACGTCGTGCAGTGCAAGACGGTCGACCTGCAGGTGCCCGCCCGCGCCGAGATCGTGCTGGAGGGCTACTGCGAGCGCGGCGAGCTCGCGGACGAGGGGCCGTTCGGCGACCACACCGGCTACTACACGCCCGCAGAGCCGTTCCCGGTGCTGCGGCTGACGTGCATGACGATGCGCCGGGACGCCATCTACCCGAGCATCCTGGTCGGGCCGCCCCCGGCGGAGGACGCCTGGCTCGGGAAGGCCACCGAGCGTCTGTTCCTGCCGGCTCTGCGCGCGACGCTGCCCGAGCTCGTCGACTACGACCTGCCCGTCGCCGGCGCGTTCCACAACTGCTGCATCGTCTCGATCCGCAAGGCCTACCCGGGCCACGCGCGCAAGGTGATGCACGCCGTCTGGGGCACCGGGCTGCTCTCCCTGACCAAGATGGTCGTCGTCGTCGACGAGTGGGTCGATGTGCACGACTACTCGGAGGTGGCCTGGCAGGTGGGGGCGAACGTCGATCCGGGCCGCGACGTCGAGCAGGCGCGCGGGCCGCTCGACCAGCTCGATCATGCCCCGTCGCTGCAGTCGCTGGGCGGCAAGCTCGGGCTGGATGCGACGAGGACCTGGCCGGGCGAGGGCTACCCCCGCGAATGGCCCGAGGTCGCCCGCATGAGCGATGAGGTGCGCGCACGCGTCGACGAGCGCTGGGAGTCGCTCGGGATCGCGCTGCCGCGGCCAGAGGCGATCGCGTCT
>Ga0164305_10000647_pt1 | contig 13348 bp, 11 predicted proteins | sample Whisoiple_237_MG_FD_110215 | JGI IMG/M metagenome (GOLD analysis project Ga0164305, IMG submission 110215) | Soil microbial communities amended with pyrogenic organic matter from upstate New York, USA - Whitman soil sample_237_MG | ecosystem: Environmental > Terrestrial > Soil > Agricultural... | reverse complement strand
GCGTGAGCATCGTATAAATCCAGAATCCGGGCTGAACTACGCCACAAGGGACCCCGTTGCCCCGGTTGTAGCTGAGAATCCCACAGCATCGTATCTCGCAGCGACTCTAAGACTTGGCAAGGCGCTTTTTCTAGTTGGGCGCAATGAGTCATGCAATCTGGAGCAGGATGAATGCAGGCGGGAAACCGCAAAAAGTTCATGCCTTCAATACTGCGAGAGGCTGAAAGATATCCCATTAAGGGAATACGGACGGCTTGCATTTGCTTCCAGGCTTCTAAAATCGGCGGTAAGATGCGATCGCGTGCATCCGTTGGTAAAGGTTCCAAAAACCAGTAAATTAAGGAACCATCCACCATGGCTAAAGTGGGTACCTCAGGGGGGCAATTTTCCTCTGGTACAGCAACTTTTAATTTTTCTACCTTTAATAGTTGAGCCGATTTAACCGTTACAGCTTCTCCTCTAGCATGGGCAACTGCCAACTCTGCCAATACAACCGCTTCCGAGACAGTCCGACGATAACCCATCCACTCTTCGGTGCGAATTCCCCACTGGCGAGAAACGTATAAATCTTCAGGTTGGTAAAAAACTTCTGGCAGGCTGTCTAATAACGGGTGTAAGCTCTGCCCATAGTGCAACATTACCCGACCAATATTAATTAAATAGCAGTAAGCAATTTCGTGGTGACTAGGGGAAATCTGAGAACCATCCGTTGCTATTACAGTATGGCTTCTGGGAGCAATCTCAATATCAATGCGAGTATCTAGGGGTTCAATTGGAGTAGCAGCAACAAAGCCCAAGCGATCGCGCCAAGTTTCTTGTTGCTGCACTAGCTCAGTTTGGCGGATTTGTGCTTGCACCAGTAACTGCTGGGCACGTTCCAGCCGTTGACGAGTTGCCGTCGCCTCTTGGGTTAAGTGGTGGCTAATGCCTTGCATATGCCGTGCTAGTTTCGTTAAATCCAGCATAGAGAGGCTCAGTTGTGAAGGATAAAGGCTGACTTCACCTGTTCACTTTATCCTTACATAGGTATTCAATCTCCAACTCAAGTCCATGCAGAAAAATCTTCAGCAAACTGAGCCAAGGACAACAAATGAATGCTTTGATCATCAGCAATAGAGGCGTGTTGCGCCGGAGTGTTATAACCCCAGTCAGCTAAATACAATCTCACCGCCTCTAGATCCGGTTGCTGCTTGACGGATTCCAAAGTTTTGAGGCGATCTTCTACAAACCAAATTCTGGCAACTTCGCCAGTCGAGGCATTTAATAATTCTCGTAAGGTTTGTTGCTTAGAACGTTTTGACTCTTTGCCAATAATCCACTGTTCAGGTAACTGAATCTGCTGTTGTTGCAACAGTTGCACCACAAAGCGCCCTTCTTTAGTAGTGATAATGATTGGCTGCACAGAACTCGCTAGGAGCGATCGCATCTTTTCCACAACCCCTGGATAGAAACGATGTTGCGCCAGCCAATCATCTACATCCGCCGCAATCCACTCATCGCGAATTTGATCAAGTTGAGCGCCAATATCCCCAGCACTCAGATGATCTTCTGCTAGAATCTGCTGCGCGATCGCCTGCCAATCTTCCCAAATCTTGGCTTCGGGAATTTCTAAAATTAATGCCCTTAACAGAATTGGCATTTCCCAGCCAACTTCGATTACAGGGCGCAGTCGGTAGAAAGTAGCTGCCAAATCTTCTGGCACAATCGAACTAGGAGATGACCAAACTTGACAATAGGTGCGCCAAGCCGTTTGGAAATATTCAATCAATCCATCACAGACAACACCATCAAAATCTAGTGCCAGAATCGTCGGAGCTACTTGCATACAGTAATCTTAGGTAGCAATACTTATACTTTTAAGATAAGGTCTGATTAACTCAACCGGATTGCAGAATGCCAAAAATTTTCGACCTCGTTAGGCACAAGAAAGTAAAAGCCTCAGTAAAAGAGGCGATTAAATCAGAGTTTAATCATTGCTGCGCCTACTGTGGTTCCAAGTCTAAATGCTTAACCCTAGACCATGTAACAGCATCTTCAAAAGGAGGTGTTAATTCATGGCTGAACCTAGTACCAGCCTGTACAAAATGCAACAGTAGCAAAGGTTCTAAAAATCTAACTGATTGGTACACAGTCTCGCTACCTTGTTATTCTGAGGAGCGCTTGCAACGGATTTTAACCAGATATAGCGTCAAGTCAGGGACGTTTCCATCCAATCGCTTGAAGGGATTTGCCTCGTTTGGGTAAGCGCTTTTGCTCAATATATAGCGGAGGTTTGAGTTATGACCATCAACTTAAACGGAACATCAGTTACTAAAAATGAAAGTCTCTATGAACAGGACTATTACTTATGGCTTAAGACAACGGCTGAACTGTTACGCTCTCGCCAGCTTGATGACGTTGATTTTAATAATTTAATATCAGAAATTGAGGCAATGAGCGGTAGCCAGCGACGGGAACTTAAAAACCGATTAATTGTTTTGTTGATGCACCTGCTCAAATATCAATATCAGCCCTCAAAACGTTCCTCTAGTTGGGTGGGTACAATCTGGGAACAGTTTTATCAGATTGTATCTTTGTTAGAAGATAGCCCTAGCCTCAAGCCTTACTATGAAGAAATATTTAATGATTGCTACTTGAAAGCTATCCCGGCTGCTAGTTCTGAAACTAAGCTGCCTATCAAAACTTTTCCCAATGATTCTCCATTTTCCCCTGAAGAGGTGATTAATTCTGATTTCATTTTTGCCCTGGTTAATCCAGAGGAAGTTTAAGGCGATCGCCTGATGGGGTGCTATATCACCGCTATCCCATCTGCTAGCGCTGTTATTCACTAGCCGCTTCATTGATATTTTTAACTGGGGTGCAAGGATTCGAACCTCGGAATGGCTGGACCAAAACCAGCTGCCTTACCACTTGGCGACACCCCATCGCTTTAACCTTTGTAATCTTAACAGTTCTATCCCTAGAGTTGTCAAGAACTTTTCTAAAAAAATTTTTCCTCCCCTACGAATTGCTGCCGAGAAGGGGACGAGGCACTTTTTCCTCCTCCCCCTAATCTTGTTTACGCTGGATAAATGCGAATGCGGCGGTTCGGCTCATCCCCAAAACTGGTAGATTTGAGGCGGTAATGCTCGACTAATTCGTGTTGCATCTTGCGTACCTTCGCCGATCGCGGCAGTAACTCGACAGGTTGACCTTTAGGCAGAACAATTTGTTCTACCGCAAGTCTGGCTTCTTCTAAAGCTTCAATCTCGTCCTCACTACCACTCTGAGTAAACAGACGCAGGTCTGTCGGCTCAGGCAGGTTAGGATCATCCATATTCAACAGCCGCCGCAAGACACGAGTAATCTGAGGGACGGTACTGGCTTTCAAGCTGTAAATAGGGATATGGCGAGCTTTGCTGATTTGCCGCAACTTGGAGTGGTTTTTAACATGCGATCGCAAGGCTAAAACCGCATCTGCATTATCCATCTCTTTGGTCAGCACTACAGGCAACTCCAGCACATCAATTACTTGCTCTAGCTGCTGGCGGCTAACCCCATAAGGATAAACGTGTAACGGTAAATCCTCCCCATTCGGCCCCGGCATCGTCTCATCCAGCCCATAGCTATCTGGCGATCGCCAAGATTTATTCAGCAGTTGCTCAAACGCATGATCATCTGCTAACCGTTCTGTTGAAGGACGGTTGGGTGAGTCATTCCGACTGAGTACAGGTCGCATGTGTCCTGAGGTTCTCCACCCCCCAGCAGTCGGCAAAGATAGTCCACCGGATGACGTTTGCAGGGAAGAACTGCTTCTCCCTGGTTCCGCCTCTGGCAGTTCGTGAGTAATCGTTACTTTACCCGTTTCGCTTACCGTTCGCACTTGCGGATTCGGTTGACGACCCCGCAGCTGGATATCTACCATATCAGCCACGCTTTCATGGACGACCCAACGGTGTCGTTCCAGCATTTCAACGGCAATCTCGAACGTTGGGGGAGCTTTCCGCTCTAAAACCGTCTTTTGTGAGCCTCGCCGTCTAGCCTCGTCATCTCCTAGCGTTACAGCTTGAATTCCCCCCACAAGATCCGACAAAGTTGGGTTTTTAATCAGGTTTTCAATCCGATTCCCGTGCGCCGTCCCCACCAGTTGCACCCCCCGTTCAGCAATCGTGCGTGCAGCTAAGGCTTCGAGTTCTGTCCCAATTTCATCAATTACGATGACTTGAGGCATATGGTTTTCTACTGCCTCAATCATCACTTGATGCTGTAACTCTGGGCGGGAAACTTGCATCCGGCGGGCGCGACCAATGGCAGGATGGGGAATATCGCCATCTCCTGCAATTTCATTGGAGGTGTCAATAATGACCACCCGTTTGTGCAAATCATCGGCTAACACCCTGGCAATTTCGCGCAAGGCAGTCGTTTTACCCACTCCCGGTCGCCCTAGCATGAGAATTGACTTGCCTGTTTCTACCAAGTCTCGGATCATGCCAATGGTGCCGTAAACAGCCCGACCAACGCGGCAGGTTAAGCCAATAATTTCACCAGTGCGATTGCGAATTGCGCTGATGCGGTGCAGTGTGCGTTCAATTCCGGCTCGGTTATCACCACTAAATAAACCGACGCGCTCGATGCTGTACTTAAGATCTGCTTGGGAAACTGGCTGCTGTGAGAGGTCTTCTGCCCGATCCGGAAACCTTGCTTCTGGCAATCTCCCTAAATCTAGGACAACTTCAATTAAATAGTCCCGTTGAGGGTGTTGTTCTAAGGATGTGCGAATCGGTTCTGGCAAAATATCAAGTAACTTACTGAGATCGTCAGTTATCTGCATCCTTCCTAAAGAGATGTTTTCATCCACAGCTGGTGACTTTTCCTTCTACTGATGACTTTAGTGGGGAAACCAAGGAATGAGCGATCGCCACTGCCTCCCACAATAGCTGGGGTGTCTCTTCCAGGCATCCTTGAAACGAGAGAGTTTGCAGTGTCGAGGTGACATCTGCCGCAATTTTTTCTAATTGATCTAAAACAGGGGATAACAGCACACGGGCGTAGCTTCCGTAAGCGATACCAGCAATGCTGGATTTGGACGGTTGATCGAGATGATCTGATCCAAATTCTGGGCGCAGATTGCTGTTCAGAAGTCCTGCTGTTTTTAGTTTGACAACTGTATGAGCATTGGTGCCTCCCGCCAACTGTACATATCCTGGTAAACCTGCTGCTAAGACTTTCTCTCCGAGTTTAATTGCCGCGTGAGTTGTGCCCATGCCAATATCACCGCTCATCGGTCGTCCATCAGTCTGCCAAACTAAAGGACAATCCAAAGGTTGCATCACCTCATAGAGTGCCCACAGGTAATCAATCATGCCCTCACCATCAGGGCAACTGATCGCTATTAGCTTGAGTCTATCCATCCCCGCAGCGTTTGCCCCCTTTACAGTCCCTTTAATGGCTTGCCAGAGGCGTTTAAAATCTGCCAGATGCCCTACTTGGGTATGGATTTCTAAAGCATCAATTCCGGTTGCCAAAACTAAAGATGCGATCGCCTCTGGAGTAGAAACATAAGCACGAGTCACAATTTGCTGTAAAGGACAAATTGGCACACAGCGACCACAACCATAACACCGTTGATCAATAACGCCAGACTCAGCATGACTCGTATCTGCAAAGACAATTGCTTGTGCTGGACAAACCTTTTCACAAGGACGAAGACAGTCTTCAGGGCACTCAGCCGGATTAAATTCTGCTTTCCGAAAATGGGGATCTTCCCCATCATTCAAACTCACCATTAACCACGGCAAACTTTTGCAGCCAAACCCACGGGCACGGGCGGCTTCTGCAAATTGAGCGGCTACCTGTAGACCCTCTTTGGCTGCTGCAACCACCGCCGGGCCTGCTGCCACATCAATACAGTCAGCACCCGCCAGGGTATACGCCAAGGTCAAATTCCGAACAGCAGGGAGGTGTTGAAAGCTGGCTCCGCAAATGAGCTTAAACCAGTGACCCTCCCTTAAGGAATGCAAGGGATAGTAATGATTAGTCACCCTTATATGCTAGTTCTTTGCTGCCTCAGTTGACAGGCACTGGATCAGATTTCTACCATTACACCCTGATTGAGAGAGCGATCGTCAGGATCGGTTCGTCAGCATTGAGGGCAATTTTTCTCAGTGACCTACCCTCAGAAGACAAAGACATTTTTAGCAATTACTAAATGCTAAAAAAATGAGCAATAAGTGAGCAGTTTTTGACCGACATAGATTCAATCGTACTTTAGAAAGATGCAAGTTTTCTATTTTTAGGCTCATGATGGGTGGTTGGAATTTTTCCCAAAATGTCCTGTTGGCAATTTTGAGGTCAGTATCGGTTGCTGCCTGATGCGCTCAATCGAATTGGCAACAAAGTCTTGTTCACCACTAACGAGTGGTTGCTCTTAACTTTTCACTGAGGAGATCAGAAGATGTCAAACACTATGCCCACCGATCAGAAAAATCGCAAAAAATCATCCCACCGCTTTTCTAAAGCGATGCTGATGCGCGTGGGAGGGCTGACTTTAGGATTAGCTTTAATTGGTGGCTTCAGTGCTAAACACCTAATTGCTTCTGATCACGATGATGGTGAGGTGGATACCAAAGGTCGCAGTGTTAATTTAACAGACCTGTATGTGTTCCGAGAAAAAGATCAAAGTCCTGCTGCTAGCAGTAATGATTTGGTCTTTATTATGAACACCAATCCGCGATCACTGGCTCGCCAGCAGTATTACTTCAGCAGCAAAGCTCGCTACGAATTTAAGGTGGCACGAGTTGCTAATAATGATGCTTCCCCAACCGGAATTCCTGATGTTACCTTACGATTTGAGTTTAGTGAACCGAATTCTCTAGGTCAGCAAGACATTAAAATGACCGCGATTCGGGATGGCTCGACGATTAGCGCCCAAAATCTGGGTCCAGTTCGTACAACTCCCCTCAGAGATCAAGATCGTCCTTCTGTCAATCAGGTATCTATCGGTGGCTCACGTCTGCTGGTGTTTGCAGGACTGCGAGAAGATCCTTTCTTCTTTGATGTTGAGCAATTCTTCCGAGTGCGTGCTGGGGCGCTGGGGATTGGACCAAAAGTCGGATTCCGTCCTGCTAGCACTGCCATTGACTTTACGAAAGGTTACAATGTCAACGCGATCGCGGTGCGAGTCCCCCAAGCCTTTTTACAAGGATCTTCTTCGGCGAAGACTTTTGATGTTTGGGAAACTATCTCTACTCCTGGAGCCGATGGCAAGTTTACTCAAGTTGATCGTCTGGCACGACCCGCTATTAACGAAGGCTTAGTAGTCACGAATAATTACCTGAATGCCTTAAACATGGTGGGTCCTGAATTTGAAGCAGCAGCGCTCAAAGGTGAGCAACCTGCGGCTGGAGCGGCTGGCCCGATTGTTGCTGAGGCTAAAAAGACACTGGTGGCGTTTGGCAATACTGATCAACGAGCCAATGCTCTACTCGGTGCCTTCTTACCTGATGTAATGCGGATTGATACAACAGGTCCCAGTGGCTATGGCAATGCCTTAAATGCTAAAGGTAGCCCAATCCGGGGGCGTTTGCTCAAAGATGATGTTATGGATATCACCTTAAGCGTCGTCGCAGGTCAATCGCTCAGTGATAACGTCAGCTATGATGGTACGCCTGGGAACCCAGCGCAAGGTCACAAACCCTTAGCCTCTTCCTTCCCCTACTTAGCTCTACCCAACTAAAGTTTCAAGTACAGTAAGCGAGGGTTTTTACGCAATCCTCGCTCTTTTTTGGGAGGCAATGTGATGAAGAGTGCTGAAGTTTATAAACATGGGGACAAGAGAGCAACCCTGAAACGCTTTTGGTTACCGCTTCTGCTGGGATTACCCTTAGCAGGAGTTGTCCTCGTCGCTACTCAACCCAACCTACAATCTTGGATTGAAAGCTCTACAGGTCAAGGACTTGATCCTCGATACCATTACCGCTTTCAGCGACCTTCACAAGGAAGTATTACCCTTGCTCTTAACAAAGAAATTGATTTTTATCGGGAGCGCCTTCGCTTCGATCCTGACAGTGGACTCAATCGAGCGTTGTTGGCTCAATCTTATATCAAGATGGCTAGGGCGACGGGAGAAACCAGTTGGTATTTGCTAGCTGAGCAAACGGCTCAACAATCCCTAGCTAAATTGCCTTTTAACAATAAGGGAGCTAAGTTAGCCCTCGCTCGTGTCGCTACAGCTAAACATGATTTTCCGGAGGCGATTCGGCTAGCTGAACAGGTTCAGGGACACGAAGATAACTTGGCAATTTTGGCAACAGCGAATTTGGCGATGGGTGAGACTGCTAAGGCAAACCAAGCGGCTGAAACTTTGGTAAAGCAGGCTCCTAGTTTAGGATCTTTAACCTTACAAGCTTTAGTCAAAGTAGCTTCGGGCAAAGATCAAGAAGCCATCCAGATATTTCAACAAGCTTTGGCAGCAGAAGAACCTGAAGAAACCGGAAGTTCAGTTTGGACTCGCACCCTATTAGGTCGCCTTTACTTTAAGCGCGGACAACTCAAACTAGCGCGGCAACTTTACCAAGAATCTTTACGAGTTCTGCCCCACTATCCTCCAGCTTTGTTGAATTTAGCAGAGTTAGAGATTCGTCAAGGAAATTATGCAGCAGCTGAACGCTTATATTCTAAGTTCTTTGTGATTTCTCAGCGATCGCCTACTGTATATGATCACGTTATTCTGCGAGGCATGGCACGGGTAAAAGAGTTACAAGGCGACCTAGGAGAGGCGAGAAAGTGGCGAGATGCGGCTGAAGTCCGTCTGCGCCAAGATTTAACGTCTTTTGGTCACAGGCGAGAATTGGCACGACTGCTACTAGAACGCGATCGCCCTGAAGACGCTCAGGAAGCGCTATCTCTTATGCAAGCGGAACTTACTATCCGCCATGATGCTGAAACCCTCGATACTTTCGCTTGGGCACTGATGCGGTTAGGTCGCTGGCAGGATGCTCAACAAGCCATGCAGAAAGCCCTTCAAGGGGGCGTTCGCGACCCAGGTTTATTTTACCGAGCTAGTCAAATTGAACAGGCGTTAGGGAATCAACAGCAAGCGATCGCCTTCACAAAACGTGTTCAAGAAACTGATCCGACATTTGATCAAAAAGCTCAACAAGCATTGGGATTAGGCGTAGGACTTTTAGGATTGAACTGATCATGAGTAAAAAATGGCGTTTCTATCGGTTGAGTTTACTCTCATTTTTAGGTTCAATCCTACTTTGGCTCACTTGTGCCACTCCTAGCCAATCTCATTGGGCTGACCTAGCCGTTGCTGATATTGCAGTCGGTGCAACTCAAACCAAAATTACCCTCACCTTGCCAACAGGTTTAGTAGCCTCAGCCGATGACAACCGCGATGGACAGCTTTCGGCTAATGAAGTTCGCAACCACCAAGCAGAACTAGAGACTTTCCTCAGCCAACAGATACGCCTAACCGATGCCAATCAGAACGGTAATTTAGCCGTTGAGCCAACCGATACGCCAGCACTGCCGACTAATCTCAATGTTACGTCTGGGACACACACTACTTTATTACTACTCTATAGCTGGTCACAGCCTGTTCAGAATCTCACCATTGATTACAATCTGTTTGTACCAGGCATATCCACTGCAAGTTGTCTAGCTACTATTGGGCAAGCTGGTCAAGCACAGACCTTTGTTTTCACACCAGAGAACCACAAATTTTCTTTAGGACGTTCTGTATGGCATCAAGCTTGGAGCTTTTTGTTACTAGGAATTGAACATATTGCTACAGGCTATGATCACATTCTTTTCTTAATTAGCTTATTACTGCTGGGTGGTGGTTGGAAGTACTTGCTTAAAGTCGTCACAGCCTTTACCGTAGCTCATTCCATCACTCTTTCATTAGCCGTTTTGAATATAGTAACGCTTCCCTCTCGCTGGGTAGAAAGTGGGATTGCGCTCACTATTGTCTATGTAGCAGCCGAGAACTTTTGGCGTAAAGATTTGCGGGGTCGTTGGCTAGTTACTTTTTGCTTTGGACTTGTGCATGGACTTGGTTTTGCCTCTGTTTTACAAGAGATGAATCTTTCTAGTTCTAACCTAGTTCTATCTTTAGCTAGTTTTAATCTAGGTGTAGAAGCTGGTCAAATTACGATTGTTTCTATTGCCTTCTTGCTGTTACATGACCTCAAAAAGTTTTCTTGGGAGTTAAAGTTTCGCTGGTTAGTCTCAGCTAGCATTATCGCAGTTGGTTTATTTTGGTTTGTGCAACGTGCTTTTATGGCAGCCTGATATTAACTAGATTTTTTTAGAGGCAACGTTTATTCAAGCTCGATTTAAAATTGGAGTCCTACATTCATGCTAAAAGTCTTCCCTTTAACAACTGCTTTATCAGCGATTTTAGTTGCTTTTGCTCCTAACGTCGGTTGGAGTCTTCCTTTCTCCATAGAAAACCCCTATCCTGAAGTATCTGGTGCAGCGAAGGATTTACCCGTTTGCTACGTTCAAACTCAAGACGGTAAAACTCTAGATTTAGATAGAGTCTGTCGCCAAGCCTCAAATGAAGGTAGCAAGAATTCAAGCAATCTCATTAACTCAAGTCAATGTTATATCTTTGATGCGGCTGGGCATCCTTGTGTGGCTACAGCTAATAATACTCAAGGAAACACGGCTAACTCAGCGCAATAAAGAGAAAAGATCTATGCAATTCACAATGTTTCTAGTTTTTAGACAGGAATAGCGATCGATCTCTTCTCTACTTAACCTCAGTTCGGGTTAAGGCAATTTCGTTGCTAGTTCTACGAAGGAATAGCAGTTTCAGCCAACGATAGAATCGAGGTTTCAGCTTATCCCGAACTCAGGTTATTTAAAATTAGCCAATTTGCAGAAAATTATGATTAATAAGTTGATAACTAACATTTCTGGCTTCTGAATTCTTGTGTAATCTCTAAACTCTAATCAAGAATTGCATTTAAAAGTACTTCTGCCAAAGGTTTGTCATCCATATCTTCTAAGGTTACCGTGTCACAAATATCAAATTTTGCGCCAATACTTTCTAATTGCTCATCCAAGCTTTTTAAGAATCGAGTTGCTTTGGGGTCTGAACCCACTTGAATAAAGGAAATAGCTAATTCCTGTTCTTGCTGCATCTGCTGAGAAGCCTTAACAATCACATCAACCACCGACCAACGATCATTAGGTTCTCCATCAGTCACCACTAAAATGGTTTCTCCACCTGTTTTTGTTTGACCTTGCTTTTTACGTTGGAAATAGTTTTTGGTAGCATCCTGCAAAGCTGATACTAAATTTGTGGAACCCATAGGGATATTCTCTGCAAATATCTGAGCAACTTTTTCGGCCGTTACTTGATCGAAGCGTTGAAAATGATCTGAAAATAGGTAAACGGTAATCCCATCAGCATCAAACTGTTCACATTTTCTGGCTAATGCTAAAGTAGATTCCTGCACAATTTCCCACCGACTTTTTTCACCGGGTTGGTCTAAAGTAGACATACTGGTGCTTTTGTCAATGATCAAGGTATAGTCGCGGTTTTCTAAAAGTGAAGTTTCCATACTAAAAATCTTTAGTCGTTAATTGCATTCATTAGCACTTCAGTGAGCGTCATATCTGCCATATCATCCATGGTGAGGGTATCACAGATATCAAACTTAGCCCCCGCACTTTGCAATTCATCATCTAAGGCTTTGAGAAATCTCGCAGCAGTCGCATCTAAGCCAACTTGAATCATCGAAATTCCCAGTTCTTCATCTCGTTCCATTTGTCGAGAGGCTTCAATGATAGTTCGCATCACTGCCTTGCGATCATCGGGTTCACCATCAGTGACAACTAGAATAGTTTCACCGCTTGCCTTCGTTTGTCCTGCGGCTTTATTCTGAAAATATCGGTTAATTGCATCCTTAAGGACTCCGGCTAAATCAGTGGTACCCGCCGGGTCGTTTTCTTGAAAAATTTGGGCAACTTTACTAGAGTTGACATTATCGTAGCGTTTGAATCGACTAGAAAATAGATAAACGGTAATCCCATCTGGATCGAACTGTTCACATTTTCTAGCTAATGCTAGGGTAGACTCTTGAGCGGCATCCCAACGGCTACGACCACCGGGTTGATCAGGAGTAGACATGCTGCCACTTTTGTCAATAATTAAAGTGAAATCGCGATTTTCCATCTCTATATATTTCCCTCATTATCAAGTATTTGCTAGTAGCTAATTAGTCATGAATAGCATTGAGCAAGACTTCAGCTAGGGTAAAGTTTTCCATGTCATCTAGCGTGATGGTGTCAACAATATCAAACTTAGCGCCAGCAGTTTGCAATTCGTCATCTAATGCTTTGAGAAAGCGAGTAGCTGTTGCGTCGTTCCCTACTTGAATCAAAGAGATGGCTAGTTCTTCATCCCGTTCCATTTGACGAGATGCTTCAATAATGGTTCGCATTACTGCTTTGCGATCATCCGGTTCGCCATCGGTAATGACTAAAATGGTTTCTCCATTTGCTTTCGTCTGCCCCGCCGCTTTATTTTGAAAGTAGCGGTCTGTTGCATCTTTAAGGACAGCCGCTAAATCAGTAGTCCCTGAAGGATCATTTTCCTGAAAGATTTGAGCAACTTTGCTAGAAGTTACATTGTCATAACGTTTAAAACGCCCTGAAAATAAATAAACGGTAATTCCATCAGGATCAAACTGCTCACATTTTCTGGCCAATGCTAAAGTAGATTCCTGTGCACCTTCCCAGCGACTTCTACCACCCCGTTGATCGGGAGTAGACATACTACCGCTTTTGTCAATAATTAAGGTGTAATCTCGGTTTTCCAAAGAACCTCCTGCCACAAGAGAAAACCTCCGGCAATTATTTTTCTAAGTTTCCTGTTCTAGCCTATACGACATCCCAGGAAATGCTATTGATTTAGATAAAAAAATATAGCTATAGCAATTCTAGGTAAGACCAAAATCTCACTCCAGGTCTACCCTAAGCGAGAGGAGGGTCTAATTTCTAAAAATTTAGGATTGCTATGTTAGCGATACAGAAGTGAATACTAATTTGAAAAAGGATGGCAATTATTGAGATTCACAGCCCTTTCTTTGGTAATCAGGTACGTAATGACTAAGGTTGAGTCGGTGCCAAGGCAATCAGGTAATCAATCGCAGCCGCTAATTTGGTTGGGTAAGCATAGGCAAATTCCTCAAACCAGAGTCCTTCTTCTGACAAGGGATCTAGCTGTTTTAACCACTCTTTAGCTGACTGCGCGATCGCTTGCCGTTGCTGTTCTAGCTGTTGCGCTTGGCGTAGTTGTTCTGCTTGTAACTGTTGCTGTCTTTCTAATTGCTCTGCTTTGGCTTGTTCT
>Ga0164305_10000646_pt1 | contig 13361 bp, 10 predicted proteins | sample Whisoiple_237_MG_FD_110215 | JGI IMG/M metagenome (GOLD analysis project Ga0164305, IMG submission 110215) | Soil microbial communities amended with pyrogenic organic matter from upstate New York, USA - Whitman soil sample_237_MG | ecosystem: Environmental > Terrestrial > Soil > Agricultural... | reverse complement strand
ATGCTAAAACTTTACAATCATTTGCTAAAAATTTAGGCAAAAATGCTGCCAAAATGTTGGCACAACTCATTAATTGTTATCTTGCAGAATCTCCTATACTGATGCAAGCAATGCAGACGGCAGTTACGAATGGTGAACCGATGCAGTTGCAACGAGCAGCACATACGTTAAAAGCCAGTAGTGCCACTTTAGGGGCTACTCATCTGGCGAATCTTTGCAAAGAGATGGAATACATGGGGCGTAATCAGGATTTAACTGAGGCATCCTCAAAATTGGTGTCCATTGAAACCGAGTATGAAAGAGTAAAAGTGGCTTTACAAAGGGAGTCCCAACAGGTTTAGGTATGAATATTAGTTCTCCTCAAGAATCTTATCCTTTAGTTCTCATCATTGATGATGATAAGTTCATGCGGATGCAGCTTCACTGTATGTTAGAAGCTGAAGGCTATCAGATAATTGAAGCCACTGATGGAGAGGAAGGGTTAGCCGCTTGCACTCAGTATGCCCCAGATATTATCCTGCTAGATGCCATGATGCCAGTCATGGATGGATTTACTTGCTGTCATCAACTGCGTAGACTTCCGGAAAGCGCACGGATACCTGTTTTAATGATTACAAGCCTGGAAGATCAAGAATCAGTTGATCAAGCTTTTGAAGTTGGGGCTAGTGATTATATTACTAAGCCTGTGCATTGGGGAGTACTACGCCAACGAGTATTGCGGATGATTCAAGCGAGTCGTGCAGAAGAAGAAATTCGCAAGGCGTTAGAAAAAGAAAAAGAACTCAATGAACTGAAATCTCAATTTGTCTCCATGACTTCTCACGAGTTTCGCAATCCACTCAGCACCATTTTGTTTGCTGCTGAATTGCTGCAACATCATAGTTATAGATTGACAGACGAGAAAAAACAAAAATATCTCTGTCGGATTCAATCTGCTGTTAAACAGATGAACCACTTGTTAAATGAAGTATTAGAAATTGGTAAGGCGGAAGCTGGTAAATTAGGGTTTAATCCTATTCCGATTGATCTAAGCGCATACTGTCAATATATTGTTGAAGAAATACAACTCACAGCCGGAAGTAACTATTTATTAGTATTTAATAATATCGGAACTTGTTCTCAGGCTTGCATGGATGAACAACTTCTCAGAAGCATCCTGACAAACTTACTATCTAATGCTGTTAAATACTCCCCTGATGGCGGAAAAATTCATTTAGAGTTAGTTTGTGAACACGAGTCTGTAACTTTCCGAATTCAAGATGAGGGGATTGGTATTTCGGCTGCTGACCAAGCAAAACTATTTAATACTTTTCATCGAGGCAATAATGTCGGTAAAATTGCAGGCACAGGCTTGGGTTTGGCAATTGTTAAAAATTGTGTAGAGTTACATGGCGGCACAATTTTTGTCGAAAGTGAGGTAGGGGCTGGAACCACCTTTATAGTGACTCTTCCCTTACATCATCAGGTATATAGCAACAGTCAAATCAGTTAGAACCGGGATAATCCTCCTGTATCTATAAAAAAAGGGCGAGTATCGACTTCGCCCTAACGTCATTATCAAATAGGAATGTTAGTGATCGCTAATTTTTTTGCAACTCTAACTTTGCCTGTTTGGGAATTTCTGGAGCTTGAAAAGATAACAGGGGTTTCTCTCCCAGCGCCAAAGGGGGTACTGAATTAGGTTGACGGTGAGCCAAGGTAGGGACGGAATCTCGTAGCCGTGCTGTTAGCTGTAACATCGTGGAATCGTATATCTGTGTTAGCAGCTTGGGATACAGACCAATGCCAATGATGGGAACTAACAGACAGGCGATAATAAAGACTTCGCGAGGTTCAGCGTCAATCAAAGCCTCGTGTTCTACTAACTCTTTGTTTTCTGAGCCATAGAAAATTTCTCGCAGCATGGAGAGTAGATAAATCGGGGTCAAAATTACCCCAACTGCTGCCAAGAAGACCACAATCACCTTAAAAGTAGAATTGTAGGCATCACTAGTAGCAAAGCCGACAAACACCATTAACTCTGCTACAAATCCGCTCATTCCTGGCAACGCTAAAGAAGCCAGAGAACAGGCGGTAAACATAGCAAAAATCTTTTGCATCTTTTGACCAACCCCTCCCATTTCATCCAGCATCAGGGTATGGGTACGGTCATAAGTAGCTCCCACCAGGAAGAAGAGGCTTGCCCCAATTAAGCCATGAGAGACCATTTGCAGGACAGCCCCACTGGTACCTAAGTCAGTAAAAGAGGCAATCCCAATTAGGACAAATCCCATGTGAGAAATTGAGGAATAAGCAATTTTACGCTTCAGGTTACGCTGAGCAAATGAGGTGAGAGCGGCATAGACGATGTTAGTTACGCCTAAAATTACTAACACGGGTGCAAACACTGCATGAGCATCTGGGAGCATCCCTGCATTCATCCGCAGCAAGGCGTATCCCCCCATTTTCAGCAAAATGCCTGCCAGCAACATATGCACCGGGGCTGTTGCCTCACCATGAGCATCGGGAAGCCAGGTATGCAGGGGGATAATGGGAAGTTTGACCCCGTAAGCTATCAAGAATCCGGCATAAATCCACAACTGGAAATTGAGAGCGTAGTCTTTGGCAGCTAAGGCGCTCATATCGAACGTTACCGTATCGCCATAGAACGCCATCGCCAAGGCAGCAACCAAAATGAACAGTGACCCCCCAGCCGTATAGAGGATAAATTTGGTAGCGGCGTATAGACGTTTCTTTCCACCCCAGATGGCTAGCAGTAGGTAAACCGGAATCAGTTCTAGTTCCCACACCAAGAAAAATAGCAACATATCTTGGACGGCGAACACAGCAATCTGACCGCCATACATTGCTAGGAGTAGGAAGTAAAACAACTTTGGCTTAAAACTAACCGGCCAAGCTGCTAAAGCGGCCAACGTGGTGATGAAGCCAGTCAGTAAAACTAGCGGCATGGATAAGCCATCGACCCCCAGCGACCACTTAAGGTCAATCTGAGGAACCCAAGTGTAACTTTCTACCAGTTGCAAACCGGAGTAGGAAAAGTCGTACTGAGTACAGAAGGCATAAACAATCACCGCAAAATCAATTAACCCCACAATCAGGGCGTACCAGCGTTCCCATATACCATTTTTATTGGGCAGCAACGGTATAAACAGTGATGCTGCAATGGGAAACAAAATGATGAAAGTCAGCCACGGAAAATGAGCTGTATTCATGACCTATCAAAGTTTTAACAATTGCAATGATGCTGATTTTTCAGCAGTTAACGAATGAGAGAGTCTCTAAAAACTCAGAGCTACCTGAAAGATTTAGGAGTTTTTACAGAATTTCTCTGCTAACTGCTGATAGCGGTTTTAAGTTACCCCAAAAACAATTACGAAGCCAAGAACTGCTCCAAATATGATGAGGGCATAAAACTGGGCGCGACCTGTTTCAAAGTATTTCAACCCTTCGCCACTTAGGAGGGTTGCTAAACCTGTGAGGTTGACGGCACCGTCAACGACTCGGTAATCGACTTCCATGACTTGCCGTGCCAACCGACGGCTACCTTGAACGAAGAGACGATTATAGATTTCGTCAAAGTACCACTTGTTGAGAGACAGTTGGTAAAGAGCAGGGATTTTAGCTGCGATCGCACTAGGGTCAATTTTACCCCTTAAATACATCAGCGACGCTAAAGTAATCCCAATTAAAGACACCCCAACTGAACTTCCTGCCATAAACAGGAATTCCGTCAGGTCAACCTCAGCAGCGTGTTCCAAGACCTCTGTCAAAGATTCGCTCGGAGCATGAATAAACTGCTCAAAATAGTTCTTGAAGGGAGTGCCGACCAAACCAATTAAAACCGACGGAACCGCCAACACCATCAACGGCAGAGTCATGGTAAAGGGAGACTCATGCGGCAACCCACTATGACTATGGTCATCATCATGACGAGCCTGAGAGGAGAGTTCTTGAGCGTGCATCGCACCAGGACCAAACGCAAACTCAGGTTGAGCAGAACTTTCTGCTGTACCTAAAAGTTGCTGGCGAATACCCGCTTCATGTCCTCGGAATTGACCTTCAAACGTCCTGAAATACATCCGAAACATGTAAAAAGCCGTAATTCCCGCCGTAACCCAACCAATGCCCCATAAAACGGGATTAGCTGTGAAGGCAGAACCCAAAATTTCATCCTTAGACCAGAAACCAGCAAACGGAGGAATCCCACTAATGGCGAGAGTCCCTACCAAAAAAGTGAAAGCTGTAACGGGCATATACTTCCGCAATCCGCCCATCATCCGCATATCTTGACTGAGGGCAGCATTGTGACCAACGGCTGCTTCCATACCGTGAATCACAGAACCTGACCCTAAGAACAGCATCGCTTTAAAGTAAGCGTGGGTCATCAGGTGGAATAAACCAGCTGTATAAGCCCCCACTCCCATCGCCATCACCATATATCCCAACTGGGACATCGTAGAGTAGGCTAAACCTTTTTTAATGTCATTTTGGGTAATGGCTGTTGTCGCCCCTACAAAGGCTGTTACCGCCCCTGTCCAGGCAATGACATTCATAACAACTGGGATGCCTTCAAACACAGGATACATCCGAGCAATCAGAAAGACCCCAGCCGCAACCATGGTTGCAGCGTGAATCAATGCTGAAATTGGAGTCGGACCTTCCATCGCATCTGGCAACCAGACGTGGAGGGGAACTTGCGCTGATTTCGCAACTGGTCCCATAAACACTAAAATCGCAAACAAAGCGGCTAATCCAGCACTGAGATAGCCAGATTCAACAAAGCTTTGCAACTGGGTACCAATCACATCAAACTCAAAGCTGCCAGTTGCCCAAAAAAGTCCGAGTATCCCTAATAACAAACCAAAGTCGCCGACTCGGTTAGTTACAAAAGCTTTCTGACAGGCATCTGCTGCTGACTTACGGTCATACCAAAAGCCCACCAGCAGGTAGGAACACATCCCCACCAACTCCCAGAAAATGTAAACTTGTACTAAGTTGGGACTGATGACCAGACCTAACATTGAGGAGCTAAACAGGCTGAGATAAGCGTAAAAGCGAACATAACCGGGATCATGAGCCATGTAGCCATCGGTGTAGATCATCACCAAAAAGGCAACAGTGGTCACGATGACTAACATGAGGGCGGTTAAATGGTCAATCGTGAATCCCATGCTGAGGTGAAAGTTGCCTGCTGCTGCCCATTCAAGTGATTGGGAGTAGGTTGCATGACCTTGGATTTGGCTCCAAAGCAGGGCAAAAGAGTGCAGCATGGCTGCCCCTAACAAGGAGACGATAATAACAGCATTTAGCTGCCGCAAACGATTAGTAAATCGATTCAGCGAAATAAGTCCCAGACCGACTAGCATTGCTCCAGCTAGCGGTAAAACTGGAATTAGCCACGCATATTGATAAAGCAGTTCCATCACTAATGCCTACTTTATATTTCTTTACTTAGTTGGCAAAGCCGTTAACATTGTGACATATACGCCACTTATAAAGTATTTATAACTAACCCGGCTCCGAAGTGATAAATCTTAAGACCAAAATAAACCCATCGGTAGAGAAGACCGATGGGTTAAGGCATCAGGGAAGAAATGTGAAAAGGGGCGATCGCGTCCTGCAAAAATATCCCGTATCTCCCCTTAGGCAGAAGTGGGTAAAGCCACGACCGTAATTTTTTCTAGCGCTTTCCGCAAATCATCCCGTCCATGAAAGCTATCCAGGCGGTGAACCACCTTGCCTTCATCAAACAAGATCAGTGTTGGTAGTGTTGTTAGACGGTAAGTGTTAGCCAACTTCAGATTTTCATCGGCGTTGATTCCCACTAACTTAACTTGTTCCCCCCATTCACTGCGAAATCCCATTAATAAAGGGTTAATCAGGCGGCACAATCCGCACCAAGGTGCCCAAAAATGCACCAAAACGGGAGTAGGAGATTCTAAAACTTCTTGTGAAAACGTCCGTTCATTTACAGACAACACCATGAGTCCTCGAATTATTTATTAAGCTTTTACTATCGACTTGGGATCATGCTACATCAATTGGGATCATCTAAGCCATGAGATGAGGAGGGATAAGGGGGAAGAGGGGCAGAGGGAGCAGAGGAAGCGGAGGGGGACAAGGAAGACACGGGAGGGGAGGCTAGGAGGACAAAGGGGAAAAAGCTTATTTATTTGTCGCTTTGATGGTGTCTCTTCATCCGTGGATGTAAAAACCTATGCTTTTAAGGCAGTAGAGGGACAGAGGGAGCAAAGGAAGGAAAAATCATTGGTGAGGTCTAATTACCAATTCACACTGGCTGTTGCCCGCAGTAAGAGTGGATGTGCCCACCACAGCAGCAGGATAAAAGCAGTGACCCCCAAATAGGCAGGTTTGATAAACTCTTCCCATTTGAGTGTTTGATGCCCTTGGAGAATTGCCAGAAATGGCAGGATAGAGGTTCGAGCTTTTACGGCTTGAAAGGCTTCTCCGTAACGGGCTAATAGCCTTCTATCCCCATGCCACACTCCAAAGAGATGGTGTAGGACTAATCCTAGGGAAGTGATTAAGGTGAAGGTAGTCCCAATCCACAAGGTATGAGCAATGCACCAAATTAACTGCCCTACCATTTGCGGATGGCGGGTAACCCGGATAATGCCACTTTCGTAGAGATGAACTTCTGGCTTTTGAATGGCAGCAATTTCTAAAAGATTGAAAGTTGCTGGGTAAAGAAAGAAAAAAGAAATGGCAGAGAGTATCCATACTAAAGGTGAGATACCTGGCACATCCTGAACTTGCCACAGTTGCAGACCATCATAGCGATGGTTAAAAAAATAGACGATTAAGACGACAGCCAATGGGAGGCTAACAAGGGCAAATAAAACGCGATACAGTCGCGGCCCGATGTACTTTTCTCCCCAAGGTCGTAACGCTGCCAAGCCGCTATGGGCGATCGCAAAACCAAAAAGTAACCCCAGCATCGTTAAATGGCTAGGAGTGAGCCAATCGTAAACATTCATAACAGATCAACTTCATCAATTCCAGTACGACGCTTCAAACAGGGTTCCAAGGGACTTGATCCCTGTGTTATGTTACTGTCGAAGTCAGCAGAGGCTTCACAACACTCATATCATGGGCGATGAATTGCTTGAGTCAAACCTGATCTCATCATGGTTGGTTGCCTCGGTCGCTCTTTCCCGTTTTAGGTTTAGCCGTATGTCTGACCTTCCTTTCACTTTAGATCAGTTGCGTATTCTCAAAGCGATCGCCGCTGAGGGAAGTTTCAAACGCGCTGCCGATAGCCTCTATGTCTCGCAACCGGCTGTCAGCCTACAGGTGCAAAACTTAGAGCGGCAGTTGGATGTGCCGTTATTCGACCGGGGAGGTCGACGAGCACAATTGACAGAGGCGGGTTATCTCCTGCTTAGCTATGGAGAAAAAATTCTCACCCTCTGCCAAGAAACTTGCCGTGCAATTGAAGATTTGCAAAATCTTCAAGGTGGCACTTTGATAGTCGGTGCATCTCAAACCACTGGCACCTATCTACTCCCTCGAATGATCGGGATGTTTCGCCAGCAATATCCCGATGTAGCGGTGCAACTGCACGTTCACTCCACACGCCGAACAGCTTGGGGAGTGGCAAATGGTCAAGTTGACTTAGCAATTATTGGCGGAGAAGTACCTGCCGAACTGCATGAAGCCTTAGAAATTATTCCCTATGCAGAAGATGAGTTAGCCCTAATCCTGCCTCGATTTCATGCCCTAGCTAAAACCGACATCATCGAAAAAGAAGATCTTTATAAACTGCAATTTATTGCGTTAGATTCCCAATCGACCATTCGCAAAGTGATTGACCAGGTGCTAACTCGCTGTGGGATTGATACTAAGCGGCTAAAAGTTGAGATGGAACTTAACTCTATAGAGGCAATTAAAAATGCTGTACAAGCTGGGTTAGGGGCTGCCTTTGTCTCACTATCTGCTATTGACAAAGAGTTACAGATGGGCATTATTCACCGCGCTCAAATTGACGATGTGGTAGTGAAGCGGATGCTATCAGTCATTGTTAATCCTAATCGCTACCGTTCTAAAGCAGCAGAAGCCTTTAGCCAAGAAATTCTGCCTCAGTTTGCTACCCAATCATGGAATGGAACTGTAGAGTCCTCTCACTTGACAGCAGAAACCTTGAAGGCAGCAACCCCGAATACGGCTGGCAGTTAATTAATCATTGAATAGGCGACAGGAGATGAGGGACGAAGGGTTGGGAAGCGAGACAATTTTGCGGAGGCTTCAAACATTAACAAAATTGTGAAAGAATGCTTTCCTTCTCTAGAAAAAACTTCTCAGCCTTCCCAAATCTTTGCGTCTTAGCATCAGTTTTACTCATCAAGTATTCCACTGAATGCAACCTACCTTCGTTCATGACTAATGATTTTTCATGGAAATTCTCTGCACTCGTTTCGGCTGTCCTCGATCCCAAAACTGGTTTGCTGATCTTGATGACACAACTACGCTTAAAACCGTGCAGCAGAAGTATTGCACCACCTGTGGAATGCCTCTGATCTTGGCGGGTCGCTATCTACCCAATTCTTTATTGGGACGCGGTGGATTTGGGGCAGCTTTTTTAGCCCGCGATCGCTATACTCCCGCTATGCGTCGGTGTGTGGTCAAACAATTTCAGCCTGCGGGAGATTTAACACCAGAACAGTTACAAGTTGCTCAAAGTCTATTTGAACGGGAAGGAGAAGTTTTAGAACAATTAGGGACTCATCCTCAAATTCCGGACTTATTTGCTTTTTTTGAAATTACAGTTCCCAGCTTTCACACAGGAAAGCAGGATAAATTTTTCTATCTGGTACAAGAATTTATTGATGGGCATAATTTAGAGCAAGAACTGATTCAAAAAGGCAAGTTTTCCCAAGATGAAATTTTAGCTATCCTGGAAGAAATTCTGCCTGTACTGAAATTTGTCCATGATAACGGCTCCATTCACCGTGATATTAAACCCTCTAATATCATGCGTCATCAGAATGGGCGGCTTTATCTGTTAGATTTTGGAGCGGTGAAAAAAGCAGCAGCAGGGGTATTAGGAGGCAAATCAACAGGAATTTATTCTCTGGGGTTTGCGCCACCCGAACAAATGGCTGGGGGACAAGTTTACCCATCCACAGATTTGTATGCTTTAGGAGTCACCTGTATTCAACTACTTACAGGTGAGCAACCAACCGAGTTATTTGATGCTTATAACAACCAGTGGGACTGGAGAGGTAAAGCGAAGGTAAGCGATCGCTTGGCAAGGGTTTTAGATCGGATGCTGTTATCCGCCCCTAATCAACGCTTTCAGTCTGCCGCAGAAGTTCTTAGCGCCCTTTCTCTTCAGATACCGCCAGCTAACGTCTATCCGTCGCTTCCGGTTACAGGTTCAGCAACCCAACTGCCTACCACTCAGTCTCAACCCCAAGTTTCACTGCTAACCCTATTAGGAAGTGCTGGATTTACAGGCTTTGAGGCTGGGTTGCTGTATTTAGCATTAACGAACCTGCTGCCCTCACCCGCCATTAGTCTGGGACTATTGGGAATGATTCTCGGAGGGTTGATTTTTGCTCAATTGCGCCGCTTAATAGAAGGCAAGGATCTACTGATTATTGCAGGGATTAGCTTTGTAATTGTGGGGTTCTTGCTGCGAAACCAGTGGTCTATGCAGTTTGTTGTCGTTCTGGGGGTGGCTGTAGCAGGCGCGATCGCATTCACCGCTCTGCTCCGCTTAATTTATAACCTAATCTCTAAGCTCTTTTAACTTCTTCGGTAGGCAGCTGCATGTCTCAAAAAAATGAAACGACCGCTCTTGTTGTATCTCTGCTAATTACGCTAGCAATCGTAGGTGCAGGGGTTTGGTGGTTTACAGGTCGGTCTGGTGGCAAAACCGACAGCAGCACGAATCTGACTGTAGACAAAACTCAATCTGGGCAAGACTTGATTAGTTTTGGAGAAAAGTCATTAACGACAGAAGACGCTTCACCCGCAAAACGGGCAGGAATAGAAGCCATTGCCGCCAAGAATTATAATGCAGCCATTTCTAGCTTAGAAACCGATCTCAAAGCGAATCGCAATGATCCCGAAGCCTTAATCTTCCTCAACAATGCTCGCATTGCTGGACAAAAAAGTTATACCATTGCCGTCTCAGTGCCGCTTGGTCGTGACCCCAACGGATCATTAGAAATTTTGCGAGGGGTAGCCCAAGCCCAAACAGAAATTAATCAGACAGGGAAAATCAATGGCGTACCCTTGAAGGTCGCGATCGCCAATGATAACAATAATCCCGAAGTGGCTAAACAGATTGCCGCCGTCTTAGTTAAAAATCCCGAAGTGCTAGGGGTTGTTGGACCTTTTTCTAGTGATGTCACCCTAGCTGCTGGAACTGTCTATCAATCAGGAAAACTGGTAGCCATTTCCCCAACCAGTACCTCAGTTAAACTTTCTGGGTATAGTCCTTACGTTTTTCGGACAGTTCCGAGTGATTATGTTGCTGCCAGATCCTTAGCGAACTATATGGAAACTAAGTTGCAGCAGAAAAATGCCACCGTTTTCTTCAATTCTCAAAGCGCCTACAGTCAATCTCTCAAGGCCGAATTTGTTACCGCCGTCTCCTTAAGCGGAGGACAAGTATCGAGTGAATTTGACCTCTCCAAGCCCGATTTTAGTGCTGCGAAAAGTTTAGAACAGGCACTTAAACGAGGGGCAAAGGTAATAATGTTAGCCGCCAACACGGATAGTCTGGATAAAGCCTTACAAGTCGCCCAAGTTAACCGTAAACAATTACCCTTATTAGCCGGGGATGATGTCTACACCCCTAAAACCTTAGAAGTTGGGGGAGAAGCTGCCGTTGGTATGGTGGTAGCAGTACCTTGGCATATTGATACAGCTCCCCAATCTAGCTTTGCCCGTCAATCTAGGCAACTCTGGGGATCAGAAGTGAATTGGCGCACAGCCTTAGCCTATGATGCTGCACGGGCATTAATTGCTGCAATTGGGCGCAATCCCACACGAACTGGAGTACAGCAAACCTTAGCATCTTCAGACTTTTCTACCTCCGGCGCTGCCAGTACTGTCCAATTTTTGCCTTCAGGTGATCGCAATGCTAGCGTTCAACTTGTCAAAATTGTGCCTGGAACCCGCTCTCGAACTGGCTACGACTTTGTTCCAGTCCCCCGCTAAACCAACGCTTCGATTCCCTACAATCTTGTTAAATGATTGGCATGGGTAGGCAGGCAGATTAAATTATCATCTTGAATTTGAATTAATCGGTATTGCCGTAACTTACCCATTAAGCGAGTAACGGTGACACGGGTCGAACCAATCGCGCTACCGATTTGAGCATGGGTTAAAGGAAACGGCAAACAATAACCTGCATCGGTAGGTTCCCCAAATTCTTCAATTAATAAGGTTAAAAAACCTAGTAAGCGATCAATGGTGCGCCGTTGCCCTAAGGTACTTAGCCAGAGAAGCTTGCGCTGGTGCTGATATCGAAATACATCCATCACCTCCCGACGGAAGTGAGGCCAATTATCGAGTTCATGCCAGTACATCCACAATACGGATGTTTGCTCGACATGAGAATAGGCTTGGAGTGTAAAAGGAGATTGAGCAATAATCTCAAAGGGTTGACCTGGCCCAACAAAGCCTAAAAATGCTTCTTCTGGAGGCTGACGATCTAATTTAGAGGCTGTGTTGCGGGAGGTGGCAAAAACTTGCGCCGTCCCCACTAAGCGGACAGCCCCTGTTTGGACTAAATACAATAAACCGGAACGGCTAGGAATCCGTTCATCTTTGCTGAAACTGCGATAGCGGTAGTGTTCCTGGGCCCAGTCCAGAATCCGTTGCCAGGTTAAAAAGGGACGAGAGGCATCGGTTGAAGAGAAAGTTGAATGCATAGGTGGAGGCCGTGGAGACTATTCGTCTTGGAGGATGCATCCCAACGGTAAAAATAGAGGCCTTTTGGCTGTATGAGCTTCGGTAGAGAACCAATTCCTAAAGGGGAAAATATCCTCTTGATGAAGGGTATATACACAGCTTACCCCTAGGCTTTTAATACTTTGACAAAGTGAGATGCTCCTGTCTGTTATAAATTTTACATGGAGTCTCAAATTGCAAAAAATAGTTTCTGCTTGCGATTGTCGGGTTTCCCTTCGCTCAGACAGTTACTGTTAATTCATATACAGGAAGCCATTCAGTTAACTAGAGATCTCTTGATTTGTGGCAGTGAGACCGTGAGATCTGAGTTCATGCAGGTGTCTATTCCGCTACACCGAGTTCAGGATGATACGCAAGTAGTCTACAAGAGTGCGATCGCGCTTAAACTGGCGAGTCTCTGCAAATTGCCAGTTTTTGAAATTGCCACTTACCTCAAAACGGCTTTAGTCACGTCTTCTGAAAACTCGAAAAGTCATGCTGAAAGCGAGTTTACCCTAGAGATTTCTTCCCTAGGCTGGCTCTTTTTTCAACTCACTGATCAAGGTTTAGCGGTATGGTTGCAATATCTCATACAAAACCCCGCCAATCTAGAAACCTTACCCCTGAAAGCTGTAAATTCTCTGAATGAGCAGCAACCCATCATCAAGCCTGCTAATCTCTTCCTGATTCAGTATGCTCATGCACGATGTTGCTCGCTATTACGCTTAGCACATCAGCAGGGACTCATTGAAATACGTTCTCAGCCTCAATCTCAAATTGGACAGCTAATTAAACCCCATCCTCTCCCCTGGTGCAATTTCCAGTCAGGGGGACTGTGTTTAAACCACCCAGCCGAACAACGCTTAATTTCCCAGTTGTTAAGTTTATTAGAGGATATAAGTACTTTTAAACTTCCCGCTCAGGATAGGGATCAAAATCTGCATTTAGTGAGATTAGTCAGTAACTTTAGCAATGCTTTCCTCACCTTCTATAGTCAGTGCCGCATCTGGGGTGAGGTCAAGGCTGAGCCTCCTCAACTTGCTCAGGCGAGATTAGGCTTAGTTAGTTTGACTCAATCTATCTTACAGATGATGTTAGAAGAGGGATTAGGAGTCACTGCCCCGCTTGAATTATAGGGGTTCGTCTATCTGAAGATAGAAAAAAATACCTCAAGGGATGACAAATCCCTTGAAGTCGGATATGATGCAATGGTGTGAGGAGCGAACCAGTTGGGGAACCGAGACGAAACACGGCCAGTCGTCGGTTCCCTTTCTGATTTAGACCCTCAATGATCAGATTTGGTTCAAAGAATAAAGGCTTCAATGGCAACGGCTGCTCCATCTTCCTCTACAGTAGGAGCTACCCACTGAGCGATCGCCTGAACTTCAAGCGGGGCATCTCCCATCGCTACGCCTAAGCCAGCGTACTCTAGCATT
>Ga0164305_10000644_pt1 | contig 13383 bp, 7 predicted proteins | sample Whisoiple_237_MG_FD_110215 | JGI IMG/M metagenome (GOLD analysis project Ga0164305, IMG submission 110215) | Soil microbial communities amended with pyrogenic organic matter from upstate New York, USA - Whitman soil sample_237_MG | ecosystem: Environmental > Terrestrial > Soil > Agricultural... | reverse complement strand
GTTGGACTCGCAGTTGTCCCCGTTGTCGGACTCGTGGTTGTCCCCGTTGTGGGACTCGTTGTTGTCCCGGCTTGTGTGGGAGTGGTGGTCGCTGGTGTGGGAGTTGTGGTCCCCGTTGTGGGACTCGTTGTGGTCCCCGTTGTGGGACTCGTTGTGGTCCCCGTTGTGGGACTCGTGGTTGTCCCGGTTGTGGGACTTGTGGTTGTTCCCTTTGTGGGACTCGTGGTTGTTCCTGTTGTGGGACTTGTGGTTGTCCCGGTTGTGGGACTTGTGGTTGTCCCGGTTGTGGGACTCGTTGTTGTCCCGGTTGTGGGACTCGTGGTTGTCCCGGTTGTGGGACTCGTTGTTGTCCCGGTTGTAGGACTCGTTGTTGTCCCCTCAATGGTGAAGGGATTGTCGTCTACGCGCGGTATTTGAGCTGTAGTGAACCGAGATTCATCTAGCGAGTTCGATCGAACATCAATCAACACCGCCAAAAATTCCCCAGTTCGCCTGTCCCTAATAATCGTGTTGCTAGAATTCGAGCCTTGGCCCTGGAAAATTTCTAACTCTGTAAAGTTCAGACCTCCAGCCAGACCGATCGAATCTCCCGCCTTAAAATCTCTAATTACATCAGCATCGCCGATGTCGCGGCCGCCAGTAGTGAGAAACCCGTTGCCTGCAGGCGACGTGCCCACCCTACCCAGAACAAAGATATCCGATCCGTCCCCTCCTGTCAGAGTATCAGACCCGCGATCGCCCGAAAGAATATCATCCCCAGCATCTCCCGACAAAGAATCATTGCCGTCGCCCCCGAAGATCAGGTCATCACCCTCGCCACCATCACCAGTATCGTTACCAACACCGCCGGTGATGACATCCCCGCCCTCCTGGCCCAACAAAATATCATTGCCCGCAGCGCCGATCAGGCAGTCATTACCCGTGTCGCCAAAAACAGTGTCATTGCCCTTGTCGCCAAAAATCAGGTCGTCCTCGCCCCCACCGCGCAGACAGTCATTGCCTTTACCGCCGTACAGCGTATCGTTACCTTCAGATCCCAAGACAATATCGTTGCCCTGGTCGCCAAAAGCTACGTCATCGCCCTGATCGCCAGAAACCAAGTCATCGCCTTTGCCGCCCCGCGCCGTGTCATTGCCGCGCCCGCCCTCAACAATATCTTTACCAGCGCCGCCGTTGAGAGAGTCATTACCGTCCTCGCCCCTGAGTACATCGTCTCCGTCCCTACCCAGAAGCGTGTCGTCGCCGCCACGCCCGGAAATTGTGTCATTGAACAAGCTGCCAATTAAATAGTTATTGCCGTCATTTGCGACAACTAAGCCATCGACAAAAAGTGGCTGTGGGGGAGGCGTGGGAACTGTCAGAGTTGGCCGTGGCACCGGGGTGATCGAAATGTCCGGGCCCGTCCCCGTCATTGTTGTCGAAGTCCCCGTCATCGTTGTCGAAGTCCCCGTCATCGTTGTCGAAGTCCCCGTCATCGTTGTCGAAGTCCCCGTCATTGTTGTCGAAGTCCCCGTCATTGTTGTCGAAGTCCCCGTCATTGTTGTCGAAGTCCCCGTCATCGTTGTCGAAGTCCCCGTCATCGTTGTCGAAGTCCCCGTCATCGTTGTCGAAGTCCCCGTCACCGTCGGCAACCCTTGGAGAAAAGCTGCTGGTACTGCACTGGGCATTGTTCCGCCTCCTTGCGACGCTACTCAAAAACTACTAAATAAACTTAAAGTCAGATGCAGTAATGACGGTGCTAAGCGCTCCGGGTACTGTAGGAATAGAATTCAACACTGCCAAATCGAAAGCTGGGAGACTGTCATCTGCCACATTCGGGTCAAACCCGAGAACGTACTTGTTAAAAGTATTGTTCAAGTACACGAAGAAAGCTCCTGCTTTGCTCGAACCGTTTTGATTTTTCAACACTGCATTTACAGCTTGAGCGTTGTCAAATTTAGATTCAAACAAAATGACTGATTGCTTGCTAATGTTGTCGCCGCTAGACCCGATATTCCTGACGATAAAACTGGTGAAATCGAGAGTAGTTCCTGAGTTGGTTAAACCTGCGAAATTTGACGACCTGAACAAAAATCTGTCGGTCTCGCTGCCGTTAGTGTTAAAGTCAGCAATCACGTCCACACCTTCGCTGGGAGTTTCGTAGTAGAAGAAATCATTGCCAGCATCGCCCGTGAGCAAGTCAGAACCGTTGCCACCGCCCAAAATGTCATTGCCCGCACCGCCGGAAAGCGAGTCGTTGTCATCGCCGCCCAATACCAAGTCGTTGCCGAAGCCGCCGCTGAGACAGTCGCTGCCGGCACCGCCGTCGAGAGTGTCGTCGCCCGCTTGGCCTAACAGGGAGTCGCTGCCAGCTTCGCCCAACACGTAGTCATTGCCCGAACCTCCGAGTCCCGTGTCGTTGCCTTCTCCACCCAAAATCGTGTCATCGTTGTCGCCGCCGGATATGGAATCGTTATTGATACCGCCGTCGAGCAAGTTTCTGCCCAGTCCACCGTCGAGGATGTCGTCGCCTGCACCGCCGTCGAGGGAGTCGTCGCCAATGCCACCAAGTAAGGTGTCAATCCCGGCGCCACCAAGTATCGAGTCGTCGCCGGATTCTCCCAATATCGAGTCATTGCCTGTTCCGCCGTCAATGGTGTCGTTGTTGTCACCGCCCAAGAGGATGTCATTGTCATTGCCGCCGAACATCAGGTCGTTGCCCAGTCCGCCAATCAGCGAGTCTATGCCGTCTTGGCCGTCGATGGTGTCGTTGCCCAGTCCGCCGTCGAGGGTGTCGTTGCCGATCGCACCCACCACCGAGTCGTTGCCTGCGTCACCGAATTCGAGGTCGTTGCCGCCACTGCCATCGATAATGTCGTTGCCGTCGCCCCCAGAGAGGGTATCGTCGCCGGCCCCGCCGAGGATGAAGTCGCTGAGGTTGCTGCCTGTAAAGCTGCTGGCCGGGAGTGCGCTGCGATCGACAATATTATCTACCACCGTGATGCTGAAGGATACCGGCCCGATAGTTGCAGATCCGTCGGAGGCTGTAAACGTGAAAGTGTCGCTGCCACCTGTCGCCAGCAAGTTGTATTTGACGATGTTGTTGTTGATATCGTCTTGCGTGAATTTGCCGCCGACGTTGAGAAAGGTGGTGCCCCTTTGCACAAAACCTCTGGTAGCGTCGGGGGCTTTGGTAATCGTGTAAACGATTTCCGACGGCGTGTTGTCGGGATCTGTGACTAACAAATCGGCAGCGGTGATTGTCTGGGTAGGATTACTTTTGGCAACCACCACACCGTCGTTAATTACTAGCTGCGGCGGGCTGCTGACGCGGATGGTTGCTACCGCCTGACTCGTGCCACCGTTACCGTCTGAGATCGAGTAGCTGAAGCTGTCAGTACCCGAGAAGCCCGGATTCGGGGTGTATTTGAATACGCCGCCGCCCACGGGAACCAGGCTCCCTTTGCTTGCTGGACTAAAAGTCGTGACAGTCAAAGCGCTTTGTTCCGCGTCAGTGTCGTTCAACAGAACGTTGAGAGTGAGTTGTTGACCCGCAACCGTGGTGAAGTTGTCGTTAACTGCTTTTGGAGGTTGGTTGAGGATGGGCGTCGGACTTGCTGTCGGCGTCGGACTTGCTGTCGGCGTCGGGAACGTCGGCGTCGGATTTGCTGTCGGCGTTGGGAACGTCGGCACCGGCTCGCCTGTCGGCGTCGGTGTCGGACTGGCTGTCGGCGTTGGTGTCGGACTGGCTGTCGGCGTCGGTGTCGGACTGGCTGTCGGCGTCGGCGTCGGTGTCGGACTGGCTGTCGGCGTCGGCGTCGGTGTCGGACTGTCTGTCGGCGTCGGTAGGGGAAGCGGAGTGGCGCTGCCGGGAACTGTGGGGGCAATTACAAATGAGCTTCGCCCTAGGGTTCTGCTGTCCACTCCTGGCAATACTGCTAAAAAGTCGCCGCTGACGCCGTTGCGAATAATCGTGCTGCCGGCTTTGGTGTCGGTGCTTTGGAAGATTACCAAATCTTCAAACTTGAGGTCGCCGCTCAACCCGATTAAATCTTCGCCTTGGCGAAAGTCTGTGAAAATGTCGGCATCGGCGATGTCGGGGCCGCCTGTGGTGAGAAATGCCGGGTTAGTGCCGTTGCTGCTGCCGCTGGGGGAACTGAAGGCACCGATGACGAAGACATCTCTGCCTTCGCCTCCTGCCATTATGTCTTTGCCTGCTTCGCCCCAAAGAACGTCGTTGCCAGCACCGCCGTCCACGATGTCATCGCCGTCGCCGCCGAATACGATGTCGTCGCCGTCGCCGGCAAAAATTGTGTCCCCGCCGGCGTTTCCGTAGAGCCAGTCGCCTCCTTCGTTGCCAAATAGCAAGTCTTCGCCGTCGCCACCGAAGAGCGAGTCGTTGCCTTGGTCGCCCCACATGATGTCGTCGCCTCGATCGCCCAAAAAGCTATCGTCGCCAGCACCGCCGCGCAAGCTGTCGCTGCCTTTGCCGCCGTAAGCCGTGTCTCTGCCTTCGCCTCCGATTACCGTGTCGTTGCCGTCATTGCCGTAAAGCAGGTCAGGGTTATTTCCCCCGTCGAGGGAGTCGTTGCCTTTGCCTCCGTACAGGGTATCGAGTCCTAAACCGCCGTCGAGAACGTCGTTCCCTGGCCCGCCGAACAGCACGTCGTCATCATCGCCCCCGAATAATAAATCGTCGCCGTCGGCTCCTTGGAGGTTGTCGTTGCCTTGCAGCCCGGAAATCACGTCGGGGCCGGGACTGCCAACTAAGGAATCGTTGGTTTCTGTGCCGCGGACTACGCCCCCGATGACTCCAGGCGAGGTACCTGAGCCTCCGCCCAATGTATCGTCTATGCCGCCAAATGTGTCGTCCCCGGAGGGAGTTGGAGTTCCCGTCGGCGTCGGAGTTGGTGTTGGAGTGGGTGTTGGTGTTGGTGTTGGAGTCGGTTCTGGTGTTGGTGTTGGTGTTGGAGTCGGTTCTGGTGTTGGTGTTGGTATAACTACTACTGGCACTGCACTGGGCATTATTTTGGCTCCTTTAAACGAAGATCCCGATTAACTTTAAGAACTGATTAGTATCAGTTTGTTGCCACAAATCTGGCTTAAAATTGATTAATAATCCCGATCATTTCTAACATACTAAATCAAAAATGCAACGGCTATAGATATTTTTTAAGCCGGGCATCTTTTGATCTTAAAATATTAATGGTTGCACGTTTTGCGGCCTATCTTGGGTATACTTTAATATCGCGCCATTTCGATAGAACCTAGAAGTCGGGCTTGGAGTCAGCCCGGTGTGTTTATCCAGAATCAGAAAAAATAAAAATCTTAGCCGTCATAATTTTTTCTTTCCGAATGTCGAATTCTGAATACAGATGTGCCTCTTGCCTGCTGAAGCGAATGCCTTATGCTGACTGCTGACAAGAAACAGAGCTGTTAATTAGGGGCAAAAGCGGCCCGGTTTGTTCTTGTCCACTGACGGATAGTTCGCTGTGGCAAAGGTAAAGCAGGGAACAGCGACTTAACAAATCTAGCAGAATTCGCCGCAGTCGCTGTTGGTCGGCCGCCGTTTCCTCTTCGGTTTCCCAGGGACGCCCCTGTTGCGATCGCAAAAATAAGGGAGCGCCAAACAATGTCGCCGCACCGCCGCTCAGCCACAGGGGCGACCCGGCATCCAGCCAAAAGTGCCATTTGTGGGCGCGGCGGCTGCTGCGGTACTGGAAGATGTTGGCGAGGGTGACGGCTCTGGCTGCTGGGCCTTCTGGACGAACTGGAAAGGGGTTGGCGGTGACAGTTCCTTGGCGCAACAATTGGATGAACCGGGCGATCGTTTCTGAGTCGCCGCCGTTTGTTGGTTCTACGCGCTGCATTCGCCCGTTGATTTCCCAGTAGTGGGTGGCGGTTTCCATTAACTCGCGCAAGGCTGCTAGCCGATCGTAGGGCAGGTATCTGTCGTTCATGAGAAATTTCTGGATGGCTCGATCGAGCAGGGCAATTGGGCTCGGCAAAAGCCGCTCCTGCTGTTGCGACCGCTGTTGTTCGATCCACTCCACAATGTGCTCGTAGGCCCTGGCTGCTCGGTGTCCCACTCTGTCCCACCGGGGAAAAGCTGTAATTGGCAGCAATTTAGGTCGATCGAGATCTGGACAAAAACAGTGATCGGCGATTAAACCTGCTCTTACTTGGTCGATCGATTTTTGATTGTGAATTTGAGATTTTAGATTGAACGTCGAGTTGGAATCTTCTGTTTCCAATGAACGGTGTTTTTGGCTGCCCAACACTACCAGCATTTCGGCTGCGCCGTCTCGATCGACTAAACGGCCTAGTCCCGGATAAACTAAGGCTAACAAAGTCAGCAAAGCTCGAATCTCTGGGGTAGTCGATAGGGGACGCTGATCGTTGAGAGATACCGCGGCGATACCATCTCGCGCGAGAATTTCCGTTAAACTGTAACGGGCGATCGCATCCATCCCAGGGGCAACTACGGCGATTTCCTGCGGTTCCACGGCTTGTGACTTCACCGCATCCACGATGATTTCGGCAGTTTCTCGCAGCAGTTGAGCGCGGGAAGTGGTTTGCAGCGATCGAACTTTACCGGGCAAACTCAAGCCTAAAGGATAAAAACCCTCAGAATTAACTGCTAAACTTACCGCTAAATCTCCAATCTCTGGGGCTAAACCGGCTTGGGCGTCCAAATTTTCCACCCTTTGACAGCGGTCTTCGAGTCGGGCTAGGTATTCCGTGTCAGCCCCCAAGCCCAAACGCACCCCTCCATCTGGATTGTAGGAGAACGCCCCCGCTGCACCGAAGTCGAGCATCCGATCGAACAAATGGCGACTTATCGCCGGATAATCGTCAACATCGTCTGCGATCGCAGCTTGGTATCTAGAGGCCAAATGCTGCTGGTAAGTGGCATCCGGCAACAAATAGCGCCAGTAGAGTTCGCAAACAATCCCGTAAGTCAGCAGCCCCCGCGTCAAGCACCATTCGCGCCACCTTTCCAGCAACTCTCCCATGCTAGTCCACAGGTTGGTCGAGCCGCCAGAGAGAGCAAATCCCTGTTCCAGAATGCTGGGAATCTCTTCTCTCGGTGTACCGCTGACAGCAGCAAGTTGTAATAAGTCTAGTGTTCGACGCACCATTCGGTTTGGACTTACCCCTGTTTTTTGCAAAATCCCTTCGTCTAATTCGCGACGCCAGAGTCTCGCGGCAAGTTCCAGTTCTGTTTCAGGTTGCAGGCGCAGGGGAAATTGAGCCCTCAAATCCAGCGACTGAACTAGCAGGGGCCAAAATAACAATACTTCCTGCTCAAAAAAACCGAAGGGCGTTGTGGAGTGAAAGGTATATTTTCCTTCGGTAGCGACGGCGATGCGATCGGCCAATTCCAGCCGGTTATCTCCGTTAGCTGCTAAGACTAAAATTGCTGGGGCAGTTTGTCCGGCCCGCCGCCGCCCGGAACTCGATCGCCCTGAAACTTTTGTGGGCATGGGCTTGACAGTTTTGCTCCAAATGCAGAACTGCTCGACTAAACGAGCGGTTTTGCCGCTGCGGGCCGATCCGACAATCCAAACAGAATCCTCGGTGGCAGTTCCCAATTTATGTAAATTTGTTACCATACCATGAATACTTTAATCAATAATGTCTACAGCCAACTAACAAGCTTTAGCTATGAATACTTCTCCGTGGCACAGGATTGTAAAATATCTCTACAGCGCTAACCAATGGTATCGAGAAACGCCTGAGAGGGCCCTAGAACAGGCCTACGATGCTGCATTAGCAATTAAGGCGATCGAAGACGAGCATTTTGGCGGTCAAGGAATCTCTGAGCGATCGGGAGATTACGGACATAGCACCCTGTCTTACTTTCAATCCGAACTGAAAAAATACCTCAAGGTCATCCAAACCAGAATGGTTGAGTTTAATGCTAGCCGTTCTTTTTTGGAACTGCCGGAGCGCGTGGGGGCAAAACCGAAGGCGGGACACAGCGCGGATCGTCACCAGCACGGATTAGGTCTTGACAATAAAGATCGAGCATCCCTTGTCTTTGAGAAGCTAGAGTTTATTGATGGAGTCATCGACAAGTATATTAATAATAGTAGATCGACGGCAATTGTTCCGGTTGTCAGTTCAGTAAATCTGCAGCCAAAATCTACAACAAATAGCAGCTCTCCACCTGACGCAAAAAATAAAGGATCAGCTAATTATGTTCAAATTCACGATGGTGAGGTTGACACTAACTATGAAGAAGTGAATTTATTACCGCGATCGCTTTTGGGAACTTTGAATCGAATTACTAAAGATTTAGACCCGGAAGCGGAAAAAGAAGTAGTTAAGAATTTTCGCAATTCCAAAGTCAAAACAATTATTTCTCTGAGATTTATTTTGCTTTTGATTTTAGTTCCGCTGTTGACGAATCAAATTTCCAAAAACTTTCTAGTCGGGCCGGTAGTTGACCATTTTAGAGGTCAAGAAGAGGCCCCACTTTTCCTAAATGTTAACCTCGAAGAAGAAGCATTCCAAGAACTGGAGAGATTTGAGCAAAACCTCAAATTTGAAAGGTTAATAGGCGCTGCTCCGTCGCTTTCTTTAGAGGAAACGGAAAAGAAGATTGCCGAGAAAGCAGTTGAGCTAGCGGAGGAATACCGCATTGAAAGTGCTGGAGCTATTAAAAATATTTTTGCCGATTTGATGTCCTGCATAGCCTTTGTCGCGATTATCGTCACTAACAAGAAAGAGATTGAGATTTTAAAGTCTTTCATGGACGATGTGATTTACGGCCTCAGCGACAGTGCGAAAGCTTTCGTAATTATTTTGTTTACGGATGTGTTTGTCGGATTCCACTCGCCTCACGGTTGGGAAGTAATTCTCGAAGGTTTATCCAGGCATTTGGGACTGCCAGAAAATAGGCAGTTCATATTTTTGTTCATTGCAACGTTTCCAGTGATATTGGATACGGTATTTAAGTATTGGATATTCCGCTATTTAAACCGGAGTTCGCCTTCGGCGGTTGCTACGTACAAGAATATGAACGAGTAATCAGAGGCGAAGGAAGTTCGGCAACGAGCAATGTACGGGATGTAACGGATGTAACGGATGTAAAGGATAGAAGGAAGAAGAAAAAAAAGATGTAATAATAGCAAGAGTTTCAGGCTTTAATAACCTCCTCTGTAGGGTGTCCGCTGCACACAGAGTGGCTTACCCATAGCGCATAAAGGCATTTATTGTTTGCGTCAGGAGCGGTTTAATTAATTTGATCTACTTAAGCTGTTGAGCCTCTAAATTTGATTTGGGGGCGGTTTCTCGCGCGCGCCCCACAAGAATTTTATCCAACTTGAGTGTCCTAAAGGCTCGGCTCAGGAACCGTAACATTTAGATGCGCCTAGGCCGATCGACAAAAAATGCGATCGCCCGCAGAATTTCTCGAAAGAAATCAAAAGGGCGATCGCATTCCCAGAACCAATTACCAATGACCTAATTCCAACGCTTCTTGCGCTGTCGCTGGCTTGCCACCGCCTCCACCAGTCCCACGCCGAGAAAATTACTCAGCAGCGACGCATTCCCGTAACTCAGGAAAGGCAGGGGAATGCCCGTAACCGGGGCCAAGCCAATGTTCATCCCAATATTTACGAACACCTGAAAAATCAACATTGACAGTACGCCGATCGCCAGCAAAGAACCAAAATTATCGTTAGCACTTTGAGCGATCGTCACCAACCGGAAACAAATTAACCAGAACACAAACAGCACGCAAATGCAGCCAATAAACCCCAATTCTTCGCCAATAGCTGAAAAGATAAAGTCTGTATGCTGTTCGGGAATAAAGTTAAGCTGAGTTTGCGTTCCGTGAAACAAACCCCTGCCTTTGAGTTCCCCGGCCCCAATAGCAATCCGAGATTGAATCAAGTGATATCCGCTGCCTAAAGGGTCTTTTTCGGGGTTTAAAAACCCTGTCAGGCGCATTTTTTGATAATCCTTGAGCACATTCCAAAAAAGATGTCCGACGTGTCCCGAAACAACGTTCACGAGTACAGCACCGAAAGTCCCCAACCAGGGCCAAGGCAGGGTTCGCCAAGCGATAATACCCGCAATAACTACCCAGGCTATCCAAATCGGTGTAGACAGGTTATTGAGGAGAACAGAGATGAGAGGAGAGAATAGCAATATTAGCCAGCCGGGATTGACATTACCCCAGTAAAACATCCCCATTGTGATTGCGCCGAACACCAAGGAAGTACCTAAATTTGGTTCGGCAAATATCAATCCCCAGGGTACAGCCATAATCGCCAGCATCCTCAACATATCCCGGACTGTGGGGACAGTCTTGTCGTGCAGGAGAGCTGCTAAAGTGACAATCATGCCTACTTTGGCAAATTCTGACGGTTGCAGGTAGAAGCCGCCGATGTTGATCCACCGCTGGGCACCGAGTCCTGTAGTACCGATAAACCGCACTGCGATCAGCGACAAATTGATTAATATGTAAATCGGCCATTTCCACTCAAGCAGTATTTGGTAGCGGCAGCGGGAAATGATGATGGCGAGGAACAAACCGACTGCCCCAGTTACCCAGTGCCGCCACCAGTCGATCAGCCCCTGGTTGATTTCGACGCTGCGGATCATGATTCCCCCGAAGATGGTGAGGGCGATGCAAGCGGCGAACAGCCAAGGGTCTGCTTCTTCCCAGGGTTTGAAGATTGATTTCCAGCGGTTTCTGACTTGTATTCTCTGCAACATGAGGATTTTAGATTTTAGATTTTAGATTTTAGATTATCGAGCCGGTTTTCGGAAGTTGTGGATATATTTCGGATTCAGAGCCTGCACTGTAACTTTAGAAGATTCGGTGTCAGTACGTCACTTTATTCGGCGAGTTCTACGGAGGTTCCGGGAACGGAAGAAGGAACGCCAAACCGGGTATATGGGTATTCTATTTTTTTCTGTGCGCTTACTTAATTTAGTTCGCGCACGTGGTCAGAAACCGGGTTTTTGTCGAGAAGACGCACTGCAACTCGCAGAAACCGCTAAAAACCCGGTTTCTTGGGTTTTGATCCGCAAGTTCTAGAATAATCAGGCCGGTTCGTAAAGGTACTCGAAGCCGTTCCCATCTGGATCTCTGCCGTAGAAGGATGCAGTACCGTCGCGGTGTTCGTGGATGTGGGTGACGGAAACACCATCAGCTTTGAGTTGTTCGTAGGCGGATTCCATTTCGGTACGATCGTCAAATACAAACCCAAAATGAGGCCCTGCTTGGTCGTAACTCGGACTCAACAGCGCCAATCCGTCCTCTCCTGCTTTCAAATAAGCCCAGTCTGCATCTTTCCAGACTAACTCCATACCCAAGTTGCGGTAGAATTCTGCAGACTTCTCTATGTCTTGCACGCAGACGGCTACGTGTCCCAATCGTTTTAGTTTCATATCTACAAAGTTTATGGTTGTTCTTTCGTTTATTGTATCTATTTTCTGATTTGTTGCTCGATTAATTAGGTATTTTTTCTGTTTTTTTTGTCAGTGCCAACTGTACTTTTTCTACTTGTTTGCTCGCGTCCATTTCGCTAAACAGTTGAATGGCGCGGTCAAAATTTTCTTGACTTTTCTCGATGTTACCAAGTTTTTGTTCTGTCAGTGCTAGTTGATAGCAAGCTTCGGCTCGGTCTAATTTAGCGCTGGCTCGATCGAGTATTTCTATTGCTTCTGCATGGTGCGGCAGGGCTCGGTCAAATTCTCCCCGTTCTCGGTACAGCGCTGCTATACCGCTGAGAGCTTTGGCTTTGATGCTGCTGTACTGGTTTTGGTCTGCTTGGGCGATCGCTTGGCGGTACAAGCTCAAAGCTTTCTCTGTCTCTCCCAGGTTGTGATAGGTGGCGGCGAGAAAAACTAACTTGTATCCCGTACCCACCAACTGACTGTTTTCCCGATCGGCATAAAGTTTTTCGGCGAGCTCTTCCGCCTCTTTTTTTGCTCCGACACAGGAGTTGAGGAAAGCTAACCCGACATCGATCGAATAGCTATTGCTCCCGATTTCGTCCCGCGAATTTTTCAGCTTGACAAATATCTCCATAGCTGATTCCAATTCCCGCATTTCTATTTGACAAAAACCTATATTAATTGCAGCGTTAACTTTCCAAAATTCCAGATTTGCTTGTAGGCCGTTTTCATGTTCGCTGCTTTTCGCTATAATTTGCAAAGATTTAGTGGCTTTTATTTCTGACATTTGATGGCATTCTATAGCTTGATTAATATCGCCTAAAATTCGATAACAAATGCCTAAAAGACTGTATAAACCGCTCAAATAATAATCAGAAGTCACATTGTTCACGATGCGAGTAGTTGCTGAAATTATTGGCTGCAAGAAACCTAATTTGTAGAGCGCTCTACCGAGCTTGTAATCTTGGGCAAACTGGATATTGATTTTTTTGAGGATGACGCTCGCGGCCTGGTCGAAACAGCTAATTGCCACATAATGATAGTAAGCTTCAAAAGCTTTCAGGGCATCTTCTACAGTCTCTATATTGTCAACACTCTCTGTCCAGAACTCGGCTGCTTTGCGGTTGGCAGTCTCCCAGTCTCCGGGCGAGAGCCGATCGACCGCTTCTTCCCGAATTGCTGGATGCAGCCAGTATTCGCCCTTCTGAGACTCGACTAGCGATCGGTGCAACAGCGATTTAATGATTTGTCGGCGTCCGGCTTCGGGCACGTCCCACAGCAAGCACAAAACTCCGTCAGTCGGGACTGTCGGCACGTCTTGATAGCGGTAACAGCCCAAGCGGCAGAGGAGTTGATAGGCTTCCGAATCGAGTTCTTGCAGGCGGTTGAGTTGACTTGTAACTAAATTTTTTAAGTCAGTTTCAAGGAGCGGATCTTCGCTGTTTTCCAGCCAGTAGGCCGCCATATCTCCGTCAAAATCTTCTCGAATCGTGCCGCAAATAATGCCCATTGCTTTGGCATTGCCGCCGTAAACTTTGTGCATTTCCTTGAGGGCGACATCATCTATATTGATGTTGCGGCAGCTAAAAAACTGCCGCCAAACTTCTACCTCTAATCCCGGAAGCAGGTAGTGTTCGACGGTGACATCTGAATCGCACAGTCGATCGCGACTGGTAATCAGCGTTACCGACTGCACCGCCGCGTCAGCCAAAACTCGCAACAGTTCCACGTAAAGCCGGTGCGGTTCAATAAACTTACCTTGTCCGTCGAGTGCGGCTTCCAAATTGTCAATTAATACGCCGACTTTGTGAGTCTGAAGCTGCCGTTTCAGCCGCCCCAAGGTGACGCCAAAGTCTGGCCCGGGTTCTTCCTGAAAGTCTTGCTTCAGCCATTCTTCGATCGCGCTTTCCAAAGCTGTGATGTTTTCTGTCTCTTTTGCCATCAACAGTTCAATTACCCGATCGAACCCTTGAGATTTGAGATACT
>Ga0164305_10000643_pt1 | contig 13384 bp, 9 predicted proteins | sample Whisoiple_237_MG_FD_110215 | JGI IMG/M metagenome (GOLD analysis project Ga0164305, IMG submission 110215) | Soil microbial communities amended with pyrogenic organic matter from upstate New York, USA - Whitman soil sample_237_MG | ecosystem: Environmental > Terrestrial > Soil > Agricultural... | reverse complement strand
CGAATCGGCGAAAATAATTGGGACGGACGGCCAAACGCCGACCTTGCCAGCCGTCGAGATAGTCGAGCTGGCTCGCGCGACGAACCGGCCCTCGGGACCACGCTTCGGCAGCCTGGTGCACGCCGTTTTAGCAAGCATACCGCTCGACGGCGACTTAAAATTAATTCGCGAGCTCGCGACCATGCATGGCCGCATCATCGGTGCCACAGCCGAAGAGATCGCTGCGGCAGGCGAAGCTGTCTCGGCTGCGCTTGCGCATTCGCTACTACATCATGCGCGCGCTGCGGCGCAACAAAACCGCTGCCGTCGCGAAGCGCCGATTGTGTGGCGCGATGATGAAGGATTTCTTACCGAGGGCGTCGTCGACCTCGCCTTCGAGCAAGATCAACACTGGATCGTCGTTGATTTCAAAACCGACGAGGACTTGGGTGGAAATGAAATCGCTTATCGACGGCAAGTCGGACTCTACGCCGCAGCGATTGAGGCGGCGACCGGCAAACCGGTCACCGCGAGGTTGATGCGCGTGTGAGACGTGTAAAAAGGAGCGCAGCACACCCTGCGAGAATCCTCGTGTTCTTCGCGTCTTCTTTGAAAACAGCTCTGATACTACCTGCAGAACGGAGAGGCACCCTTCGATTTCGTCATACCCGCGAAAGCGGGTATCCAGGCTAATTCTGCCGGGAAGCAAACCTGGATTCCCGCCTGCGCGGGAATGACAGTCCTGGGAGAGCCGTACTGATGGGAATCGTCCGTTTTTCATCCTCTGCGGGCGAGTGCTAAGCTCATGAAACACTTCGTGGTGAAGCCTCTGCTTATTTCATTGCCGCTGCGGCCGATTATTGAACCTGTTCTGATTCATTCCTCCTCCAACTCAGAGTAGTGGCGAAAAATCCCCTGCTCATTGAACGCAAGCCGCCGGGGCGACGAAAGATACGCCGCAATGCGCGGCCGCGCTTCGGCCCGATCGTGTAGCGTCACCATTCGCGGATGTTGCGGCTCGAGTCGCGCCATCGCTTTTGGAAACGCATAGCGCAACCCCTCGATCATCTGAAAGAGCGAGAGGTCGACGTAGCAGGCCTTTTTGCCGAAAACGAAGTCGCCGCCGTTCGCCTTCCGTTTGAGTATTCTTTCGAAATAGTCGAGGAACTTCGGGATGCGATTCGCAATGAAATGCCCGGCGCGATTTTTCGCTTCTTCTTTTTGTTCCTCATAATAGAGCACATTGGCGATGGGATGGTGCGTTTGGCCAACCTCATAGAGCCAATCGGCAATCGTCAGCTGTAGCTGGTGCGCCCAGATCCGACTCGTTTCGCTTTTTGGCATGAGATCGAGGCGGGGCCCAAGGAACTGTAGGATATTGGCAGTTTGGGAAATCAGGAGCTTTCCCGCTTTTAAAAAAGACGGAGCGAACGGCGGATATTCCAGAGACGGGTCTTCGAGAAATTTCATGATTCCCGGCCGGCCGAAGTTCGGATCGCGCGCCACATCGACATAATCGGCGCCGGCATCCTCCAACGGCAGCCGGACGAATTCACCGCGGCCCTGGATTGACGGCTGATAGTAAAGCTCGTAACGCATGAAATCCTCCTGAGCCATTCTTGCCCGCCAAAGTCGCACATCTTCAGACGAGGCTCAACCACGAGTCGATGTCTGTACGTAGATAGAGAAAAGCCCGATCTCCAGTGCGGAGAACGGGCTTCGGTTTAAGAAACTATTCCTGGCCGATACAGGTTATATTTTAAGACATGGTCAGTATGCTTATGCTGCTTTGTCTCACAATACCACCGCCACCAGAGCGCTGGTACCCTACTTCGTTTATGTTTACGCTGCCTCGCGCCTCGGCAAAATCATTAAGGCAATACTGCTCGTCCGTATGAAGCTCCTCCTGGTATTCCGAGTTCGTGTTCGCGCGCCACCCTCAATCCTACATCCCGTTGGCGATAAGATCACAGCGTGAGATACGGGTCGGCTGGCCGTGTCGCATGCGGTATTTTTTACCGAGGTTTTCTACTCTGATGACGTAATCGCTCATGGGAGCAAGGAGCGGAGAGCTTGGAACACGGAGCGATCAAAAATGCCACGGCCCGTCGAGCGCGGGGCACGGCTGGCCTCTGCGTGTTTGCCTAGCGTATACAAATAATTGTATAATTTGGCGTGGCTGAAAAAGCTGTCGTTTGGTTAGGTTCTGCGCTTGATGACCTCAGAGCCTTTTCAGCGGAAGCCCGGCGCAGCGCGGGGCATGAGATCCATCTGGTGCAAATGGGTTTGGAGCCGAGCGATTGGAAGGCTATGCCGAGCGTCGGACCTGGCGTTATGGAATTGCGCATCCATACCCAAGTGGAGCACCGAGTTCTTTATATAGCGAAATTTCCGGAAGCGGTTTACGTCATCCATACGTTTCAGAAGAAAACCCGAAAGACCGCAAAACATGACATAGATTTGGCCAAACAGCGGTTCAATGAATTGGTGCGGCGACGATCAAAACCGTAGGAGAACATTTTATGAAGATTAAAATGACTCGGTCCAGTGGCAATGTGTTTAAAGACTTGGGTTTTACCGCCGAGGAGGCAGAGCACCTAAAGATCCGCTCGCGCATGATGGCGCATCTACGGGAAGTTATCACCAGCCGGGGTCTCACGCAGGCTGAGGCAGCTGCCCTATTGGGCGTGACCCAACCCCGCGTGAGCGACCTTGTGCGTGGGAAAATTGATTTGTTCAGCATCGATACCTTGGTCGACATGCTTAGTCACGCTGGAATCAAAGTTAAGTTCACATTGAGCGAAACATCGAGAAGCCGAGCCGCCTAGACCGAGTGGCGTGCTCACGAGTGAGCATAGACCAAGGAGCAAGAGAGCCGGGCAACACAAGCACATGCCGCTCTGGATAACCGGTCTCTGCTAACGCGCAATCGCGACGACCTCATCCGGCTTACACTTCAGTTCTACAACGAAGGGCTTCTTCATCACGGCGTCCTAGTCGTTCCCCATAGCTTACCCGCGGATCGTTTCGCTGAAGTATCCGAAACGCTGGCTCGATACGCGAACGCGCATCCGGACGGTCTCCCGCCCTATACTTTGGATTTCCTTTCCGCATTGCGTTGATCGCTTTATTTTCGTTTGTTGCGTTCTCTCGTTCCGCATTGTTCGCGTCGCCCCTCAGACCTTACGTCTTAAGGTATGCCCGTCCGCCGTTCATGAGCAGCGTGATCGTCTTTTCCTTGTCGATATCTTCCGCTTATTCAACACGGCCTGATCCGCGAAGCGGTCGAGCCTCGCGTAAAACTCCGCGAGACCGTTCAACGCCTCCGCCAGGGGCTACGAACCTGATGGGTGGAAATAATTAATCCTGGCAAACGCTTCCGCGATCTACCGAAGACGCAGCCGGCGATCACAACAAAAAGGGCTTGAAACTATTTTGGTTTCCCCGTGTGCAAAACAAAAAAGCCCGAACTCCTTCCGGAGAACGGGCTTCGTTTAACAGATTTTTTTGCTGAGCGACGCTACGCTAGAAAAAAGAAGCCGGGGATATTCACCGCCGAGACACTGAGGACGCCGAGTAAGTCTTGAACGATTTAACCGAACTAAACCTCCGCATTCTCAGACCTCCGCGGTGAAATATCCCGATCTAAACCGATGAATTCCCACTTGTCTGCATATTTCAGTAAGGCGCTATACCTATACAACTACAACGAATAAAACTGATGCCTGCGGGTAGAGTGAAATGGCCGTTCTTGTCATCTTACGGAGCGCGTTTGTTTGACCTCAATGATTCGGAGTTTTAGCTAATGCAACTCAATAATATCGAGCTTTTTATTTCAGTGGCCAAACACAAGAACCTCGGCGACACAGCCGGAGAATTACGGGTGAGCGCATCTTCCGTGTGCCAGCGTCTCAAATGCCTCGAGAAAGATCTCGGCGTTAAGCTTTACAGCAAGAACAGGGGCGGGATTGAACTGACTGACGCAGGAAACACGTTCTTGACGACCGGAAGCCAAGTTTTGGATGATCTTGAAACGGTGCGGCAAAAGCTATCGCCAAAGCCAAATCCACCCGACGACAATCTTACCATCGCGGGAACTTTTACGCCCTCGATGAAGCATCTACCCTGCGCCATCGCCGTTTTCAAAAAGACACACCGCGCGGCGTCACTAAGATTTTTGTCAGCCGAGAAAGCCAGAGTCGAACAATGGTTGCATGACGGCAAAGCCGACATCGCGATTATTCAGAGCTCGACGCAGTGCATCGATCTTGTCATGGAAGAGTTCTTGGAAGACAGTCTCACATTTTTCGTGCTGCCAACGCACCCGTTGGCAAAAAAGAAACGGCTAGGATTGCACCATCTCGAAAATATCCCTCTAGTCATGAGAGATGGACAGGGGGCAAGCGCAAAACTGATCAAAGAGCTCGAACGCTTGGGTATAACACCAAACATCGCGTTACGTTGCGCAACCCCTAACGCGGTGAAGGCCGCGGTCAAAAGGAAAATGGGCGTCGGAATTTTATTCAGTGGCCCTATCTCAGAGGAATTACAAAGGGACGACTTTATTACTCTGAAATTTCCAGGATTAAATCACGTGGTTCGCGTACAAAGCTACATTGTCTACAGTAAGAAGCGGCCTCTCTCACCTATTGCCGCCGATTTTCTTCGGTTGCTGCAATCCAGAAAGAAACCGCGACACATCCCGATAGAGCCTATCAGACCCAAAACGTCACCTCTGCTCAGCCAGAGCTCTCACTTGCTCAAAGCGCCAATACTCATCGTCAGCGCTCAGTGAATTGCTGGGGGTTTCCCCTGCTTCCATCTTCTAACCCCTGCTCGAATACTACAACCAAAATTATTTTGCGCGGTCGACAACTGTGCGATGTTTCCGTTAGTTCAGCAGAGTGAACTGGATTCGGGGTCGCCCCGCCACGATTGCCCGGAATGAAGATGCTTTTTTGTTGCGTGCTTGGTTCCGGGACATTGACGTTAACCGCTATTGCTCGATGCGTCTAGCCTGAAATTCGAGTCTGGAAAACGTTTTTTGATTGCGATAAGTGAATTCTATCGTCAGTTGTCCGACAATCTCGGATAGACGTGAATGTCAGCGAACTTCTGCAGCGACCCAATGACCCCTGGAGCTCTCGAAGGATTGACTTGTATCGATGTCAGCGGCCATGTCGCCGGCCCCTATGCGACCAGTCTACTTGGCGATCTTGGCTGCGAAGTGATCAAGATCGAATTGCCGGGAGGCGGCGACACTCATCGGGGGCGCAATCCGAAATATGAAGGTTACGGCCCGAGTTTTCGCGCCCTCAATCGCAATAAAAAAAGCGTCACCCTGAACCTGCGAGAAAAAAAGGCCCGGGAAATTCTGCTGAAACTGCTGGCAGCGGCGGATATCTTTCTGGAAAATTTTCGTCCACCGACACGCAGCCGGTTGCATCTGGATTACGAGAGATTGTCGGAACGTAATTCCCGACTCATTCATTGTTCGATTTCCGGCTATGGCCAAAACGGCCCTTATCGCGACAAGCCCGGATTCGACACCATCGGCCAGGCGCTCGGTGGCATGATGAGCTTGGTCACCGATCTCGATGACCCAAAAGTGGCCGGCGTTTCTTTTGTCGATCATGCCGCAGGCATTTTTGCGGCGCACGGCATCATGGCTGCGTTGCTGGCGCGCGGCAAAACCGGACGCGGCCAGTTTATTGACGTATCGCTCTTGCAGGTGGCGATTGCGTTCATCGAGTCGCACGTCGCCGATTATCTGAACGGTGGCGAAGCGGTCTCGCGCGAAAATTTTCCTAAGGGCAGGATCTACAGCCTGCTCGATTGCGATGGAAAACCCTTCATGGTTCATCTGTCCGGTCATAACGAAGCGTGGGAGGGTTTACTCAGCGCCGGTGAGCTCGAGGCTCTGATCTCGGATTCGCGCTTCGCCACTCGCAAATCCCGCACCGATCGCCACGATGAGATCGTCACGATCCTGCGCGAGCAGTTTCGGCGCAAACCGCGCGATTACTGGCTGCCGCGGCTCGACGCCAATCATATTCCCAATGCGCCGATCAACACGATCGCTGAAGTCTTCGAAAATCCGCAGATCAAGCATATGGGAATTCCGAAGCGGATCACTCATCCCAAGCTGGGTACCAGCAATTTAGTGGGCACGCCGATCAATCTGTCAGAGACACCGGCGAGATTTTACCGGGCAGCGCCATTATTGGGCGAGCATACTGAAGAAGTCTTGACGAAATTGGGATATGACGATCAGTCACTGAAGGAGTTAAGATCAAGTGGAGTGATATAGAGTGTCTAGCGTTTAGTGTCTGGCGTCTCGAGTTAAAAAACTTTTAGACTCTAGACGCCGGAACAAAAGGAGTGACTATGGATTTTAACGTATCTGCCGATCCGCCACAGGTTGTCGAGTTTCGTAATGAAGTAGCCGCGTGGCTCGCCGAGCAGTTTAAAGGTTATGGCCACCTGCGCTGGTCGGCTTCCTGGTCGACGCGCGAGGATGACGAAGAGTATAAGTTCCGCCGCGGTCTTGCCGAAAAGCTCGGCGCTAAAGGTTGGTTGTTTCCGATGTATCCGAAGAAATACGGCGGGGCCGAGCTGACAATCGATCATCAGATGGTGCTCGAAACCGAGTTGTTTAAATATGGACTGAATCTCTCGCATGTCTTTTACACCCTGGCGCGCATTGTTGCTCCGGTGTTGATCCGCTGGGGAACGGAAGAGCAAAAAGCTGAATTTCTGCAGCCCATCACTCGGGCACAGATCTGTGTTTGGCAAGTCCTGACGGAGCCGCACGGCGGCAGCGACATTGCGAACTGCCAGACCAAAGCGATCCGCGACGGCGAGGACTACATCGTCAACGGCCAAAAGGTCATGGTTGGCCATCACCTGCCGCCCGATTATCTGTGGACTCTCGTTTGTACGAACCCCCAGGGCAAGCGCCACGAAAACCTCGCATGGCTGCACATTCCGGCGAATCTTCCCGGTATCACGATTCAGCACATGTACTTGATGATGGGGATCAAGAACGCGGTGTTCTTCGACAACGTGCGGGTTCCGGCAAAATATTTGATCGGCGGCGAAAACAACGGCTGGAAAGTTGCCAGCACCCACATGGAGCTGGAACACGGCGGGGACGGCAGAATTGCGGCTGATCCGCTTGTCGAGCGGGTGGTCGAGTACTGCCGCAATACCCATATCGGCGGCAAGCCTCTGTTGGAAGATCCACGCGTGCGCGATCTCGTCGCAGACATGATGATCGATTTGAATACGCTCCGGCGCTTCAATCAGCTTATCTACTGGCGTCGTTTTGCCAAGAAGCCACACCCGTACGGCGGCCCCCAGCAGCGCTACTTCCAGCGCATGATGCGACTCCGTAACGGCGAGCGCTTGCAAGCGATCATGGGCGCCGATGCCCTCGTGCAAGATCTATCGGTGCATGAAGTGGTGGATTTTGAATATGCCGTGCGCACCGGTCCGGGGCAGCTTCATGGCGGCGGCACATTGGATACGGATCGATTGATCTTTGCGCGCCGGCTGGGCCTCGGCCGACCAACGACCGAGAAAGCGCCCGAGACGGATTAAGGCAGATGCAACGATTCAAACGTTTTGAAAGACTTGATCAATTTGAACTCTATGTTGCTGATCGTTTCAGCCGTTCAAGAAGTTCAAGTGAGCGCGCAGCATGCTGCGCCCTGTAGGAGACGAAGATGGATTTATCACTTACTGAAGACCAAGAGATGTTGAAAAAAGTCGCCGCCGATTTCGTCAAGGCCGAAGTGCCGGCGCACCAGATGACGCAGTGGTACAAGAACAAACAAACGTTTCAGCCGCAGTTGGTCAAGAAAGCTGCCGAGCTTGGCTGGCTCGGCATGATGTTGCCGGAACAGTTCGGCGGGTCGGAGCTCGGCGCCACCGACTGCGCCGTCGTGTTCGAAGAATTGGGACATGGGCCCGTACCCGGACCGCTCTTTACGTCAGGGATTTTCGCCGCGCAAATGATCCTGGAGGGCGCCACGGAAGAGCAAAAAAAATCCTTGTTGCCGCAACTCTGCAAAGGCGAATCGATCATCGTGCCGGCAATCACCGATAAGGCGGCTTATTGGGGCCCCGAAGGGGTCGAAGCTCGTCTCGCGAAAACTCCGGGCGGTTATTTGATGACGGGGGCTAAACGCTTTGTCTTCGACGCTCAGGCGGCAACCCACTTTCTATGCGCGGCGCGCTCGGAAGAGGACAAAGTTGTTTTCCTTGTCGTCGATGCGAAAACCCCTGGCGTCACGATCACACCGCACGTCGGCTTTCTCGTTTCCGTTGCTGAAGTTCGCTTCGACAATGTTCGGGTTGCGGCTGAAGATCTGCTGGGCACGAGCGGCGCATGTTGGGCGACTCTGGAAAGCGCGCTCGACAAAGCGTTGCCGATTCTGTGCGCTTACCAGGTCGGTGCCTCGCAGGAGGTCTTTGACTTCACCTGCGAATACACCCGAACCCGGGTTGTTTTTGGCCAACCGATTGGGCGGTTCCAGCGGGTCCAGGATCACTGCGTGGAGATCTCGATTCACCTCGACGCGGCGCGTTGGGCGACTTACGAAACTCTGTGGCGGATCGATAGCAATATGCCGGCTCGCGCCGCCGTTCACGAAGCCAAAGCAGTGGCAAGCGACGGTTACTATCAATCGACCAACTACGCGCACATGGTGTGGGCAGGACCGGGCACCGACTATGGCCATCCCATGATGGCGCACAGCGTGCTCGCGCATACGCTCTATCAGTATCTAGGCACGCCCGGTCATCACAAACGCTTAATGATCGACGCGCTTTATCCACGCGCCTCGGCCGGCTTGAGAATGGAGAACGGAGGGTAGAATATCGCGCTTCGGTTCCCTCTATCCCTGATCCTCATCTTCGATCCTCAGCCGGCTTCGGAGGACTAGAATGAGATTATTTCTATATCTTTTCAATCCAATCGTTCTCTGTTGTTTGTCCGTCGTCGCCAACCTTCACGCCCAATCCCAGCCCGCCCTCCTCGAAGCCGCAAAGAAAGAAGGCAAGCTGGTCTGGTATACGTCGATGGCAATCGACACATCGAAGCCGCTCCTCGATGCCTTTGTAAAGGAATACCCGTTCATAAAAGCAGAATTGGTTCGCGCCGGAGAAGAGCAGCTGATGAATCGGATCTTGAGCGAAACGCGCGCCGGTCAATGGCTGTTCGATGCCGTCTCCACGAGCGCAATGGGAGCGCTGGTAGATCGTCACATCATTACGCCCTACAATCCTCCCGAGCGCGACGCGTTTCTGAGCGAGTTCAAAGATGCGCAGGGGTTTTGGACCGGCGTGTTCGTGAACAATCTGGTGCTCTGCTACAACACCAAAATGCTCCCGGCCAAGGACGCGCCAAGAAACTATCCAGACCTGCTCGATCCGAAGTGGAAGGGCAAGATGTTGATGGATTCCACCGACTACGATTGGTTCGGCACTCTAGCCACGGTTTGGGGCAAAGAAAAAACTGTGCAGTACATGAAGCGCCTGTCCACTCAAAACCCTCTCTGGCGCCGCGGTCATGGTCTTACGGCACAACTGCTCGGCGCCGGTGAAGTGCCGCTCGCCTGGGCGTATAATTTCCGCATCGAGCGCATGAAAAGTGAAGGCGCGCCAGTGGATTGGATCGAGACCTTTGATCCCATCGTGGTCACGGTGAGTGGTATGGGGTTGAGCGCCAAAGCGACCAACCCGAACAGTGCCAAGCTTCTCATCGATTTCGCGACCTCGAAAAAAGGCCAGCAGATGGTGCGCGGCATGCGCCGAATTCCGGCGCGCACCGACATCGAACCGCTCGCGCCTAAAATGGATCAGAGTAAACTCAAATTGAAAGCCGTGCCCAAGGAAGTTTATCTCCATCTCGATGATCATGCCCGGGAATTTCGCCAAATCTTCGGACTGTAAAGAACCCTCTCACGGACACTTACGGTTCATTCATTCGATTTATATTCGACCGCCTCGTATTTAAGTCGTCAGCCCAATCGTCGTAGCAACACGCGGATTCCTTTGCGTGCGGCGTCATGGCACGCGGCATCAAATCCGCAAATCCAAAATTTATACAGCCCTGACTCTGCTCAGCAGCGCACGAGCAACCGCTGGGCCAATTACAGTTCAGCAAAGCTGTATTGGACAAAACCAGCGCGGATGGAGTATGAAAAATCGGCAAGCAAAACATTACGCGATTTTTTACGAGGACAATTGCAACATATGCAACCGCGCGACTGGGAGGAGAGAATGAACCCCAAGCATAGCCGAGCTTTTTGGCTAATTACCTTTGTCATGTGTCTTCTGAGTACTGCGCTGAACGCCGCGCCTGCGGAAAAACCGCCGTTCTATCAAGGCAAGAGCCTCAACATTGTAATTAATTTTGCCGCCGGCGGCCCAACCGATATCGAATCGCGTATTTTCGCCAGGCACCTTTCACGGCATATTCCTGGTGCCCCGACCATTACCGTGCAAAATATGGGCGGCGGTGGCGGCCTGACGGCGGTCAACTACATCGGCGAAGTTGCCAAGCCGGACGGCTTTACCGCGGCTTATTTTACCGGAAGTCTTTTTCAGCATCAGATCAAAGACCCCGCGCTACGGGTGGATATAGGCAAGTTCGGATTTATCACCGGCGTGCATGGAGTTACGGTTTCATACATCCGCACCGACGTGCCGCCGGGAATCAAAAAACCTTCGGATTTTGTCAAGGCGCAGAAATTTCGCGCCGCAGGGTTGGGTGTCAGCAGTTCGAAGGATGTGCGTTTCCGGCTCTCTTTCGATCTGCTCGGGCTTAAGTACGATTACGTGACCGGCTACAACAACAGCTCCGACGCGCGGCTCGCGGTGCAGCGCAACGAAGCCCAGTATCACGATGAAACCCTGCCAAGCTACCGCTCCCAAGTCGAGCCGCAGATGGTTAAGACCGGCATGGTGACGCCCATCTATTACACGGATCTAGTGGCGCCGAGCGGTGAAATTCTCGCAAGCCGCGATGTTCCGGAGCTTCAACCCTTTACCTACTACTACAAAGAAATCTTCGGCAAGCTGCCGTCAGGAATCAAATATGAAGCCCTCAAGGCGGCAAATATGTCGAGCACGAATATGACCCGCATGGTATTACTGCCGCCCAAAGTACCGGCCGAATCGATCGCGATTCTGCGCAAAGCCTTCGATGGACTCTCACGGGACCAAGACTTTCTCCAGGACGCCGTTGCAGCGATGCGCTTTCAGCCACGCTTCGAAGTCGGCGAGGCCGGTGAAAGATTGTTCAAGCAGGCTTCGGCCGTCTCGCCGGAAGTGGTGAACTTCCTGCGCAAGTACATCGATGAGGCGAACAGGTAATTGCCCAGAACAGCTCCTGAGGAGCAGCCGAGAATTCTGCTGGGTATGACATTGATATCAATGATCGTTCTTTGAATTGATAGGAAGCGGCAGCCCCGGAGTTTTCAACTCTAGTGGATTCCCATGTTCGTCTGTCATGCAGGAAATTTTGCCCAAAGGAGTTGGACCGTCTTGGGGAGCCCCGGCGTTGATCTCGCCCGCACTGCGAGGAGAATTATCCCGACGGTCACCATCGGACATCGATGTGCACAAAACCTTTCCGCTGAGGAACGGACTAGTAGGAAATTCGAGAATATAACGATTTCCGACCGCGGAATCAGCCGAATTTCTAAGTCCATTACCATTTACGGGATTGCGAAAGATTTCAAAGACCTTTCCCTGTTTCGTAACAACTGCTACCGCATTGCGCTCATTGGCATCGACCCAGATATTTTCCTCGCGATCGAGCGCTATACCGTCGCCGCCTTCGAGAATCGGATGAGCGACAAAGATATTGCTGAGGCACAGCGTGTTAGCGGTAAATGTCTTGTCGCATCCGGTCGGACTTTTAAGATTTCCCTGTCGATCGAATTCGATCTTCCAAAGCGCTCCCCGAGCGGTATCTATATTGAAGAGATCGCCCTTCTTATTGAACGCTAATCCATTGGCCACGATCGGTTGGGACCCTAAGTTGTTGGCTGCGTTACGACTCGCTGGTGTCACGGTGATCGTGCCTGGCGGCAAGTCACGGATATCTCGCCCAACGCCACCGACTCCAGTGGCGTCGAGATTGACCTCATTTGCCATCGGCTGGATGCGAAAGACCTCTTCGCAGTTAACGGCCGGCGAACCGCAGTTCGCACTGGGACCGGTAATTTTCCAAACCCTTCCTTGACCCGTAGTCCCGTCGCTCACCCAAAGGTTGCCTTTCTCGTCGAAAGCAAGGCCGTTGGCTCCAGGGGTACCCGAGGCAAACGGCGTCGTGACGGTCGGCGGATTAGCCGCATTCGGCGTGAAGCTGAAAATTCTTGCTCCCGCTCCGTCCGCAACAAACAGATCACCGATGTCATTGAAAGCAATTCCAGCAAAACCACAGGTGGAGAGACCTGAGGCCGGCGCAATGTTTCCTACCGTAATCAGTTCGGGTTTATTAAGGTTTATTTTCCAAACAGGGCACGGCTTGGGGACGGACGTTCCCGATCCGCCTGTGTATAGATTTCCCCTCCCGTCCCCCGTCAACCCTTCAAGCGCTCGTGGTGTCGTGATGAGCGTTGTGAACGTTGCGTGCCGCGGGAACTGCGCCGGCGGGTCGGTCCAGGCAAGAGCTGAACCAACGTAAAGTACACACGCGGAAACCAACGACACGGTGCATTTTGTTTTCATGGCTCACTCTCCAAGGTTGTGATTCGCGTTTGTATTAAGGTTAGTCCGTGTCATCAACCCCGCGACCGGACACTGTAGTCCTCCGAAAAATTTCGACAACCAGGAATAGTCGCGATCGAGATCGCCGTTTCTCAGCCCACGCTGTATTCCGATCTTGGTTAATTTTTATCGTCTTTTTAGTTTGTGGTCATGTCCTTTGTCGTCATTTCTTCCTACGACCTTGCTCTGGCCGCGAATTTCTCCATCCGGCGAAGGTTTGGCACGTTCGCTTGGGTCGAATCGGCCCGTTTTGCGCGGAGAAGTTCTCGAACTGACCGGCATCGATTCCTTGCCCGGTAACCTACAGTATGACCCGCAGTGGTTGTCCCCCGAACAGTTCCTAAACTGGACTGACTCAGAATCTAATGGCGCCGGTCCTTGTTGTCACGATCGTCATCGTGCCGGTTATCGTCTTGGTCTATTACTTCTATCTGCCCGCGGATCTCGCCGCCTGTCGAGTTGGGAGTCGTGTGTACGTTCGCGTAGGCAGCACCGGCGCGGATGAGCGCGATGACGGATGTGAGATCTTTGGCGTTGAGTTGCTGACTTGCCGTGCCCCCCGCTATGACATCGTCGGCGGTGATCGTCCCAGTGAAGTCGTCGGACCCGGGGTTGCACGTAT
>Ga0164305_10000641_pt1 | contig 13392 bp, 10 predicted proteins | sample Whisoiple_237_MG_FD_110215 | JGI IMG/M metagenome (GOLD analysis project Ga0164305, IMG submission 110215) | Soil microbial communities amended with pyrogenic organic matter from upstate New York, USA - Whitman soil sample_237_MG | ecosystem: Environmental > Terrestrial > Soil > Agricultural... | reverse complement strand
GCCCCATGCCCCATGCCCCATGCCCCATGCCCCATGCCCCATGCCCCATGCCCCATGCCCCATGCCCCATGAGCACCTCATGTTACTGAGAAATGCTATATTCTTACTTTATTGTATATATACAAGTTATGCAGTTAGTCAAAATAATCGCAAAGCCATAGATCAAACCAAATCATTGGTTTTGATCGAGAAGCCGATCGACGCTCTTGGCAGCCCTGAAAATTTTTACCACTGCGGTAAGTATATCTACCGTCAAAACTTGTTAGACCGCCCACAAACGAATGCTCAGGCGGTCGATCGCGCACTCAAAACAAGTTGGGATTAATATTGGCAAGGTTAATCATCCAGTCCCGAACCCACTCCGACGCTCAGAACGGGGTTTTTTAAGTCTTATTGAAGGTTTGAACGAATTAAGGGGGTTGAAAAAACCGGTTTCAGCGTCCTGGACGATCGTCGAAACTAGGGTCGTCCAGGGGTTTATCACCGATGTGAAGCGAGGGTTTTCTAATAAACGAGCTTATGGTTAAAAGTGTATAAACATAAAATTGGCGCGATGTCTGTTGTGAAGTGAGAGTTTTCTAATAAACGAGCTTATGGTTAAAAGCGTACAAACATAAAATTGGCGCGATGTCTGTATTAATCCTGATTTTGGGGAAATATGGGGAAAATAGCGATTTTGGGGGGGACTTTTGACCCGGTTCACTGGGGTCACGTGTTGGTAGCCGAGACGGCTGCGAGTCAATTTGCTCTCGATCGAGTCATTTGGGTACCGGATCGCTCTCCTCCTCACAAGTGGCGCCCGGATTTGGCAAGTTTTGAGCAGCGGCGGGAAATGCTCGCTTTGGCGATCGCCGATCGCCCAGACTTCGTAATTTCGCCGCAGTCGGCAAATCCCTCCGAGAGTTCTTTTGCGATCGACACCCTGCTGTATTTGCAAAAATTGTATCCCGGCGATCATCGCTGGTACTGGATTATTGGCAGTGACGCACTCCTTACTCTCCCCAAATGGCACCGGTGCGGCGAAATTGCCCGGTTGTGCGACTGGTTGGTGGCCCCACGTCCGAGTCAGGGAGATCGAGTGACAGCAGAAAGCGGGGAGATTGGGGGACTGTCCGAGTGGGGAGATTGTCCGGGTGGACAACCCCTCGATTCCGGGGGGGACAGGATGCAGGTTCAGACAAATGCTGTGGGCCGGCGAGTTGCCGAACAAATGGCTCTTTTGGACGTGGAAATTCGCTGGGAGGTGCTGTCCATGGCGGCGATCGAGATTTCGTCGAGTCACATCCGCCGCTGCTGCGCCGAAAGGATCGACCTCCGCTACTTAGTCCCGGAAGTAGTCGGGACTTATATTGCAGCCCATCAGCTTTACCAGTAACCAGGGGCAGAAAGCCCAATGCCTTCTGCCTTGCAATTTCAGCCTTCTAGAAAAGTTCAAGCTTTTTTGATCGACACAAAAAGTTAGAAAGGATCGACCTTTGCGATATGATCTTGTCTCATAAGTCAATTCTTAAATTTTTCCAAAATTTAAGCCTGAGCTAGAGGCTGCCATCATTAGGAGGTACAAGGTGATTAGAGTCGCGATCAATGGTTTTGGACGTATTGGACGCAGTTTTGCGCGCTGCTGGCTGGGCAGAGAAAACAGCCAGCTAGAGTTGGTAGCTATTAATGACACTTCCGATCCCAGAAGTAATGCTCACTTGCTCAGATACGATTCCATGATGGGAACGTTGAAGAATGTGGACATCAGTGCGGATGAAAATTCCATTACCCTAAATGGGAAGACAGTTAAATGCGTGAGCGATCGCAACCCGCTAAACTTGCCTTGGAAAGATTGGGGTATTGATCTGATTATTGAAGCGACCGGCGTCTTCGTTGACCAAGCTGGTGCATCGAAGCATATCACTGCCGGCGCTAAAAAAGTGCTAATTACCGCTCCCGGCAAGGGTTCTGAAGTTGGCACTTATGTGATGGGAGTCAACCACCACAACTACAAGCACAGTGACTACACAGTCATCAGCAATGCTAGCTGTACTACTAACTGTCTAGCTCCTGTACTGAAAGTGCTGCACGAAAATTTTGGCATCGTCAAAGGCATGATGACCACTACCCACAGCTATACTGGCGACCAGCGCTTGCTGGATGCCAGCCACCGCGATTTGCGGCGGGCCCGGGCGGCAGCAATGAATATTGTGCCGACTTCTACCGGAGCAGCCCAAGCTGTGGCTTTGGTGATTCCAGAATTGAAGGGCAAGTTAAACGGTATTGCCATGCGCGTGCCGACTCCCAATGTGTCCGTAGTGGATTTTGTGGCTCAGGTAGAGAAAAAGACTTTTACCGAGCAAGTAAATCAAGTGTTCAAAGAAGCTGCCTCTGGCTCCATGAAAGGGATTTTGGAGTACAACGATTTGCCTTTAGTTTCATGCGACTATCGCGGAAGTGATGCTTCTTCGATTCTGGATTCCAGCTTGACGCTGGTGATGGATGGCGACATGGTGAAGCTGTTGGCTTGGTACGACAATGAGTGGGGCTACAGTCAGCGGGTGGTTGACTTGGCTGAATTGGTCGCCGAACGTTGGGAAGCCTAGTACCCGAAGGCAGAAGGCTTTAGTCATTCGGCAGAAGGTAAAAATGCTGACCTGTTTGTACTTGTGAGTCGATTTCTAGCTGACGGGTTATTTCTGTTTTCTAGCGGTAGAGACTTTTGGCAGTTGATATAGCAATCCTAAATGATTCAGATAAATTTGTAGGGGTAGTGCTAAGAGTGCCTACCGCCTATCTATCGGGCAACCGGGCGTGGGATTGCCCCTACAATAATTATGCAAATGATTTAGGATTGCTATAGTTGGCGAGTAGAAGATGAAATATCGTAGGGACATGGCAGTGCGGTGTCCCTACGATATGCTTATGCTGCTACTCCCAGCTATCGATCGAACTTTTTGCAACAATACTGCGATCGGGCTTTCGGGTCTGCTTGATGATAAATTTGTTGTTGGTAGCAAGCGCTTAAAATTGCTTTGGTTAAGTTATCGGAAAATCCCAAATATTAAAAATAATAAAAATTACGACTATAAAAGTTAAACAACGGGAAAAATACCAACAGCTACGGTGTAGTTTTCAAAGCAAAATCTGATATGAAAAAAGCGTTAATTAGCGGTATATCAGGTCAGGACGGAGCTTATTTAGCTAAACTGTTGCTCGATCGAGGTTATGAAGTTTGCGGCACCTCCAGGGACGCCCAAATGTCTAGTTTCGGAAACCTAGCCCGTTTGGGCATCCGAGACCGAGTAAAACTAGAATCCATGTCTCTCAACGATTTTCGCAGCGTCTTGCAGGTACTAGCGAAAATTCAGCCCGACGAAGTGTACAATCTAGCAGGTCAAAGTTCCGTCGCTCTGTCTTTTGAACAACCCGTAGAAACCCTGGAAAGCATTGCCACTGGCACATTGAATCTCTTAGAAGCAATTCGGTTTACAGGTGGCAAAATCAAACTTTACAACGCCAGTTCCAGCGAATGTTTTGGGGATACTGGAGGCAGTGCAGCCGATGAAAATACGCCTTTTCGCCCCAGAAGTCCTTACGCGGTGGCGAAAGCAACGGCATTTTGGGAAGTAGGGAATTATCGGGAAGCGTACAATTTGTTTGCGTGTTCTGGTATTCTGTTCAATCACGAGTCGCCACTGCGGCCGGAGAGGTTCGTCACCCAAAAAATTGTATCTGTTGTGTGCCGAATTGCTGCGGGTAGTTCCGAAAAACTGCATTTGGGCAATATTTCAGTGCAGCGGGACTGGGGTTGGGCGCCGGAATATGTGGAGGCGATGTATTTGATGTTGCAGCAAGAAGAACCGGACGATTATGTAATTGCCACGGGTGTAAGCTATCCTTTGGAAGAGTTTGTCCAGACCGCGTTTCTTTCTGCCGGTTTGGATTGGCAGGAACATTTAGTAACGGATGCGAGTCTCTACAGACCGACGGAGATTGCAGTTGGGAGGGGAAATCCGGGTAAGGCGAAGCAAAAGTTGGGATGGGAGGCGAAGTATAAGATGCCCGATGTGGTGCGGATGATGGTGGAGGCGAGGATGATGTGAGGGAAAATTATGGGGTGAAAATATGGAAGCAGAATATCCAACGGGTAATGAGTGGTATCAGGCTAATCACCGTGATTTAAAAAAATATCGAGGTGAGTGGATAGTTTATACTAACAAAGGGGTGATTAGTCGCGATCGGGATTATCGAAAGATGAAGAACGGGATTCCGGCTGATACACCTAAATAGGGTTATGTACTTTATCGCGTATATGAAAGCGAATTTATTGAGCCTGTTAGGTTTTATCCTGTCAGGATGAGGTCTTTGAAATCTCACGATTTGCAGCCAAGATATGTTGCTCTCTAAACACTGCAAAAACAACCTGTTGATAGAGACTGTAATTATGTGTTGAAAACAATGTATAGGAGTAATTGAGATGGGTTTGGGAGATTGCAAACAGCTAATGTTGGGGCTGAAAAATGAATATAATTTGCCAACTTTTGTAGAGACGGGGACTTGGAAAGGTGACACTTCAGTGTGGGCGGCACAGCATTTCCAAAAGGTGTTCACAATAGAATTTGCCGAGCATATATATGAATCAACATCTAGTACCTATAGCCATATCAAAAATATAGAATTTTTGTGGGGTCATACAAAAGAACAACTTAAATTAGTCGTTCCTCAACTCAATGAGCCTGCTCTGTTTTGGTTAGATGCTCATTGGATGGGCGGTGGTACAGCGGGAGAAAATGATGAGTGTCCCCTGCTTGAAGAGTTGGAAATAATCAATAATTCTGAATGCGAACATTTTATCCTGATTGACGATGCTCGATTGTTTTTGTCTCCCCCACCAAGTCCTCACCGTATAGAACAGTGGCCAAGCCTTAATGAAATAATTGCTACACTCTCGGCGAAAACAAGCAGATATACCGTTATTTTTGAAGATGCCATAGTTTCTGTGCCTGAACGAGCAAAATCAGTTTTAGCTCAGTTTTGTCAAGCTGCTAATACTAAGGCATGGGAAGAGTTTTCGCGAACAGGTGAACTCCGGGTAGCTGCTGCCTTGCCAAAGCATCCAGAAGAAAAGAAAGAAACAGAAAAAATAATAAATACCACCTTTCAAAGTAGTGGTGAAAGCCAAGTTATCGCGAGATTTATTAAGGCAAATAATGTAGTTTTTGATGTAGGTGCTAATGCTGGCGATTGGACAGCGGAAGTGGTGAGCCAAGGAGATGACGTAGAAATTCACCTGTTTGAACCAATTCCTCATGTTTACAAAAAGCTGATTCAGAACATAGATAAAAAAGTAATTTCAAACAATCTAGCTGTAGGGCAGAAGGAAGAAGTCAAGACATTTTATTATTACGAAGCCAATCCACTATTGAGTACCTTTTACCGGCGATTCGATGTTGAAAAAGAAGGGTGGCTGAATCCGCCTAAAGAAATACCAGTTTTGACGACAACTATCGACAATTACTGTCAGCGCCACGGCATTAAGAGAATTAATTTTCTCAAAATAGATGTTGAGGGTGGCGAATTAGATGTTCTCTATGGAGCTAAACATTTTCTAGAGACAGGCAGAGTAGATTATTTGCAATTTGAATATGGTGGAACTTATCTCGATTCAAAAATAACGTTAAAAGAAGCATTTGAGTATTTAGAAAAATTCCGGTATTCAATTTTTAAGATTTTGCCGGATCGGTTAGAATACAAGCCCACCTTTTTGCCAGAGGATGAAAACTTTGAGTTCAGCAATTTCTTGGCTGTCAATGAGCGATTCCGCTCCAATGTTTTGGGTGAAGTAACCGACGGAAAGCTGAACATACAGGAACTTTGTCGGCAGTATGCCATCGCGCCGCGTGGCGTGATTCATGTTGGAGCTCATGAAGGCACAGAAATCACCGCATATCAACAAATGGGCGCGCAAAAAGTGCTGTTCGTAGAAGCCAACCCAGCGGTATTTGAACGCTTGGAAGCCAATCTAACCGGGATGCCCGATGTCCGATCGGTCAACTGTGCGATCGGCGATCGCAATGGTACTGTGGATTTGCACGTTACTTCCTTCGATCAAAGCAGTTCTATTTTGCAATTGAAGCGCCATCAAGAGATTTATCCTCACATCACGGAAACTCATCAAATAACAGTACAGTCCAAAACACTCGATACTCTACTGCAAGAACAGGAACTCAATCCTTCAGACTTTAATATCTTAAATATAGATATCCAAGGTGCAGAGCTCTTGGCTTTGCAAGGGGCAACCAATTGGTTGAAATCTGTTGAGTTAATCAACACAGAAGTTAATTACGAAGAACTGTATGAAGGCTGCGCGTTAATTGAACAGTTGGACGAATTTCTCGAAGGACACGGTTTTCAGCGGGTAGCAACCACAACACCAATTCACCCATCTTGGGGAGACGCAATCTATGTGAAAAAACCAGCGATTACCTCATCCGTACTCGGCATGGAGAATATGGGTCGGTTGGGAAATCAAATATTTCTGTATGCGTTTTTAAGAACTTACGCAAGGGAACACAATCTCAGGGTAGAAACACCAGCTTGGATCGGTCAGTATCTATTCGGTCACCATGATGCGCCTATTTCTCAGCCTTTACCTCTAGTTGGAGAACAAGCGCAGCCTTACAAACTTTCCGAGTCGTCAATTCTCAATGCACCGGAACCGTTGAAAAATGTAGACTTCCACGGCTATTTTCAGTTTCACACTCAATATCACGCCCAACATAAAGAATATTTCCAATCTTTATTCAAACCTCTGCCAGAAGTCGCAGCGAAGGTGATAGAAGCTCTCGATCGCTTGCGTTCCAAAGGTAAAACAGTTGTTGGATTGCATTTGCGGCGCGGTGATTACAGAAGCGTTCATACTGTTGTGCCGTATCTGACCGTTGCTCCCAGTGGATGGTACAAGGAATGGCTGGACGGTGTGTGGGAAACTCTAGATGAACCCGTTTTGTTTATTGCTAGCGATGAAATCGAAACGGTTGTCGGGGATTTTGCGGATTACAACCCGATAACAGTCCAAGATTTGGGTGTAGAAATGCCAGAAGCACCTTTCTATCCTGATTTTTACATTTTGAGCCAATGTGATGTCTTGGCAATTTCCAATAGCACATTCTCATTTGCCGCATCGATGCTAAATGAACGGTGCAAATTTTTCTTCCGGCCTAACTTGCGAAAACAAAAACTGATTCCCTACGATCCCTGGAACAGCGAACCCTTGTTGCGGGACAATCCTAATGATTTGCCAGCAACAGGATCTCAAAAACCCATAAAAATTTTGAATATTCAAGAGGTGTCATTAATTTCTCCTGAAAATCCGGAGTTGCTGTGGGGATTTAATATAGAGGCTCCGACGATGGGAACCACGGTAAATCCCAGTAATATTTTGATTGGGGGTTGGGTGATAGGTAAAAAGTCTCCGGCTGTTAAAGTTGAGTTGATTCGCAACGGTGAAGTTATTCGCGAAATTCCTGTAAATCAGCACCGCCCAGATGTAGCTGCTGTTTTTCCGGGAGTACCGTTAGCAGAAAATAGCGGTTATGCGACCGAATGGGAAGTAACAGGAACATTACCTGAATGTGAGATATTTATCCAAGCTGTATTAGCAGATGACACTCGTGTCAATATTGGATTAGTTCGGCTGCAAGAAATTATCTATTCGACCCCCAAAGGCCGCCTTAGAGAAAAGTGCAAACTGAGCGTGTGTGCAATTATGAAAGATGAGGCTCCATACCTTATAGAGTGGTTGGAGTTTCATAAAATAGTAGGTGTTGAAAGGTTTTATTTATACAACAATAACAGTAGCGATAATACTCTGGATATTGTTCAGCCCTACATTCAATCGGGTGAAGTGGTTTTGCACGAATGGCCATTTAGCAACAAACAACAAGCTTCGGCCTATGAGCATTGCCTTGCCTCTTACAAACAAGAATCTGAGTGGATAGCTTTTATCGATTTGGATGAGTTTTTGTTCCCTACAGAGCATGAAAGTTTAACAGAAGTATTAGAAGAATTTGATTCTTGGCCAGCCGTGGGAGTAAATATGTTAAATTTTGGTTCTTCTGGTCATGAAATAAGACCAGAAGGGTTACAGATAGAAAACTTTACTAAACGAGCCATAGACGATTTTGAACAAAATATGTATGTAAAAAGTATTGTGCGGCCCGAACAAATTCTGCGCCCTAACTGTCCTCACTTTTTTATACCTATTAATCATGAAGCTTTTTCAGTTACAGAAAATAAAGAACAGTTAGGATCTTCGATATCTGAAAGACTTTCTGTACAAAAGCTGCGGATAAATCATTACTTTACTAGATCCAAACAGGAAACGAAACAAAAAATTATGCGGGGAGATGCTTTTTTTCCAGAGCAGAAAGTTTGGTGGGTTATGGAATATAGGGATCGCAATGAAGTAGAAGATTTAACGATTCAACGCTTTGTTCCGAAGTTGAGACAGGCTGTTGATGCAGCGATTTCTAAATCTCGAATAGCGCAGATTGTAACAGAACAGTGGCGATCGCAATCTAAGCTGTACCAAATGCAAATAGAATTAGAGGAATTTCAGACTGGGATCGATCGCACTCAAGAGAAGTTGGCTTTGTCGGAAGCTGAACTGCATCAGACACAAGAGCAACTCAAACAGAGTCACGCTCGGCTTTACGAGCTTGAAGTAGGGTTGCAACAGGTACCGAGTGTTGCTGTTGGCTTAAACGAATTCGGAGAATTGCGTATAGCAGAAGGTAAACTAGACGATGCTATTAATGCCTGCAAGTTAGGTTTGAAGATTCATCCTCAATTTGCTCCGGCATACAAGACTATGGGGAATGCCTTCCAAGCTGGGGGCCAACTGGATGAAGCCAAGAATTGCTACATTTGCGCTCTAGAAATTCAGCCTGATTTTACTGAAGCTTTAGCGAACCTCGGAACTGTTTATGCACAGCAGCAACAGTGGCAACAGGCGATCGCATCTTACCAAAAAGCGATCGCTATTCAACCCAATTTTGCTGGGGTCTACCGCAACTTAGCTAAAGTCTTCTCCCAAATTGGCAAGCCAGAGGAAGCCGCTGATTGCTGGTATGCAGCGCTGATTTTGGAACCGTCCAAGGCAACGGCCGAGGAATACCTCAATTTAGGAAATACGCTGCTAGAACAACAGAAACTCGATCGGGCGATCGTATGTTACCGCCGCGCTGTTTATTTAAATCCAAATTTTGAGGCAGCTTATTGCAAATTAGGAGATGCCTTTAAAAAACAAGGAGTTGACGATGAAGCAACTGCTGCTTACGAGCGAGCTGCCCAACTCAAATCAAGCAATTAAAATCGTGTCTGATTGTTTTGGAGATTATGGCGGGGCGGGTTTATTTATCTTTTTACCCACCCCATCTATCTTTGGCAAAACCCGCCCTTTGTAGCTACTAAAAATTAAAATCCAGAAGTACCAGGCCGCATTGCTACCAATGCAAAGCACGGCCCATTAGCATGGTCTAGCTGCTCGAAATTGATTTGGATTTCAGTTAACCCAAAATACTTCAAACACGATAAAATATCCTTGCGGCTCAGCCAGTGACTGAAGGCGCTGCTACCTCCGCAGAAGCCTGCATAATCTAGGGCGATTTGATATTCTTGGCGGTAAAGCGTATGCTTAAATCCCTCATATTCAGTCGCTACTTGCGCCGGAAATTTAGGGCTGAGGTGAGGTTGCGCGTGGATAATATCGCCGTCGTAGTAGTGAGTCCAAATAAATACTTGGTCTGATGCTTTGGCAATTAAAGAAATTAGCTCAACCGGATTAGCCATGTGGTAAAGAATGCCGCTAGCGAAGCAAACATCAAATTTCCTCTGACTTGTCCGTAGATATTCCACACAGTCGCCGGACAGGAAATGGGCTTTTTGAAGTCCCATCAATTCTTTCACGATCAGGCATTTCAGGTAAGCTCTGCTGTTTGCCTCAATTGCTGTAATTGAAGCGGCGCCGTGTTTTTCTAGCATATAGGTGTGTCCGGCTTCGAGCGGACCCAGTTCAACAATATGCTTGCTTTGAACTCCCTTTAATTGTTCAATAGCCCACGCAATGCGGTTATCTTCAAATAGCGGAATTGTGCCAGCTACTAATGCCGCATTGGCTGGAAACATAGATGCCCACTCACCTTTGAAAATATCCAGTGCGTTCTGGCTAGTCGGTGCTGACTTTATATAATAATCTAGAACTTCCATACAGTTATGCTTTGCTATAGGTTAAGTAAATATCCACGAATTTGACTTTTTGAGAAGAGGATAAAAATCCCTTTATTGCTGATTATAACAACTTTTACTTACTCATTTTTTTGTGCTGGTATTTTTCTTAAAACCGTAATAATTTCCTCAAAATTTTCTTGAAATAGTTCACTTTCAAAACCAAAAAATAGATTTTTCTTACAGTATTCAATCAATTCTGAGAAAGTCTCTGATGTCCAGACGTGAAAATGAATACTGTAATCTATCTCAAGTAGATGCTGTATCCGTACTGCCATACTTTCTTGATGAAATTTGCTGTCCACTAGGCTAACCCATTCTTCATAATGACCTAACTTAGACCATTCTGGGCCTTCGTTATAGTCTTGAATTAGGTGGTCAAGGGATGTGAGGGGGCGGTCGATATCGAATGTATAGCGTTTGTCTGGTACGCCCATATACACCAGTCCTCCGGGTTTGACAACTCTCAAAAAGTTTTCCAGAGCGCCGATCGGGTTTTGACAGTGCTCTATCATGTGATTGGCAATGACAAAATCCCAAGAGTTATCAGCTATGGATGAGAGAGTTTCACCATTGTCTACAATGTCTGCTTCTACTAAATTAACCGCTGCTAATTCTGGGTATTGCTTCCTCAAATCGCTAACAGACATTCTATCGACGTAATGAACCTTGACACCTTCAGGGACTTGAAGAGGAGCATGAAGGGCTCCTACTTCTATCCCCTCGCCCTTGAGGTATTGAAAAGCAATGTCTTTCCGTACTTGCTGAAAATCCACAGTTAACCTCTCTAATTAAAAATTTGTTCTATCTTGATCGACCTTAAGTTACTCTTTTTTCTGTACTCAGTCTAGCTCTTTGCTCTGATGCTGAGGTTGGGCTTTGAATCAACGTTACAAGGATACAGCCCGATCGACCTTTCTAGTTTACCCGATCGCGCGTGTTGGTCGATCGATTAAGTTCGATCGTCTTAGTGTGTTGATGTTTGGGGTAATATCTATTGTTAAGCTCGATCGCTTAGGGCAAGGGGGCGATCGCCCATATATAATACCTGGTGCGTGCGGGAACATCCTCACAGGGCTGAAGTCTGATATCCTTGGGAAAGCAACGGCTTGAGTGCATTTGGAGTTCTTTGGGGGCGATCGGGCAAAAATTACCCTCATTTGTGGTAAGCTTCTGAGAAACCATTTTTAGGAGTAGGCTGTCCTAGGGCGACTGGAAGTTAAAATTAGAATATTTATTAGATAGTAATCTCTGGAATCAGAATCATAAGGAGGATCGCTGATGCGTGTAGAAGCTTGTTGTCAAAGAATTTTAAGCTATGTTCTTCCCTTGGTAGACGAAAAGCGAGAAGGCATTTGTATTGATGTTGGCGTAGGAACATTTGCATTTTATTGCGAGATGTTTTCCATGCTGGGATTTAAAACTATCGCCGTTGAGCCCCTCCCTGTGGAGGGAGTACGGGTTTTGTGTCAATATGACAGCATCACTTTGATAGAAGCCTGTCTATCAGATGTCAACGGCACTCAAACTATTCATTTAGGAAATGTGGCTGCTGGATTGGATAGTAATTATGCTTCTATTGAACCGGACTGGTTTGGTGTTGCTACAGAGACACGAGAAGTACAATCATTGACCTTATCTAAATTACTTTTAAACATAAATGCTCAAAAAATAACTTGTTTAAAGCTAGACATAGAAGGTGCGGAGTCTACGGTTCTTACTCAATTGGGGGAATTACCCAAAGCTTGGCTGCCAAGCGTAGTTATGTTTGAATATGGGGGTGGCGGATCTAGGGAAAAAGGTCAATATGGTTGGTCGCCAAAGTATGTGAGCGCTACTATGGAGTGTATCAGAGCATTGAAGGAGTGCGGATATAATTGCAGCATTATGATAGATAATGCCCTGGACACAGAAGCCCGAGTATTTGAATTGCAATCATCTACTTTAGAACCAGATTCAATATTTTATCCGAACGGCGGCTACGGAAACATTATTGCTTTTAGTGATTTTAATATAGCTCAAGATGAAGTTGCAAAAGTTTGCGCTCCCTATTATCAAACAAGCCCCCCAAGCGATGGTTCAGGAAACAATGAAAATGTAATAACAATATCGGGAACAGAAGAATTAGAGCTGTCTAAGTTTCAGTTGCACCAGACTAGAGAGGAGTTGGAACAGTGTAAGGCTCTGCTGCAACGGATTCAGGGGGAAGCGCAACAGTACCAAAGTCAACTGCATCAAACACAGGAAGTATTGGAACAATTCCAAGATCAAATGCAACAAGCTGAGACACTGTTGCAAGAGTATCAAGGTCAACTGCAGGCGACGCAGGCAGAGTTGGAGCAATCTCAGTCACAACTGCAGGCGACGCAGGCAGAGTTGGAGCAATCTCAGTCACAACTGCAGGCGACGCAGACAGAGTTGGAGCAATCTCAGTCACAACTGCATTCGACGCAGGCAGAGTTGGAGCAATCTCAGTCACAACTGCATTCGACGCAGGCAGAGTTGGAGCAATCTCAGTCACAACTGCATTCGACGCAGGCAGTATTGGAACAATCTCAGTCACAACTGCATTCGACGCAGGCAGTATTGGAACAGTCGCAGTCACAACTGCATCAAAATAGAGCAGAGTTAGCACACAAGAACTCTCAACTGCATCAAAGTGAGTGGGAATTAGAGCGAACTCGTTTTCAACTGCATCAAACTCAAGCCGAATTAGCACAGTCTCAGGCCGAATTAGCACAGTGCAACTCCCAAGTAGAGCATATTCAGTTGGAAGCGGAGCGATTGGGTTCTCAAATTGGACAAGTTCAGGGAGAATTAGAACAGTCGCAGTCTAAACTTCGCAGCAGCAGCATGGAATTGAAGCGATCGCACTCTCAACTTGTCCAGGTTATAGGAGAATTGGAACAGTCCCAAGCTCAGCAGCGTCAGACAGAAGCAATATTGCAGCAGTCACAGTCTCACAACCATCAACTTCAAAATGAATTGAAGCGGTTCTACTCTCAACTTGTTCAAGTTCAGGAAGAGTCTCAGCATTATCAGTCTCAACTTGTTCAAGTTCAGGAAGAGTCTCAGCATTATCAGTCTCAACTTGTTCAAGTTCAGGAAGAGTCTCAGCATTAT
>Ga0164305_10000638_pt1 | contig 13440 bp, 7 predicted proteins | sample Whisoiple_237_MG_FD_110215 | JGI IMG/M metagenome (GOLD analysis project Ga0164305, IMG submission 110215) | Soil microbial communities amended with pyrogenic organic matter from upstate New York, USA - Whitman soil sample_237_MG | ecosystem: Environmental > Terrestrial > Soil > Agricultural... | reverse complement strand
GGTAATCCGAACTCGATCGTTTTGATATAATTCGATGTTGGCAGTACCTCGGAACTCGGTCTCTCGCTCCAGCCGTATCGGAGCATCGATGACCACTTCCCGGGCTGGATCGAACATATCAGTCGACAGTCGTCGCAACGTGCTAATGGGATCCGGGTCATAAACCGGATGTGATGCTAGATAAGTTCGAGGAACGCTGTCTGTCACCTCGTACATCCGGGAATAATGTTCCGGGAATTCATGAAGCAGCTTGAGGCCTTTCACATTGAGCGCGTGAAACGTGACGACATATTTCACGTTCAAAACTTGCAACAGTTTGCCCCTCCGCTCCGGTGCCAACCCATTGATGAAGTTTAGAAAATCTGTGTAGCTACGGCGTCCGAGCGCGTCTATATCTTGGAAATACTCGAACCCATACATTAAACCCGCATTGGGCAAAAGATTGTTCAGCGCTACTTCGGTTCCCTTTTCGTATGATGGTTGTCCCGTCACGCTGACAAAGCTTGGATGTAGATTATTCCCAGGCGGATAATAGAAAATTCGAGCATGAGTCGGTGGTTTTTCAAGAATTCGCGGCGCGTCTTGGATTCTATTTTTGTCGCGGAGAAAGTGTAACGGTTTATTCGCCACACTCAGGTCAACAAAGACGACCAGAACTAACAAGATCTGCCACAATCCTGCTCGCAACAGTTTTAGATGATGCAACAAAAAAATTCCGGCTAGGAGGACTGAGATTGCTATTTGTTTTTCCATGCTAAAGAGAATCGCCGCGATGCTTGCTGGGTTTAGTGTCGCGTGAGCCCACTCAAGCGGCTGAATCCAGTGACCAAGCAGAATTGGATTCAATCGAACAAGCAAATAAATGACAAGCCAGCCCATCGGTACACCAAGCAGGATAATAACCGTCGTACGACAATTGTCGCCATCAGTCAGGGCGCCGATGCCCCGGATTATTCCAAGCACGAGGATTGCAAATGTGATGAAATAGAATTTTTCCGGAAAGCGGATCGAGTGAAAACCCGGAAGCCATTTATAGAGTTCCGGATAAACCGGCGTGTAACTTCCAAAAGCACATAGTAAAGATATCGCGATCAGTCCCGCAATGACTAATCGTTCTCTCATTCGCGCAGTAAACAGCCATGAGCAGAAGCCAAATACGGCAATGTTACCGAGATAGTTGCTGAGCAGAAGAGGAAGCCTGTCGGTGAGCAACAACCTGACGCCGACGGACAAAGATGTGTCCGGTTCGAGCATTGGAAGGAAAAGACCAATTAACGCCCATGGTCGCAATGACCAGGCAAACGCTTCAGGCGCTGGAATGGCATGATCGCGCCGTGATTGCAAAATCAGTTCAGCCGTGGGAAGTAGTTGAACCATCGCGATTCCCATGATCATTAAACCCGCCGCCGAGAATCGCGCCACATAACAGGAGACAAAACCGGATTGCCCTTTCCTGTACATACGCACACTGTCCAGTACGAGCAAAGCAGCGGAAAACGCAAACACTTCCGGAGAACCGGCGAGCAACTGACAAACAGCAACCATCGAAAACACGACAAGAGTCGACCACCGTTTGTTTTCTACGGCACGTTCCCAGCAGTAAACTAGCCATGGTAACCAGACGGCGCTTTGGAAATGGTTCAAAAGGTTCGTCAACGAAACCATAGTTCCGCCAAACGAAAAAAGAATAGAGCCGATGACACAAAGATAAATCGGCTGCGTCCATGATCTAAGCAGTATATATGATCCCGATGCCGCGACTGCATAGTGGAACACGTATGAGAATTGAATTGCAGCGAAAAATGGTACTAGATAAAAAATTACGCTCGGCGGGTAAAAAACGGCAGACTGAAACTCGGCTAAAATCGGAAACCCTGTCGCCATGTGCGGTTCCCAAAGTGGCAGATGTCCAGCCTTGAAGCTCCCCGCAACACTGAACTTAATCGGGTAAAAATAAGCAGCCAAATCGCGAAAGAAAGGAATCTTGCCTGAAAAAATGATTTCATCGCAGAACGACATCAACATTGCCGCCAGAGACAACAACGCTAAACAATCGGTCGTTTTATGTTGCCACTTCACTTCTTCACCCTCGGCGTGCTAGTCATGAATGAAATTCGGCGCGGTCAACGCGCAGACTGCGCACGCTAGACCGGTGTGCGCTGGATGCGGCTTTTTTAGCGCCACAACATCGGCATGTTCTATAAAAGGAGCCTCAATTGTGAAGAAACCACCGGATTCAGGTCAAAAAAAAGGGGGCTGATCGTGCCCCCTTTTTGGCAAACCTAATAGCCTGAGTGACTTATGGGCATCCACCTGCAGGACCAGCGATCGTCCCATTGCCGCTGCTAAAAGTCCAAGACACGCCTGAGCAGTTGCTATGCGTCGCCGTCAACAAGAACGTATTACTACCCACGGCCGACGTGACAGCAACACCCGTCGTCGGATTAAAGCCTGGTGCGGTCGTGTTTGTCCAAGCGCTACCGGATGTTTTATAGGTGCTCGGCGACGTGGACGCGAAATAGGCTTCTTCGGCCACCGCCGCATTCCTTAAGTCTGACTTCACTTGCGCCTCGAAACCACGTTTTCGGTAGGCAGCAAATTGAGGAATCGCAATAGCCGCCAAAATACCGATAATAGCGACCACGACTAATAACTCGATCAGTGTAAAACCGGATTCACTCTGCAATCGTAATCTATTCACTCCATATCTCCTTTCTTTCTGGCCTTGGTTTAAAAAATATTTTGCAAATTCTTTAACCACTTTATTCGTGTTCCGACTCACCTCCTGTGCCTCGCGAAATCAGTCTTGTACAAGTGCCAGCCAATTCAGCAAAACGAGGACCATTACACTTGACGTAGGTCCGACCAGGCCAAACGCACAAATATTCGTCGGGTGATCTCGCGCTAGGAGCGACAATACGTGATTTTTCCATAAGTTCGAGAACTCGTCGGCTACCTTACCGCTGCTTGATCAAAGCTCCACGCTGGATCGTTTTTGCTATTTGCGGAATTTTGGAAGCACGAAAGTGACAAAATTCGTTACTGCTGTTCCTCGGACTGGTTTCCGAATTCGAAGGTCTTTGAATGGAGTAAGTCATATTTTTCCAGGCGGTGCCGAAGTGAACGGTAGTTTATTCCCAACAATTCCGCCGCCTTTTTTTGCACACCATTCGCGCGTTTTAAAGCACCTAGCAGGATGCACTTTTCATGGGTTTCCAGCTCCACATCTAATGAAAGACCCTTACCGAAAAATATTTCTGCGCCCGCAGGGGCCGTGCGTTCGAAGAGATCTGATTCTTCTACGATCGGCACTCCTTTGAGGTGCTGCGGCAGATCGTCTTCCGTTATTACGTTCTTACCGGTTACAGCAACAGCATGCTCCAAAACGTTTTCCAGCTCTCTAATGTTCCCTGGGAACACGTAGTTCATCAGTCGCATGAGCGCCCCGCTGGAAATTTCTTCGACCTTTTTGGCATGAGAGCTCGCAAATTTTTTCAGGAAGTAATGGGCTAGTGCTGGTATATCCTCTGTTCTGCTGCGCAGCGGCGGCATGACCATATGAACGACGTTCAGCCGATAAAATAGATCCTCGCGAAAGCGTCCTTCTTCGAGTTCCTTGCGCAAGTCCCGATTCGTCGCCGAAATAACCCGCACATCCACCTTTACGGGTTTGTTTCCGCCCACGGGGGTGAAACTCTTTTCTTGAAGGACTCTCAACAATTTCACCTGTAGATGAAGCGGCAACTCGCCGACTTCGTCCAAAAAAATCGTTCCCTGATCAGCTTGTTTGAAAAGACCAATATGATCGGACACTGCTCCAGTAAATGCTCCTCGAACGTGCCCAAACAATTCGCTCTCAATTAAATTCTCCGGAATCGCAGCACAGTTAACTCCAACAAATGGCCGCTGCCTTCGCGGGCCATTGAGATGAATTGCGCGTGCTACCAGTTCTTTGCCGGTTCCACTCTCACCTGAAATAAGAATATTTGTGTTTGTACTGGCGACTTTCTGAATCAGTTTGTGAATATTCTCAATCCCTCCGCTCTTGCCGATGACCCCTTCGAAGTGAAAGCCCGGAGTATCGCTAGCCGAGGAGTCGGCGGTCCATTCAACTTCCCTAGCGCGCCGGAGCTCTTCTTCGAGACGAACTTTTTCTTCAATCTCTTTTTGACGAGTGATATCCTCGAAGATTGACAAAAACCCTATGGGATCCCCTTTAAAGCTGCAGAGCGGTGCCAGAGTTAACCGAATTTGTTTCACAGATCGTGGCGCTCTGGAATTCGTGAGAGGCAATTCAGCGGTGACAAGCGCCCCCGCGTTACGGTGAGTTTGAAAATCGTAGTTCAAGCCCGGAAAAATTTGCTCTAGTCGTTTTCCCTTTACCGCATTTTCGCTAAGAGATGTTAGCTCTTGTGCTTGTTGATTGAAGTAGTTGATTCGTCCGTCTGGGTCCGCGATGGCTACTCCGCTGCCGATTCCTTTTAGCAGAGCGTCTTTGAATGCGTCGAGTTCCTGATAATCGATCTGTTTCTCCTTGAGTAGTTGTTCAGTTTCACTCAATTTGTTCGTTAGCAACCCACTAAGCCATGCAATAACAAAAAAACTGCCGATACTTAGGAAAATCGGAATGAGCATGGACCAGGAAAGCAGGATTCCGGAGCCGGAATCATAATATTGGCTCCACAAAAGTAATCCGACATATGACAGGCTCGAACAGCCGGCGGTAAAAAATGCGCCGCGATAAAAGAGCAAGATTGCGCCGTTCAGGACTGCGAGATTGTAAAGAACCGAAAAGGGACTTCCGATATCACCCGTAATGCGAATAATCCCAGTGATCAAAATAACGTCAAAGCACACTTGGGCATGAGCGAACAACCGAAGTCTTGGTACGCGCGGTAGGATGAGGACGGAAATAATGGAGATCAGATAAGCAAAAACGAGCGGGACCGAGAGACTCAGTAAATACGAAAGATCGCCTTCAGTTCCAAAAAAGTGGAAAAGTGCGGTTGCGCCAAGAAAAAACGACAGAATGACTACTCGCAAAAGTAGTAGCCAGCGAATTTTTTCTGTCAACTCTTTATCTTCGTCACTCACTGTATGCGGTCGCCGCTCCTTCACCGAATGTTGGGTATCATCCACCGACTAGCGATCCCATTTGAAAGATCGGCAGGTACATCGCGATGACAAGGCCCCCGAGGATCACTCCCAGAACTACCATGATCATGGGTTCCATCATGGCAGTAAGATTGTTCACGGCATCATCAACTTCTTCCTCGTAGAGTTCGGCCACTTTCTTAAGCATTCCATCGAGTCCGCCAGTACTTTCACCGACGGCCACCATTTGACACACCAAAGGTGGAAAAATCTTGCTCTCGCGCAGCGGTTCTGCGACGGTTTTTCCCTGACTGATGCTGATCCGACTCTCTAAAATAGCTTTTTCGACGACTTTGTTGCCGGCTGTTTTTCCCGTAATAGCTAAGCCGTCCAGGATCGGTACACCTGAGCTCAGAAGCAGCGCCATGTTTTGAGAGAAACGCGCGACGGCGACTTTTCTCAAGAGATCGCCAATGATCGGCATCCGTAGTAACAGCCGATCGATATTCATGCGGCCTTGGGGTGTCTTGTAGTAGAAGGAGACTCCGAAAAAAGTCCCCACCGATGCTCCTATCAATACATACCAATACGCAACAAACCAATTACTGATGTCGATACATACTTGCGTCGGTAGCGGAAGTGCTTTTCCCATACTGCCGTAAAGCTCAGCAAAGACTGGAATAACGAATATCATTAACACAGCGACAACGATCACCGCGACGCCGACTATAGCGCAAGGGTAGATCATCGCGCCTTTAACTTTTTTCTTGAGCCGATTGGCCTTTTCGATAAACAGAGCGATCCGGTTCAGTATCGTGTTTAAAATGCCACCGGCTTCGCCGGCTTCCACCATGTTTACATACAGATCGTCAAAAATTTTTGGATGTTTTCGAAGAGCGTCGGCAAATGTGCAGCCACCTTCAACGTCCTTTCGGACGGTTCCAATCGTATTGCGAAGAAGCTTGCTCTCAGATTGTTCCGCCAGTATATCCAAACATTGCACGATCGGCAGGCCCGCATCGATCATAGTCGCCAGCTGGCGAGTTGCCACGGATATGTCTTTTGTTGTAACTTTGTCGCCAAAGCCTGGAATTGAAATTTCTTTGTCAAAACCCTTGCCCCTTTCTTTTACGCGGTTCGGGATTGGGCGTATTCGCTGCTCACGTAGACGTGCGAGCGCAGCCTCCAAGCTCGGCGCTTCAAGGTTATCGCCCTTAACAACCCTCCCTTGGGCGGTTCTACCTTCCCAAACAAAGATCGCCATAGTTCGTGGCAGTATTGTGCGATATTTCGTCCATACCCTTGTTCCTACTTGTCGGACCCGGCCTAAAACGCAAGCGCTAAAAGCCCAGCGAGAAAACCGAACCGAAACCTTTGTCGGTATCCGTGACTCGGAGAGTCTCGTCGACGGTGGTCAGCCCTTCACGAACCTTCTGTAGAGCGCTCATACGCAGCGTGCTCAATCCGAGCTTAACCGCCGCGCGCTTGAGTTCCATGGCGGAGACACCTTTTAGGATCAGCTCCCTAAGTTCGTCCCGCATCACCATGACTTCGTAGACTGCCAAGCGCCCACGATAACCGGTATTGCCGCAATTGTTGCAACCGCGTCCGTGAAACGTTGGAAACCCCGCGCCAGCATCGCCGGAATCGACGCCGAGGTTGATCAGGAGTTCGGGCCTAAGATGAAGCGGCTCCTTGCACTGTTCACAGATACGGCGGACCAATCTTTGGGCCAAAATCAAATTAATAGACGAAGTTAAAAGGAACGGCTCGACCCCCATGTTGATTAAGCGGTCAACGGTAGCCGGACAGTCGTTTGTGTGCAGCGTACTCAAGACTAAATGACCCGTCAAAGCAGCTTTAATAGCGATCTGTGCGGTTTCGAGATCACGAATCTCTCCCACCATAATAATGTCGGGGTCCTGGCGAAGAAATGATCGGAGACAAGCAGCAAAATCAAGCCCGATCTGATCTCTAACCTGAACCTGGTTAATGCCGACGAGATTGTATTCGACAGGATCCTCGGCCGTAGAAATATTGACGTCAGGCTTGTTGAGTTCGGAAAGGGCTGAGTAGAGAGTTGTTGACTTGCCACTGCCGGTAGGCCCGGTGATAAGAATCATTCCATACGGTTTATGAATTGCCTCCTGAAAGTCTTTTAAATTCTGTGGATCGAAACCAAGCCTGGACATGTCGAGTTGAAGGTTCGACTTGTCCAGCAAGCGCATCACTACTTTTTCGCCAAACAAGGTCGGCAGAATAGACACTCGGATATCCAGTTCTCCACCCATGCCCATTTTCAGTTTAATGCGGCCGTCCTGCGTCAGTCGCCGCTCCGCAATATCCAAACCGGCCATAACTTTGAGACGGGAGACGAGAGCATTCTTGAGCCGTAATGGCGGACTCATGATTTCTTGAAGCACGCCATCAATACGAAACCGAACTCGAAAAACTTTCTCATACGGCTCAATATGAATGTCGCTGCAGCGTCGTTTCGCGGCATCAGCGAGAATGGCATTGACCAGCGTGACCACAGGAGCATCCATGGTCGCTTGCTGCAGTTCCTGGAGATTAACGTCGTCGTTTTCTTGAACGACCTCCATCTCGCCATCGCCGAATTTCTTCAGTACGTCATCGTAACTGACGCCACCGAATCGCTGATCGAGGGTCTTCTTAATCGTGGAAGGGGTAGCCAACACTACGCGAACACCGTATCCCGTTACGAACTTGACTTCGTTGATCGCGATGAGATCTGTCGGATCTGACATAGCAATGGTGAGAGTCGAGCCCAACAGTTTGTAGGGAACGAGTTGATGCTTCTGAAGAATTTGAGGAGGAACTAGGCTAAATACCGTATCGTCGATTTCGCCAGGAATGAGATCGACGGTTTCGATGCCGAATTGCTTAGCGAGGAATTCGCCCAGTATCTGCTCACTAGTATACCCGAGGCGAACGATTTCCCTAGTAATACTGGATCCGTTCTCACGCTCTTTCTTTTGTGCTTCCGATAGCTGGTCACGGGTGACAACGCCGCCTCTGACCAAGAGTTCAACAAACCGCGGTTCCATGGTGTGCTACTAAAAGGCCTAAATTATCGTGGATCACCAGCAGTCTGTCAACGAAATGTCCGGTGGCGGTCAATTCGCTCCTACCGCGATATGCACGTTCAAGAGGATTTCTCTCCCAACGTGGCTTGCGCGGCCGCTAGTCGGGCTATGGCAACCCGGTACGGTGAACAACTGACATAGTCGAGCCCGATTTGGTGACAATACACAACCGATTTTGGATCGCCGCCATGTTCTCCACAGATACCGATTTCTAGTGTCTTACGAGTCTTACGCCCCTTTTGAATGGCGATCTTCATGAGGGCGCCCACTCCATCCCTATCGATGCTGACAAAGGGATCTTCTGGCAGGATCCCATGCAGAACATAGCTCGGCAAAAACTTCCCTGCGTCGTCTCGTGATAACCCAAGGCAAGTCTGAGTAAGGTCATTAGTGCCAAAAGAAAAGAACTCGGCCTCCTCGGCGATTTCATCTGCAACCATGCATGCCCGCGGGAGCTCGATCATGGTACCGATAAGATATCGCACTTTGACTCCGTAGGCCTTCTGAGTCGCAAGCGCAACTCGCTCGACGATCTGCTTTTGTTCGTGGAGTTCACGGCGCGAGCCAACCAGCGGGATCATGACCTCAGGGAACGGATTTTTGCCCTCGCGTCGTAGCTCGCAAGCCGCTTCGAAAATCGCCTGTGCTTGCATTTCAGTGATTTCTGGAAATGAAATTCCGAGCCTGCAGCCACGGTGTCCCAACATCGGATTGAATTCCTGCAGCACATTCACCTTGTCGCGGAGCACCTCAACCGGCACATCCATAATGTGAGCAAGCTCGCTGATCGCTTCATCCGTCTTGGGCAAGAACTCGTGCAATGGTGGATCGAGCGTGCGGATCGTTACAGGCAAATCTCCCATGATATCGAGAATGGCTTTAAAATCCTCCTTTTGCATAGGCAATAGTTTAGCTAACGCTCGCCGCCTGCCAGCTTCCTCCTCCGCAAGAATCATCTCGCGCACTGCCTGAATGCGCTCCCCGTGAAAAAACATGTGTTCAGTACGGCAAAGACCGATTCCTTCGCTCCCAAACGCCTTCGCGATAGCCGCCTGATCGGGTTGGTCGGCATTGGTACGCACTCCCAACGTACGCACGTCGTCAGCCCATTTCATAAGTTTTGCGAATTGCTGATAGACCCGCGAGCTTTTGGCATCCAGAGTATGCGTCAGAAGCACCTGCAATACTTCGGACGGCAAAGTCTGTATTTCGCCTCGGAATACTTCACCCGTACTACCGTCGATCGAGATCCAGTCACCTTCCTTGAGGTCGGTGTTACCGACCCGCAACGCCCGCCCGTTATAATCAACGTGCAAAACCTCGCATCCCGCAACGCAGACTTTCCCCATCTGCCGCGCTACGAGAGCTGCATGGGAGGTCATGCCGCCGCGAGCCGTTAAAATTCCTTGGGCTGCGTCCATGCCGCGAATGTCGTCGGGACTCGTCTCAATTCGGCAGAGCACGACGCGCTCGCCGCGATTTTTCCATTCCACCGCATCTTCCGCGTTGAACACCACGCGTCCGCTAGCTGCGCCAGGTCCGGCAGCTAGACCTCTACCAAGGAGCCGCCCTTCTCTTTCGGCGCTTTCTTTTTCTCCGCGATCGAACACTGGCCGTAGAAGTTGGTTCAGTTGATCGGGTTCAATTCGTAGCAATGCCTCTTTTTTGCTGATAATCCGCTCTTCGACCATATCGACAGCGATTCGTACTGCAGCGAAGCCCGTGCGTTTTCCGGCGCGCGTCTGAAGCATCCAAAGTTTGCCGCCCTCGATCGTGAATTCGATATCCTGCATCTCCCGATAATGTTTCTCGATCAAGGCGCAACCCCGGCGCAACTCTTTCGCGGCACTCGGCATGACTTGCTGCAATTCCGCGATCGGACGCGGCGTACGGATGCCGGCGACCACATCTTCGCCCTGCGCATTCATTAGAAACTCACCATAAAAGCTTTTGTCCCCTGTTCCCGGATCCCGCGTAAATGCGACGCCGGTGGCGCAGTCCTCGCCAAGATTTCCAAAGACCATAGCCTGTACATTAACCGCCGTCCCCCACTCGTGGGGAATTTGATACAGCTCGCGATACGCAATCGCGCGATCGTTGTTCCACGAGCCGAAAACGGCACCGATGGCGCCCCAGAGTTGCTCGATCGAATCCTCCGGAAAAACCTTACCGTGATTTCGGATTTCATCTTTGTACTCCGCGACCAGCTCCTCTAAATCACTCGCGCTAAGATCTGTATCAAAGCGCGCTCCCCGGAGCCGTTTTTTTTCTTCGAGGATAGCTTCCAGCGGATCCTCGCCGTGTTTCTTCGCTTTTATCCCTAACACCACGTCCGCATACATCTGAATGAAGCGCCTATACGAATCGAACGCGAATCGCGGATTGTTGCTCCGATGAATCAGACCCTGAACGGTCCGGTCGTTGAGCCCCAGGTTCAACACCGTGTCCATCATCCCCGGCATCGATTCGCGTGCGCCAGAACGAACAGAGACGAGCAAAGGATTTTCCGAATCGCCAAACTGATGCTTAAGAATCTTTTCCAGGATTTTTAGACCGGCCGTGACTTGCTCCTTCAGCTCTTTGGGATAGTGCCGGTCATGCGAATAATAGTAGGTGCATACTTCCGTACTGATAGTGAACCCCGGAGGAACGGGGATTCCGATGCGCGTCATCTCATGAAGCCCTGCGCCCTTGCCGCCGAGTGAGTTGCGCATTTTAGCGCCACCTTCCGCTTTGCCGTTGCTGAAGCAGAAAATGTATTTTTTGTTCTTGCGCATGGTTTATTCCTCGCTGTTGTTACTCTCGGTCTCGGCTCTAATAGAATTCATCAACCAGAAGAAAAGGTCGAGAGAAATGACGCTGACTTGATTTCCCGATCGACGTGATACTGAATGAAACCCAGTATTGCCCCGCGAATTTCGCCAACGACGGATACGGGCAGAGAAAACTGAGTTGGAAGAGTATTTTCGGCCTGGAGCGCAAGCATGACTTCTATGGCAGCTGTGCTTAGCGGCATGGCTTCCTTGTGCATGCGCGCACAGTTTTCGCATAGCAACCCACCATTCATGGGGCTGAACCGCCATTGGATCCCGCTACTGCCGAGGTAGTCCAGGCGGCATTTTTTGCAAGCCTCCAAAACCGGTTGATAGCCGACCAAACGCAGAAGCTTCAATTCGAATGAAGTGAGAAATCGGAGCGATGGCTGCCAATCCTCGAGATGCATGAGGCCAGCTTTCAAGTGATCAAAAACCTGCTGGTTTTCTTCTCGTTCGGCGAGCAACCCATCACTGATTTCGATCACGTAAGAAGCATAGGCGATGCGCTCGAGACTAGTTTGCAAATGTCGATAACTGTTGACGAGATCCGCTGCTATAATAAAGGCCAGATTGCTGTGCGGGGGATCTTGAAACTTTAAATTGATCAGAGAAAACGGCTCCAGTGAATTTACAAACCGCCTGCGCGACCGTAGCGCGCCCTTTGCGATACCGGTAAGCTTTCCGAACTTGTCAGTAAAAAAGGAGACTATCTTGTCAGACTCGCCGTAAGGACGATTCCGCAGCACGATCGCCGCCGTGATGTGATTGACTCGCATTCTGGCTAGTGCTGCATTGCACCGGACAGCTACCATATCATTAACTTAACACCGAGACAACTATTTAGAAAATCAAGAGAAAATGATGTACCCCAGCTTGACACCGGCGACGATCGTGATTACGTTTCCCAAACTGTTGTGATGAGGAGATCTATAGCTATGAGCGTCGAAACAAAGAAGGATTTGGACGGGGAAACTGCTTCCGCGCAGCCGGCACAGCCAGGCTCGGAATCCGAAATTACGGCCCTCCGAGAGCAGCTCGAAAGCAAGGAAATCGAAGCTAAAACCAACTACGATCGATTCCTCCGCCAAGCGGCTGAATTCGAAAATTACAAGAAACGCACGTCCCGCGATCGTGATGACGCCGTTCGTTTTGCCAAAGAGAGCGTGATCAGGGACCTGCTGCCGATTCTCGACAATCTCGAACGCGCCGTTGCGCACGCATCGGGTGGTGGTAACGGCAAACCACTCGTGGAGGGCGTGGAAATGGTCCTTCGATCCCTTGTTGACATACTAGCAAAGCACGGCGTTACCCAGATATCTGCGGCGGGACAACCTTTTGACCCCGCGAAGCACGAAGCAATGGCGCAGGTGGAAACTGACACACACGACCCCAACTCGGTTGTTGAAGAACTGCACAAAGGCTACATGCTGCATGAAAGACTGCTTCGACCAGCGCTGGTAACTGTCGCTAAACCAGCCAAAACAAAGAATAAAAAAAACCCGGAAAGTCAGGTTGAAAACGGGTCGAGCGATGATTAAATAACCTTCGTTCTCATGTTTTGGACAAAAGTTTCGAGGAGTTATTGAAAATGGCAAAAGTAATCGGGATCGATCTAGGAACAACGAACTCGTGCGTGGCGATAATGGAAGGCGGCGATCCCAATGTCCTGGCTAACGCGGAGGGCAGCCGTACAACGCCATCCGTTGTGGCCTTTACTGACAGTGGGGAGCGGCTTGTCGGACAGATCGCCCGCAGGCAGGCAATTACAAATCCGGAAAATACAATCTTCGCAGTTAAACGGCTGATTGGCAGACGCAGCGACGACCCAATGGTGCAGAAAGCGTCCAGTCTTCTACCTTACAAGATTGTTCGCAATGAGAATGGCGACGCTTGGGTGGAAATCCGCGGCAAGCGCTACAGTCCGGCGGAGATCTCTGCATTTATTTTGCAAAAAATGAAACAAACGGCCGAAGATTATCTCGGCGAAAAAGTCACTGAAGCGGTCATTACAGTCCCCGCTTACTTTAATGATAGCCAACGTCAGGCGACCAAAGACGCCGGCCGCATAGCAGGCCTGAATGTATTGCGCATCATTAACGAGCCTACGGCGGCATCGCTTGCATATGGGTTAGACAAAAAGAAGGACGAAAAGATAGCCGTCTTTGATCTTGGCGGCGGTACGTTCGATATCTCTATTTTAGAGCTCGGCGACGGTGTCTTTGAGGTAAAAGCCACCAATGGTGATACCTTCCTTGGTGGTGAAGATTTCGACCAGCGGGTTATTGATTACCTCGCGGACGAGTTCAAAAAAGACCAGGGTATCGATTTGCGAAAAGATCGCATGGCGCTCCAGCGACTGAAAGAGGCCGCGGAAAAGGCGAAGTGCGAGTTGTCGTCATCAATGGAGACCGACATCAACCTGC
>Ga0164305_10000636_pt1 | contig 13444 bp, 9 predicted proteins | sample Whisoiple_237_MG_FD_110215 | JGI IMG/M metagenome (GOLD analysis project Ga0164305, IMG submission 110215) | Soil microbial communities amended with pyrogenic organic matter from upstate New York, USA - Whitman soil sample_237_MG | ecosystem: Environmental > Terrestrial > Soil > Agricultural... | reverse complement strand
GCTCGACATCCTGACCCTGATGTCCTTCTTCCCGCATCTCGTCGCCGGGCCGATCGTGCGCGCCGCCGATCTCGTCCCGCAGTTCCAGCAGAGCCCCAAGCTCAATCGCGGCATGGTCTCGATGGGACTGCTGCTGATCGTCTGGGGGCTGTTCAAGAAGACGGTGATCGCGTCCGAGATTTCGGTGAATCTGGTCGATCCGGTGTTCTTCGATCCGTCGGCCTATGGGGGGATCGACATCGCGGCGGCGGTCTATGGATACGCGGTCCAGATCTATTGCGACTTCTCGGCCTATTCGGACATGGCGATCGGGATCGCGGCCCTGCTGGGCTATTCCTTCCCGCGCAATTTCGACCAGCCGTACCGCGCCAGCTCGATGCAGAGCTTCTGGCGGCGGTGGCATATCAGCCTGTCGAGTTGGCTGCGGGACTACCTCTATGTGCCGCTGGGGGGCGGGCGTAAGGGACTGATCTCGAGCTGCATCAACGTCTTCATCACCATGGTGCTGGGCGGGCTGTGGCACGGGGCGGCCTGGACGTTTCTGGCCTGGGGCGCGCTGCATGGCGGGGTGCAGGTGATCGAGCGGCTGGGACGGGCGGCTTTCGGGGACCGGAAGGTCCTTCCGACGGTCATCGGCGTGCTGGTCACCTTCCACATCGTCTGCCTCGGCTGGATCCTGTTCCGGGCCGAGAATTTCGAGATGGCCATGGCCATGCTGCAGGGGCTGGGACGGATCGGGCCGGTGGTGGCGCTGACGCCGCTGTTGCTGACCCTGATCGTCGGCGGGCTGGCCATGCACTGGCTGCCGCCGCGCGCGGTCGAGGGGCTGGCCGAGCGGCTGAAGACGGCGCCGTCGATCACGCTGGGTATGCTGATCGGCGCGGCCTTCCTGCTGATCGAGGCGGTACGCCCCGAAGGCGTCGCCCCCTTCATCTATTTCCAGTTCTGAGCGTTGTGATGCAGGGATCTGGATCATGAGATACGACGACAAGGAAGAGTTCGGCGGCAAATTCCCGCTTCAGCCTTTCCCGAAGCGGCAGGGGGATTCGCCGTTCCCGCCGCTGGCCGAGAGCCTGCCGGCGCCGCCCGATCCGCCCAGCGACTGGATCGAGACCGCAAACGCCCACGACCTGCCGACGCGCGAGAATGCGCTGACGGCCTTGGGCCGGTTCGCCTTCCCGCCCGCGCCGCCGCTGGATGACGAGGGGGTCGCCGCCCGTGATCGGCGGTGGACCAGCCGGGCGATCCTGACGGTCGTGGCCTTCCTGATGGTGTTCAACGCGGTATCGCCTTTGAACTGGTCGCGGCAGCAGCCGCCGGGCTGGGTCGCCGGAACGGTGGAGCAGCTGTCCGAGGTCTGGGTGGGGCAGCTGGCTGTGTTCGGCGTGGACATACCGCGGCAGGGCGTGCGCGAGATGTGGACGGCGGCGCGGCGGGCGCGGTTCATCGGCCAGGCGCCGGCGCGGGACCCGGGGTCGACACCGGCCTGAGATTGGTGAACCTTCGCCGTTGGGCGACGACGCGGGGGCCATCAGTGAAAATCGACAGACGCCAGGCGCTGACCGGCGCCGCCATGCTGGGCCTGTGCGGAAGGCCGGCGCTGGCCCAGACGCAGCGGGTGCGCCGCGGCGCGGGCGAGCTGTCGGCGACCAGCGACGACGTCGTGGCCTTCGGCGAGGGACTGGCGCTGATGAAGCGGCGGCGGGACGACCGGTCCTGGGCCCGTCAGGTGGCCATCCATTCGCGCAACGGCCAGCACAACAACGGCCTGTTCCTGCCCTGGCACCGGCTGCAGCTTCTGCATCTGGAGCGGATCATCGCGGGGCTGACGGGCCATGCGTCCTTCGCCATGCCCTATTGGGACTCGCAGGAGCACCGGACCCTGCCGGCGTGGGTCACGGACCGGGACGCCCTGCTGTACGAGCGGCAGCGGGACCGGGGCGTCGATGTGCTGGACTTCAACGCCGCCCGCTGGGCCCGGTCGCCCTATATGTCGCGACTTGCCTCGGACGGGTTCGAGACCTTCGCCGGCAAGCTGCCGACCGGGGCCGGCATGGTCGAAGGGTATGGCCACAACTACATCCACGAGCTGGTCGGCGGACTGATGAAGCGGCTGACGACGGCGGCGACCGATCCGATCTTCTGGCTGCATCACAGCAACGTCGACCGGGTCTGGGCGACGTGGCATGCGAACCAGCCCGCGAGCGTCTATCCGGCCGACTGGACCGCGCGGACGCTCAACGGCTTCGTCGGCGCGCAGGGCGAGGATACGGGCGAATGGCGGGTCGGGAGCGTGCTGGAGACGCGGTCGCTCGGCTATGGCTATGATCGGCTGTATCCCTTCCCGGTGTTCAATGTTCCCGAGATGGGCCCGCCCGGCGCGACGCGGCGCGTGCCGCTGGGGGGCGTGGTCTACCGGTCGGAGGCGGACGGTCCGGCAGGGCAGGGCGGATTGTCGCTGACCCTCCCGGCCGAGGCCGTCGCGCGGATGCGCGCGGCGGACGATACGCTGATGATCGCGGGCGCCGGGTCGGTCGCGTTCGCCGCGAACGAGGGACTGCTGGACCGGTCGATCGAGATCCGCATGAGCTGCGGCGGGCGGCGGATATCGCTGGGGTCGTCGCCGACCTTCCTGCATCTGCCGGAGGGGGAGCATGCGCATCACGCGGGCGACTACATCCTGCCCTTCCGCTTCGGCGAGGAGGCGCTGAACCTGATCGGCGATGGGGATGCGCCCGTGACTGTCTCCGTCGAGGCCGAGGACCTGACGCCCGAAGAGGGCCGTCCTCCCGCGCAGGCCCTTGCGCTGGACCTGTCGTTGACCCTGACCGGGAGCCGCTGGGCATGAGCCGTTTGAAGATCGTCCTCGTGCTGGCGCTGGCCGCGCTGTGCGTTCCGATGGCCGGCTGTGCGGTGTTTCAGGATCAGGTCCCGCCGCCGGTGATGGCGCCTCCACCGCCGCCTCCGCCACCCCCGCCGCCGCCGCCGCCTCCACCCCCTCCGGCCGCAGCCCCGCCGCCGGCGGAAGCGGACCTGTGGCCCGACGGGCGCGTGCCGATGTGCTTCGAGGCGCCAGTCGCGGAGGACGCCTGGGCGCGTGAGAAGGTCATGGATGCGGCGAACGCGTGGGAGGCCGTCGCGCGGGTCGAGTTCGACATACTGGCGGCCTGCCCGGCGCAGGGATCAGGCCAGCGCCGCATCCCGATCCGTATCGAGCACGATCCCGAACTGTTCGCCTCGTCCAGCCATCTGGGCGTCAATCTGGTGCGCGGCGGGACGATCACGCTGAACGCCGACTATCTGGTCACCAACCGCCTGTGCGGGCGGCGCGGGACGAACGGGCGCGAGGGCTGTTTCTACGCGGACGCCCTGCATGAGCTGGGGCATGCCCTCGGCTTCTCGCACGACCACGTCAGCCCGCGCGCGCCCGACTGCGTCGCCCGCCAGAGCACGCCAGAGGCCGAAGACGCCGACGAGACCTATTATGACCCCGCCTCGATCATGAACTACTGCAACGCCGAGCGCTGGAAGGGGCGGCTGAGCCCCGCCGACGTCTGCTCGATCAGCGCGGCGTACGGCGGGCCTCACGGTGATCGGCCCAGCCGGGCCAGCTGTTACGCCATGACCGGGGCGACGATGCAGGGCCGGGAGACAGGCCGGCGGCCTTGACCCCCGTTCGCTTAGGCCCCTAGCGTGCGGCGCCCGTGGGAGGGCGATCGGTTTTGGGGGAATACATGCGTCGTCATCTGCTGGCCCGGGCTCTGCCCGCCTTCGTCCTGCTGGCCGCCGTGGCCGGGCCCGCCCTGGCGCAGGACGGGCTGACGTATCAGCAGCCGCCGTCGCCGATCGCGGAGATTCTCGACACCAAGCCGACGCCGACGCCCAGCCTGTCGCCGGACGACCAGACGCTGGCGCTGTTTGACCGGGCCAATCTGCCGCCGATCGCCGAACTGGCCGAGCCGATGCTGCGGCTGGCGGGATACCGGATCAATCCGCGCAACAACGGGCCGGCGAACAGCCGCGTGACCTGGCTGACCGGGCTGAGGCTCCAGCCGGTCGCGGGCGGCGAGGCGCGGACAGTCGAACTGCCGGCCAACGCCCGCTTCCTGTCCCCGGACTGGTCGCCGGACGGCAAGTCGCTGGCCCTGCTGATGGACGCGCCCACGGGGCTGGAGCTGTGGACGGTGGACGTCGCCAGCGGACGCGCGCGCAAGCTGACCGACGCGCGGGTCAATGCGGCGGGCGGCGCGGCCTTCGACTGGCTGCCTGACAGCTCGGGGCTGCTGGTGCGGATGACGCCCGAGGGGCGGGGCGCGGCGCCGGACGTGAGCCGTCCGCCCAGCGGCCCGACCGTGGCCGAGAGCATGGGCCGGGCGGCGCCGGCGCGGACCTATCAGGACCTGCTGACCGATCCGGGCGACGAGGCCCTGTTCGAGCACTATTTCACCTCGCAGCTGACGCTGGTGCCGTTGAACGGCGCGGCCCGGACGCTGGGCGCGCCGGCGGTCTATCTGGGCGCCAGCGTGTCGCCGGACGGTCGCCATGTGCTGCAGACGACGGCGAAGCGGCCCTACAGCTATGTGGTGCCCGCCAACCTGTTCCCGGGCGACATCGTGGTCACGGACCTGAACGGCCGGGTGGTCCACCGCGTGGCCGAGCTGCCGCTGCGGGACAACATTCCCACGCCGTTCGACGCCGTGGCGCCCGGTCCGCGCTCGGTGCAGTGGCGCGCGGACGCGCCGGCGACTCTCGTCTGGACCGAGGCCCAGGACGGCGGCGATCCGCGCACGGCCGCCGAGGTGCGCGACCGCGTCTTCACCCTGGCCGCGCCTTTCAATGGCGCGCCGACCCCGCTGATCGATCTGAAGGAACGCTACGCCGGGGTGACCTGGGGCGATGCGGACACCGCGTTGGTCAGCAGCCGTTGGTTCAACACCCGGCACGAGACCCGGTATGTGGTCGATCCCTCGCATCCGGGCGCGGGCCGCGTCCTGCTGGAGCGCAACTATCAGGACCGGTACAACGACCCCGGCTCAGCCGTGACCGAGCCCAATGACGCCGGTTTCCCCGTTATCCGCTTCGCCCACGACGGCCGGATGCTGATGACCGGCGCCGGGGCGACGCGCGAAGGCGAGTATCCGTTCCTGGCGGCGATGAATCTGGCGGACGGCCGGGCCGAGCGGCTGTGGACCTCGGCCAGCGGGGACTATGAGACCGTGGTCGGCTTCCTCGACGAGGACGGCCGCCGGGTGGTGACGCGGCGCGAGACGCGCAACGATCCGCCCAATCTGTATGTCCGCGACCTGACGGCGGGCCAGCCGACCGCCCTGACCCATTTCCCCGATCCGGCGCCCCAGATGGCGGGCGTTACCCGGCAGACGATCAGCTATGCGCGCGCTGACGGGGTGCAGCTGTCGGGCGAGCTGTATCTGCCCGCCGGCTACGACAAGGACCGCGACGGTCCGCTGCCGCTGGTCATGTGGGCCTATCCGGCCGAGTTCACCGACGCCGCCGTGGCCGGTCAGGTGGTCGACGCCGCCAACCGTTTCTCGCGGCCCGGCGGTATCAGCCATCTGTTCCTGCTGACGCAGGGCTACGCCGTGCTGGACAATCCCTCGATGCCGATCGTGGGTGTGAACGGGGCCGAGCCGAACGACACCTATATCGAACAGCTGACGGCCGACGCCCAGGCGGCGGTCGATGCGGTGGTCGGCATGGGCGTGGCGGATCGCGACAGGATCGCTGTCGGCGGGCACAGCTACGGCGCCTTCATGACCGCCAACCTGCTGGCCCACACCGACCTGTTCCGCACGGGGATTGCGCGGTCCGGCGCCTATAACCGGACGCTGACGCCGTTCGGCTTCCAGTCCGAGCAGCGCACCTACTGGGAGGCGATGGACACCTACAACGAGATGTCGCCCTTCGCCTACGCCAACCGGGTCAATGAGCCGATCCTGCTGATCCATGGCGAGGCCGACGACAACTCGGGCACCTTCCCGATCCAGTCCGAGCGGTTCTATGCGGCGCTGAAGGGGCAGGGGGCGACGGTGCGTTACGTCGTCCTGCCGCTGGAGGCCCATGGCTACCGCGCGAGGGAATCCGTGGGGCACACCCTGTGGGAGATGACCCGCTGGCTGGACCAGTATGTGAAGAACGCGCCGCCCCGGACCCCTGCGCCCTGACGACGGAACGCTTGGCGCGCCGCGACATTCCTGTTGCTTCAGCAACGCTTGTGGGGCCACGCTGAATCTTCAGAGCAGCGGGAGCGGCATGGCCTTCGACGAGATGTCAGGTGACGGGACGGATGTCCGCGACAGCTACCGCGGGCTTGCGCGCTGGCTGGCGGATGCGCCCGACGGCCTGCTGCAGGCGCGGTCGCGTCAGGCGGAGCTGTTCTTCCGTCGCATGGGCATCACCTTCGCCGTCTATGGCGACGCGGAATCCAGCGAGCGGCTGATCCCGTTCGACGTGGTGCCGCGGATCATCGGCGCGTCGGAATGGGCCGGGCTGGAGGCGGGCCTGATCCAGCGCGTGACGGCGATGAACATGTTTCTGTCCGACGTCTACGGGCCGCAGGAGTCTCTGAAGGCGGGAATTCTGCCGCCGGAACTGGTTCTCACCAACCCTCAGTATGTGCCCGAAATGCAGGGCCGCCGGCCGCCGCGCGGGGTGTGGGTTCATATCGCCGGCGTCGATCTGGTCCGCACGGGCGAGGACGGCTTCTACGTGCTGGAGGACAATGCGCGCACGCCAAGCGGGGTCAGCTACATGCTGGAGAACCGCGAGATGATGATGCGGTTGTTCCCCGACCTGTTCGCCGACTATCCGGTGCGGCCGGTCGAGACCTATACGGACATGCTGCTGAGCTCGCTGCGGGCCTGCGCGCCCGAGGCGGCGGGAGCGGACCCGACGATCGTGGTGCTGACGCCGGGGCCATTCAACTCGGCCTACTATGAGCACAGCTTCCTGGCCGACAAGCTGGGGGTCGAGCTGGTCGAGGGGCGCGATCTGTTCGTCGACGACGGCAAGGTCTTCATGCGCACGACGCAGGGGCGGCAGCAGGTGGACGTCGTCTATCGCCGCATCGACGACGACTTCCTGGATCCCCTGACCTTCCGGCCGGATTCCAGCCTCGGGGTGCCGGGGCTGATGACGGCCTATCAGAACGGGACCGTGACCCTGGCCAATGCGGTCGGGACGGGCGTGGCCGACGACAAGGCGGTCTATACCTATATGCCGGAGATCATCCGCTTCTTCACCGGCGAGGAGCCGATCCTGAAGAACGTCCCGACCTGGCGCTGCCGCGAGCCGGAGGCGCTGAAGGAGGTGCTGTCGAAACTGGATCAGCTGGTGGTCAAGGAGGTCGGGGGATCGGGCGGCTACGGCATGCTGGTGGGGCCGGCGGCGTCGAAGAGCGAGATCGAGGCCTTCCGCAAGAAACTGATCAACGATCCCGACGACTTCATCGCCCAGCCTACGCTGGCGCTGTCAACCGCGCCGACGCTGGACAAGGGCGAGCTGTGCGGCCGTCACGTGGACTTGCGGCCATTCGTGCTGTCGTCGCCGCAGGGGGTGAAGGTGGCGCCGGGCGGGCTGACGCGCGTGGCGTTGAAGCCGGGGTCCCTGGTGGTCAACTCCAGCCAGGGCGGCGGGACCAAGGACACCTGGGTGCTGGACGTCTGATGCTCTCGAGAACCGCAGACAGCCTGTACTGGACCGGCCGCTATATCGAGCGGGCCGACTTCCTCGCCCGCATTCTGGAGGCCACGCTGAGGCTGGCCGCCATTCCGACGCGCGGCGACGGCGACGCCGAGACGGTGTGGGCCAGCGCCTTGGCCTCGGCGGGCGCGCCCAAGGCGCTGGGCCGGTCGCCGACCGAGAAGTCGGTGCGTGAGTATCTGGCCTTCGCGCCGGACAATTCCTCGTCGATCACCGCCTGCATCACCCGGGCGAGGACCAATGCGCGGTCGGTGCGCACGGCCCTGACGGTCGAGCTGTGGGAGGCGATCAACGGGGCCTGGAACGGGCTGGAGGAGCAGGGCCAGCCGACGCGCCGCGACGAGTTCGCGCGGTTCCTGGAGTGGGTGAAGACCGTCACCCTGTCGGTCGAGGGCGCGACCAGCCGGACCATGCTGAGGAACGACGGCTACTATTTCCTGCGTCTCGGCGCAGCGATCGAGCGTGCCGACAACACCGCAAGGCTGCTGGACGTGAAATACCATCTGCTGCTGCCCGAGGGCGAACGGGTCGGCGGGCAGCTGGACTATTTCCAGTGGACCACCCTGCTGCGCGAGGTGTCGGCGCTGACGGCCTATCGCTGGGTCTATCGCGACAGCGTCAAGCCGTGGCTGGTGGCCGATCTGCTGGTGCTGAACCGGCAGATGCCGCGCTCGCTGGCCAGCTGTCAGTCGTCGATCGTGCGCTATCTGGAGCGGCTGGCCAGCGACTACGGCCGGCGCGGACCGGCGCAGCGGCTGGCGTTGGAGCGTATGCGGGCGTTCGACAATTCGCGCATGGACGACATCTTCCAGTCCGGTCTGCACGAGTACATCCAGGCCTTCCTCGGCGAGAACGGCCGTCTGGGACAGGCGATCCACGAACAGTATCTGAGCTGATTTAGTGCGCATCCGTATCGATCACTCGACCACCTACGCCTACGACCGGGCGGCGCGGTACATCATCCAGACGCTGCGCCTGTCGCCGCGTTCGTCGGAGGCCCAGCAGGTGCGCGACTGGCGGGTCGAGACCGATGTCGATGCGCGCCTGCGCAAGTCCGAGGACGCCTTCGGCAACATCGTCCATACCCTCTATACCGAACAGCCGACCCGGAGCCTGACCATCCGGGTCTCGGGCGAGGTGGTGACGACCGAAACCGCCGGGGTGGTGCCGCGCGATCAGGAGACGCTGTCGCCGCTGGTCTTCCTGCGCGACACGCCGCTGACCCGGCGCGACAAGCTGATCTCGGTGTTCGCGTCCGAGTTTTCGGCCCATCCGCCGCTGGAGCGGCTGCACCGGCTGATGGCCGGCATCCACGGCTCGGTGGCCTTCGAGATCGGAGTAACGACGCCGACGCATACGGCGGCCGAGGTCCTGGCCTTGGGCCGGGGGGTCTGTCAGGACCACGCCCACGTCTTCATCGCCTGCTGTCGCCAGATGGGGGTGCCGGCGCGCTATGTGTCGGGCCATCTGCTGCGCCGGGACGGACAGGACGATCAGGAGGCCGGCCACGCCTGGGCCGAGGCGTGGATCGGGGATCTGGGCTGGGTCGGCTTCGATCCGGCCAACGGCATCTGCGCAACCGAGCGGTATGTGCGGGTGGCGACCGGGCTGGACTATCTGGGCGCGGCGCCAGTGCGCGGGGCCACCTATGGCGGGGGCGGCGAGCGGCTGGCGGTGCGGCTCAACGTGCGTGATGCGGACATGCAACAGAGCCAGCAGCAGGCGTAGGCGCGGGCCGATGCGGGCGCCGGCGTCGTGCGAATCTGGTACCGTCGCCCTCATGTTCGTTCGAGGTTTGCGCGCCGCATGACCTATTGCGTGGGAATGCTGGTCGAAGAGGGTCTGGCGATGATCGCCGACACCCGCACCAACGCGGGCGTCGACAGCATCTCCACCTATCGCAAGCTGCACGTCGTCGACCGCCCCGGGGACCGGGTGCTGGGCGTCTGCACCGCCGGCAATCTTTCCGTGACCCAGACCGCGCTCGCCATGGCGAAGGAGGGCGTCCACCTGAACGTCGGCGACGAAGCCGAGACGCTGGAGACGGCGCCGACCCTGTTCCGCTGCGCCCAGATCCTGGGCCACGCCCTGCGCAGCGTGCGGCTGTCGATCGCGCCGGCGCTGCAGGCCGACAGTCTGAACACCTCGGCCTCGATGCTGCTGGGCGGCCAGATCAAGGGCGGCGAGATGGGGCTGTTCCTGATCTACAGCCAGGGCAATTTCATCGAGTGCGGGCGCGACACGCCCTATCTGCAGATCGGCGAGCTGAAGTACGGCAAGCCCATTCTGGAGAGCGGACTGGCGTTCGACAGCCCGCTGGCCGAGGCGGTCAAGCTTGGGCTGATCTCGTTCTCGACGACGATGCGCAGCAATGTCGGGGTCGGGGCGCCGTTCGACATGATCACCATCCGCCGCGACTTCCTGAGCGGCGAACAGCGGCGGATCGAGGAAGACGACCCCTATTTCGCCGACCTGCACGACCGCTGGACCCGGGCCCAGACGACCGCGCGCCGGTCGATGCCCGAGCCGCCATGGATGAACGGGGCGCGGGTGGCGGTCGGCAAATAACCCTCATTCCGCTCATCCCGGCGAAAGCCGGGACCCAGTTCTGTCCAGCTTGACGACGGCGTTTCAGGACTTGCGAGCACGGGTCGCCCATTCCGCTGCAACACCCAAAGCACTGGGTCCCGGCTTTCGCCGGGATGAGCGGTGTTGTGCGATCTGTCGTCCGGGTTAGGTTCACCGCATGATCCGCTCCCTGAACCGCCGCCACGCCCTGACGCTGATGGGCGGAACCGCCGTCGCCGGACTGACCGGCCTGCCCGCGCTGGCGCAGACCGAAGACTGGGCCGCCCTCGGCGCGGATGTGAAGGCCGAGTTCAAATGGGCGTGGGACCACTATGTCGCCCGGGCGTGGGGCAAGGACGAGATCAATCCGGTTTCCGGGACCAGCCAATCCTTTTTCATCGACGGTCATGATCTGGGCCTTTCGCTGGTCGAGGCGCTGGACACCCTGTGGATCATGGAGCTGGACGACGAATTCCAGGCCGGAGTCGACTGGGTGAAGGCCAATCTGGATTTCGACATCGACGGCTTCGCCCAGGTGTTCGAGACCAATATCCGGCTGGTCGGCGGACTGCTGTCGGCCCATCTGGCCAGCGGCGATCCGGTGCTGCTGGCCAAGGCGAAGGATCTGGCGGACCGGCTGATGAAGGCCTTCGACGCCTCGCCGCACGGTCTGCCGTACCGCTATGTGAACCTGAGGACCGGGGCGGTGCGGGACCCGGAAACCAACCTCGCCGAGATCGGCACCTATGCGACCGAATTCGGCCTGCTGGGCCAGCTGACGGGCGAGCCGAAATGCTATGCGGCGGCCAAGCGGGCGATGAAGCACGGGCTCGACATGCGGTCGGACAAGGGGCTGATGGCGGCCAACATCCATGCCGAGACGGGCCAGTTCACCAGCCGCAACGCCTCGATCGACGTCTATGCCGACAGCTTCTACGAATACCTGTGGGACAGCTGGGAGATGTTCGGCGACGCCGACATGAAGCGCTGGGCCGAGGAGTGCACCGGCGCGATGATCGCCCATCAAGGCCGGCGCTATGAGGGCCGGCTCTGGTTCCCGATGGTGGACTATGAGACCGCCGAGGTCACGGGGACATCGCAGACGGTGTTGGGAGGCTATCTGGCCGGGCTGCTGGGGCAGGTGGGACGCCGGGCCGAGGGCGACGACTTCCTGGCCAGCTACACCGGGATGCAGTCGCGCTACGGGATCATTCCGGAGTCGATCGACGTGACCACGGGGACGGCGCGCAGCAAACGCACCGGCCTTCGGCCCGAATTCGCCGACGCCTGCCTGAACCTGTGGCTGGGCGACCGGGACGAGCGATACCGGGCGCTGACGGCGCTCCACTATCGGAACATGAAGGAGACGTCGAAGGCGGCCTATGGCTACACGTCGCTGGCCGACATCACGACCCGGCCGATGACCCAGGGCGACAACTGCCCCGGCTACTGGTGGTCGGAGCAGATGAAATACTACTTCCTGATCTTCGCCGAGCCGAAGCGGGTGGACCTGAGCCGGCTGGTGCTGAGCACCGAGGCGAATGTGCTCAGGGGGTTTGTACGGCCCTGAGCCTTCAGGGAGCGTAAGCCGTCATTGAATACGGCCGCGCTTCCGCCCCTACGCCCCACGTCATGTTCGGCTCCGCGCCCATGACGAACCGCAGCTCCCCGCCGGCGACGATCTCCTCATGCCCGATCCACGTCCGCGCCAGCGGCTGGCCGTTCAGCGTGACCGACTGGATGTAGGGATGGTTGTCCGCCAGCCCGTCCGTGACGATGGCGAAGCGCTTGCCGTTGGCGAGGTTCAGCACCGTCCGGTCCGTGAACGGCCGTCCGATGACGTACTGGTTCGAGCCCGGCGTGACCGGATAGAAGCCCATGGCCGTGAACATCAGCCAGGCCGACATCTGGCCGACGTCGTCGTTGCCGGCGAGGCCGTCGGGGCGGGCGTGATACTGGCTGGTCACGATCTGGGTCAGCCGCGCCTGCGTCCGCCAGGGGGCGCCGGCGTAGACGTACATATAGCCGGTGTGGTGGCTGGGCTCGTTGCCGTGGATGTACTGGCCGATCAGGCCTGCGATGTCCTCGGCGTGGGAGTAGTCGAGCCCCGTGTTGTCGAAGTCGAACATGGCGTCCAGCTTGGCGACGGTCGCCGCGTCGCCGCCCATCAGGCCGACCAGACCGCCCAGATCCTGCGGTGCGAACCACGAATACTGCCAGGCGTTGCCCTCGGTGTAGTCCGATCCGTAGTTGATGGCGGTGGGGTCGAAGGGCGCGCGGTACGATCCGTTGGCCAGACGCGCGCGGACGAAGCCGGTCTCGCGGTCGAAGGTGTTGCGCCAGTTGCCGGCGCGGCGGTCGAACTGCGTGGCGACGTCCGTCCGGCCCAGCCGCTCGGCCATGCGGGCGATGGTCCAGTCGTCATAGGCGTATTCGACGGTCTTGGACGCCGCCTCGGGCTCCCGGTCGATGGGGACGTAGCCGAGGTCCATGTAGTCGCCGAGACCGCCATAGGGCCGGTAGGTGGCGCTGGCCGTCATGGCGGCCAGAGCCACGGCGCCGTCGATGCCGGGGACGCCTTTCAGATACGCGTCCGCGATCACCGGGACGGCGTGATAGCCGATCATGGTCCAGGTCTCCTGACCGTGGAACGACCAGACCGGCAGGATGCCGTTGGGGCTGACCTGCTGGGCCGCGATCAGCGAGTTGACGATGTCGGCGTTGCGCTTCGGCGGCGCGACGAGGGTCAGCAGCGGGTGCTCGGCGCGGAAGGTGTCCCACAGGCTGAAGGTCGAATGGACGGTGAAGTCGGACGTGTGGACCTGCTGGTCCGGCCCGCGCCAGCGGCCGTCGGCGTCGCCGTGGACCGAAGGCGCGATCAGGGCGTGATACAGGGCGGTGTAGAGGGTGGTCCGCAGCTCGGGCGCGGCGTCGATCTGGACGACGTTCAGCGCCTGTTCCCACGCGCGACGGGTGGCGGCGCGGGTGCCGTCGAAGTCGAAATCGCCGCCCTCGGACTCCAGATTGGCGATCGCCCCCGCCTCGTCGACCGAGGAGACGGCGACCTTGACCAGCAGCGGTCCGGCGATCTCGCCGAAGTCGAAGGCGGCCTCGAGCTGGCGGCCCTGGACCTGGTCGCGGTCGGCGGGCGTGCGGC
>Ga0164305_10000634_pt1 | contig 13460 bp, 12 predicted proteins | sample Whisoiple_237_MG_FD_110215 | JGI IMG/M metagenome (GOLD analysis project Ga0164305, IMG submission 110215) | Soil microbial communities amended with pyrogenic organic matter from upstate New York, USA - Whitman soil sample_237_MG | ecosystem: Environmental > Terrestrial > Soil > Agricultural... | reverse complement strand
CGCAATTGCTAAATGCCGTACTACAAGCCTATCGCTCAAAGCGGGAAATGGATGTGATTGAGCGATCGCTCACAAACCGAGTGGTACGAAATAACTTATCCATTGCAGGGGTAGACTATCTGCGTTATGAAGATCGGGATGCTATCCCTCAAGCGGCAGACTTTCTCGTTACTGAAGAAAACGTGCATACAGCCGTTGTTTATGGGATTGTTCATGACGAAGATGATGAGTTTGAAGTCGTCATTGGTTCCCTACGAACGAGCAAACTTACCCTTGATCCTGACGAGTTTATTAAAGAAGCCTTTGGACAAGACAGCCAAGGACGCTTTTTTGGTGGTGGCAGACTTTCCGCCGGGGGGTTTGAAATCCCGATGGGATTCTTGGGCAGTTTTAATGAAAATCAGGAGTATGCCAAGTTAAAATGGGAAGTTTTCGATATTCAGATTAAGCAAAAGCTGCTGCGCTTAGTGAATCCTAAAGACAACCTCCTCCATGCTGAGTAGAGGTATAAACAATGGAACTCTTCCTCATCCGTCATGGAATTGCTGCTGATCCCCAACTCTACACCGATGATAGAGAACGTCCTCTAACCGTTGAAGGGCGACAAAAAACAGCAAAAGTCGCTCAACGATTACATCATTTGGGGTTACGATTTGACTTAATCCTCACCAGTCCCTTAGTGAGAGCTAAACAAACTGCCGAAATTCTCCAAGATGCAGGGCTAAGTTCTCAGATCGAAGAATTTGCGGAACTGGAACCTGGGGGAGATATTCAAGCTTGGAGTCAGTGGTTAGAGTCATGGCGCGATCGCACAAAGCGTCACCAATTAGCCTTAGTGGGACATCAGCCTGACTTGGGGAACTGGGCAGAAGTTTTAGTTTGGGGAGATGCTAAGGAACGGCTAGTTGTAAAAAAGGCAGGAGTGATGGGGTTGAACCTGCCCAAAAAAGGAACTCCCCTAGGGCAAAGTCAACTGTTTTGGCTGAGTTCCCCTAAATGGTTGTAATCCCGAAGAACCGTTGGCGAATCATTTTGCTAAAAGGCAAGACTACCATCACCGTTTCTGGTAAGTTAACTTGAGAATGTTTCCCTCACGCGATCGGTAGAAAAATGACTGTCTGCGAGTATAAACCCGGCTTAGAAGGCATTCCTGCGGCTCAATCTAGTATCAGCTATGTTGATGGACAACAAGGCATTCTGGAGTATCGAGGTATTCGCATTGAAGAACTCGCAGAAAAAAGCAACTTCCTTGAAACCTCGTATTTATTAATTTGGGGCGAACTGCCGACTCAGGCAGAACTCAAGCAATTTGAGGAAGACATCTTCCGGCATCGACGGATTAAATACCGCATTCGGGACATGATGAAATGTTTTCCGGAAACAGGTCATCCCATGGACGCGCTACAAGCCTCTGCCGCCGCCTTGGGCTTGTTCTATTCCCGTCGCGCTCTCCCTAACCCTGCTTACATTCGAGAAGCCGTCGTGCGCCTGTTAGCGAAAATTCCGACGATGGTAGCTGCGTTTCAGTTGATGCGTAAAGGCAACGATCCGGTGCGTCCTCGCGATGACTTAAGTTACGCTGCTAACTTTTTGTATATGCTCAATGAGCGAGAACCTGATCCGTTAGCTTCGCGGATTTTTGATGTTTGCTTGACGCTACATGCAGAGCATACAATCAACGCTTCTACATTCTCAGCCAGAGTCACAGCCTCTACCTTAACTGATCCTTATGCCGTGATCGCATCCGCCGTTGGCACGCTAGCAGGACCGCTTCATGGCGGTGCTAATGAGGAAGTGATTACAATGCTAGAGGAAATCGGCTCGATTGAGAATGTTCGACCTTGGCTAGATAGTGCTTTAGAACGCAAAGCCAAAATTATGGGGTTTGGTCATCGGGTTTACAAAGTTAAAGATCCCCGCGCTACCATTTTGCAAAGTCTGGCTGAACAGTTATTTGAAAAGTTTGGTCACGATAAATACTACGACATTGCTATTGAGTTGGAACGGGCAGTCGAGGAGAGATTAGGACAGAAAGGGATTTACCCCAATGTTGATTTTTACTCCGGTTTGGTTTACCGCAAAATGGGCATTCCAGAAGATTTGTTTACGCCAGTCTTTGCGATCGCGCGGGTAGCTGGTTGGTTAGCACATTGGAAGGAACAACTGGGAGAAAACCGCATTTACCGTCCTACCCAAATTTATCAAGGGAATCACGACACTGCTTATATTGCCATTGAGGAACGAGCGCAGTAGCGCTAAACTGATGCCATTACTAGCCAACCTCGTGCAACTGGAGGAAGGAAGCGATCGCAGTTATGACTATCGCACCCGTTCAAAGCCTTACCTTGCCAGAATTTCTGCGACTTTCATTGATTGAAGATTCGCCAGCTTGGGAGTACATCAAGGGAACTGCTATTCAGAAGCCAATGGGAGGCGGAAAGCACAGTACATTACAAAAGCATCTAGTAGGTGCAATTGATCTGGCAAGCAATCATTATGAGGCATTTCCAGAATTGCGCTGTACTTTCGGCAATCGTTCGGTTGTACCCGATGTAGCTGTGATTGCCACTAATGATTTGCCTGTGGATGAGAACGGTGAGATTGCTAGCAAAGGAATTGAGTTTGCACCCGCCTGGGTGATCGAGATTCTATCTCCAGACCAAAGGCAAACGAGAGTTACTGGCAATATTTTGCATTGTCTCAGGCATGGTAGCAAGTTAGGTTGGTTAATTGATCCAGAGGAACGGTCAATCCTGGTTTATCAGCCTGACTGCTTGCCAGATTTACTTTCTGAAACCGATTTACTCCCTGTTTTAGAAAACATTAACTTGCCTCTATCTGTTAATCAGGTGTTTGACTGGTTGCGACGCACCCGGTAACAGCCTTGGAAAGCGATCGACTTCCTATTACATTCTTCAGTACTTAGGAGGGCGATCATTATTTTATTGAGATGAAATGTTTGCGGAATAATCGACTTTATTCATATGGCACTGCACTGATAGTTTAGCTGATTTAAGTAAGCTAATTTTTGGGAATTAAGTGAGCAGTTAATATTACAGGAATAGGGCTAAGTAGAAAACCTGATAGTAAGCAAAATGGCATATATCCCCAAAGATGCAAAGTGGTATATTGCAGACCTCGTGATGGAATGTCAAATTGAGGGGGAACCACGCAATGTTGTTCACATTAACATCGTTCTTGTTCGTGCAGATTCGCCTGAAGAAGCTTTCCAAAAAGCTGAACAACTAGGTAAAGAGGGTGAAAATTCATACCTCAATCCCAATCATCAGAAGGTTATTTGGCTATATCGTGGGTTGCGAGATCTACAGGTGATTCACGATGAGTTAGAACATGGTGCTGAGTTAATGTATGAGGAAAAAATTGGTATTTCTGAAGATGAAGTGCAAGCAATAGTCACGGCAAAATCTCAGTTAAACGTTTTCCAGCCATATAAGCCAAGAGATTCATCTGAACCAGACTATAGTAGTTAGGAAGTTATGGATGAAGTGCTAAGAATGATTTGTGATCATGTAGTGGAACAAAACTGAAGGATCATGTCTGATCTGCTGACCACAATCGTGCTATTTTTGAGCGAAGCATTGCACCCTGCTTAAGTTTCACCGAGCGATCGCCTACATCTTCCCGCATCAGGTCATCGAACCCAGAAGGGGTTTAAGGAGAATGAATCATGAGTTATCGCATGGATCGTCGTGCCTACGCGGAAACCTTTGGTCCAACAGTAGGCGATCGCGTTCGGCTTGCAGATACCGAATTATTGATCGAAGTTGAACAAGACTTCACCACCTACGGAGATGAAGTTAAATTTGGTGGCGGTAAGGTGATTCGGGATGGTATGGGACAATCTCCCATTTCTAATGCCGAGGGTGCCGTTGATTTAGTAATAACGAATGCCCTAATTCTTGATTGGTGGGGCATTGTTAAAGCAGATATTGGCATTAAAGATGGCAAAATTTTTAAAATTGGGAAAGCCGGAAATCCTTATATTCAAAATAATGTAGATATTATTATTGGTCCGGGTACTGAAGCGATCGCCGGGGAAGGAATGATCCTCACCGCCGGAGGAATTGATAGCCACATTCACTTTATTTGTCCCCAACAAATTGAAGTCGCGATCGCTTCTGGCATAACTACCATGATTGGGGGCGGTACTGGGCCCGCAACCGGAACCAATGCCACCACCTGCACTCCTGGCCCTTGGAATATTTATCGGATGCTACAAGCAGCAGATGCCTTCCCGGTCAATTTGGGATTTTTGGGAAAAGGGAATAGTAGCCAGCCTCAAGGACTCACGGAACAAGTCCTAGCTGGGGTAATGGGGTTAAAGCTACATGAAGATTGGGGAACCACTCCAGCCACCATTGATACCTGCTTAAGTGTGGCGGATCAGTATGACGTACAAGTCGCGATTCACACCGATACCTTGAATGAAGCTGGCTTTGTCGAAGCTACCATCGCCGCCTTCAAGGGTCGTGCTATCCATACTTACCACACAGAGGGGGCTGGAGGCGGTCACGCACCCGATATTATCAAGGTTTGTGGTGAAACGAATGTTTTGCCGTCTTCCACCAATCCTACGCGCCCTTATACCGTCAATACCTTAGATGAACATTTAGATATGTTGATGGTTTGCCATCACCTTGATCCAGCGATCGCGGAAGATGTCGCCTTTGCCGAGTCACGCATTCGCCGAGAAACGATCGCGGCTGAAGATATCTTGCACGATTTGGGAGCCTTTAGCATGATTTCTTCGGACTCCCAGGCGATGGGACGAGTGGGTGAGGTGATTATTCGCACCTGGCAGACAGCGCACAAAATGAAGGTGCAACGAGGCAGTTTGTCTCAAGATTCTGAACGGAACGATAATTTCCGGGCAAAGCGGTATATTGCTAAATACACGATCAACCCAGCGATTACGCATGGCATCGCTGAATATGTCGGTTCAGTAGAACCTGGTAAACTTGCCGATTTATGTCTTTGGCGACCAGCATTTTTTGGGGTAAAGCCAGAGATGGTAATTAAAGGAGGCATGATTGCTTGGTCGCAAATGGGAGATGCCAATGCCAGTATTCCCACGCCTCAACCCGTTCACATGCGCCCGATGTTTGGCAGCTTTGGGGGGGCGATCGCATCTACCGCTTTCACCTTTGTTTCCCAAGCTGCGCTAGAAAGAGAGATTCCCTCTCAACTTAAACTTCAAAAACAAGCCGTTGCTGTTTCTGGAACTCGTCAACTAAGTAAGCAGGATCTAAAACTCAATGATGCCCTACCCCACATGGAAATCGATCCGGAAACTTACGAAGTGAAAGCTGATGGGGAGTTGCTAACCTGCGAACCTGCAACCGTTTTACCCATGGCGCAACGCTACTTTTTATTCTGAGTCCTATCCTTGATGTTAGATAGGTGCATCAGCAAACGAGCTTGAAAAATATAGAGCAAAACTCCGTAGACTCTCTCCAATGCTAGCTAGGTCAACATCATTAAATACAAGATCTGATTTTTGAACTTCCTCTGCTTCCTCTGCCTCCTCGCTTGAGTTATTCAGCAAGGTTCCTTTGACTCAAGGGTACTAAAAGCAGTATATTGGAACACACTTTTGCATCTGGTTAACATACAGCGCATCATCCTTAGGGTTAGAGCTAATGCACCTATTTTTGATCTCTAATCCCTAAAACAGCGAGAAAGCGACGATGTTCATGCCAACAGCAGGAAAATTTATTTTAAGAATCCTTCGCGAGGATGAGGTCAGGGGAACACTTTTAAAGAAAAAATGATACCTAGACCCAGTGTTGTTAAAAAAAATTAAATCTTAATAAAAATAGCAATCATTTGTTACTTCTATGAATCATTCATTTCAAGATCAAGCTGCTAAACCTGACCGTATTCTCGTTGTGGATGATTCTCCTGATAATTTATTCTTAGTCCAAACAATTTTGGAAGAAGAAGGATATATCATTGTCCTAGCAGAAGACGGTCGTTCAGCACTCAACCAAATAGAAGCCTCTCCTCCAGATTTAGTATTGCTGGATGTGATGATGCCAGGGATGGATGGTTATGAAGTCACCCAACGGATTCGAGCCAATACTAAATTACCTTTTATCCCCATCTTACTGATTACTGCCTACGATCAGTCTAGTGTTGTTCAAGGACTAGATACAGGCGCAGATGACTTTATTCGTAAGCCCGTAGAAGTGGATGAATTGCTGGCACGAGTCCGCGCCTTGTTGCGCCTCAAGCATAGTGTAGACGAACGAGATCAAATTGCTCGCGAACGAGAAGACTTTGTTTCGCGACTTACCCATGATTTGCGGACTCCCTTAGTGGCGGCTGATCGGATGCTGATGCTATTTCAGCAGGGAGCTTTGGGAGAACAGTCACCCGCCATGCAAGAAGCGATTACTACCATGGCTCGTAGCAACCGCAACTTGCTAGCGATGGTGAATACTCTTTTGGAAGTCTATCGCTATGAAGCAGGTCGCAAAACCTTAATATTCTTGCCAGTTGATTTGCATGAATTGTTGCATGAAGTGACTCAGGAAGTGATTCCTTTGGCTGAGGAAAAGAAGCTATCCCTGAAGCTGCACATGGAAGAAAAGGTTCTCAGCAAAGTTTTAGGCGATCGCCTGGAAATCCATCGAGTCTTTACTAACTTGATAGGGAATGCTATTAAGTTTACAGATGCTGGGACAGTAGATATTCGCTTGACGAGTGATCAGACTTCTCAATCAGCAACCCCTTTAATTGTGGTGGAAATCCAAGATACAGGCTCAGGAATTACCCCAGAAGATCAAGCCGTTCTCTTTGAACGTTTTCGGCAAGGAAGTCATAAGCGCTCAGGCAGTGGTCTAGGATTGCACTTATCTCGGAGAATTGTAGAAGCTCATAAGGGCAAAATCGAGGTAAAATCTGAGGTCGGTAAAGGAAGTTTATTTACAGTACGTTTACCTGCTCAAGCTCAAAAGTAGAATTTTAGAGTTCAGGTGCCAACCCATCTAAAAGAACAAACTGCAACTTTGATTGAGGTTGGTTGAAATTTCTCATAGAAAATTTTCAGAGTTTGATAGTTGACCGATTCTAGCAATGATTGATGATTACACCCGTAGAGATCAGTGACCTTTTAGCAAAGCAACGTCATTTTTTCCAAACGGGAAAAACAAAAAATATTGCTTTCAGAATCGAGCAGTTACAGATTCTCAAGCAATCTATCTTGACTAATGAAGCAGCTATTACTAAAGCTTTAAAAGCAGATTTACACAAATCCGAATTTGAAGCTTATATGACCGAAATGGGTCTTTGTTTAGCTGAGATTGATTATGCAATTAAAAATATTAAGTCTTGGACAAAGCCTCAAAAGGTTGCTACTCCCATTACTCAATTTTTAGCGACATCCCAGATTTATTCTCAGCCGTTAGGGGTGGTACTCATTATTGGACCTTGGAACTATCCCTTGCAGTTAATGATTACCCCTTTAATTGGCGCGATCGCGGCCGGGAACTGTACGATATTAAAACCTTCTGAAATTGCGGTTAATACAGGACAGTTACTCGCTCAGTTAATTCAACAAAACTTTGATCCTGCTTTTATTACAGTCATTACAGGAGATAAAGAAACCAGCCAATATTTATTAGCAGAAAAATTTGACCATATCTTTTTTACAGGCAGTACCGAAGTTGGCAAGATGGTGATGGCAGCAGCAGCCAAGCAATTAACGCCTGTAACTTTAGAATTAGGGGGAAAAAGCCCTTGTATTGTTGAGGCTGATACTCAGCTTGAATATACTGCTAGAAGAATTGTTTGGGGAAAATTTATCAACGCGGGTCAGAGTTGTGTTGCCCCAGATTATCTCTTAGTCAATCAAACAATTAAATCAGCCTTATTAAAACAGATCCAAAATTGGATTCAAAAATTATTTGGGGACAATCCTGCTACTAGCCCTGACTATGGACGAATCATTAATCAAAATCACTTTCAGCGTCTGAGTCAATTCTTAGTAACTGGTGAAATAGTAGTCGGGGGAGAAACGGATATTGAGGATTTGTATATTGCGCCTACGGTAATCGACGGTGTTGACTGGGATGATGCCGTTATGCAAGAGGAAATCTTTGGTCCTATTTTGCCAGTTATAGAATACAGCGATTTAAGTGAGGCGATCGCTCTTGTTAATAGCAAGCCTAAACCCTTAGCCCTCTACTTCTTCTCCCATAATTCCCAAAAGCAACAAAGAATTTTGCAAGAAACCTTCTCTGGAGGCGTTTGTATCAACGAAACCATGATGCATTTGGGGGTTCCAGAGTTACCGTTTGGTGGGGTTGGTGCAAGCGGGATGGGCCGATATCATGGCAAAGCCAGTTTTGATACCTTCTCACATCAAAAAAGCGTTCTCAACAAATCTTTTCTGATCGATGTCCCCTTAAGGTATGCTCCCTATCAAGGAAAGCTAAAGTTACTCAAATGGCTGATGGGTCGGTAGATGCCTAGAGTTGGCTTTGAATCCAACTCCGAACAGCACGAATTACAGTATTTTCGTTTTGGGTTTGGCGCTGTTGCAAAAATTGGTTAAGGACTGTTGCTGAGACTTGTGGGAAGGCTAGGCTAACCTCTGATGGTAGATAATTCCTGCCTGATTCATTAACTTGGCAGTGATAGATTTTCAAGCCTTGTTGTTTGGTATAGCACCAAATTTCTGGAATGCCTAGAGCTAAGTAAACCTCAAGCCTGCGGGTAGAGAAACTGGTAATATCAACCTCAATGGCCAGATCAGGCGGTAAGCCTTCTGGAATCTCAGGATCTAGTCCTGTGAGTTGATCAGCGTGTTGAATATAAAAGCAGGTATCGGGTTCTGCACCTCGTTGAATATCTTCTCGGTCTAAAGTCGTGGAACCCAAGTTGATAACGTTTAGGTCTAATTCTTCCGTTAGGGTTGTAACAATTCTGGCTAATAGCCGATTAATAATTTCATGAAGCTTAGATGGCATCTTAATGTAAAGAGTTTGGCGATCATAGCTAAGGCGAGTAGCACGGTGGTCGCCCATCTCAGCCAATAAGGATTGATAAGTTTGCCAACTGATATTAGTTAGTACAACATTTTGGGTGGCTTTGCTGGGAAAGTCCTCCAGTTCAAGTTCGTTCGCTATCGGGGAACTCGTTACCATTAGTCGTACCCTGTAAGTTCTGGGAGTTGACCTTCTTGTCCCAGATATTCACTAAAATTGACCAACCCGTTAATCAATAACTGTAGCGCTCTTCAGCCCAAGGTTCTCCCCGCCGATGGTAGCCATTTCGCTCCCAAAAGCCCAACTCTTCTTCAGCGAGAAACTCTAGACCGTTAATCCATTTAGCACTCTTCCAAGCATACAGGTGGGGAACAATTAGCCGCATTGGCCCCCCATGTTCTGCTGAGAGGGGTTCACCAAACAAGGTGTGAGCAAAGAAATTTTCTTCCCGCAAAAAGTCTTCTAAAGCAATATTTGTAGTGTAGCCACCATAGCAGTGTTCCATGATCTGAGTAGCTTCTGGCTCAATTTCCAGAAGGCTCATTAAGTCAGTCACTTTCACGCCTGTCCACTGCACATCTAGCTTTGACCAGCGCGTCACACAGTGAAAATCCGCCGTGAAGTTGTGCTGGGGTAGCGCCATAAAATCTGACCAGCTAAGGGTCTTTTCGGTTGCTAAACCCCATACCTTAAATTCCCAGTTCTCTGTGTTAACTTGGGGTGTCTGACCATAGGTTAGTACTGGAAAGCCTTTGGTCAAATATTGACCGGGAGGTACCCGATCGCTCTCTTGTGAGTTAGGTTTTTGGAAAAATTTTCCGAGCATAAGTCAAATAGACAGTAGCAAATCACACAAGGATAGATTTGTAGACACCCCAGTTAGCACTCTTAGGATTCTTCGTCTTCGCTTTCTTCCTCAGCCGTTGGATAAACAAAGCTCTTCGCCCGTCCAGTAAGGATTGACTTGCCGAGTGAAAGCGCTTTTTTAGCTTCGATTGCCGCTTTGTGCTTCCAGGTAGCTTTGCGCTTATCACGCTTAGATTTTGAGGTTTTCTTCTTAGGAACAGCCATAGGACTCAGGTCTGCAAATTGGACAGCCTTTTTATTGTATAACCATTGGCTAGCAGCTTCCGTTGAAGGTTAGGGAGAAGTCCCTGGTGTTGGAGTTTGAGGAACTGTTGGTGTTAAGGGATTCTGTTGGGGATTACTCCCAGTACCTGCTGGGGGCGGGGTTTGATTTTGAGGAGTTGTTGGGTTAGCTGTATTGGGAGGCGGAGTCTGATTTTGGGGAGTAGCTGGATTTGCCGTATTGGGGGGCGGAGTCTGATTTTGGGGAGTAGCTGGATTTGCCGTATTAGGGGGCGGAGTTGACCCAGGCGGCTGATTTTGGGGAATAGCTCCCGGTGCATTTTGAGGTTGCTGAGGAACAGGGCTACTAGCTCCCGGCGGTGAAAGTTGAGGAGGAATTGCTGGTGCAGTGGGTGCTGAGGGAATAGGATCTGTAAATCCTAGCAAAGCTTTCGTGGCGGGAAAGTAGGTTGCCCAACGTCGCGAATCCGGACTGGTTCTCCAAGCTGGACGAGTCACTTTCAAAGCCAGAATTGGCGCAACAAAGCCCTCATTTTCTGCCAGCACCATTACCGCAACATCGGTTACTAGAATGTCTCGGTCAAAACTGCGTTGTGCTGCTGCTCTGGCGATCGCTTCGGCTCTGCGGAGAACGGTTTCATAAGTTTCTCCTTGACCACTGATTGCAACATCCACCTGAGCAGTATAGGCTTGAGCCACTTGAGGAGCGATCGCGCTTTGCACAAGCCAACTCACTCCTCCCCACCCTAACAGCGCCACTAAACTTAAAGACCCTACACCTCGGTTGATCAACGACTTGACTCCCAACGAAGAGGACACCTGTAACGACCTCCGATGAGAGGGAATGGCGGATAAAACGCGCAAAGAAGAAAGTTGAAACTCCTCCATGGTGCCATTGCTCTCCAGTTAAATTGCCTAATTTGGGCATTCTATGCCAAAGGTACCCCCTTAAGTTAAGAAATTCATCTGCATGATGGCGGATAAAGCCATTTAAACTAACTAATTGACGTGCTATGTTTGGGGCACGCTCTATGAATACTGGGGCAAGAGGCACATGGCAAATCACGCTTGTATCGCAATCGGTATTAATCGATATCAGTTCTTTCAGCCTCTCAGCTATGCCGAAGCAGATGCCCAGGCATTACGACAGTTTCTGGTAGAGGAGGCAGGGTTGCCACCTAACCGATGTCTGCTGTTGACTGATACCTCGCCACCTGTGGGCGATCGATTAACCTATCCCCGTCATGAACAGTTGCTTGAGGGGATTGAATCCTGGTGCCAGCAGACATTACAACCTGGAGATTGGCTGTGGTTCTTTTTCAGTGGTTATGGTGTTAGCGTCAACGACGAAGACTACTTAATGCCCATTGACGGCAACCCAGCAGACATTGCAGCGACCGGAATTCCGATGCGATCGCTCTATAAGCAACTGCAAGCGCAGGGTGCAGAAAGAGTTTTAGTACTGCTCGACATGAATCGTAGCCAAGGGATGCAATCGGGTGTCAAAGTCGGACAAGAAACGGTGGAATTGGCACGTAACTTAGGAATTGCTACCGTCCTATCTTGCCAACCGGATCAGTTTTCCCATGAAGCAGCATCCCTCGGTCATGGTTTATTTACCGCCACCTTGCTGGAAGCTCTACACTATGACCCAGATATGACTTTGGAGGGTTTAGAGCTATACCTGCGCGATCGCTTACCAGAGTTGAGCGAACATCATTGGCAACCTGTGCAGAATTCTGTAACCGTCATTCCTTCCCCAGAAGCGAGTCATCAAATGATTTTGCCGTTGGTGGAAATGAATTGGGGTGACGAAATTAGCGAATCTAACGGGTCTGCAACCACTTCCTTGCCTGATACCCAGCTTCAAGGAAACATCGCCACTGCTGCCCCTGTTAGCGTGGTACCAGCACCTGCGGCGACAGGTGCCCCAGTCCCTAATCAAGCCGCCTTAGTTCATGCTCCGACTGAGGAATCTAGCCCAGAGGAGGAAGAAACCCCTTGGTGGATACAACTGCTGCTATGGGGGGGAGGAACCATTTTGGTTCTAGGCATGATTGTGGGCGTTTGCCTGAAAGTTGTTAATCAGCAGCAGAAGTATGCTACTTCTGCGATTAAGCCATCCCCAGCAACGACTGATCCTAAGGCTTCTTCCTCACCGACTCAAACAGCGAATCCTTCGCCTACCCTGTTACCTGCTCAACCTTTTACCACCACACCCACTGCAACTACCGACTCTACCGCCCGTCTCAAAGCGAATCAAGCCTCTTTAGATAAAGCCAAACGGCTAATTCAGTCGAGCCAAGCTTCTCGATTTAACGATGCGATTGAGGAAGCCCAGAATATTAAGCCGGGAGATCCTTTGTATGAGCAAGCCCAGCAAAATATTAATCGCTGGAGTCGAGTTATTTTGGATTTAGCGGAAGGGCGTGCCAAGCAAGGAGATTTTGCCGCCGCGATCGCAGCTGCTGAATTAGTTCCTGTAGAACAACCTGCGGCTGCCGATGCTCAAAAGGCGATCGCACGCTGGAAAGAACAAGCCAGTCAGCAACGAGCGAATCAAATTATCCTCAAAGCTGCAAAAGGGTTAATTCGACCTGGGCAAGCGTCTTCTTATAATCAAGCCATTACTGCTGCTAACAAAATCCTTCCGGATCAGCCTGGATATGCGGAAGCCAGACAATTAATTACCCAATGGAGTCGGGCGATTTATCTGATTGCTCAGTCTCGCGCCTCTAGAGGAGAATTTAAAGCGGCTATTACCACCGCTTCTTTAGTCCCAGAAAATACCCCGTCTTCGGAAGCAACCCAGAAGGCGATCGTTAAGTGGAAACAAGGAAAACGATAAATAAGAAGGGGTTAGGTTTTTAGAACCCCTTCCTACCTTAATTAACAGGAATCTCAATCCAGAACTCAGTCCCCCGATCAGGTTGAGAATTGCACTCAAAGATACCGCCATGTTTCTCAACAACAATTTGGTAGCTAATAGAAAGCCCTAGCCCCGTTCCTTTACCAATCGGCTTCGTCGTAAAGAAAGGATCAAAAATTCGGGATCTCACCACTTCGCTCATTCCAGAACCATTGTCAGTTATCTGAATAGCGACATGAGGCACATCTTTTTGGTGCTCTTCTACTAAAAAGGTGCGAATCCTAATCTGACTCGGTGAGGTTTTCTTTTCTTCTAAACTGCGGGCTTCATCACGCTGTTCTAAAGCATCAATTGCATTACTAATAACGTTCATAAATACTTGATTTAATTGTCCGGCATAACACTTCACCAAAGGTAAATCTCCATACTCTTTAATAATCTGGATGCCTAAAGAGTTGGGTTGTGCCTTCATGCGGTGTTGCAAAATTAAT
>Ga0164305_10000630_pt1 | contig 13495 bp, 7 predicted proteins | sample Whisoiple_237_MG_FD_110215 | JGI IMG/M metagenome (GOLD analysis project Ga0164305, IMG submission 110215) | Soil microbial communities amended with pyrogenic organic matter from upstate New York, USA - Whitman soil sample_237_MG | ecosystem: Environmental > Terrestrial > Soil > Agricultural... | reverse complement strand
GTCGCCAAAGATCGTCGCATTTCTATCGAAGACCCCGATAGGCGGCATGGGCGTAAAAGCCGCTCTAAAAAAATAGATGGATATAAACGTCACGTCCTCAAAGATTTAGAGAGTGGTGTAGTTCGCGCGGTGGCGTTGACACGCGCCAATACTCCAGAATCCGCTGCTACAGTTGACCTCGAACGTGACTTAAAATTTCAAAATATTCACCTATCTGAGTTACATATCGATCGGGCTTATTTATCTAGTCATTGGGTGACACAACGGGATGATAAATTACAGATATTTTGTAAGGCGTGGCCGGTCATAAATTCGGGACGGTTTGATAAAAATTCTTTTTTTCTTGACTGGGATACGCATTTAATTCGCTGTCCCAATCAGGTAAGTATCCCATTTGAACCGGGGAAAACTGTTCATTTTCCTCAGAATGAATGTGCAATTTGTCCTCTGAGGTCTGGTTGCACAAATAGTAAAAGAGGACGGACTGTATCAATTCATCCTGATGAAGCCTTAATGCAAAAGTTGCGAGCACGTCAATCCACTGCTATTGGTCGCCAAGAATTGAGAAAACGTACTACAGTTGAACACTCTCTGGCTCATATTGGCCATTGACAGGGGAATCGTGCTCGGTATCGAGCGACAGCGGAAAAATCTCTTCGATTTACGGCGAGTCGCTGTTGTTCATAATCTTCATGTCATTGCTCGAATGGATCGGGTTCGGCCAATTAAACCGGGCGTAGAGTCTAACTCATTGACCGGGTAATTGCATACATCTCTTTTCTTGTCAACTCTTAATACTGAACCGACGCCCTAGGGCTGACTATTTTGAATTGGTTAAGGTGGCAAAAGATGCGATCGACTTTGTTTATAAAAATTATTTGCCCGATCGCACTTACCGCATCCACTGCCCGAAAACCATAGGTGGCAGCAATTGGCCGGCTAGTGCTTTGCAGGAAATACCGAATTATTTCGATACAGTCAATGTCCACAACTACGATGCAGATATTTCTAACTACACCCGCAAAGTGCGCGGCTGGATGAACGGTAATGTCCGCGCTAACTCGCAACTTTGGGTAGGAGAATGGGGAACTTACGAAATTAGCTACGGCGATTTATCTTTAGCTTTAAATTTGATTAAGAATTTGATTCGAGGTTCCCAACCGGGGGATAATTATATTGATGGCAGTCACATATTCTGTTTGTACGACTGGGGAAAGCTGGGACTGGCGGAAGGTTTGCTAGGGGACGGGGGAAAACGGCGCGCGGGCTACTATGCTTTGCGGATGGGAATTAGGGCTTTGCAGGGCGGGAAAGCTACCTTTTTTCCTATCACTAACAGTTCGGATTTAATGGCAGTTGCAACTCTTGATGCTAGCAAGAATGTTTACTTGCTCGTTGTCAATGACCGAGCAACATCTTACACTGTTAATGCTGATATTTCGGAGCTGATAAAAACTGGTAATGGCACGGTGCGGGAGTTCAGTTCTCAAACAATGGATGAGGTTGTTGGTAGCTCAAGGCCCAAGGGTGGCAATGCGAGTTTTGCACTCGCAGGGAACAGCGCTATTCTCATCAAGTTCGATCGCCAGAATTGAAGCTCAAATCCTCTGGGTCATAATTGGGATAAGATAGAATTAGTTATGCTCAGAATTATTTATTTTCTGCGTGTTTAGCCCTGGAACCCTGGAACCCTGGAACCCTCTAACCCCTAATTGCACAGTTGCCATACCTAAGTCGTCCTGTTGTGATTCCCCTCCTGTCGCTGGTAAATTGGTAGGGTGCAGGTATCTTGCCTCAAACAGAATGCGAGCGAGAGTTCCGTTGAGGGGCAGAAAGTAGGGTGCAGTCCAGACAATCGTAGAAATTCTTGCTCGTAAACCCGCAGCAGTTAGGCTAGGCGAGGAATTACCCGCCCGCCTTCATGTCGGCCCTCTGGCAGATAGCATTGGTTCTGAAAGTCAGAAGCCGTCAATTATCAGGATATGGCACGGAATTAATTTTAAATGCCAATATGCTGGAAGTATGGGTGAGTTGAATCGTACAGAAACTTTGAGCGCGCTTGGAAATCTCGCGGGTAAAGCCTCTCAATCAACTTGCTGCCCGCTTTTCGGATTTTTCCAACAAATATCCTCTTATGTCCCCTGATGTTTATTCCCTCCCTCAGTCAGGTCATCAACCGCAATCCCCTCACTGTCACCCCTGAGACGCCCGTAGAAAAGGCGATCGAGCTGATGAGTAGCACAGGAGCCAGTTACGTCCTCGTGGTAGAACCGCGCGGGAATTCTCAACTCGGAAATCCCGCGAACGGGACTTCCCCACAATTGCGGGAACAGTCGGGTTTCTACAAGGGTGTACCGCACGCGGTACACGCAGGAGGCAACGGGCTGCGTCTCAACGGCTCAAAAGCTCCCGATGCGGGCGGCCAGACAGTGCTGGGGATTTTTACAACGCGAGATGTCGTACAGCTAAATTCGATCGGCGCTGCTTTGAGGGGATTTGCGATCGAGCAAATCATGATCAGAACCGTAACTGTAGCCCGAGAATCGGAAATTCCCGACTTTTTTGCCTTAGCAAATCTGCTGGAGAAAAATCAGATCGGCCATTTGCCCGTCGTCAGCGAGGCTGAAGAACTTGTCGGTTTAATTAGCTCTCAAAGCTTGGTGCAAATGTTGCAGGGAATTGGGGAATCGACACCAAAAGCAATTAGCAGCGCTTCGCCACCTGCGGCTTTCGCGTTCCCTCCGCCGCTGCCAATTCTGCATCAGAAAGTAGAGCTACCTGCAAATTTAATTAAACTTTATCAAATCCCTCAAATAGCAGCCTCACGAATAATTCACGCTCCTTCTAATTCTTCGGTTCGCTATTTGGCGCAACTGATGTTTAGACACAATGTTAGTTATGTATTAATCACTGAAACCCCCGATCAACACTCGACTGGTGCGGCTCACAATTCCAAATTTACAAATCCCAACATTCACAAACTGGTTGGGGTGGTAAGTTCGCGGGATATCGTGCAGTTGCAGGCCCTGGGAAGAGACTCTAACAAAATTAAAGCCGGAGCAATTTGCAGCAGTTCGCCGCCGCTGGTGCGATCGCACTCTACCCTCGAAGCAGCCGTCGCGCTGCTGCAAAAACACTACTGCCAGTTGCCTTTATTAGTCATCAACGAAACAAATCACCCGATCGGGATTGTCAATCCTAAAACTATCCTTTTACAAGCGCTGGATTCAAAATCTCTGCATTCTGGCTTAATCGCTTTGCAGCGCCAGCTAGAATCTAGCAACGCTCAATACAAAAAACTCTCAGCAGAAATACAGCGGACAGCAGCAAATAGCCACGAGGTGGCTGAAATTTCTCACGACTGTTTCGTAGAGGGGCCAAATCTCCCCCCTGCAGTCAACAATCAGGGGATTTGGGACTGGAATCTCGAAACAGATGAGTTTTTTTATTCGGCGCGGTGGCAAGAAATGCTGGGCTACCAAGAAGGGGAAATCTCGAATCGCCGATCGGAATGGTGGAGTCGCATCCACCGAGATGATATTGACTCGGTAAAGGCAGCTTTAGAAGAACACTTCGCCCAAAAGACACCGGATTTTGCAGCAGAATATCGGATGTACTGTAAAGACGGCAGCACTATCTGGGTGCTGAACCGAGGTCAAGTTTTACGCAGCGCTACCGGCAAACCGCTGCGGGTAGTAGGAACTCATACAGATATTACTCTAAACAAGGAGTTTGAAGTCAAAAACCGCGATCGCGATCGAGAACAATTCCATCTATTTGACTCTTTGAAAGCAACGGTAATTTTCCACATAGATGTGGCGGGAGTTTGGAAATTTCTCAACCGCGCTTGGACGGAAATTACGAATTTTTCGGTTCCCGAAAGTTTGCAAACTAATTTTTTAGACTGGGTGCATCCAGATGAGCGCGAGCAATGTGCAAATCTATTGGAGTCTTTGCTGTCCGGGAAGTCGGAATTTGAACGGCGAGAACTGCGATTTAAGTCCAAGCCTGGTTCGGAGAAAAACTCCTTGGGAATTCACAGTAATTCCGGCTTTGTTTCCGTGGAACTATTTGCTCAAGTCCGGCGGAATTCGCAAGGCGAAATAGCGGGAATTTTCGGGACTTTGCACGATGTCTGCAACCGCCTCGAAGGAGTTGAGGAACTGCGGGAAAGCGAGCGGGCAATTCGATCGCTCTACGAAGTAATGGTGAGCTCGGAAGGCTCTTTTGACGATCGAACGATCCGGTTGCTGGCAATGGGCTGTAGTCAGTTTGGGATGGATATCGGGCTGTTGGGCAGGGTTTTGGGCGATCGCTACGAAGTGATTGCGGCTTATGTACCGGAAGATTTTCCCTTTGGATTTGCTAAAGGAGACGGTTTTGCTTTGAGCAGAACCTTTGAGCGAGAGGTTTTGCGATCGAGCGAACCTATTTCTGTCGAATCAGCAGGCACTACTCAGTGGCGCAACCACCCCGCTTACAGCGTCCGCAAGTTGGAGGCTTTTGTGGGGACGAGGGTAATGGTGCAAGGGCGAGTTTTTGGCACTTTGAGCTTTACTTCCCGCACCACTAAATCTCCTTTTAAACCGCTGAATTTTGAAATTTTAAAGTTGATGGGCAATTACATCGGTGCAGAAATTGCCCGCGAAGAGCGAGAGCGAACTTTGCAACGTCAGTACCAGCGCGTTTTACTACTCAAACAAATTACTCAAAAAGTGCGATCGACCTTAGACACTCAAGAAATTTTTCAAACTACCGCCACCCAAATCGGCCGCGTATTTGGTGTCAATCGCTGTACAATTCACACCTATCTTTCCGAACCTTATCCCCACCTTCCTTGCGTCGCGGAATACTTAGAACCCGGTCACGAATCGGCTTTAGATTTAGAACTTTCTGTCACTTATAACCCCTACACAGAAAAACTCCTCGCTGAGGATATAGCCCTGGCATCTCCCGATGTGTTTGCCGATCCTTTGCTGGAATCTTCGGGGCCGATGTGCCGCCGCATCGGATTAAAATCTATGTTGGCTGTTCGCACTTCCTATCAAGGAGAACCGAATGGAATTATTACTTTGCACCAGTGCGATGCAACTCGCCAGTGGAATGCCGACGAAATTGAACTATTAGAAGATGTTGCCGCTCAAGTTGGAATTACCTTAGCTCAAGCACAACTTTTAGAAACAGAAGTTCAGCGACAGCGACAGTTGGCAGAGCAAAATGAAGCTTTGGAGCACGCGCGACAAGCCGCAGAAGTTGCTAACAGAGCTAAAAGCGAATTTTTAGCAACGATGAGTCACGAAATCCGGACTCCCATGAATGCGGTAATCGGGATGACGGGCTTGCTGCTGGATATGGAACTAACTCCAGAACAGCGGGATTTTGTGGAGACAATTCGTACCAGCGGCGATGCTTTGCTGACTATTATTAACGATATTCTCGACTTTTCCAAGATTGAATCTGGAAAATTGGATTTGGAACGCAGCCCCTTCGAGCTGCAAAACTGTATAGAAGAATCTCTGGAATTACTGGCTCCGAGAGCATCAGAAAAAGGTTTAGAGCTGGCTTACTTTATTGATGATTCTGTTCCGAAAAACATTTTAGGAGATGTCACGAGGCTGCGCCAAATTTTGGTAAATCTGCTGGGCAATGCAGTTAAGTTTACAGAATCTGGAGAAATTGTGGTGTGCTGTACGGCTAGGAAAATTGAACAAATAGCTGCTAATAGTTCGCCGGAAAAAATTAATATTCTGGAGCCACAACCGCTAGTAATTAACCAGGGAGAGTTGGCACGTAGCAGACAATACGAGATTCAATTTGCTGTCCAAGATACGGGAATTGGCATTCCGCCAGACCGGATGGATCGCCTGTTTAAAGCTTTTTCGCAGGTGGATGCTTCGACAACGCGACATTACGGCGGAACGGGTTTGGGACTGGCTATCAGCCAGCGTTTGAGCGATATGATGGGCGGTACAATGTGGGTGGTCAGCCAGGTAAGTCCGGGAAGTTCTAAGTCTCAACCGGGAGTTTCTGCGATCGGACAAAGTATCGCTGGAAGGTCGCCTGCAGAATTTACTCCGCCGTCGATATCGGGTTCGGGTTCGATTTTTTATTTCACGGTGACTGCTGAAGCGAATGACATCCGGGCTGAGGAAAAAAGACCCGAATTTGCCGCTGGTAAGCGCTTGTTAATTGTTGAGCATCATGCCATTAACCGGCAAGTTTTGATCCGTCAGGCAGAGTCTTGGGGAATGATACCCGTGGCTGTAACTTCGGGTGCTGAGGCTTTGGAAATCATCAAAGGAAATTCGCCGCTCGATTTAGCTATTTTGGCGATGAATCTACCAGATATGGACGGTGTGGCTTTGGCTGTGGAGATTCGGAAATTTGAGCTGAGCAATTTGTCCGGCGGCGACGGTCAAAATCCGAATGTCATCGTTAACAACCCTCGCAAAATAGCACTACCTTTGGTGCTGTTTACTTATTTAAGTAAGGCAGAAGTGTGGAAAAAACTTGAAACTACAGAAGTACATTTTTCTGCTTTTTTAACTAAGCCTTTAAAACAGTCCCAGTTTTATAATGTGTTGCTGCAAGTTTTTGGATATGTTACTGGCAGAAGCGGCAGGGGAGAAGTTTCAAATGTGGTGACTGTGACTTCGGGATTGAAGTATTTTGAAAATTCTCAAGAACAGCACCGCGTGCAGCGGACGCCTGCTGTTTTGAGGCAGGTTGCGGCGAATTCTGCCGGACAGGATGCAACTAATTCTAGTCAGATTCGGATTTTGCTGGCTGAGGACAATGTGGTGAATCAAAAAGTCGCTACGCATTTACTCGACAGGATAGGATATCGGGCTGATATTGCGGCTAATGGGTTGGAGGTTTTGGAGGCCCTGAAGCGGCAATCTTACGATGTTGTGCTGATGGATGTGCAGATGCCGAACATGGATGGGTTGGAAGCGACGCGCCGCATTTGTCAGGAATGGCCGGCTAACAAGAAGCCGAGAATTATTGCGATGACTGCTAATGCGATGCAGGGCGATCGCGAAAAGTGTCTGGAAGCAGGTATGGACGATTATATTACTAAGCCGGTACGCCGGGAAGAGTTGGCGATCGCCTTGAGCAAATGCTCACCTCTGAATCGGGATGAATTGGATGCGGTTACTGAGCAAAACAATCAAGATATTTCTAATCGCATTGACAGTGATGCTGCGACATCTTCGAGCGTTCAACCGGGAGCGGATTCGCCGATAGATTTTCATATTTTGCAGAATCTCCGCGAGCTAGACGATGAGGAAGACCCAGATTTTTTGGGGGAGCTGATTAAGATATATTTGGTAGACGCACCGCAACATTTAGAAACTATTAAGGAGGCTATTTTTCTCGGCGATGCTGATAGTTTGAAGCTGGCTTCTCACACGCTGAAGTCGAGCAGCGCCAATTTAGGAGCCGTGTCTTTTTCTGCTGTTTGCAAGGAGTTGGAGTATATGGGTCGCCTGGCGGTTGAGTCTGGAGGGGAACAGGTTTTTGATGTGACTACGGCGCGCGATCGCCTGTTGGAAGCCCAAGCGGAGTGGGAAAAGGTGCGGGCGGCTTTTGAGACGGAATTGGAAACGGGGAAGTTGCGATCGCAAATAGGGTAATTTGTTATTTGTTATTTGTTGGTTGTTATTGGTTAATTGTCAGTTTCAATAACCAATGCCCAATGCCCAATGCCCAATGCCCTGCGCGGGCAAATGCCCATATTTAACTTTCACCTAAATATGCTTTGCGAACAGTTTCATTTGACTGCAAATCGCTAGCAGTACCCGCGACTACAACCTGACCAGTTTGAATGACATAACCGCGATGGGCTACACTTAAAGCCATGCGGGCGTTTTGTTCTACCAGTAAAATAGTTGTTCCTTCAGCATTAATATCGCGGACGATCGCAAAAATTTGGCTTACTAACATCGGTGCCAATCCCATACTCGGCTCGTCCAATAATAACAAGCGGGGGCGCGACATCAAAGCCCGGGCGATCGCCAACATTTGCTGTTCGCCACCGCTGAGAGTTCCCCCTTTTTGACTAATTCTTTCTCGCAAACGAGGAAATAAATTTAATGCTTTTTCCATATCGGACTTGATACCGAGAGTATCGTTGCGGAGATAAGCACCCATTTCTAGGTTTTCTTGCACAGTCATGCGCGGAAAAATCAACCGCCCTTCGGGACTTTGAGAAATCCCCAAACGGACGATCGCCTCTGTAGATAGTGCTTCTAAAGGCTTTCCCTCAAATAATACAGTGCCTTGGCGCGGGCGCAGCAGTCCTTGAATCGTGCGGAGAGTGGTCGTTTTCCCCGCCCCGTTGCTGCCGATTAATGTCACAACTTCTCCCTGCGAGACTGTTAGCGATACTCCTTTGAGAGCGTGGATATTTCCGTAGTAGGTGTGAATGTCTTTAATTTCCAGCATAATTACTCTTTCTGCTTTGTGCTTTATTATATCCCGACTAATTATAAAATTTTATTGCATTTATTTAAAATCAAGATTTTTTAGAGCAAGCAGTAATTTCACTTAGATCAACACCAGCCCTAGCTCCCCTACGATGTATTTTTAGTAGCTGTGGCGATCGACTTTACATAAGTTTTACTTAAACACAAGATTTCTTGACAGTAGCTTTACAAAAATATCTAAGTAAATAGGTAGTATTAATACGTAAGCGAAACCAAGCGCTACAAGTGACCAATAACAGCACTTAAAGTTTTTCAAATTTAAGGAGATTTACCATGAAATTCCATCACAGTAGTGGAGCGATCGCATTTTTATTAGCAACTCCTTTAGTAACCAGCTTGAGTGTAGGTATTGCGCCCAGCAGTGCTGCCACAATAGCAGGTTCTGCAGCAGAAGTAGCGATTGACAACTTCAGTCACACCCCGACTTACACAGGTACATCTACTAACACTAACACTCAGGCAATAGCTAACAGCGGTGCAGTCATTAGCCAAGCGAACGCTGAGGCATTTTTTATATCTAACTGCCACGAATTGCTGGCAGCAAATCTATCGCAAAGTGAAGTCATAGGCAGCGGGAATAACTATTCCGGTTTAGCCCAAAGTCAGGCAGCAGTCATCGGCGACTTCTTCATTGATGCCGAAGAAACTTTTTCCTTCACTTTTCAGACATTTTTAGCTCTTTTAACATCAGTTGACAACCCCCAATCCGAACGCGCCAGGGCGAATGGCAGTATATCTTTCTGGGTGATTAACACTGTTACTAACATTTTGTTAGACTCTTTTCAATTTGCGATCGGTTTAGACTCTTCTAGTGGCTTTTATGCAAATGCCTTCGTTAGCAACAGCTTTAAACCCACACAAATTAACTTTAATTTTCTGGCTCAAGAAAGTGCAGCAACTAGCCTCCTGTATGCTTCTGGGGTATATTCGCGGACATTCAACAGCCCCACTAACTTAACATTGGTAGAAGTTAAAAACAATATCGCAAAGACAGAAGCAGTTCCCGAACCGAGCACAGTATTAGGTACTGCAATATTTTTAGGATTGTTTTTCAGTTCGAGCAAACACAAGAAAAAAATGTCGGAAGTCAAATCCAAAGTTTAGGAAAAACCCCGAATGTTAATCCGTAGGGTGTGCAAGGCGCACCTCCTATCGTTTCCGTTTAATTGCTCGTTATAAAATGCTGTGGCCTTGGGCGGGTTGATAAATATTATCGGTTTCAATGACAGCTTTTTGATGAAACCCGCCCCTAATTTTATTTTGGTTAATTGGCAGGAAATTCTATCGCTTCTTCCGAGGATACGCACGGCCCACCTCACTTATCTGTCGGCACACAATACCCATTATCCATGTCCATCTTCTTCTTTTCCCAAATATGCCTCAATTACGCGAGGATCGGCGCGAACTTGATCTGGAGTTCCCTCAGCAATTTTAGTACCGTACTCCATAACACTCACGCGATCGCTAATTCCCATCACCACTTTCATATCATGTTCAATCAGCAAAATACTCAAATTCAACTCATCGCGAATCCGATAAATAAAGCGAGTTAAATCAGCCGTTTCGTTCGGGTTCATCCCGGCAGTCGGTTCGTCCAAAAGCAACACTTTCGGATCGGAAGCCAAAGCCCTGGCAATTTCCAATCGGCGCTGGTCGCCGTAGGAAAGGTTTTTTGCCAACTCCGGCGCTTTAGAAGCACCTAAACCGACAAAATCAAGCATAATCAAGGCTTTTTTCTTGGCTTCCCGCTCTTCTACAATCACAGCCGGAGGGCGGAGGATTGCACCCAACAAACCTGTTTTCAATCGGCAGTGTCTACCTACTAAAACATTATCCAGCACAGTCATGTTGTTAAACAAGCGGATATTTTGAAAAGTTCTAGCAATGCCGAAAGTTGTCAGGCGATCCGGAGGCAAACCCGTGATATTTTTATTTTCAAGTACCAACTGTCCCCCACTCGGTTTGTAGATCCCCGTCAGCATATTAAAAAATGTAGTTTTGCCCGCGCCGTTGGGGCCGATCAAACTGGCGATAGCTCCTTTTTCCAAGGTTAAACTCACCTGGTTGACCGCAGTCAAACCGCCGAATCGCATTGTAAGTTGCTGTGCTTCTAATAGTGACATTTTGGTTTTGATTCCTAATATTTTATAGTAGTGCGAGCGCGATGATCGCGAGCTTTCACGCACGCGAATCAATTTGGGATATTTTAGGACATATTCTCTAACGTACAAACAAAATAGAACTTAAAAAGATTAGATTCTAGCGAACGGCCAGGGCGATATTGTGCCTGTAAATCGGCAGTCGAAAAGTTTTCAATAACTTTGAGATTCAGTTCGTCAGCCAAAGCTGCAATGTTTTCAAACCCAGTAATCCACGGTGCATACATACTTTCGTATTTATCTATGTAATCATTGATATCTTGGTAGCCCGTCGTTCTCAAAATTACCTTGTCCGACATATAATCAAAGGACACTCGAAAATTAGGAACATTGTCGCGAATTTGTTCTAACACAAATATTACATCTTTTTGTGCCAGCAAGGTAGTGTTTCCTTCCCACAAAAAATATGTCGATAGAGCGAAATCAACTTCGCTCTGTTTCAGCAAGGAGATTAAACCGTCTTTTATGTAGTCGCCGGGAATGTAGCGAACATTTGCACTAATTTTGTTGGCTTTGAGAGTTTCGGCTTTTAATTGCAGTGTCGCGGGGTCGTCTATTTCAAAATAAATCACTCCTTCTCCATTGATTCTAGCAGCGCGAGTATCCAAACCCGAACCTAAAATAACGACTTGCTTGCAACCTCCTAAAATTTGATTTGACAAAACATCATCAAAATATTTAGTCCGCAACTTAACCATTTCTTTAGCTGCGGGAGAGTTATGAGCTATTTGGTCAGCTATTTTTTTTGTTTCCTCATTCAACCAGATTTTTACTACATTATCAGTGTAGAGAGGAATTGCCTCTTCATTCTCTTCTGCTCTAAATTCCGCAACGATAAAAGCAGTACCAGTTACATTTTTCATGGCTAATCTTTCACCCTTACTCAGTAGTTGGTTACAAATAAACATTAGATGGGGAGGGGGGTTTACACTCATAAACTCCCTTGCATCCTAGATTCTTAGCTAAACCCGCCTACAAAATACTATGGTTTTTGTCCTTACCTATTTATTGACTTCTCGCATCTGCTAAAGACTCATTGCTCGCTTCAGCATCCGAATGCAGTTCAGCTTGGTGGATCTTATCAGGAATCAACCCCTCCGGCCGCACGAGCATCATGACCACAAGAGTTAGGCCGAATAGAAATAAGCGCATTTGAATCGGGTCTAAACTGGTTGCCAGAAAGTCTCGCAACTGGGGAATTGCAATCCTGGGGAGTACAAAAGTATTCAGAAAACCCTTGAGGACTTGGGCTAATTGTGGCAGATAAAGCCGATCGGCAGACATGATAATGATAGCGCCCAAAATCACCCCGGTCATGTTGCCCAAACCGCCTAAAATCACCATACACAGGATGATTACCGACACCGAGAAATCGAAGACGCTGGGAAAAATTGCGCTGATATAGGCCGCGTAAAATGCGCCTGCAAAGCCCGAAAACGTCGCTCCCATCGCAAAAGCCGAAAGTTTGGTTTTGACTAGGTTAATCCCCATCGCACTCGCGGCTAATTCATCTTCGCGCATGGCATTCCACGCCCTCCCCAAGCGGGAATCTCGCAGCCGCGAAATCATGAAGTAAGCGAAGACAACTAGCAGCAAAATTAGGTAGTACCAGGGAAAGTAGTTGCCGGTGCTGAAAGTGCCGACGATGGGCAGAGATGGACGCCCGATCGGGTTTATGCCCGCTTCGCCGCCGGTGAGGTTAAAAGGTCGATCGCACCCAACCAGACACAGCACCAACTCGGGTTTACCCAGCAGGGAAGCAACAATCTTCGAGACTGGTTCGTCAATCCGAATCGCCGTTAAATTCCTAAAGACAACCGGGATAATTTCGCCAAAACCGAGGGTAACGATCGCCAAATAATCGCCCTTGAGCCGCAGTGTCGGAATACCGAGAATTACACCCGCGATCGCAGCTACACCGGCGGCGATCGGCAGTACCACCCAAAAGTTCCAAGCAATATTTAACTGCCCAGAAGATAGCAAAGCCGTCGTGTAAGCGCCGATCGCAAAAAACGCCGCATATCCCAAATCCAACAAACCCGCAAAACCCACAGTAATATTCAAACCCAGCGCCAACATAATAAAGATTTGAATCTGTACTACAGTAGCAATCCAGCCAGTCTGAGCCTGAATATCGATAAACGGAAACAGAATTAGAATAAAAGCTAATGTCACCAGAGTTGCCAGCCGCTGGCGTTCCCCCTGCAAACCCTGCAAAGCACCCATTAACGTAGCTGTCAAAATTGCGATCGTCAAACTGCAAATCCCGTACAGCAGCGTCGTCGGCAAAGCCACAGCAGATTGACCAGACAAAGGTCTAATCAAAACCCCTTCTACCACACTCGCAACTAACAGCCAAACCCCCAATCCCAATCCCGCTAAACTGCCTATAGCCGCACCCATTTTCGGGCTGTAAACCTTCCGATCTCGACAGCTCATAAAGCCCGCAGCCGTACCCATCAGCCAGCCGAACACCGTGCCGCTCCAACCGCCGAATAACAGAACAGTCAAAGAGGCGATCGCCCCTAAAATACCGCTCGATTTGATCGCATTAATTATTTGTTTTGACATAGGAAGAAGTTATTAGTCATTAGTCATTAGTTATTAGTCAGCAGTCAGTAGTTAGATGCAAGAATGCGAGGAATCGCAGTTTTATAGATGCGACTGACACGGGCAGTGCCAATTTCTGCCTCAAGCAACTCGATCGACCGCTGGTTCGGGAAACTGCCGATCGGGCTAGCGACTGTTTAGAGTCTTTTGAGTTCGATTATTGCACCAAAAGTGACGAAACTTCAAATATACTGGAACTGTTACCCCAACACACTTCAAACGGGCGATCGCTATATG
>Ga0164305_10000629_pt1 | contig 13496 bp, 12 predicted proteins | sample Whisoiple_237_MG_FD_110215 | JGI IMG/M metagenome (GOLD analysis project Ga0164305, IMG submission 110215) | Soil microbial communities amended with pyrogenic organic matter from upstate New York, USA - Whitman soil sample_237_MG | ecosystem: Environmental > Terrestrial > Soil > Agricultural... | reverse complement strand
GGTCAGCGGCAAGCTCGCCTCCTCGCGCACCGCCGGCTTCCAGTTCCGTCCCTACAAGTTTCCCGTGCGCGGCGCGCACACCTACGGCGACGGTGTCGGGGCGCCGCGGGCCGGCCATGTGCACGAGGGGCAGGACGTGCTGGCCTCGTGCGGAACGCCGCTGCAGGCGGCCCGCGGAGGCCATGTGCAGTACCAGGGCAGCCAATCTGCCGCGGGCAACTACATCGTCATCGACGGCAAGGGCACCGGCCACGACTACGTGTACATGCACCTGAAGAAGCCCTCGCCGCTGAAGGAGGGCGACAAGGTGAAGACCGGTGAGAAGCTGGGAGTTGTCGGCGAGACCGGTGACGCGACGGCCTGCCACCTTCATTTCGAGGAGTGGTCCGCACCCGGTTGGTACGAGGGCGGGCACTACATGAAGGCGGTCACGAGACACCTCAAGAAGTGGGACTCCTGGAGCTGATCGGCGCTTCGCGCCCCGGCTCCGGCAGCCAGCACGCGACCCACCGCCTTCGCCACGCAAGTGCGGTGGCCGTGTTGACGGTGGGCGCCGGCGTCCTCACCTCGGCGGCCGCCCTCGCCGGCTCGGGGCCGAACGCGATCGACCTGCGCTGCATCGAGGGGTGCGCGGGCAAGCAGACGGCAGCCGCCGACTCCCTCGTGCGCCTCACAGGGAGCGGTCTGAAGCACGTCACCGAGGTCAGCTTCCAAGGCCGCCGGCACCGAGTCGCCGCGGAACCGACCTCCTCCGGGACACATCGGGTGCTGGTCAAGGTCCCCCGCGGAGCGACGACTGGGCCGCCGCGCGTCATCGACGGCGACGGACACCGCTCCACCATGCAGGAGCGCCTGCGCATCGTCCCGCCGGGCAAGCTCCCCGAGCGCGGGAGCTTCAAGGTGCTCGACACGGATCTCGGCCCGCACACGGCCTTCTTCGACGGCCGCCGGAAATTCAAGCTCGCCTACCGGTTCCAGGCGTACGCGCCGGTGAACGTGACCGTCAAGCTCGTCCGCGGCGGACGGACGGTCCAGACCTGGACCGACGAGGACTCTCTCGCCTACAAGAAGCACAAGCTGCGGTGGAACGGACTGCTCTCAAAGCACCACGTCGCCCCGCCCGGGCACTACCGGTTCGAGCTCAAGGCGCCGGGCCGAAAGCCGCGCCCGGCCGGCCGGGTCCGGATCCTGAGCGGCGAGTTCCCCATTCGCGGACCCCACAACTACGGCGGCGCCGAGCAGCGGTTCGGCGCTCCTCGCAGCGGCGGCCGCATCCACCAGGGCCAGGACGTCTTCGCCGCATGCGGAACGCGCGTGGTCGCCGCCGTCGGCGGCCGCGTTCAGGCGCGCGGCTCAGACCCCGTCCTCTACGGCAACTGGATCGTCATCGATGCCAAGGGGTCGAGCACCGACTACCGCTACGCCCACTTCGAGCAGCCGGCGAGCGTCCACCAGGGCGAGCGCGTGCGGACCGGCCAAACGGTCGGTCAGATCGGCAAGACCGGCAACGCACGCACCGTCGGCTGCCAACTCCACTTCGAGGTCTGGCCCCAGGGCTGGGAGCACGGCAGCCCGGTGGACCCGCTCCCGATTCTGAAGCAGTGGGACGGCTGGAGCTAGCCGCCGAGAATGCACTTTGTTCCCTCAGGGGGCACAAACTGCAGTCTCGATCGGGGTGCCGCCCTCGGTGCTGCCGTGAGACCTCGACGGCGCTACCCGCAACGCCGAGGGCGACCGGGCCCTATTCCCACTCGATCGTGGCGGGGGGCTTCGACGAGACGTCGAGCGCGACGCGGTTCACGCCCGAGACCTCGTTGATGATCCGGTTGGAGACGCGCTCCAGCAGGTCGTAGGGAAGCCGGGCCCAGTCGGCCGTCATCGCGTCGTCCGAGGTGACCGCTCGGATGACTATCGGATAGGCGTAGCTCCGGCCGTCGCCCTGGACGCCGACGGACCGGACGACGGGCAGTACGCAGAACGACTGCCACAGCTCGCGGTACAGGCCCGCGGCGCGGACTTCCTCCTGGAGGATCACGTCGGCGTTTCGCAGGATCTCCAGCCGCTCACGGGTGACCTCGCCGCCCACGATCCGGATCCCGAGCCCCGGGCCGGGGAACGGCTGGCGCCACACGATCCGGTCGGGCAGGCCGAGCTCGGTGCCGACGGCGCGGACCTCGTCCTTGAACAGCATGCGGAGCGGCTCCACGAGATCGAGATCGAGATCCTCGGGCAGGCCGCCCACGTTGTGATGCGACTTGATCACCTCGGCGCCCGACCGCCCGTCGCCACCCGACTCGATGACGTCGGAGTAGAGCGTCCCCTGGACCAGGAAGCGCACGTCCGGCAACTTCTCGGCCTCCTCCTCGAAGACCCGGATGAACTCCTCGCCGATGATCTTGCGCTTCTCCTCGGGCTCCGTCGCGCCCTCGAGGCGCGCCAGGAAACGGTCGGTCGCATCGACGTGGATCAGCTTCATCCCGCGGTCGCGGAAGGTCTCGACGACCTGCTCGGCCTCGTTCTTGCGCAGCAGGCCGTGGTCGACGAGCACGCAGGTCAGCTGGTCGCCGACCGCCCGGTGGACAAGCGCCGCGGCAACGGCCGAGTCGACGCCGCCCGACAGGCCGCAGATCACTCCCCCATCGCCCACCTGAGCTTTGACCCGTTCGATCTGCTCGGTGATCACCGAGGCGGGCGACCACCTGTCGGTCAGCCCGGCGACCTCCCGCAGGAAGCGATCGAGGATCTCCGTGCCGTACGGCGTATGGACGACCTCCGGGTGGAACTGGATCCCGTAGAGGCCCCGTTCGATGCTCTCGCACGCGGCGACCGGCGAGCCGGGGCTCGATGCCAGCGCGGTGAAGCCCGGCGGCGGCTCGAAGACGCAGTCGCGATGACTCATCCAGCACTGCTGCTCCTTCGGGAGCCCGGCGAGGAGCCGGCCCCCGTCGTCCACCAGCTCGAGCGGCGTGCGGCCGAACTCCCCGGCCTCGGCGCCCTCGACGCGGCCGCCGAGCACCCGGACCATCGCCTGCATGCCGTAACAGATGCCCAGCACCGGGATGCCGAGCTCGAGCAGCTCGGGGCGGAGCTCCGGTGCGCCGTCGGAATACACCGAGGCCGGCCCGCCGGAGAGCACCAGCGCCGCCGGGCGGCGCTCGCGGATGTGCTCGGAGTCGATCGTGTGCGGCAGGAGCTCGGCGAAGACGCCGCACTCGCGGATCCGGCGCGCGATCAGCTGCGAGTACTGGCCGCCGAAGTCGAGGACCAGCACCTCCTCGCGGGCGGTCTCGGGCGGCCGCAGCTCGACGGTCTCGTCGGAGACCGTCTCGGTGCCTGTGACGCCCCTGGCCGCGGTCGGCGTCGCCGGGACCGCGGCCGGGTCAGTCATCGCTTACGGCTACCCCGGCGGCCACCGCGGCCCGCCCGTTGGAGCCCATGCCCACGGACTGCTCGCGCTGGAGCTTCTTGCCCTCGGTCTGGAGCGCAGGCGCGACCATCACCTCGGCGCGCTGGAAGTCGCGGATGTCCTCGTATCCGCAGGTCGCCATCGAGGTCTTGAGCGCACCGACGAGGTTGAAGGTGCCGTCGTTCTCCTGGGCGGGGCCGAGCATGATCTCCTCGAGCGTGCCGTCCTGGATGGTGGCGACCCGCGCGCCGCGCGGCAGCGACGGGTGGAAGGTGGCCATGCCCCAGTGGTAGCCACGGCCCGGGGCCTCCTTGGCGCGGGCGAGCGGCGAGCCGATCATGACCGCGTCGGCGCCGCAGGCGATCGCCTTCGACAGGTCGCCTCCCGTGCGCATGCCGCCGTCGGCGATCACGTTGCAGTACTCGCCGGTCTCGAGCATGTGCTGGGAGCGCGCCGCGGCGACATCGGCGATCGCCGTCGCCTGCGGGACGCCGATGCCCAGGACACCGCGCGTGGTGCACGCGGCGCCGGGGCCGACGCCGACGAGCACACCGACCGCGCCCGTCCGCATGAGGTGGAGGCCGGTCGAGTACGAGGCGCAGCCGCCGACGATGCACGGCACCGGCACCTCGGCGGTGAACTCCTTCAGGTTGAGCGGCTCGGACCTCGACGAGACGTGCTCCGCCGAGATCACCGTCCCCTGGATCACGAGGATGTCGAGGCCGGCCTCGAGCGCGAGCTCATAGTGCTCCCTTACGCGCTGAGGAGTGAATGAGCCCGCGGCGACGACGCCCTCGGCCTTGATCTCCTCGACCCGCCGGGCGATCAGCTCCGGCTTCACGGGCTCTCTGTAGATCTCCTGCATCATGCTCGTCGCGACCGCGGGGTCCGCCTCAGCGATGCGCTCCAACTGCTCCTCGGCGTCCTCGTAGCGGGACCAGATGCCCTCGAGGTTGAGCACCGCGAGCCCGCCGAGCCGCCCGATCGCGGCGGCGCTCTGCGGGCTGACCACGCCATCCATGGCCGATGCCAGGACCGGGAGCTCGAAGCGGTACGGGCCGAGGGTCCAGGTGATGTCGATGTCCTCGGGATCGCGCGTCCTCCGCGACGGCACGATCGCGATGTCGTCGAACCCGTAGGCCCGCCTGCCCTTCTTGCCGCGTCCGATCTCGACTTCCATACCTAGCGTGTCCCTTCGTCGACGTAAAGAGCCAGGCTAGGCACGGTCGCGGACGAAAAAAGCCTCGTCAAACGAGGCGAAAAGTGCGCGTTTTGCGAGTCTCGGCCCGGCGTTTCCAAGGCCTCGGCGATGTTAGCACTGGGTGCAGGCCCTCCTTCAGAGGGAGGAACGCGGTCCCGGGCCCAAAAAACGGACCCTGACAGGGGCGCAGGGACGGGCCCGAGAAACCCTCCAGGGATGGGACCCAGAGGAGGCGGAGTGTCGTTTTTCACGAAGGTCGTCTGCCTGGTCGTCGCGGCCATCGCAGTATTCGCAACGCAGGCCAGTGCAGCCGTCCCCCACACGGTGCTCCCGGGCGAAACGCTCTGGTCGATCGCCTCCGCGAACAACTTCACGACCGACTCGCTGGCCGCCTACAACGGCCTCTCGGCCGACACCCAGGTGTACACCGGCGAGACGATCCAGATCCCGACCGATTCCGAGGCCGCCGGCGCCCTCGCAAGCAGCGGGACCTCGACCGCCGGTTCGACCACGACGACGACCTCGTCCACGGCCGGGGCCTCACACACGGTCCAGCCCGGCGAGAGCCTCTCCTCGGTCGCAGCCGCGAACGGGGTCTCGCCGGAGACCCTCGCGGCCGACAACGGCCTCTCGTCGGATGCCCTGCTGATCAGCGGCGAGCAGATCACGATCCCGACACAGGTCGCGACCAGCACGTCGACGCCAACCTCGTCGAGCAGCTCGAGCGCGCCGCCCCCGGGGTCGCATCCCTCCTGGACGTCGCCGATCTACTGCCCGTCGTGCCCTGCCGGCGAGGCCTATCTGGCATCCAATGCTGCCTACAACTGGAACGCGATGCGCCAGGCCTCGCTCAACACCTACGGGATCGACCTGTACCCGGCAGGGCCGTACTCGGCCTACCGCTCGTACGGGCAGCAGCTCTACCTCTACGACCAGTACGTCTCGGGGACCGGCCCGCTGGCCGCCGCGCCGGGCACGTCAGCGCACGAGTACGGGAGCGCCGTCGACCTCGCCGACCCGTCGATGCGCACCGTGATCGACCAGATCGGCGCGGCGTATGGCTGGGCGAAGACCGAAGCCTCCAGCGAGTGGTGGCACGTGGACTACGTCGGGCCGTGAGCGCCTCAGCCGGATTTCGCCGCGGTGCGTTGATGGACGTGTAGGGCGGCCGCAACGATCTCCCGGCGTCGAGAGAAGGATTCACCACCGTATGCGTGGTCAACCCCTCACTCGATCGATCGAGTGGAGGATTCGGAACGTACGAGGTCTCCAATCCTCCACTCGACGCTCCGGATGCATCCCCCTCGGTGCCTCGTCCCTTCGGCGCGGCCCGGACCCTGGGCCGGAAGCTCGTCCTGTTACCCCACGCCGGCGGGGACGTCTACCTCGCGCACCTCGACCCGTGGCAGGAGGCGCTCGGCCTCACGGGCGTTCACCGCGCCGGCGCCGAAGTGCTGCGTCGACTCGGCGCCGCACGCGACGCCGTAGGCCAGGGACTCGCGGGCGGAGGCGCCCTCGTAGCGCGCCGCGGCGTAGCCGGCGAGGAAGCAGTCGCCCGACCCGACGCCCGAGACCGGGTCGAGGGGCTCGATCTCAACCTCGTAGCGGTGTGTGGAGCCGTCCTCGGAGAGGATCGCGACGCAGCCCTCGGGGCGGGTGATGATCGCCTCGCGGGCGCCCATCTCGAGCAGGCTGGTCAGCCCGAGGGCGAGATCGTCGGCGTCGTTGAACTCGTGGCCCACCGCTCCCTCCGCCTCCTCTACGTTGGGCGCGACAATGGCGGGCTCGGCGCGAAGGCCGAGGCGCATCGGCTCTCCCTCCGTGTCGAGCAGCGCCTGAACGCCCTCACGGCGGAGTTCGGCGACCATCCGTGCGTAGAGGGCGGGGTCGACGCCGGGCGGCAGCGTTCCGGCGATGACGCAGAGACTGGCGCCCTTCGCGAGGTAGACGAGCTTCTCGATGAACTCGTCGACCTCGGCGGGATCCACATCGGGCCCGCGCTCGTTGATCTCGCTCTGCTCGCTCGTGGTCGGGTCGATGATCGCGAGGTTGGTCCGCGACTCACCCGCGATCGTCGTGAAGTCGTTGAGGATGGACTCCTCGGTGAGGAGCTCGAGGATCCGCGCGCCCGTCGGCCCGCCCGCGAGCCCCGTCGCGATCACCGGGCGGCCCAGGAGCTTCAGGGCGCGCGCGACGTTCACGCCCTTGCCGCCGGCGACGGTCCGCGACTCGACCGCCCGGTGCCGGCGGCCGAGGCGGAAGTTCGGCACGGCAACCGTTCGATCGATTGCCGCATTCAACGTAACCGTCAGGATCACTGTGGATGCCTCCGGGCCCTCGCCCCCACTGGACGTTCGAGACGACCTTAGAGCACCGGCGGAAGCCTCACCCCGGGCGTCTCGCCAGCGCCGTGCCAATCAGTATCACGATCGCCACCAGGCCGACGCAAATGATCCAGACGACGACGCGAGGACCGGGGAGCACGTCGTCGACATCCGCGACCGGCGAGGTCGCGGGCGTAGGCTTCTCTCCGCGCCCCGCCACGACGGGCACACTGCCGACCGGCTCCCCGGCCAGCGTCGCCTTGGCGACTCCCACCTTTTGGCCGCGATGGATCGGCGCCTCGATCGATTTCGGCGCGTGCACGGTCACGTCGATGTTCTGCCCGCGGCGAACGGTGGCGCTCAGCCCGCCCCGCGCCTCGAGCGGAACGCTCGCGTCGGCGTTCGGGACGCGGGCGGATGCGAGCTGCTCGCCCGGCCGCACGGCCTGCCTCGTGCTGTAGAGCGAGAACCCGTAGTCGAGGAGCCTCAGCGTGTCGGCGTCGCGGACGGGGATGCCTGGAGCGCCCATCACGACAGAGAGCAGGGTCACCCCCTTCTGTGTCCCCGACGCCACGAGCACGTTGCCGGCATCGGGCGTGTAGCCCGTCTTGACCCCGTTGACCCACGGGTGTGTGATCACGAGGTCGTTGTGGTTCTCGATCGTCCGCGGGTGCTCGCCCGAGTGGAGCGTGATCTGAGGCGTGTTCACGATCCGCCGGAACAGCGCGTTGTGGCGCAGGGTCAGCGCGAGGTTCGCGAGGTCGCGTGGGCTCGAGTAGTTACCGGGGGCGTCGAGCCCGATCGGGTTCGCGTAGCTCGTCTCGTCCAGTCCCAGGCGCCGTGCCGCCTTGTTCATCTGCCCTACAAACGCATCGGTGGAGCCCGCCACGCCGTCGGCCAGCGTCACCGCCGCGTCATTGCCGCTCGGGAGCAGGAGCCCGTACAGGAGATCCCGCACCGTCATGCGCTCGCCCGGCTCCAGGCCGAGCAGCGACTCACCCGGGATCGGGTGGTACGCGGGCGCGGTCAGCATCTTCTTCAGCGGCAGCTCGCGAAGGGACAGGTAGGCCGTCATGAGCTTGGTGGTGCTGGCCATCGCCCGCGAGGTGTCCGGGTCATGGGCGGCCAGGCGCGTGTGGTCGTCGGCGTCGATGAGGAGCCACGCCTTCGCCGGGATGTCCGGCGGCTGCGGGTGCGACGCAGCGGCTCGAGCGGGCCACAGGGCGAGCACCGCGAGCGCGAGGCAGACGATGCCCCACGGCCGCCGTGGCGCCTGGCTCACCCGCCGTTCGCGAGGACCTTGCACCCCTCCGGAACCAGGTTGATGCAGCCCTTCTCCGGGAGGAGCTGAGTATCGAGGTTGGGGTTCAGCTTCTCGAGCGCCGTGACCGAGAACCCCTCCTTCGAGGCGATGCCGGCGAAGGTGTCGCCGGGCTGGACGACGTAGTACTTCGGCTGATTCTTCTTCTTCTGGGTGTGCGCGTGCTGGTGCGTCGACGATTGCTCGTCGGAACCGCCGCCGAGAGAAGACGAGATCAGGACGACCACCACGATCGCCGCACCTACGAGCGCCAACACCGCGAGGATCCTGGCCACAGAACGGTGATCCTAGTCGGCAACGGGGCGCCGATGGGGCGCCCACGTCAAGCGGCAAGTGGGCACCCACCCCTCACAAGCCGCTTAATTCAGCCCCCAGAGCTCGGCGCGAAGCTCCTCAGCCGCCTGCCCGGGGTTCGGTGCTCCGGCGATCGAGCGGGATGCCGCGACCAGGATCGACGCGGGGTGCGACCCGAGCGCCGGGGCGAGATCGGACGCCTGCCCCCCCTGGGCACCCACTCCCGGGATCAGGAAGATCGCGTGCGGCATCAGCTCCCTGAGCCGGGCGAGATGCCGCGGCTCCGTGGCGCCCGCCACCGCTCCCATACCCGAGACGCCACCCTCACCGGCGAGCCTCTCCTCACGCGCGGCCACGAGCGCCGCGATGCGCTCGAACAACGGGGCGCCGCCCGCGTCGAGGTCGAGCAGGTCCGCGGCGCCCGCGTTCGAAGTCCGCACGAGGACGAAGAGGCCCGCGCCGGCGGGCTCCGCCACCTCGAGGAACGCATCGAGCACGTCGCCGCCCATGAGGGGGTTGACGGTGGCCGCGTCGGCGCCGAGCCCGGACTCACCGGCGGTGCCGACCAGGTTCTCCGCGTAGACGGAGGCCGTGTGCGGCACGTCGCCGCGCTTGCCGTCGGCGATCACCAGCAGGCCGGCGCGCTGCGCCGCCGCCACGGTTTGCGCGAGCGCCTCCCACCCGGGTGGGCCGAGGCGCTCGAAACAGGCGAGTTGCGGCTTGACGGCGACGCACGAGGCGCCGGCTGACTCGATCAGACCCAGGCACCACTCGGTGACGCCCGTGGCCGGGCCTGGATCGGGATCCAGGCCCAGACACACCTGGCTGCGCCGCTCCTCGACGAGGGCGGCGAGCCGGTCGGCGAACGGTGTTCTCAGCCCTTGACCTTCGACTTCAGCCCGGCGCCGGCGGAGAACTTGGGCACCCGACCGCCGGCGATCGTGATGCGCTCGCCCGTACGGGGGTTGACGCCCTGGCGTGGGCCACGCTCGGCGACGCTGAACTTCCCGAAGCCGGTGAAGCTGATCTCACCACCGCCCGCGAGCACGTCCGTGATCCCGTCCAGCATGGTCTCGACCGCATCACCGGCCGCCTTCTTGGTCTCGAACTGCCCCGAGATCCGATCAACGAATTCAGCCTTGGTCAATGTGAATCCTCCTATCCGCTTGAGGGGCGCCTGAATCTAACAGTGGTATCGGCGTGTCGTCACGCAGTCATGCGTGCCGGCTCAGGCAGAGGCTCCTGCTTGTGCGGACGAGCCGTGCCGCGAAGCCGGTGGACACTCCATCGTCGATCAACGCCTTGATCACCGGGACGTGGCACAGGTAGCGGCTGTAGGAGGCGACGCCGATGAACGCGAGTGGGGGCTCGATGGCCCGTTGGGCTCCTCGCGCATCCCGCTCGAGGAGATGGTCAAGCTCGACTACCTCTGCATCGCCAACTGGTCGGTATGGAGCGCCTCAAGCTCATGTGCGAACCGTCCCCGTGGTCGTCAACCCGCGCGGGCTCTAGCTCCCGGGCGCCGGCGACCTCTCACATCCGGTCCGGGGCGCTGACCCCAAGCAGGTCCAGCGTCCTCGCGATTACCCGCTTCGCGGCGACCGCCAGCCCCAGGCGCGCCGCCTCCAGCCCGTCTGGCGCGCCGACCACCTGGCAGTCGCGGTAGAAGGCGTGGAAGTCCGCCGCCGTCGCCGTCGCGTATGCGGCCAGGCGGTGCGCCGCGCGGCGCTCGCCGGCGGTGCGCACCTCGTTGGGAAGCTCGAGGAGCCGCTGCACCAGCGCCCGCTCACTTGGCTCCGCGGCTGCCCCGAGCGCCTCGGCCGCGGCGGCAGCGACGGCCTCCTCGTCAACGCCGTCTCCCTCCCCGGCCGGCGCCGCGCCCTCGGCACGCGCCTTCCGCAGGATGCTCGCGATCCGGGCGTGCGCGTATTGGACGTAGTAGACGGGGTTGTCCTGCGACTGGCTCCTCGCCAGCTTGAGGTCGAGGTCGACCGTGGTCTCGTGGCTCCGCTGGAGCATGAAGAAGCGGGTTGCGTCGGTGCCGATGTCGTCGAGGAGCTCGTCGAGGGTGACGAATGTGCCCTGCCGCTTCGACATCTGGGTCCGCTCGCCGCCTAGCTCCAGGTGGACCATCTGGATGATCTGGGCCTCGAAGTTGTCCGGGTTCTCGCCCAGTGCCGCGAGCGCCGCCCGCATCCTGGGGACGTATCCGTGGTGGTCCGCGCCGAGGACGTCGATGAGGCGCTCGGCACCGCGCTTGAGCTTGTCGTAGTGGTAGGCGATGTCCGGGGCGAAGTAGGTGGGCTCGCCGTCTGACCGCACGATCACTCGGTCCTTGTCGTCCCCGAAGTCTGTGGTCCGCAGCCAGAGCGCGCCCTCGCTCTCATACACGTCGCCGCTCTTCCGCAGGGTCTCGATGGTCGCCTCGAGCTCCCCGCTCTCGTACACGGAGCGCTCCGAGGACCAGGTGTCGAAGCGGACGCCGAAGCGGCCCAGGGTCGCGTCGATCCGCTCGCGCATCGCCTCGATCCCCAGCCGCGCCAGGCCCTCGACGTCATTTGGGTCCGCCCCCGCCTCGCGCAGCTGCTCGGCCAGCTCTACGACGTATTCGCCGCGGTATCCGTCCTCGGGTGGCTCGTCACCGCGCATCCGAGCGGAGATCGACTCCCCGAACTGCCGCACCTGGCGGCCCATGTCGTTCAGGTAGTACTCGCGCTCGACCTCGTGCCCGCCGAAGGCGAGGATGCGGGCGAGCGCGTCGCCGTACGCCGCGTGCCGGCCGCTCGCCGCGTGGAGGGGCCCGGTGGGATTCGCGGACACGAACTCGATCAGCACCCGCTCCGGCCGGTCCGGCGCCCCCCGCCCGAATTCGTTGCCGGCGTCCAGTAGGGCGGCAACGCTCTCCCGGTACCAGCGGTCGGCGAGAAAGAGATTGACGAATCCCGGGCCGGCGACCTCGACGCGCTCCACGGTGTCGCCGAGCCGAGTTCCCAGGTCCTCGCCCAGCCGCTCGGCGATCTGGCGCGGCTGCTCGCCAAGGGCGGGGGCCAGCAGCATCGCGGCGTTCGTGGAGTAGTCCCCGAGGTCGCGCTTGGGCGGCCGTTCGAGGGTCGGGGCAATCGAATCTGCCGCCCCGTCACCCAGCGAATCAGCGGCTGTGCGGATGGTTCCGCGGAGGGTCGCAAGCGGATCGGCCATGGCCGTCCTACGATAGTCCGCTCGTCTCCTCATGCGACTGGCCGTGCTGAGCGACATCCACGCGAACCTGCCTGCGCTCGAAGCCGTACTGGCCGACGTCGAGCGGGCCGGCGTCAGCAAGCTCTGGTGCCTCGGCGACGTGGTCGGCTACGGCGCCCAGCCCGACGAGTGCACCAGCCTCGTGGCCGAGCGCTGCGAGCTGTGTCTGGTCGGCAACCACGACCTCGCGGTGCTCGGCGAGCTCGACATCTCCTCCTTCTCGCCCGCGGCGGCGGCGGCGGTGCGCTGGACGCAGAAGACTGCGGACCCCGGCACCCTCGACTTCCTCCGTGGCCTCGAGCCGGCCGACGAGACCGGCGAAGTTGCCCTCTACCACGCCTCGCCTCGCGATCCGGTGTGGGAATACGTCCTCTGGCCCGATCAGGCCGCGGAGTGCATCGCCGTCCAGGCAGCGCGGGTGAGCATGATCGGCCACTCCCACGTTGCGCTCTTCTTCGCGATGGGCGAGGACCGGCGCCCAGCGCGCGGCACCTCGATCGAGATGGAGGACGTGGCGCGCGGCGCCCAGGCCGGCGCCGGCACCCGCCTGGACCTCTCGGAGGGACGGTGGCTGATCAACCCGGGCAGTGTCGGCCAGCCGCGCGACGGCGATCCCCGGGCAGCCTGGCTCGAGCTGGACACCGAGGCACCCGAGGTGACCTATCACCGAGTGGAATACGAGATCGATCGGGCGGCCGAAGCGATCGATGCGACCGACCTCCCAGAGCACCTGGCACGGCGGCTCTATGTGGGTCAGTGATGCAGAGCACGGAGCCGGGAGGACGCAGGAATGCACTCACTAGACTCGCCGCGATGCCGGGGCAGAAGCGATTGGCGGGCGCGCTGGCGGTCGCGGCGACAGCCGTGGCCATCTCCGCGTGCGGGTCGAGCAACAGCAGCGACCAGACGATCGACCCGGCGGACGCGAACGAGCTCACGAGTGCATTGAGTGGCGTGGAGTCGGCGGTGGCAAGCGGGAACTGCAAGCGCGCGGAGACTGAAGCGGTGGATTTCGTGGCCGTCGTGAACCAGCTTCCCGACACGGTCGGGACCACGAACAAGGAGGCTCTCCGGAGCGCTGGCGAAAACCTGCAGAAGCTGGCGCAGGACCCCAGCCAGTGCAAGCCGAGCCCGACCGGAGCCTCCGGCCTGCAGGGCGATCAATCGACCAGCACCTCCACCACCACGACCGAGGCCGTGCCCACAACCCCGACCACCACCACGGCAACGACGACGTCGGAATCCGCGCCCGGCAACAGCGGCAACAACCAGGGCGGCGGCCCGCCCACCGGCACGCCTCCTGGCCAGGGCAACACGGGTGGGGGCAGCACGGGCGGTGGTGAGACCGGAGGCGGCGGCTCGGCCGGCGGTGGCGGTGGCACCGGCTCCGGCGGCACGGGCGTCGGTGGAGGCGGGAGCGACTGATGGGCGCCACCGTGATCTCAGGCCGCTACCAGCTGGGCGACCGGCTCGGGTCGGGCGGCATGTCGACCGTCTACAAGGCGATTGACCGGGTGCTCGAGCGCACCGTCGCCGTCAAGGTGCTCGCCGAGCACCTCTCTGACGACGACAAGTTCGTGGCCCGGTTCCGCCGCGAGGCGCTCGCCGTCGCCAAGCTGATCCACCCCAACATCGTCCAGGTCTATGACACCGGGGTTGACGAGGGGCGCCACTACATCGTCATGGAGTACGTCGAGGGGCGCTCCGGTGCGC
>Ga0164305_10000627_pt1 | contig 13503 bp, 10 predicted proteins | sample Whisoiple_237_MG_FD_110215 | JGI IMG/M metagenome (GOLD analysis project Ga0164305, IMG submission 110215) | Soil microbial communities amended with pyrogenic organic matter from upstate New York, USA - Whitman soil sample_237_MG | ecosystem: Environmental > Terrestrial > Soil > Agricultural... | reverse complement strand
CGGCGGACCGCTGACCGACGGCTCAACGAAGCTGTCCAGCAGGCCGGCGCCCTCGAGGTTGCGCAGCACCGGATACAGCGCGCTCTGCTTGCCGGCCAGCACGCCGTCGCCGGTCTGCTCCAGCCGCTTGGCGATCTGGTAGCCATACATCGGCTCGTTCGACGTGGCCACGACCGCGAGCAGGGCCAGCGAGACCGTGCCGGCGCTGAGCTCCTTGTGGAATTTCCGCAGCAGGATTTCGTCCATCACCACACCCACCATTACAGGTTGGAACGAACACTATTGTTTATTTCGATATAGTGGATGTGCCAGTAGTCATGCCAGCAGTGTAGTGCTGGTCAGGGCACTCGCCGCCCCGGGGGTCGCGGAGGCTATGCTTCGGCTTTCCCCGAGGAGCTTCTCCATGCGTCGTGCCTTGCTCGCCATCGCCGTGTCGCTCGCCGTCGTGGCGCCCGCCCTCGCGCAGGACGCGGCCAAGCCGAAATACCGCAGCGCCAAGGAGATCATCGACGCCGCACCGGCCAGCGCCTGGCGCGACCTCGATCCCGCCAACACGCTGTACATGGAATTGCCGGCTGGGCGCGTGGTCATCGAACTGGCGCCGGGCTTCGCGCCGGAACACGTGGCCAACATCAAGACCATGGCCAGGGGCGGCTTCTGGGACGGGCTGGCGATCTACCGTTCGCAGGACAATTTCGTGGTCCAGTTCGGCGATGCCGACGGCGACGACAAGGCCAAGGCCAAGCCGTTCCCGGCCGGTACGAAGACGCACTTGCCCGCCGAGTTCACCCGCAGCGACAAGGGCGTGCGCTTCGACAAGCTCCCCGACCGCGACGGATGGGCGCCCGAGGTCGGCTACGTCGACGGGTTCCCGGTGGCGCATGATCCGAAGACCGGCAAACTCTGGCTGACCCATTGCTACGGCATGCTCGGTGCCGGCCGCAACAATCCGCCGGACAGCAGCATCGGCGCCGAGCTGTACGTCGCGATCGGACAGGCGCCACGCGCGCTGGATCGCCAGCTCAGTGCGGTCGGTCGTGTGGTCAAGGGCATGGAACTGCTCAGCGTGATCCCGCGCGGGCCCGAGCCGATGGGCTTCTACGAGAAGCCCGAACAGCGCGCGCCGATCGTCTCGATCAAGCTCGCCAGCGACGTGCCGGCAGCGCAGCGCACCCCGCTGCAACTGCTGCGCACCGACAGCCAGGCCTTCATCGACGCCACCGAGGCGCGCCGCAACCGGGTCGACGGCTTCTATACGATCCCGGTCGGCCACATCGACCTGTGCAACGTGCCGCTGCCGGTACGGACGGCGCCGGCGAAATAATCCACGGACGACGGCACTGCCCCGCCACCCCCGAACTGCTTGACAATCCCGGTCGATGCTTCAATGATTAACGAAATAGTTAATCATTGAAGCATCGCATGAGCGCTGATCGCATCTTCGAAGCCCTGTCGTCATCGGCACGCCGGCAGATCCTCGCCTACCTCTCGGCGGGCGAGCTGACCGCCGGCGAGATCGGCGAACGATTTTCGATGACCGCTCCCGCGATTTCCCGGCACCTGTCCTTGCTGGAAGCCGCCGGGCTGGTGTCAGGCGAACGCCGGGGCCAGTTCATCGTGTATCGCCTCAACGGCGACAACCTCGTCAATACCCTGACTGGCTTCGCCTTCGAGCTTTGCCCGACCGCCGGGCCGTTGAAGCGCGAGTCGCGCACCAAGGCCAAGGCACGCTGACCGAACGACCTTCCTGCAGGAGCACGCCATGCACACCATCTCCCGTCCCGCCAGCGGCTTCCCGACGGCCCGCATCGAACATCGGGATGGCGGCCTGCCCGTCGAGGTCAGCCTGGTGGCGCAACTCGGGCACGGTGCCGGCGACGACCTGTTCCGCCAGACCGGCCGGCACCAACGCGGCCAGGCCAGCTTCATCGACGCACTCGACGAGCCCTCCGCACGCATCGCCGCCACCGACTTCGCCCGCGGCGAATCCACCGCGTTGTTCTCCTTCGCGGTCGGACCCGAAGGCCATCCCTTCCATCGCCACGCCGGCCATCGCGTGTTCACCGCCGTGTCCGGCAGTGGTGGCACCCGCCTGTGTTTTTCCAGTGCCTCGCACGCGTCGATGGAGGCGTCGCCCACGGCGTTCGTCGACGCCCTGCAGCATGTCGAGATCCCGCCGGACTGCTTGTTCACCGTGCGCTTCGGCGGCGGCACCTGGCATCGGTTCATGCCGTTGAAACCCGGGCACCCCGCGCTGTTCGCACTGTCCTGCCATACCGACGAACGCGGCGGCATCGACGATCCCGCGTTGGCCGTCTTGGTGGCATCCGGCAAGGCCGATATCCCGAGCCTCACCGAACTGTTGCCGGACACCGTGCTCGCCCACCTGCAGGCGCACCCTGCGAGGGCCGAAACCATTCCGACCATCGCACTGTCGCTGGATGGTCCACCCGGCGCACTGAAGGCGCTGGCGTGCAGCGTGGTCCGTCGATCCGCCGGGCGCCTGCGCGGCCTTGCCGAGGCGTGGCGTACTGCCAGCGGCTTCATCGCCCGTCGCGGGCACGCGGTCACCGAACTGGCAGCGGCGCCCGCGGGTTCATTGCTGTCATCGCAATTGAACGACGGGTTCGAGCATGAGGACAGCTTCGAACTGGTGCTGCACGCGTCGAACCTGCGTGGCCAGCTCGCAAGCGACCTGCTGGCCGACGTGCTGGAAGGATTCCTGAGCAATCGGCCTTCCGGAGTGAGCGGGCTGATGCGCCTGCGCAATGTGCTCGTGCGCCCGTTGCGCCTGCGCACGTCGCCGCTGGGATGTCCGGTGTCGTCGCTGCTGTCGCCGGATCGCGACAACCTGTTCGCCGGGCGGTACCCGGTGCTCGACCAGGCTATCGACCCGCGCGGCCTGCATGCACAGGTGCTGCTCGGTGCCGACGATCGCCACCTGCGTTTCCGTTCCTGCGTGGGCGTGCGCATCGCCGGCAACGAGGCACGGATCACGCTCGGCACGCGCGTGCAGGCCCGCAACCGCTTCGGCCGTTGCTACATGGCGTGCATCGAGGGCGTGCATCGTCGCTATGTCTCGCCCGCGATGCTGTGCCTGGCGGTGGAACACGCGCAACGCCGGCTGCACCCGGCCACCGATCGCGCGACCGCAGTCGCGTTCTGAAGCGATCCACGATGCGGGCAACGAACAAGGCGGCCGGTGGCCGCCTTGTTCGTTCCGCGATGACCGATTGCCTGCTCAGAATTCCTTGCTGAACCTGACCCCCAGCGTCCGCGGCTGGGCGAACACGGTGTAGGACTCGTAACCGCAGGTCAGCGCCGCGCATTCGGAGAACCGCGCCAATTCCGCGCGGGTGTTGAATGCGTTCTTCAGGAACACGTCGACCGACCAGCTGTCCTTGCGCCAGCCCGCAGACAGATCGGTCAGCGTGTAGGCGCCGAGCTTGCCGAACACCGCGCTCTGCGCCTCGCGCAGGTCGTTGGTGCGATCGCCCTGGTGGGCGACCGACGCTTGCCAGTAGGCCTCGCCGCCCTGCCAGTCGAAGGTGTAGCGCGCATTGATGTTGCCCTTGAACTTGGCGGTCACCGGCAGGCGGGTCCCGCTGAAGGCGCGATCCGGGGCGTCGGCGACCGGCAGGAAGCAGTCCGGGTCGAGGTTGCCCTGGGAATCCGTTGCCACGCAGTAATCCCGGGTCAGCTTGGCGTCGTACCAGGCGAAACCGCCGTTGATCTGCAGGTTGTAGGTGGCCGCCCAGGCCAGGTCCAGCTCCAGGCCGTCGATCCGCGCCGCGTTGGCATTGCGGATTTCGGTGAGGCCGTTCGCACCCAGGTAGGAGAACTGGAAGTCGTCCCACTCCTCGCGGAACAGCGCGCCATTGAGCACCAGCTTGTTGTCCGCCCAACTCGTCTTCCAGCCCAGCTCGTAGTTGGTCAGGAAGTCGGACTGGTACGGCGGCAGCGTGCTGCGGCGGTTGATGCCGCCGGGCCGGTACCCCTGCGACCAGGTCGCGTAGACCATCTTGGTGTCGTTGACCTGCCAGGTCAGGTTGACGCGTCCGATCGAGTCGCTTTCGCGCGCGCTCTTGTCGACGTTGACGCACGGCGCGCCGTGGAACGCTTCGGTGGAGAAGCATTGCGACACGCCGGTGCTTCCGCTGAAGCCATCGCCATAGCCGAAGAAGCCCTTGAGGCTGTTGGTGTTGCGGAACCAGCGCATGCCGCCGGTCAGGGTCAGGCTGTCGGTGAGGTCGAAGGCCAGCTCGCCGAACACTGCCTTGTCGCCGTCCTTGCGTTGCTGTGCGGTCAGCCAGATGGTGTCCGACCAGCCGTTGACCTCGATGTCGTCGGCCAGGTCGTCGACCTTGTAGCGCTGGAAGATGTCGTGGCTCTGCTTTTGCCAGAACAGGCCCGCGGTCATCCGCAACCGGTTCCCTTGCGGCGAGCTGACGCGCAGTTCGTGGCTGGTGCGCTTGTAGCCATCGGTGGCCTGGATGTATTGCGACGGATTGATCAGGTCGCCGTTGTTGTCGTAGAAGTAGGCACCGTAGCCGGCCAGGCTGTCGTACCAGAATCCGTAATCGGCGTAGTCCGCCTCCGAGTCCACGTCGCGCTTCATATTGGAGAAGGCGTAGGTGAGGTCGAAGTTGCCGATCTTGCCCTCGACCGTCAGCGCCGCCTGGTGCCAGCGGTCGTCGGAGGATTCCGGATAGAAATGCTTGACCGCGAGGTCGGCGGTCGACGTGTCGTAGCCGAAATCCGGGTTGCCGACGTTCGGGTCCACGCCGGTACTGCCATGCGCCTGCATCTTCTGCGCGACCAGCTGCGGGGTGATCGTCCAGTTCTCGTTGATCTCGAAGCGCAGCGCGCCGCGGATGCCGACGGTATCGGCATCGTTGAAGTCGTCTTCGACGCGATCGGCGTTGTCGATGGTGATCCCGGATGTCGGGAAGGTGCGGGTGCCGCGGATGTTGTCGACATAGCCCGCGTCGTGCTTCTGCCAGCCGACCAGGCGCACCGCCGCACGGTCGCTGATCGGGATGTTGACGAAGCCTTCCAGCACGTGGCCGATGCCGCCGTCCTCGATCTTGCTGCCTTCGACGGAGAAGCCGGCGGAGAACGCGGCGGGATCCGGCTTGCGGGTGATGATGCGCACCGTGCCGGACTGCGAGTTGGCGCCGTACAGCGTGCCCTGCGGGCCCGCCAGCGCCTCGACGCGCTCGATGTCGTACATGTGGATGTCGAGCGCGCCGGTGATCGTGGTGATCGGCTGCTCGTCCAGGTACATCGCGGCGCTGGGCTGCGAGCCGGAGTGATTGGCGTCGTTGCCGCTGGCCACGCCACGCATGTACAGCTGCACGAAGCCGGGGCCGGAGAACACGCCACCGCCGGAGGTGCCGAACGACAGGCTGGGGATCAGCTTGGCGTAGTCGCCGAAGGCGGCGACGTTCTGCTGCTCGAGCTGGGTATTGCCCAGCACCTGCAGGCTGATCGGCACCTTCTGCAGGTTCTCTTCGCGCTTCTGCGCGGTCACCGTGATCGTGTCGAGGGTGCGGGCGTCCTTCTCCTTATCGGCCTGGGCGGCATCCTGCGCCCACGCATGCGGCGCGCACATCACCATCGCGACCGCAGCCGCAAGCGGCACGCGTCGAAAGCACCTCGTTGGAACGGTCTTGCGGGTCCTGCCCTGGTTGGCTTGCATGTCGTGTTCCCCACGTTGGTTGATGCGAATGACGGTGGTTCCGCCTTATGTTTTCGAAACGCCCGGTGGCGGTGCCGGGTAATGCTGCAACACCGGGCCGAGCGCGCGCTCCAGCGGCGCGAGCCATGGCTCGAAGTGCCGCCACTGGTCCACGCCCTCGCGGTAGATCGGCTGGCGCACCTGCTCCGAGCTGGCGGTGCGCACCGGCCGGTCGTTCTCGAAGAAGCGCAGGCAACGTTCGTCGAACGCCAGCCCGCAATAGTCCAGCAGCGCGCGCACCTGGGTCTCGGTATCGGCCACCATGTCTTCGTAGATCACCCGGTGCACGCGCCCCGGCATGACCGCGTCGAAATGCGCCATCAGCGCCACGTAATCGGCGTAGTAGCTGCCCATGTCGGCCAGGTCGTAGCTGAAGGCCTGGCCGCGCGCGAAATGCTGCTTGAAGTTGGAGAAGCAGCAGGCCATCGGATGGCGGCGCGCGTCGATGATCTTCGCGTTCGGCAGGATCAGCTGGATCAGCCCGACGTGGGCGAAATTGTTCGGCATCTTGTCGATGAAGAACGGCTTGCCGAGCTTCCGGTGGATGCGCGCGCGCTCCAGGTACTGTTCGCCCAACGCACGCAGCGCGTCATGCGGGAGCGTGGCCAGCACATCGTGGTACGACGTCGTTTCCGGGGCGCCATCGCGCTGGCGGAGCTCGCGGGTGATGGCGATCATCGCCGGCAGTTCCATCGTGCCTTCCACCAGCGGATGGCTGGACAGGATCTGCTCGACCAGGGTGGAGCCGGAGCGCGGCATGCCGACCACGAAGATCGGATCCGGCGTGTCGCTCCCCGCGCCCATGCGTTGCTGGAAGAACGCGCGGTCGTACGTAATGCACGCACGACGGCTGCGTTCGCTGGCCTGCGCTGCGTCGTAGGGCACCTGCTGGCGGCGCAGCGCATTCCCGCTCGCGTAGTGGGCGAACGAATCCGCGTAGTCGCCGGCATCTTCCAGCGCCTTGCCGAGCGCGAAGTCGAAATGCAGGCGCGCGTCGTCGCCGAGGTCGCTGCGTTGCAACTGCGCGCGCATTGCCGCGATGTCGGCCTTGTCGAAGCGCACGGTCTTCAGGTTGGCCAGGCTCCACCACGCAGCGCCGAAGCCGGGCTGCAGTTCGATCGCCCGCCGGTACGCCGCGATCGCATCGTCGGTGCGGCCCGCGGTCTTCAGGGTGTGTCCGTAGCTCATCCAGACCTCGGACTGGCCGGGCACCCGCTTGAGCACGTCCTCGTAGGTGGCCAGCGCATTGCCGTAGTCGCCCAGCTTGGACTGCACCACCGCCTTCATGTTGCGCAGGACCTGGTTGTCGGGATCCTTCTGCAGCAGCGTTTCGAGCTCGTCGTGCGCCTCGCTGTGCCGATTCGCCCGATTCAGCACCGCCGCATAGTTCTGCCGCGCCGCGTCGAAGCCGGGGGCCCGGTCCAGCGCCATTTCCAGCAAGCGGATCGCGTCCTCGTTGCGGCCCAGGCGTGCACCGAGCTCCGCCAGCATGCGCATCGCCGCCACATCCCCTGGCTGCCGCTTCAGGCGTTGGCGGAGCATCGCTTCCGCCTCGGGCAGCGTGCCCTCCGCCAATGCCGCCGCCGCTGCCATCAGTTCCGGATCGTGCCGGCTGTGGCGAAGGTGTTCCAGGTACGCGAAGTTCGCGCCGTCGTCATCGCCAGCGGCATGACGCAGGTCGGCAAGCACCAACCAGGCGCAGGGCAGGCCGGGTTGCAGTGCGATCGCCTGGTTCAGCGCATTGCGGGCCAGGTCGTGCTCGCCCGTGCCCGCCCGCGCGATGCCCAGCTCGAGCCAGACCTTGGCCGCCTTGGGCTGGCTGCGTGCGAGCGGCACCAGTACCGCAAGGGCCCTGTCGAAGGCACCGGCGAGATTGCAGGCCATCCCGAGCAGCAAGCCAGCCACGGGGTGCCCAGGTGCAACCGAGAGGATTTCCCGCGCCTGTTCGGCGGCGAGCGTGGGGTCGCTCTGGAGCATGCGCATGCCGTGTGCAAGCGCGGCCTCGACGCTGGCAGTCGCTGCGGTGACGCTCATGGAACCCCTGCGGTGATGGGTGGGCCGCGCCCCCCGACACGATCCACGCAATCTACCCGCCGCCCCGTGCCAGCGTCCAGCGCCATCACCCTGCCTTAGCCTGCCGCCACCTAGCCTGCCGCTTCCCCCAAGCAAGGCGATTCCCATGCCCCTGTTGCGCATCCGCTTGACCGGCAGCGAGGACAATGTCCGCGCGGTCTCCAACCTGCTGCAGAGCCTGGACGGCATCGAGCACGTCGAGGAAGTCGCCGACCTGATGCCGCGGATGGACGATGCCGATTCCAGCTCCGCCGGGCTGAGCGACCTGCAGGGTCCGAGCACCCACGAGATCGAAATCGATGCGCCCAACGAATCCACCGCGCGCAAGGTGCGTGAAGCGGTCGAGGCGCTGGCCTTCGACCTGGACATGCTGGTCGAGTTCGAGGAAGACGGCGAGGACTGAGACCGGCTAGCGCCCCGAGGTCAGCGCGTTTGCGACGCGAGGTTTCAGCGCGCGAAGCGCCTCGTTCTGGCTTTCATCCGCCTGGATGTACAGCGCGGACAGGAAGGCGACGAAGTCGTGTCGGCGAGCCAGCCACGCCGCGTCGCCGGCCGGCGGCATCGGGCCGACTCGAGTGGACAGCCCATCCAGCCACGCCTGCCAATCGGCCCCCGTGAGCACACCGCGACGCGCCACATAGGCCACCGGCTGCACCAGCCGCTCGGGCTCGCCGAACACGTAGGCGTGGCCCGCGGCAGGCACGGCCTGGGTGGCCACCGCAGCGAGGATGCGCTGCAGCTGGGCGGCGTCGAGCGCCGGATTGAGCGACAGCTGCAGCAGCCAGTCCGCGCCATGGGCCACCCCATGGCGCCAGCCAACGCCGGCTTCGAAGCCACGATAGTCGCGGACCGACCCGAGATACGCCGTCGCGCGCGCAAGCATCGCCTCGCGCTCGACCGGCGACATCCACGGCGCGATGCGGTCGGTGCGCGCGACTTCGGCCAGCACCAGCGCGGCGAACGGACGCGACACCCCATTCGGATCCGGCGCATCGAGTCCCGCGTACAGGGCATCTTGCAGGTGGCGCAGGAACCCGGCATCGAAGTCGCCGGCACGCATCCAGTGCTGCAAGGCCTCGTAGGCGATGCCATCGCGCAACGCCGGGTCGGGATCCGCCAGGCAGTCGACCATTTGCACCGCCAGCGCCTGCTTGCCGGCGGGGTCCGCCACCGCGAAACCGCCCGACTTCAACGCCAGCAATGTCGCGCGATCCTGTCCTGCAGGCGGGCAACCCGCCATTGCGGGCATGCACGCCAACAGGATCAATCCCAGGAAGCAGCGCAGCGCCTGCATCGCCTACCCCTCCGTTTTCCCTGCGCACGCCCTCTGTGCATGCCGCCCACCGCCACCGCAGGAGCGCTGGCGCAAGGCGGGCATGTCACATGCTCGCGCCGTCGTACGGAATCGTTTCCAGGCCGGCCAGGTCGACCCCGGGCAGGCAACGCACGTTGATCGCCACGGTCGCCTCGCCGGTCTTCGGGTGGGTGCCCTCGCCGAAGGGGGAGATCCCGCAGGTCGGGCAGAAGCGATGCCGGATCGCATGCTTGTTGAAGGTGTAGGTGGCGATGTCGGCGTCCGCGGTCTTCAGCACCATCGCGCTGCGCGGGAAGAACGCCAGCAGGCTGCCGCGCCGGCGGCACATCGAGCAATTGCAGTCGATGACCGCGTCGATCTCGCCATCGAGGGTGAAGTCGATCTTGCCGCAGTGACAGCTGCCTTCGTGGATCGCCATGCCCCGCACCCCCTGTGCCCGTGACTGTCGGCATGTTGCCATGCCCCCATGGATCGCACACGCTAGGGATTCTGTTTGGCCTTCCTGCTGGAACCTGCCCATGCACAGCTCCCGTGCCGCCGCCCTATTGCTCGCGCTTTGCGCTACCTGGACATTGCCGTCTCGCGCAGCGACGCCTGCGCAACTTTTCTGTCCACAGATCCCGCTGGCCGATGGCGCTGCCGCCGCTGTGCGCGTGCCCAGCGCCGCGGATGCCTGGGGCGGCCCGCGCACCGGCAAGGAAGCGACGCTGTCCAACCGCACGGTGTCGTACTCGATCGACGCCGAGCTCGACCCGGTCAAGCACACCATCAACGGCAAGCAGGTCCTGACCTGGCGCAACCGCAGCGCGCAGCCGGTGTGCAGCCTCTACCTGCACCTGTACCTCAACGGCTTCGAGGGTCCCGGCAGCACCTTCATGACCGAGCAGCGGGCCAGCGAGAGCGGCTTCCGCAGCAACGTCGACACCAAGGATGGCGAGTTCGGCTTCATCCGCCTGGACAAGGTCGCGCAGGACGGCGCGGCGGCGAAGTGGACCTTCGTCCAGCCGGATGGCGGCCCGAAGACCGATCGCAGCGTGGTCCGCATCGACCTGCCGCATCCGGTCGCCGCCGGCGCCACCACCAGCCTCGACATCGCGTTCTTCAACCAGCTGCCACGCGTCGTCGCGCGCACCGGCTACTACGGCACCTTCCACCTGGTGGCGCAGTGGTTCCCGAAGGTCGCGGTGCTGGAGCTGCCGGGCGAACGCGGCGCCACCGCGCCACGCTGGAACGCCCACGAATTCCACCTGCACAGCGAGTTCTACGCCGACTTCGGCAGCTACGACGTGCGCATCACCGTGCCCAAGGGCTACACGGTCGGCTCGACCGGCGCGCTGACCGGCAGCCCGGTGGAGAAGGCCGGCAAGGTCACCCACCGCTACGTGCAGGACGACGTCCATGATTTCGCGTGGACCGCCGACAGCCGCTACGCCAAGCCGCTGGTGAAGACCTGGAACGGTCCGAACGGTCCGGTGCAGGTCAGCGTGCTGTACACGCCGGACTACGCGTCGAACGCGCAACCGGTGCTGCAGGCGACGATCGACTCGCTCGACTATTTCTCGAAGACGCTCGGCGGCTACCCCTACAAGACCGCGACCGCGGTGGTCCCGCCCTACGGCGCCGACGAAGCCGGCGGCATGGAGTACCCGACCTTCTTCACCGCCGACAGCACCGGCCAGGACCAGCCAGGCACGCTCGGCCGCTTCGCCCTGGACTTCGTGACCGTGCACGAATTCGGCCACGGCTATTTCTACGGGATCCTGGCCTCGAACGAGTTCGAGGAACCGATGCTCGACGAGGGCATGAACGAGTACTGGGACCAGCGGATGATGACCGCGCGCAAGCAGGACCTGCTGCTCACCATGCCGTGGCTGAAGGCACTGGGGATCGGCACCCGGTTGACCCCGTTCGACATGGAGCGCCTCGGCGCCAGCCTGGCCGACCCGGCGGACCCGCTAGGCGACAACAGCTGGGCGCGCCTGTCCAGCGGCAGCTACGGCACGGTTTATTCGCGCACCGCCACGGTGATGCGCCAGATCGAGGCACTGGTCGGCACACCTGCGATGGAACGCGGCATGAAGCTCTATTACGAGCGCTGGAAGTTCCGCCATCCGTCGCTCGCCGACCTGCGCGAGGCGCTGGCCGAGGGCACCGGTCGCCGCGACATCGTCGAACGCCATTTCGATGCCTTCATCTATGGCACCGGCAGCGTCGACGATCGCGTGGCGAGCATCCAGACCAGGGAACTGCTGCCGCTGCCGGGGTACCTGACCCATGGCGGCAAGCAGGTGCTGGTGGGCAGCAAGGCCCTCGACAAGGCCGTCGAGGAGCGTCGCAAGGCCTGGAAGGCCAAGCACCCGAACGCCAAGGAATGGGAAGGCGCCTTCCCGTACAAGAGCATCGTGGTCGTGCGCCGGGATGGCCAGGCCGTTCCGCAGGTCCTTCGGGTGAGTTTCGCCGACGGCAGCCATCGCGACATGCCGGTGACGACCACCGGCAACTGGCAGCGCTTCGAGTTCGTGACCCGCGCCAAGGCGGTCTCGGCGCAACTCGACCCGGACGACCTGATCCGCACCGACGCCTCCGAGCTCAACGACAGCCGCACGGTCGACCCCGACAGCAGCGCCGCGCGCCGCTGGTTCGGCGATTTCACCTCGTTCCTGCAGTCGCTGTTCGCGCTGCTGTCCTTCGTCTGAGGCGCCATCCATGTCCACCACCAACCGTAACGTCTCGATCCGTCGCATCCTCGGCCACGCGTTGGATAGCGCGATGCAATGGCGCCTGTGGCTGCTGTGGATCGCCGCCAGCCTGGGCTGTGCATTGATTGCCGCCCTGCCCGCCTGGAACTGGCTGGCCGCCTCCCTCAACAACTCGGTGCACGCGCCCGCCATCGCCAGCGGCAAGGCACCGGTCCTGCTGATGGACATGGTGATGTCGCGCAACGCGCCGTTGGGCGTGCTCGGTGAGAGCACCACCGTCGCCGCGATCCTGATGCTGCTGCTGTCGCCGCTGCTGGCCGGCGCCACTATCGCCGCGATCCGCTCGCAGACCCGCCCCGGTTTCGGCGACCTGCTGCGTGGCGCGATCGCCGAATACGGCCCGATGCTGCGGATGCTGGTGTGGTCGGTGATCCCGCTGGGCCTGGCCCTGCTGGTCATGTCGGTCATCATCGGCGCCAACGAGAAAGCGCACGAACACGCGATCCTCGCCTCCGACGCCGCCACCGGCCGCAACATCGCCTTCGTGGTCGGCGGCGTGCTGTTCGTGCTCGCGCACGCCAGCCTCGAGGCCGGCCGTGGCTGGTTGGCCACCGATGGCCGCCTGCGTTCGGCGCTGAAGGCGTGGTGGCGCGGGGTGAAGCTGCTGTGCCGGCGCCCGGTCGCGGTGCTGCTGGCCTGGCTGGTCACCACCGTGCTCGGATTGGCGGTGGCGCTCGTGTTCGTGTTCCTGCGCCAGTACGCCGGCGGCACCGGCGTGGGCGGTTTCCTGCTGGCCATGCTGCTGGGCTGCGGCATCACCGCCGGACTGGCCTGGGGGCGCATCGCCCGCCTGTACGCGATGTCGGCCCTCGCCGGGGACATGCACGCACGCCGCTGACGCGCGCACCGGCGTCCAACACGGCCCGCCCCTGCGGGCCGTTCGGTTAAGATTGTCCACGAGCCAACCAGGGGGAACGGCGTGGCCTTCTTCGATCTTTTCAAGCGCAAGGCACCTGCCAAGCCGGCCGCCAAGCCATTCGTGATGCCCGCGGGGCTGATTCCGAACCAGGGGCCGGCCCCTGCACCTGCACCTACCCCCGTTCCGGCGCCCGCCGCGCGCGAGCCAGTGGTCCCGGCCCCCGTCGAGGCGCCCGCCGACGTCGTGGCCGAGGCGCTCCCGGTGGTCCCGCCCCCCGCGGAACCGAGCCACGAAGGCCCGGAACGCCGCGAGCGCAACCGCCGTCATGCCCGTCCGGGCACGCGCGTGCTGGTCATCGACGACTCGCCGACGATCGTGGCCCTGCTCAAGCGGATGCTGCAGCAGAACCAGCTCGAGGTACTGGAGGCGTTCGATGCCGAGAGCGGCATCGAGGTCGCCCGCCGCGAAGTGCCGGACCTCATCTTCCTGGACATCGTGCTGCCCGGGATGGACGGCTTCAACGCGTTGCGCACGCTGCGCCGCGACCCGATCACCAAGCACCTGCCGATCATCATGATCAGCGGCAACGCCCAGGCCACCGAACAGTTCTACGTGCAGCGCATCGGCGCCGACGACTTCATGAAGAAGCCGTTCTCGCGGGCGGAAGTGTTCATGCGCATCGAAGCCCTGCTGGACGCGGAGAACATCCCGCGCCATGGCAGCAAACCGGGCACCCGCGCCGAAGCGGCTGCGGCGG
>Ga0164305_10000626_pt1 | contig 13505 bp, 6 predicted proteins | sample Whisoiple_237_MG_FD_110215 | JGI IMG/M metagenome (GOLD analysis project Ga0164305, IMG submission 110215) | Soil microbial communities amended with pyrogenic organic matter from upstate New York, USA - Whitman soil sample_237_MG | ecosystem: Environmental > Terrestrial > Soil > Agricultural... | reverse complement strand
ATCATGTGCGAATAATGGCTGTGCACGCCGCCGTCGGAAACCAGGCCGAGCAAATGAAGCCGGTGTCCGCGCGCAGCTGCGAAGCTCTCCTCCAATACCCGATTGCGCGTCAGTTCTCCGCCTTGGATCGCTTTGTTAATTCGGGTCAGGTCTTGATACACGATCCTGCCGGCGCCCAGATTGAGGTGGCCAACTTCGGAATTGCCCATCTGTGCTTCAGGTAGCCCGACGTCAACGCCGCTGGCGCTCAATTTGGAGCGCGGATAATCGCGGTAGAGCTTGTCGTGAAAGGGAGTCGACGCGAGCAGTGTTGCGTCGCCATTCTCCTTGCGTTTGTCCCATCCACCCGGGTTAATGCCCCAGCCATCGCGAATGATAAGCATCACAGGACCACCCATACCTCGCGCATTTTGCCGATGAATGAGAACCCTCACAAGCGGTTCTTTCGTTGACAATCCGACAGACGCGCGCCTACATCGGCCTCGTGAAATGGCGCAATCAGTTGCTGGCGCTCTTTTGTTTTCTCGTCTTTGCCGGCGTCGGTGTTCTTTATTTTCAGCACTGGGTTATCCGGAAGCCCTTCGGTATTATTTTATTTGTCGGGGAAGGGCTTTCACCTGCCCGGCTCGCGCCCACCCGGGCCTATGCTGCCGGGGCCGGCATGCGCTTGAATTTGGATTCGATGGCTCATGCGGCCTTGGTGATGAATTACTCGAAGGATTTTGCCGCTCCCGATCAGCCAGCGGCTGCAACTGCGATCGCAACTGGCGAGAGGGTGACCAATCGTGCGCTGGCGGTCAATGGCGATGGAAAACCCATCAAGAGCATCGTTGAACTAGCACGCGAACGCGGACGCGCTACAGGCCTGGTCACGGACACCAAGCTTACCGATCCGACCAGCGCGGCTTTTTACGCGCACCCGACCGACTCAAGCGATGCCGAAAAGATCGCATCAGAGTTTGTGGATCGAGGAAACATAGATATCGCAATGGGTGGCGGCGCGGCGCAATTTCTCCCGACTGCAAAAGGCGGCGATAGACAAGACAATCGTGATCTCTTGCTCGAACTTCGTGGCAACGGATTCGATGTAGTTCGAACACGCGCGGAGCTGGAAGCAGTTCCAGCCTGGCGTCGGCCGAAACTTTTCGGTGTTTTCAACCAGGGAGACCTCGCGTTCACGAACCAGCTGGAACAGAGAAGTCAGCAGCCCAGTCTTTTGGATATGGTGCGGCGCGCTATCCAATTACTTCAGTACAATACCGGCGGCTATTTCCTGGTGGTCGATGTAGGGTTAATGCGCAAAGCAGCACAGGAAAACGACGGAGAAAGGACCCTCAGTCAAACAGTTGAACTGGATCGCGCCGTCGGGATTGCGCGAAGCTATGGGGGACCAAAATCAACAATCATAGTCTGCGGTGACGTGGCAATCGGTGGACTAAACTTGAATGGATCTCCTTTTCGCAAAGATAGCGGAATAGCACTGCTGGGTTTTAATTCAGCTGGGCAGCCGTGGATCACATGGGCTACGGGTCCGCATGGCACCAAGTCATATGGCCCGGCGAAAATACCAGGTAAAGAGGACAGACCCGAGACTCAAGAAGGGGAACAGCCGGAGCCGGCGGCGTTTTACACGAAATCCGCGTTAGTCACCGTCGAAGATGTCGTTGCCTTCGGCAGCGGCCCAGGAACAGACGCGCTGCAGGGCGTTGTTGACAGCCCAGCTGTTTTCCGAGCTTTGCGGGACGAACTTTGATCAGCAAACATAGCGCTGTCCGATACCTCCGCACGCAATGGTTAGTGAAGGCTGAATAGTCATGACGCCCGATGCGAACCTGGTTACTTTCGCGTCTCGCGGTAGGGGAGCCGAAGTTCGTAAACTGCTATCTGTTGCTCCAACTCGACGGCTAATGACTGATCGCCATGAACCCGCGCGAGTTGTAACGCAGTTCTCCCGCTTTCAATTGCTTTGCCGAATTGCCCAGCTTCTGCGTATGCCGCTGCCAATGTGCGCAACACAACCGCATTCGTGCCCCCCGACAGCTCATCGGCCTGGCCAGCAAGCTTAACCGCCTCGTTGCCATTTCGTAATGCCTCGTTAGACGACGTAGCCCGCAACCAAGCCAGATTAGTCAAAGCAGAAATAGATTTTGGGGAAATCGCCAGCGCTTTTTCGTAATGCTGAATCGCTTCGGCTGTCTCGGTTTTTTCGTCCAGAGCGACAGCCAGAACCGTGTGGCAATCTGCATCGTCAGGCTGGATCACCAGGGCCGTCCGGCAATGCTGGATAGCGGTGTCAGCTTCACCTTTTTCAAGGAAAGCACGGCCCAGGCCATAATGAGCAAGAAAGTAATCAGGCCGTACGGCCAGTGCGCTCTGATAATGAACGATCGCTTCGTCAATTCGTTTCTTTTGAAGGAGCGCATCGCCCAAAGATACCTGACCATCTGGATCGTTTGGTTGCATCGCCACCGCTCTCTCGCAATGCAGGATCGCCTCATCCACTTCTCCCTTCCCTACGAGAGCCGTGCCGAGGTTGTACTCAGCATCCCACGAATCGGGCTGCATTTGCAAAGCAGCCCGGTACTGAGCGATCCCGTCATCGAGCTGGCCTTTCTGGAGAAGGACGATGCCAAGGTTGGTGTGGGCCATCCAGCATTCGGAGTTTCTTGCCAGAGTGATGCGCCACAGCGTTTCGATGTTGCCGTACATCGCGGATTGCCGCCAGGTCAAGACCCCCAGTGTTGCGACCACAAACGCCGCGGCGCTTAAGATCAGGCCACGATGCTGCCTGAATATGTGGGCGAGACTGACTACGCCTGCCGAGACGAGCGCAATCGGCCCGATACACGCCAGATACTGATAATGGTCCGCCACAAACGTGTAGCGAAATGTATAAAGCATGATGAAGCCAAGCACTGGGCTCAGTGTCGCTACGAAAAATGCGGCTGCGACCTCAACGCTGCGCCCCACATACCGTCTCGAAAAGTAGATCGCTACGCACAAGCCAATTCCGGCCAGCAACCAGATGTAGTTCCCCAGATGCGTCGATGAGATCGTCCATTTTGGATAAATGAAGGTCAGGTCGGCCGGCCAAATGAGTTTGCCCAAATAGAACCAGACAGCCCGACTTGCGACGAGAACCCGCTCCATTGGGCCCAGGAACGTAAAAACGGCTCGGCTGGTACCCTGATGGTAGCGTTCCCACCAGACAGCGAGCAGCCCCATGCCGATCCCCATGATAACAAAAGGAACGATCTGAAGTAGGCGGCGCTTGTTGATTGGCTTTTTCTGTAACCACAGAACCAAAAGTAATGCCGCCGGCAAAGTACAGGCCGTGCTCTTAGCTGAAAGCGCGAGCAGATAAAAGATCAGGGCCAGCCCATAAAAACGCCACGGCCGTCTTGTCCGCTTATCAATAAATGCGATCCAGGCGAGAAGCGTCAGAAGAAAGAAGAACCCCATCAGAACATTTTTGCGTTCCGTAATCCACGCAACTGATTCCACTTGCACCGGATGCAGGGCAAAGATCGCCCCCGCGAGCCACGAACCCGGCACGTTCAAACGCGCTAGAACACGCCAAACCAACAACGCGTTCGCCACGTGAAGTACAAGGTTGATCCAATGATAACCGGTGGGATTCATACCCCACAGCGCGTGCTCGAGGCGAAACGTTGTATAAACCAGCGGGAAATACTGCGACGGCGAATCGAGCGAAAACCAAATCCGACGCAGACCGTCGGGCGCAGTTAGCAGCTCGTTGTGTGTGATATAGTCATCGTCGTCCCAAAGAAACCCACCATTCCATGAGGGTCGATAGACAAAGATCGTCAGGGCTGCCAGGAGCAGGCCAAAAGCGCAGGCGCGGCTACGTTGAGAAGCGACGAGTTCAAAGAGCTTGCGCACTGTTACCGTATTGAACGCCATCTGAGCAGACGCAATGCAATGGAAACCGCTCAGTTGCAAGCCGCCCATTTGTATCGGAAAAACAGCTTTCGTGACGCGTAAGATCGATATCAGCCACAAAGCATTGCCTTTTGGCTGGTGCCTGCTGGCCGTAATCGTTTTCGGCCTCGTCCTCGTAATCCGCATTCGACTTCTCGAAATTCCGTTCGAGCGCGACGAAGGCGAATACGCTTATGCTGGCCAGCTGATGTTACAAGGCATCCCTCCATATAAACTCGCTTATAACATGAAGTTTCCGGGAACCTATGCGGCCTATGCTGTGATTATGTCAATCTTCGGACAAACAATCGGCGCGATTCATTTAGGTTTGCTCCTGGTCAATGCTGCCACAATCGTGCTGATTTTCCTGCTGGGGCGACGCCTGATGAATCCAACGGCAGGAATCGCGGCCGCAATGAGCTATGCCATTCTCTCTATGAGTCCGTCCGTCCTTGGGTTGGCTGCTCACGCGACGAATTTTGTAGTGTTGCCAGTCGTCGGCGGAACACTGCTCTTACTCAACGAATCGGATCGTCAGCAGTTTGGTCGACTATTCGCGAGCGGGCTGCTCTTTGGTCTTGCAGTACTAATGAAGCAGCCCGCCCTTTTTTTCATTGTATTTGCAGCGATTTATCTCGTCTCCAAAGGTGTCCAGCGTGGAACCCGGCTAAGGGACATTTCTCTGGAGAGCCTGTTCTTTACCGTGGGTGTGATTCTCCCGTTGGGGATTGCATTGCTTCTTCTTTGGCGCGCAGGCGTGTTCGACAGATTCTGGTTTTGGGCAATCGACTACGCGCGGCAGTATGGCACCCTGGTTCCTCTCAGCGAGGCACCCCAGATTTTCTTGCGTAGTGTGCGAGAAGTAGTTGGAGCAGGCTGGACACTCTGGATGCTGGCTGGAATTGGAGTAGTTGTCGGCTTGTTGGATAACCGGGTGCGCGCCAGCGTAATTTTTTTGCTTGGCCTCCTTCTGGCATCAGCGTTGGCGGTATGCCCGGGATTTTATTTCCGATATCATTATTTTGTCCTGGTCTTACCGGCAATATCCCTCCTTGTGGGTGCTGCGATCAGTGAATTCTCCGATCTTCTGGCAGGTCGGACGATTCTTGTCAGATTCATGCCGTTGCTTGTGCTTTGTGCAGCCCTGAGCGCGCCAATTCTGTCGGACCGAACCTTGTTATTCACGCTTTCTCCAATTGAAGCGTGTCGAAGGATATATCCGGAGAGTCCGTTCCCGGAATCCCTCAGGATTGCAGAATACGTGCGCGAACATACGAGGCCGGATGACACGATCGCAGTATTGGGATCGGAACCGCAGATTTATTTCTATTCACAACGACGATCAGCGACGGGATATATTTATGTGTACGGTCTAATGGAACCGCAAAAGTATGCGCGCCAAATGCAGGAGGAAATGATGGGTGAGATCGAACGCGCTCGCCCGATGTATCTGGTATCGGTGGTAGTCAACGATTCCTGGTTGTGGCGCCCCGGATCTGAGCGCTTAATCTTTAACTGGGCAAATCAATATACGGCACAAAATTATGCGGCAGCTGGATTTGTGAATATCACACCCACCGAAACTGATTATTACTTCGGCAATGCTCCCTCGTCAGTCGAGAGCCTCAAAGACTACATCTTGATCTATAAACGGAATCCTTGAGCCGCCTTTATCACCATATTTTAGCGCCGCACGTGCACCGCAGTAATTCTCAATCGATCGCCTTTCTCAAAAGGAGGCGCCACTGGCTAACCGTGGGCGTTTGCACCTGTCTCACAGTCCTAGCATGGGTCGTTTTTGGTCAGACGCTCCGGCACGACTTCATTAACTACGACGATCCGCGTTACGTCTATGAAAATACGAAGATAACGGCTGGGCTCAGTATCAGCGGTATTGCCTGGGCATTCAGCCACATTCATTCCATGAACTGGCATCCGCTAACGACCATTTCACACATGCTTGACTGCCAGTTATATGGATCGAAAGCGGGAGGTCACCATTTCACCAACGTTCTCGTGCACGCCGTCGCAACGATTCTTCTTTTTCTCGCACTGCGGCAAATGACGGACGCGATTTGGCGGAGCGCCTTTGTTGCAGCGGTGTTCGCAATTCATCCCTTACGTGTCGAATCAGTCGCATGGATAGCTGAACGAAAGGATGTTTTGAGCGGTGTTTTCTTTATGCTGACACTACTCGCCTACGTGCATTACGTGCGCGCCCCATCGCTGGCGCGGTACCTGGCTGTAGCAACAGCATGTCTCTTTGGGCTGATGTCGAAGCCCATGTTAGTAACGCTTCCATTCGTGCTCTTGCTTTTGGATTACTGGCCGCTGAACAGAATCGGCGCTGTTCCTTGTGGCCATGGGTCTACGGTCCGTCCAAGCCCAGACTCCCTACAGCGGCGTCGCTACAGCGCAGCAACGACCTGGCTAAAGTTATTCGTGGAAAAGATTCCGCTGCTTGGGTTCGCCGCCGTTTCCAGTGTCGTGACGCTCTTCGCCCAAAAGGGCGCAGTGGGCTTTACCGAGCAACTGCCCTTGATACCACGAATGAATAACGCGGCCGTGAGCTATGTTCTTTACATCTGGCAAATGTTCTGGCCGGTGAAGCTTGCGGTGTTCTATCCTCATCCTGAAAATCGCATAGCCACCTGGGAAATCGTCCTGGCGCTTGGCACTCTGGCGGCTATTACAGCGCTCGCATTTTCTCTGCGAAAAACGCGCCCCTACTTCATCACCGGTTGGTTGTGGTACCTTGGAATGCTTGTACCGGTGATTGGGATGGTCCAAGTGGGGTGGCAGGGTCGCGCGGACCGATATACGTATCTACCTCAGATAGGTCTTTATGTAGTGATCACCTGGGCCATCGCCGATTTCACCCGCGCATGGCGTTATCAGCGGGAAGTTCTGACTGCCGGTGCGGCAATCGTCATCGCTGCCCTGGCGTGGTGTGCCTGGGTGCAAACGTCCTATTGGCGCGATAGCGAAACACTGTTTCGGCACGCCCTTGCAGTAACTACGAACAATGATGTTGCTGATAACAACCTTGGTATCGTCTATTTGCAGCAAGGTAAACTAGAGGAGGCTGTTTCGTTGTTGCAAGCGGCCGTGGATCTTCGCCCCGACAATAGCCCCGCCCATGAAAATCTGGCAAAGGCTTTTCTTCAAAAGGGTAACGTGGCTGACGCCCTGGTTCATTATGGAAAATTACTTGAACTGCAGCCCGACAATATAGAGGCCCACAACATTGTGGGCACGGTTCTGATCCAGCAGGGGCGCACCAGAGAGGCGGTTGAAGAATGGCAGAAGGTCTTGGCGATTCAACCGGACAACGGAAACGCCATGAGCAATCTCGCATGGGTGCTTGCGACTTCCCCGGACGATTCGCTTCGAGACGGCCCAAAGGCGGTTCAACTGGCACAGGGGGCATTGCGCCTTTCGGATGGCAGAATCCCAATAATCTTTCGCACTTTAGCGGCGGCTTATGCCGAGAGTGGCGATTTTCAAAAGGCAATCGAAACTGCACGGCGCGGACTCAAATTGGCCGACAGTCAGGGAAATTCTTCCCTGATTGCTGACCTCCAGGGCAATATTGCACTTTACCAAGAACAACGGCCGCTGCGGGATCCCAGTTTAGCACATGGCAATTCAGCGCCTCACAGCGAATAACAAGAAGCGGCAGGTTGGAAACCGCCAAGGTCGATTACAAAGACGCCTTAGCAGCCATGGTATAACTTTTGGCATATACCTGATTCTTGCTGCAATCAGCCTGGCTGTATTTGGTCAAACGATTCGTTATGAATTTGTTAATTTCGACGACGACTTATATGTCTACAATACCCCTGCCATTCAGGCTGGACTAACGATAAAAGGAATAGCAGCCGCTTTTACCAGCCAACACGCTCACAACTGGCATCCATTAACGACTATATCGCACATGTTGGACTGTCAGCTATACGGCCTGAATGCTGGCGGCCATCATGCTACCAATGTCATTTTGCATACGATTGCTGTGCTCCTGCTGTTTCACGTGTTGCGGCAATTGACCGGTGCAGTCTGGAAGAGTGCGATCGTCGCAGCATTGTTTGCGATCCACCCATTGCACGTGGAATCCGTGGCATGGATAAGCGAGCGAAAGGATGTTCTGAGTGCTGTTTTCTTTTTGCTTATGCTGAGCGCATACAACCGTTATGTGCGCGCAGCTTCCCTGGCGCGCTACCTGCTGGTCGTTGTCCTGTTCGCCGCGGGACTTATGTCCAAGCCAATGCTGGTAAGCGTCCCAATCGTCCTTCTCCTTCTCGACTACTGGCCACTAGGTCGTTTTGAAGAATCCTGCTCAACCAGCGAAAAGATTAAAATCTTAAACGCCGCCAATCCTAAGCGCGTAATTCAATTCTTAGTCGTTGAAAAAATTCCCTTGTTTGTTCTTTCCGCGGTTGTTTGCGTCATCACATTCATCCTCCAAAAACGCGCGGCCGGTGCGATCCCACCGTTGCCGTTTTTCTGGCGCGTGCAAAATGCCTTGGTGAGTTATGTGAATTACGCCTTGAAGACGTTATGGCCGACGCACCTAGCGGTTTTCTATCCTCATCCAAATGAGACCCTGGCAATTTGGAAAGTCAGTCTCGCAATCGCGTTGCTGCTCGGCATTACAGTTGCAGCGATCGTTTTTCGAAGCCAACGACCTTATCTGTTAACCGGATGGTTCTGGTATCTCGTTATGCTCGTTCCAGTGATTGGCCTAATACAGGTTGGAGAACAAGGCTATGCTGACCGCTATACGTATCTTCCCCAGGTCGGTCTATTTCTCCTCGCAGTTTGGCTTGCTGTTGACCTGATGGCAGTCTGCCACTGTCGGCCCCAGCTTGCTGTTGCCACAGCGGCAGCAATCATCCTTGCGCTGGCATGGGCGGCATTCCATCAGACTTCCTACTGGCGCAACAGCGAGACGCTTTGGACCCATGCTCTGGCCGTGACTTCTGACAATGACGTCGCCCACAATAATCTCGGTTACCTGTGCGTCGACCGCGGTGAACTGGACGAAGCAATCTCGCACTTTGAGGCTGCGTCGCGAATTAGATCCAGCAAGATGGATCCACACTATAACGTCGGTTCAGCTTTTGTTGAAATGAACCTCGCCGACGCCCTGTCCAGGAAAGGACAATCTGATGCCGCTCTGGTTCACTACGAGGAGGCAATAAGGCTGCAACCAAATTACGCAGATGCTTATTACAACCGAGGCAATGTTCTTCTGACAAACGGCCGCGTCCAGGAAGCAATCGCGGATTTGCAGACAGCTCTCCAAATACAACCCAATGATGCGGATGCACACACCTGTCTTGGCAACGCGCTGCTTCGGCAGGGTTCGCTCAAGGAGGCGATTGCCGAGTACGAAAAGGGAGCGGCATTAGCCCCGAATGATCCCCATTCTCGTAACAACATTGCCTGGGTACTTGGGACATCGTCTGACGCGTCTATTCGCGACGGTGTAAAAGCGACGGAGTTCGCTGAGCAAGCCGTGGGACTTTCGGGTGGCAGAGATCCCAAGTTTATCCGGACGCTCGCAGCTGCTTACGCCGAGAGCGGCCGGTTCCCTGAGGCAGTCACGACGGCTAAACAAGCGGTAATGATAGCTACCATGCAAAGCAAATCTGGGTTGGCGCATGTTCTTGAAGAGGATGTAAGGCTTTATCGTGCCAATATTCCTCTGCGCGGAACGAAACCTGCCGATTAGTGTCGTACGAGCCAAGGGTTGTGCGGATAACGCGATGTCGTTACGCGTAGAGCCAGCGACCCGATTAGCTATCTGCCTTCCTTGTGAAAGGGTCGATCCAATTCGTAGAGCGCGATCTCTTTCCGAAGCAGATCACTTAATGTCGAGTTTCCCTGGTCATCGGCTACCCGTAGTGCCTGATGAGCAGTGTCTCTAGCTTCTGGAAAGCGACCAGCTTCCGCATAAGCAGCGGCCAAAATCCGCAGAATAAGTGGCCTGTTTCCACCCGGAGAGTGACTGGCCTGTTCGGCAAGCAGAACGGCTTCCGGTCCGTTCCTAAGCGACGGATCCGGCGAGGTCGCCAACAGCCATGCCAGGTTACTTTGGGCGGCAACATTTTCCGGTGCGAGGCGAAGCGCCTCCTTGTATTGCGCAATTGCGTCAACAACGCGGCCTTTCGCGAGAAGCGCGCTGCCCAGGTTTGCGTAAGCATCGGGGTTCTGAGGAAGCAACTCCAACGCTTTTTCGTAATGCACAATGGCTTCGTCGAGCCTTCCTTTGCGAAAGAGTGCACTCGCGAGGTTGTATTGCGCTTCGGCTTGGTTCGGCAAAACGGCTACACACGCGAGGTAATTAGAGATTGCACCATCCATATCGCCTTTTGATAGAAGCGCCGCCGCCAAATTGCATGAGGCGTTCGTGTAACCCGGTCGAACCGCCAGAGCTTTTTGGTAATGCACAATCGCGTCATCGACACGTCCTGCTTGAAATAATGTTGCACCAAGATTGTTGTGCGTTTCGACGTCAGCGGAATTAATTGTGAGCGCAGCTTCGTAATGATTGATAGCATCGTTGGATTCACCTTTCTCGGCCAACAGACGTCCAAGGTTATAATGCGCCTCGGCATAATCTGGCCGTAGCGCGATGGCCTGGCGATAATGTGTTATCGCCTGATCACTTTCGCCACGATCGTGAAAAGCGATTCCCAAATTGTAATGCGCCATCCAGCAACCGGGGTTATTTGCGAGTGTCGTCGTGTACAAGGTTATGAGGTCGTGGTAAGCGGCACTTTGTTGCCACGTTAGCGTTGCAACCAAAAGCAACAGGCCGCTGCAAAGTACCAGCCGCAGAACTACGGCAACTCGACCAAGCGACGCACGCACAATCAGCCGGCGAAAACTCTCGGTCATGGCGGAGCCGACTAACGCAAGCGGCCCCATGCTCGCGAGGTACTGAAAGTGATCGCTCACAAACGAGTAGCGAAAGAAGTACACGCTAAAGAAGCCAAGTATCGGAAACAGTGAGATCACATAGTAGGCGGCGGCAAAGAATGCGGCGCGGCCAGCCTTTCCGGGCAGCAACCACACCACGATCAAACCCGCTGTTGCTGCCAGCAAGGGTAGATAGGCGACCCACTGCGATGAATGAATCTCCCATCTCGGATAAATGAAGCTGAGGGGATGAGGCCAGAATAGTTTGGCTAGGTAAAACCAAATCGCTTGTCCCGCGATGATCACACGCTCCGTCCAGGTCTGCGCCCACTCCGGACCAACTGCGGACGCGTGAAATTTCTGCTCCCAAATTGTCCAGGCACTCGAAAGCGTTGAAATGAACAAAAATGGGGCGACCGGTATTGCATCTTTCCATCCGATTCGTCCTCGCCGCCACCACACACAGAGAGCGAGCACCACAGGCAACATCACGACTGAAGGTTTGCTTAGAGTTGCCAGCAGGAAGCAGCCCAGCGATAGACTAAAAACAAATCCGCTCTGTTTACGGAAGAGACCTATGACCCGCCTTTGCTCTTCCCAATTCAAAAAGAAAGAAATCGACAAGAGATAAAACAGGCAGGACTGGGTGTTCTTGAGCTCAGTCACCCAGGCGACTGATTGCACCATCACGGGGTGCAGTGCCCATAGAGCTGCGCCCAACCATGCGCCACTGACCTCGAGTTGTCGAAGCACGCGCCAAAGCAGTACCGCCGATGCCGCGTGCATCAACACGGTCACGAGGTGATAAGGAAAAGGAAGTAAACCGACGAATTTGTGAAGCGCCCAAAAGGTCGTTAGGACGAGCGGATAGTAGACCGCTCGCGTGCTGGTCCAGATTTCCTTCAGCCCGAGTGGGCCGACTATGCATGGATTCTGAGTCAGATGCGATTCATCGTCCCAAATGAATCCAGCATGGAAAACTCGGGCATACGCGGCAAGAACAAGTACAACGAGGAAAACTGCCCAAAGCCAGGCTCGCTGCCCAAAAGATCTAACCACCAATGAACACTATGCACGAATAGGCAGAACGAAAAATTCGGGCCTCATTCGTGTCCATTCGTCGTTTCACTCTGTTTAGCGATGCGCAGGTTTTCCTCGGCTTCTGGAAAGTCAGGATGAAGACGCAACGCTTCTTGGAATTGTAAGACAGCGTGGTCGATGTCCCCTTCGCGCATAAAGACCTTGCCCAGATAGTTATGTGGTTGAGCGAGTTTTGGGTTGAGGTTAGACGCCTTCTGAAAATGGTCCTTCGCCTCTGCGACCTGGTCCTTATCGAACAGCAAATTTCCGAGGTCAATATGCGCATCGACCAAACGTGCATCGGCTTGCAGCGCCTCTCGGTAGTGCGCAATTGCTTCGTCGACTTTGCCATGTTTTTCCAGGAAGGCGCCATAGCCGTAGTGCGCCTGCGCGGACTTGGGAGCCAGTCGAATGGAGGTTTCGCACTCGGCAGCTGCTCGCTCATCGTGACCGAGTTGATCCAGAAGGTAAGCATACCCAGAATGGTACTCGGCGTTGTTCGGCTCAATCCGCAAGGCTTGTTCGAAATGGCTTTGCGCCTCGTCCCGTTTTCCTTTTTCCATTAGCAGCGTGGCGAGATTAACGTGGGCTTTTGCCGAGCTGGGATTCAAACGTAGCGTCGCGGAAAGTTCGTTAGCCGCTTCGTCGTTTCGTCCAGCTTCCTGCAAAGCGGTCGCATAATTAAAATGCGCCCGCACACTGGCCGGAAGATCAGCAACGATCGCTCCGAGACGCTCAAGTTTACCCTGGGCGGAATGCACCTCCGCGAACCAAAGCGCTACAAGGGGTACAACAAAGACAGCTACCCATTTTGCTCCGTGCAGCGCCCAACCTGGGAGAAAAGCGTTTCTTAGAACATCAGCGGTACCTCCACTGATGCCAAGAGATTGGCGAGTAGATTTCTCGCGGACTTTCCAAATAAAGCCGTCGTAATAGAAATGGAGCAATGCGGACGCTGTCACCACCCCGGTGAGAATACGTTTAACCGCTTCGATGCCGACATACGATTTCGACAGACTCAGCCCACCGTAGGCGAGCACTAAGCCAACATAAACGCCTACCAGCGCCCCGCTCCGACGGAAAACAAAACGCATAAACCCGCCGATCGAGCTATCGCTCTCTACCCGTTTACGATTGTAAATCCAGACAAGCGAGAGGTACTGCACATCGTGGAACACTTCGAACAATGCGATGCCGACGAGAACGCTCGCTACGATATTGTTGCAGTACCACCAAAAGGAAATGCTCGTGATAAGAAGGACCAGCTTTACGGGACTTGGTCGTCTTCCGCTTGACCACGCCCAGACATAATTTGCAAGAAACACTGCTGAGACTGCCAACGCCAGGAGAAGCAAGCCTTGCTGCGCCCCATGGAGCAGCGCTGGGGGAATATAAGGGCCGCCTGCTGAATAATAACTTTCCAGCGTATCGGTCATTCGCTGTGGTGAGAGAAGGACAGCCGTAGCAAACCAGATAGCGCACAGCGCGAAATCGAGACGACGCGTCAGCTCAGCGAATGAGCCGACTTTCGCGTCGTAGATACGACAGAAGCCGTATGT
>Ga0164305_10000624_pt1 | contig 13510 bp, 14 predicted proteins | sample Whisoiple_237_MG_FD_110215 | JGI IMG/M metagenome (GOLD analysis project Ga0164305, IMG submission 110215) | Soil microbial communities amended with pyrogenic organic matter from upstate New York, USA - Whitman soil sample_237_MG | ecosystem: Environmental > Terrestrial > Soil > Agricultural... | reverse complement strand
GGGGGGCCGGGGGAGACGCTGGCCCTGCTGCGGATGGGGTTGCGGCTGGGGGCGGCGCCCCGGCTGTGCGTGACGACGACGCCCAAGCCGATCGCGGGGCTGCGGGCGCTGAGGGGGGAGCCGGGGGTGGCGGAGAGCCATGCGGCGACGCGGGACAATGCGGCGCATCTGTCGGCGGGCTTCGTCGAGGGGCTGGAGCGGCTGTACGGCGGGACGCGCAAGGCGGAGCAGGAGCTGGAAGGGCGGGTGGTCGAAGTCGACGGGGCTCTCTTTACCGCGGAGATGATGGCGCGGGCGCGGCGGGTGGAGATGCGCTCTCCCTCCCCCGCCGGGGGAGGGTCGGCGGAGCGAAGCGACGGCGGGGTGGGGACGGCTGGAGTGCGCGGCCTTGCGGCCGTTCCCACCCGGTCGCTGCGCGACCGCCCTCCCCCGGAGGGGGAGGGAAACCACCGCGCCTTGCCTGTCTTCGACCGCATCGTCGTCGCTATCGACCCGACCACCACGGCCTCGGGCAATGCGTGCGGGATCGTGGTCGCAGGGCGCTGCGGGGAGCGCGTCCATGTGCTGGCGGACCGGTCGGCGGCGGGGTTGGGGCCGGACGGGTGGGCGCGCCGGGCGGTGCGGGCGGCGGAGGAGTTCGGGGCTGACGCCATCGTCGCCGAGGTCAACCAGGGCGGGGAGATGGTGCGGGCGGTGCTGAAGACGGCGGGCTGCACCAAGACGGTGCGCGAGGTGCGGGCGACGAAGGGGAAGCGGGTCCGGGCCGAGCCCGTGGCCGCGCTGTACGAACAGGGGCGGGTGACGCATGCGGCCGGGCTGGGGCTGCTGGAGGAGGAGCTGATGGCCTTCGGCGGGGAGGATGAGGGGAGCTATGATCTGGACCGGGCGGATGCGCTGGTCTGGGCGGTGACGGACCTGCTGATCGACCGGGAGAAGGCGCGGCTGGGGCCGAGGGTTTCGTACCTCGACTGGGGTGTAAGACCTTCGGGCATTTCGGGGCGGGCGTGGTAGAGGCGGGCCCATGAGCCAACCCCTTGATGTCCTGATCGTCGGCGCCGGCGCGGCCGGGATGATGTGCGCCATAGAGGCGGGACGGCGCGGGCGCAGCGTGCGGGTGCTGGACCATGCGCGGGCGCCGGGCGAGAAGATCCGCATCTCGGGCGGGGGGCGGTGCAACTTCACCAACCTGGGGACCGGGCCGGCGAACTTCCTCGGCGAGAACCCGCGGTTCGCGACCTCGGCGCTGAAGCGGTTCACGCAGATGGATTTCGTGAAGCGGGTGGATCAGGCGGGGATCGCCTGGCACGAGAAGACCCTGGGGCAGCTGTTCTGCGACGACAGCGCCCAGCAGATCATCCGTATGCTGACGGACGACATGCGGGCGGCGGGCGTGGTGCTGTCGCTGGGGACGTCGGTGGACCGGGTGGCGCGCGTCGGCGACGGCTATGAGGCGGCGCTGTCGGACGGGTCGGTGGTCAGGGCGAAGTCGCTGGTGCTGGCGACGGGGGGAAAGTCGATCCCCAAGATGGGGGCGACGGGCTGGGCCTATGACGCGGCGCGGGGGTTCGGGCTGAGAGTCACGGAGACGCGGCCGGCGCTGGTGCCGCTGACGTTCGAGGCGGGGCTGCTGGAGCAACTGACGCCGCTGGCGGGGGTGGCCGTGGATGCGGTGGTGAAGGGCGGAGGCACGCGCTTTGCCGAGGCCATTCTGTTCACCCATCGGGGGCTTTCGGGGCCGGCGATCCTCCAGATCAGCTCCTATTGGCGCGAGGGCGAGGCGATCACCGTGGCCATGGCGCCAGGCGAGGACGTCTGGGCCCGGCTGAAGGCGGCCAAGGAGGAGAACGGCAAGCAGATGGTGCACACGGCGCTGGGGCATGTGGTGCCGCGGCGGCTGGCGGAGAGCATCTGCGAGCGGGAGGCGGTGAAGGGCAAGCTGGCCGAGGTGGGGGACAAGACCCTGCGCCGGCTGGACGCGGCGGTGAACGGCTGGACCGTCAAGCCGGTGGGGTCGGAGGGGTACCGGACGGCGGAGGTGACGCTGGGCGGGATCGCGACGGACCAGCTGGATCAGCAGACGATGGAGGCGAAGGAGGTCCCGGGCCTGTATGTGATCGGCGAGGCCGCCGACGTCACGGGCTGGCTGGGCGGGTATAATTTCCAGTGGGCCTGGTCGTCGGGTTGGGCCGCCGGGCAATCTTGTTAGGGGCGCTAGCGCTCGGCGCGCGGCGCCTCGCTGCTTGAGCGCGTCGCTCGCTGCTTGAGCGCGATTGCTGTATGAGCCGCCGCCATGTCCTTCACAGCCACCGTCCTGACCATGTTTCCCGAGGCGTTTCCGGGGCCGCTCGGCGTGTCGCTGATCGGCACGGCGTGGCGTGAGCGCGGGCTCTGGAGCCTTGAAACGGTTGACATTCGGGCCTTTTCCACAGATACGCGCGGCTTCCTGGACGACACCCCTGCGGGCGGCGGTCCGGGAGCCGTGCTTAAAGCGGACGTGGTGGCCCGGGCGCTGGATAGCGTCGCCGGTTCGCAACGGCCGCTTTTGTACATGAGCGCCCGGGGTCGGCCCCTGACCCAGGCGCGCGTGAAGGAATGGGCGAAAGCGGACGGGATCACCGTTCTCTGCGGCCGTTTCGAGGGGGTGGATCAGCGCGTGCTGGACGCGCGCGGGTTCGAGGAGGTCTCCGTCGGAGACGCGGTTCTCGCCGGCGGCGAGGCGGCGGCGATGGTGGTGATCGAGGCGTGCGTACGACTGATCCCCGGAGTGCTGGGTCAGGCCGAGAGCCTGAGTTCGGAAAGCTTCGAGGACGGCCTTCTGGAGCATCCGCAGTACACGCGACCGCGGACGTTCGAGGGGCTGGAGATACCCGAGGTTCTTTTGTCGGGCGACCACAAGAAGGTCGCACAATGGCGCGAAGAGCAGCGGCGAGAGACGACCCGGGAGCGGCGGCCAGACCTCTGGACGGCGCATCTGGACAAGACAAATGCGGGACTTGAGCCCGCCAAATCACAGGTAAAGAGCGCAAAAGCTCGAGGAGAATAGAATGAACATCCTTCAGACGATCGAAGCCGAAGAAAAAGCCCGCCTGATCGAAACCCGCAAGATTCCGGACTTCCAGCCCGGCGACACCCTGCGCGTCATGGTCAAGATCAAGGAAGGCGAACGCGAACGCATCCAGGCGTTCGAAGGCGTCTGCATCGCCCGCGCCGGCGGCGGCGTGAACGAGAACTTCACCGTCCGGAAAATCTCCTTCGGCGAAGGCGTGGAGCGGGTCTTCCCGATCCTGTCGCCGAACATCGACGCCATTGAAGTGAAGCGTCGCGGCGTCGTGCGGCGCGCCAAGCTGTATTACCTGCGTGATCGCCGCGGCAAGTCGGCCCGGATCGCCGAGAAGCAGACCGTGCGTCCGGTCAAGGGCGTCGTCGTGCCGGAAACCGGCAAGGCCGAAACGGCCGCCGACACCGAAGCCTAAGCCACTCTACGGCCGCCAGAATGTCGAAGGCCCCGGAGGAAACGCCGGGGCCTTTTTCATGCCCCGGAGGGCTGGGCGTCGAAGGCGATCGTCAGCCGTTCGCCGGCGCCGCTGAAGGGTTCGGTGCCGTGCCATAGCCAGGAGGGGAACAGGGCCAGCCGCCCGGGGCGGGGTTCGACCCAGTGCTCGGGCGGAAGCTCGACGCCGGGACCGAGCGTCGCAGCGCCGAAGCGAAGCCAGCCCGCCCTCGGGTCGGAAGACACCGGCTCCGGCACGGCGACATAGAAGGCCGAGGACACCCAGCCACGCGAATGGACGTGGTCGCTGTGCCGTCCGCCCGAGGCCAGTTTGACCGACCATGCCCCGGCGATACGGGCGCCGCCCGCACGCGCGCCCATGGGGTCGGATGCATCCATGTCGGCGACATAGGCGGCCAGCGGCGCCTCGAACGCCGCAAAGGTCGCATCGATGACGGGATCGCCGGCCCAGCGCGGGTCGGTTCGGGACTGGGCCCCTGCCCTCACCGACTGGCCAAAGGGTTCGGCCCTGAAACTGTGCAGACCGCGCAGCGCGGCCGCCAGGGCGTCAAGCCACGCCGCCCGGGTGGAAAATCCCGGCGGCGTCTCGATGTCGTAGACGCGCACCAGCCGGCTGTAGTCCGACGCGTCGAGCGCTTCCGGGCGACCGGCCAGCCGCCATGCCGTGCGCTGCAGGCCGAGCGCAATCTGGTCGTGCGGCGCCAGTGCGAGCCAGCGCTCGAGGCCTTCAAGCGCCGGTTCGAGCCGCCCCTGCGCCAGTCGGCCGGTCGCCAGGGCGTGCTGCGCCTCGGCCAGTGTCGGCGCGAGCGCTACGGCCGCTTCGGCGTGCAGATTCTGGCTGGCCATATCCAGACGGGCGGCGGCCGCCGATGCGGCGAGCTCGACCGCCGCGGATCCGCGACCGGTCCATGGCTGGATGAATCGATACGCCTCGTCGGGTCCGCTGATGTCGCGCATCACGCCGCAGGTCATGGCGGCCAGATCCGGCGAGGGCGAAGCGAGCAGGGCGCGATGCAGCGGTTCCAGGGCCGCGCCCGGGTCTCCGGTTCGCATCCAGATGAGCTGGGCCAGGGTCTTCAGCGCATCGATATAACCCGGCCGGCGCGCGACCGCGTCGGCGAGCGCGGCCTGTGCGTCGGCGAGATCTCCCGCAGCCTGGAGGGCGCGCCCCAGAACGAGCCAGCTTTCGGGCGCGTCGCGCAGCTGGATCGCGCGCCGGGCCGCGATGGCGGCTCCCGCGTGATCGCCCGCATCGCCCCGGGCGGCGGCGAGGTTGTGGGCGATGATCGGGTCATCGGGATGCTGTTCGAACGCCGCCGCAAGCAGCGCCGCCGCCTCCGCGTGACGGTCAAGCCGGCGCAGCGCACGCGCCGCAAGGGTCTGCGCCTCGCGGGAAGGGTTTGTCTCGAGCGCTGAGCGCAGGGCGGCCAGGGCGCCGACGGCGTCGCCGGCCGCCAGCTTTTCCCGGGCCTCGGCTATCCTCACGACGCCTCCATGCGGCGGACGCATCCCGGATCGTCCGGAGAAATGTGCATGGGACGCTCCGACAACATCATCGACCCTCTACGACGACGGATCGGCGGATGAAATCCGGACGTTTCCAACCACTCGCTCGGGGGTGCTGCAAAAAGTCGCGGCCAAAGGGAGCCGAATGCCTCTCAAATCCCCTTGGGCGCTGAGGAACAGGGTTGGCCTCCGCCGTGATCAATCCGGCACAGCCCAGCCAGAATATGTCCAAACTATCACCGACCTGTAGCTGGACTGTTGACCTATTGTAATGAATGTCAAAAGCTCTCCTGCAACTCATTTTCATAATGAGACTGACCGGCCCGCCAGTGGCGCGCCTCTTGGGGGAACTCACTTGAACGTTCACAAATTCCGCAACGGCCTGCTCGGATCGACGATGATCGCGGGCCTTACCGCCGCCGCTGCATCGCTGGCGATGGCGTCCGCCGCCCAGGCGCAGAGCACCCCTCCGCAGGGCCAGCCGCGCCAGGAAGAATCGACCTCGGTCGACGACATCGTCGTTACCGGCTCGCGCATCGCGCGTCAGGATTATGCTTCGACCAGCCCGATCGTGACCGTTGACCAGGAAGACTTCCAGGCGACCGGCGCCGTCACCATCGACGCCCTGATCAACGACCTTCCGCAGTTCGTGCCGTCGATCAACTCGACCTCGAACAACCCGTCCAACGGCGGTCAGGCTAACATCAACCTTCGCGGTCTGGGCACCCAGCGCACCCTGGTGCTGATGAACGGCCGCCGCATCATTCCGGCCAACTCCGACGGCACGGTGGACATCAACATCCTGCCGACGCCGCTGATCAGCAACGTTGAAGTCATCTCGGGCGGCGCCTCGGCCGCCTACGGTTCGGACGCCCTCGCCGGCGTCGCCAACTTCATGCTCAACGACAAGTTCGAAGGCGTCCAGATCGACGCCCAGTACGGCGTCACCGACCGTGACGACGGCGCCACCGAGAGCTACTCGGTGACCCTCGGCGGCGACGTCGCCGACGGCCGCGGCAATGTGGTCCTGTCGCTGGGTCGTTCGACCCGCGAGCAGATCTACAACCGCGCCCGCTCCTTCTCGTCGGTCTCGGGCCCGTCGGGCACCTCGCCGCTGGGCAGCACCGTCTTTGACTCCAACAACCTGCCGAGCCTGGCCTTCGTTCGCGGCTATTTCAACAACGCGACGCTGACCAACACGGGCGCCTTCGGCTTCAACAACGACAACTCGGTGTTCAGCTATGTGAAGACGCTGAACTTCAAGAGCCCCGGCGGCATCGACTTCGACGGCTTCGCCAATCCGGGCGTGGGCGACTATGTCTACAACACCGGCCCGCTGAACCTGCTGCAGCTCGGCCTCGACCGCTGGAACGCCTACGCCGGCGGCAACTACAAGCTGAACGAAGGCGCTGAAGTCTACGCCAACCTGCTGTTCACGGAATATGAGTCGGCCAACGAACTGGCCGCCAGCCCCGCCGCCGGCAACGTGCCGGCGACCGGCTTCCGGGTGCCCGTGACCAACCCGTTCATCCCGGCCGACCTGCGCGCCTTCCTGCTGGCCCGGCCGAACCCGACCGGTTCCTTCCTGCTGAACAAGCGCTTCAACGCCCTGGGCGGCCGTCGCGCCACCGAGAACTACAACGTCTATCAGGGCACGGTCGGCGTTCGCGGCGACCTGGTCGGCCTGCGCGACTGGAGCTACGACCTGTACGCCCAGTACGGCCGCAACCTGCGGACCTCGGTGCAAACCGGCAACGTGTCCCGCTCGGCGGTCCAGCGTCTGCTGGACGCATCCGACGGCGGCGCCTCGATCTGCGCCGGCGGCTTCGACCCGTTCGGTGAAACCGCCCTGTCGCCGGCCTGCGCCACCTATATCGGCCGCACGGCCCAGAACGTGACCGAGCAGGAGCAGACCGTCGTCGAAGGTTCGATCCAGGGCAGCCTGCTGGACCTTCCGGCCGGCGACCTGCGCTTCGCAGGCGGCATCCAGTACCGTCAGGACACCTTCGCCTTCCGGCCTGACGCCTCGCTGGCCCAGATCAATCCGATCGTGGTTCGTCCCGACGGCGGTTCGACCGGCGGTTCGGAAATCGCCGGCTTCAACCCCAGCCAGCCGCTGAGCGGCGAGACGAACTCGACCGAGTTCTTCCTCGAACTGCTGGTGCCGCTCCTGACGGACCTGCCGTTCATCCAGCAGCTGGATCTGAACCTCGGCTACCGCGTCTCCGACTACAGCACGGTGGGCTGGGTCAGCGCCTACAAGGCGGACCTGGACTGGGAAATCACCGACTTCCTGCGGGCTCGCGGCGGCGTCCAGCGCGCCGTGCGCGCACCGTCGATCGGCGAACTGTTCTCGCCGGTGAACACCAGCTTCCCCAGCGTCGGCGCCGTCTCGGCCACCGGCCTGTCGGGCGACCCCTGCGACATCCGTTCGAGCTATCGCCTCGGGCCGAACGGCGCTGCGGTCCGCGCGCTCTGCCTCGCGCAGGGCATCTCGGCCACGGCCATCGACGCCTATGTCTTCACCAACAACCAGGTGCCCGGCATCACCGGCGGCAACCCGGACCTCGAGGAGGAGACGTCTGACTCCTTCACCGCCGGTCTGGTCGTCACCTCGCCGTGGACCAGCCCCTGGATTTCGGGTCTGTCGGCCTCGATCGACTACTACAATATCGAGATCGAGAACGTCATCGGCACCATCGGCGCCTCGGCCCAGCTGCAGGGCTGCTTCAACGCCCAGGGCCAGAACCCGACCTACTCGCCGGCCAACGGCTACTGCTCGCTGTTCGACCGCGATCCGTTGTCGGGCAACGTCAACCAGGCGCGTGAAGTGAACGCCAACCTGGCGACGCTGAAGACCTCGGGCATCGACGCCCAGTTCGACTGGAACTTCGTGCTCGGCGACATCGGCATGCCCGACTGGGGCCGCCTGAACTTCAACGTCATCCTGGGCTGGCTGGAGAACCGCGAGCGTCAGGACGCGCCGGGCGGTCCGTTCATCAACCGCACCGGCACGATCGACAGCGTCTTCGGCAACACCTTCCCGGAATGGAAGTCGCTTTCGTCGGTGAACTGGAGCCAGGGCCGCTACTCCCTCGGCGCCCGTTGGCGGTACGTGGGTGAAATGGACCAGTTCGGCACCGCGGTTCACCTGGATTCGACCAACTACTTCGACCTGAACGGCAGCGTCGACGTGACCGATAACGTCAGCCTGCGGTTCACGGTGAACAACCTCACCGACGAGGATCCGGTCACCTATTCGCCGGGCGTGCAGGCGAACACCGATCCTTCGACCTATGACATCCTGGGTCGTCGCTACTCGATCGGCCTGACCGCCAAGTTCTAAGGTCAGTCTGACTACTCTGGACGGCGGGGCTTCGGCCCCGCCGTTTTTTATTGGGCGGCGCGGATCAGAGGGCGGCGCGCGGCTCGCGGGCGCGACGTTTGGACCGCTGGATGATGCGGTTCAGTTCGACGCCCTCGAACAGGATGGCGATGGCGAAGCCGGGCTCGCTGAACAACAGCCGGCGGCGGGCGAGGTCCTCGGCGTCGTCGGGCGTGTCTGCGTCGACGACCTCGTGGGCGCCGGGGCGGGACAGATAGTTCAGCTGATACCTGGGCATGACGCGCAGCGCTCCTCGGGCTGACGCGGATTCAACTGGCGCGGGGGGCGGCGGTTCCTGTGTCGGGCAGATGACAAAGCCGCCGGTCGCTCGCTGGTAACGAGAGTTTCAACTTGGCCGTTCCCTGCGGATTCCGCAGAGATGAGGACGTTCAAATGCCGACCTATGTCTTCCATCTGTATGACGGGCCCGCCGTGGAGCCGCTGGACGAGACCGTGACGGCCGGGGATCTGAAAGAGGCGCAGGACCTCGCCCGGCTGCGTCTGCTGCTGAGCGGGCAGTTCAGCCATATCGAGGTGTTCGAGGAGGGCGCGCTGCGACTGAAACTGGAGCGCGACGGGGATCGCAGGAGTCCGCAACCGGACGAAAGCGACCCGACACAGGAACATTGAGCGGCGCGTCGCGCTTTTCGACCTTGAATACAGAGGCGGCGCACGAGATGACCCAATCAGATCCCAGGGACGCAAGACGCAAGGGACCGCTCAAACCCCAGGCGGACATTGGCGAGGTCCTGGTCGAGAACCCGCCCAGCGACGCGCTGCTGATGACCCCCGACGAGGCGGGCCTTTCGGCGATCCGGCTGATGGAAACCGCGGACAAGGCGCGGCGGGCTCTGAAGGACCCGGATCATCTCAAGCGCTGACGACCGCTCCTGCATCATCCCTGTCGACCGTCTGATATGAAAAGCCCAAGGTATGGGATGGCATTGATCCAACGCTCCGACATCGCCGCAAACCGGGTTCTGGCGGCGTTCAGCGACGCCGACTTCGCCGCCCTGTCGGGCCGGATGACAGTCAGCGATGCGCGCCGGGACGAAGTGCTGATCGGTCAGGGCGAGGCGGTGACCGAGGTTCATTTCCCCCTGACGGCTGACCTGTCGAACCGGGTGCTGTTCTCGAACGGCGACGCGATCGAGACGTCAGCGGTCGGTCGTTTCGGGGTCTCGGGGCTGGCGGCCTTTCTGGCCCATGCGCCGTGCGCCTGGGAGGTGCGGGTGCAGACGCCCGGACGGATCGTGCGCCTGCCTGCAGACGCCTTCCGGCAGCAGGCCTGGGCTAGTCCCGAGCTGATGCGCCTGCTTCTTTCCGTCACCCACGACAACCAGGCCGAGGGCGCGCAGACGGCGGCTTGCAACATCACCCACGACGTCCAGTCGCGGCTGGCGCGCTGGCTGCTGATGATCGACGACCGCACGGGGGCCGGCACGATCCGTCTGAGCCACGAGGACCTGGCCCAGATGCTGGGCGCGCAACGCACCACCGTCAGCGTCGCCGCGGCCAATCTGAAGCGCGCCGGGGCCATCCGTTACAGCCGGAGCAATATCCAGATCGTCGACCGCCCGGTGCTGCAGCAGTGGTCGTGCGAGTGCTACGCCGCCCAGCAGAAGCGGGCGTCGCTGAGGTAGGCGAACGCCGCCTGATTTGTCGCCAATTCGACAGAACCTCGACGCGCCGGGGCCGTTCACCCGGCCATGGCCGTCCCTGACGAAGATCCCCGCGTTCCCGTCTATGCGATGGCCGGAATTTATATGTTCGGAGGTTTCGACATGAGCGACGACAAGACCCGCAGCGGCGGTCAGGACCGCGCGAGGATCAACCTGTCAGAGGACTATGAGGTCCGGGACTGGAGCGCGAAATTCGGCGTCAGCGAGGAGCGTCTGAGAGCCGCTGTCGCCAAGGTCGGCGACCGGGCGGACGACGTGGAACGCGAACTGGGCGCCTGACGCGAACGGCTCTCAAGGCGCGAGACAGCTCATGAGAAAGGCCCCGGCGGAAACGCCGGGGCCTTTTTCACGTCAGAGACCGGCGGCTCAGTTCGGATAGAGCCGGCCGTCGGCGTCCTTCTGGCCTTCAAGGCTGTGCTTGAGGTCGCGCATCTGGTCGTGGCCGTCCTTCACCGTGGCGTAGGCGCGGCGGATGGTTTCGCGGGTGGTGGCGGAGACGGCGGAGTCTTCCAGCGCGACCTCGAACTTGCCCTTGATGAAGTCCTCGCCGTTCTCGACCGAGTTCACTACGGCCTGTTCGTCACGCAGCAGGGCGTGTTTGACGTCAAGGAAGGCGCGGTGGGCCTTGGCGAGGATGGTGCCGTCGTCCTCGGGTTCGCCGCCCAGGGTGCGGACCGCGCCCTGTAGGTCGGTGGCGACCTGCTGGCGCTCGAAGCTGCGGGCCTCGAACAGGCTGCGGTAGTTGGGCTTGTCCGTTTCCTTGGCGGCTTCGCGATAGCCGTCGGCGCTGTCGATCGTGGTCTCGATCAGGCTGTTCAGGACGTGGATGTCGTGGTGGTTGGGGCTGCTCATGACGGTCGCCTTTACTATGGGGGAGGAGCCCCCAAAGCGCGCACCGCCTTGAAAAGGTTTCAGCTTCGCCGTTCTACAATTTCGTGCGCAGCGACCAGAGCTCGGGGAAGCAGCGGCGCTGGAGCGTCTCGGTCAGATAGGCGACGCCCTCGGTGCCGCCGGTGCCGCGACGGCGGCCGATGATGCGCTCGACCGTAACCACATGTTTGTGCCGCCAGGTCAGCAGGGCGTCGTCCAGATCGACCAGTTTTTCGGCCAGCTGATAGAGCGGCCACCAGCGAGTCGTATCGCGATAGACTTCCAGCCAGGCGGCCTCGACGCCTTCCGAAGGCTCCCACGGCTTGCTGACGTCGCGTGACAGGACCTCGGCCGGGACCGGAAGCCCGGCGGCGGCCAGCTGATGCAGGGCGTCGTCATAGAGGCTGGGCGCGGCGAGGGCGGCGCGCAGGGCGGCGTGGGCGTCCGGGCGCTCCTCGTGGAAGCGCAGGAAGCGGTCGTCCTTGAGGCCCAGCATATATTCGAAGCGGCGGAACTGGTCGCTCTGGAAGCCCGAGGACGAGCCCAGCACGCCGCGGAATCGCAGATAGTCGGCGGGGGTCATGGTGGCCAGGATGTCCCAGCTCATCGTCATGACGGCCTGGATGCGGCTGACGCGGGCCAGGCTCTTGTAGGCGGGGACAAGATCGCCGGCGCGGACCAGCGACTGGGCCAGGGTGACCTCATGCAGGATCTGTTTGAGCCACAGTTCCTTGGTCTGGTGGATGACGACGAACAGCATCTCGTCGTGCTCGGTCGAGATCGGATGCTGGGCGGCCAGCAGGTCGTCCAGAGCCAGATAGCCGGCGTAGGTGATGTCGGACGGATGGGCGGGCGCGTCGGTCATCCGCGACCTATCGCGCGGGCGGCGCGTCGGCTCAAGAGCGGCTCAGTCGCCGTGACCGGTTTCGTCGCGGCCGGGGTCGAGAGTGTTGTCCACGTGATCGTCCCAGCCCTCGCGGCTGGACTTGAAGGCCAGACCCATCAGCACCCAGGCGAGGACCACCGTGCCCAGCACGCCCAGCAGCAGGGCGATCCAGCCGTGCAGAGGCAGGTCGCCGCCGCCGATCGCCTTCCAGAACAGGCTGATCAAGCCCGTGGCCGCGGTGGAAACCACGGCGGCGATAGCGAGGTTGCGCACAAGGCGGAGGGCGGGAGAAGCCATCAGGCTTTGTAGGCCCGCCCTCCGCCGTAAGCGAGTGCGGGCCCGCGGTCAGACGGTCGGTTTCAGCCCATCAACATTGGCCACGGAGCCGATCGCGTCCTCGGCCTCGGCCATGGCGTCGAACTCGGACGCCAGCTGGTTCAGTTTCCGGGCATGGTCCGGATCGCCCATGTTGCGGGCCAGGAGCCGGCAGTTGTCGGCGGCCAGCCTGAATTCTCCGGAGGTCTTCATCGCTTTCGCCTCCAATGTCGGGAACCCGACTTAAAGGCCTAACCGCCGGACGAACAGCGGGTTCCGCGTGATCAGGTGGCGGCGTGGCTTATGGACACCCTCATGCCGGGGCTGGTCTTCGAGGTCATGCGGGCCTCGAGTTGTTTCACCAAGGCTTCGACAATGGCGGTCCCCAGACCGCCCTGGGCGGGGGGAACCGCCCCGACGGCGCCGACGCCGTTGTCGCAGACAACAAGCGTCCAGCCCGCACCGGCGCTCTCGTAGGTTACCAGAACGAGGGCGTCTGTCCGGTGCAGGGGGAAGGCGTATTTGATAGCGTTGATGACCAGTTCGGTGACGATCAGCCCCATGCTGACGGCCTTGTCCGAGCCGATCACGCCGTGATCGGCCTCGACGCGGATGGCGATCGGCTGGCTTTCAGCGACCATGGAAGCTGCGAGGCTGGCGCACAGCTTGGTGAGATAGGGGCCGACCTCGATCTGGTCGAGATCGCCCGAGGCGTGGAGGTGGGACTGGACCTCGGCGACGGAGAGTACGCGCTGATGCGCGTCCCTGAGATGGAGGCGGGTCTCTTCCGAAGTCACCGCGCGGGCCTTGATCAGCAGGATGCTGGCGATGATCTGCAGGCTGTTGGCGACGCGGTGCTGCATCTCCTGCAGCAGGACCTGCTTCTGGCGCAGCAGCTCCTCGGTGTGTTCGAGCAGGTCAGCCAGCTGGCGCTCGACGATGCGGCGGGCGGTCACATCGGTGAACGCCAGCAGGATGGTGCTGTTGCTGCTGGTTTCGTAGATCACCTTGCGCGCGTTCAGCAGCATGTTCCGGCGACCGACGCCGGGGAAGTCGTGATCGACCTCGAACCCGTCCATGGCCGTCTTCTCGGGAATGATGGTCTCGAGCAGAAGGCGCAGGGCCGGGATGTTCCACTGACCGTCGCCGAGGTCGTAGAGCAGCCGGCCCATGGTGTGGTCGGGATCGACCTTGAATATCTCGTAGAAGGCGCGGCTGGCGGCGAGGACTCTCAGGCCGCCGTCGAGGACCAGCAGGGGCTCATGAATGGTGTCCACGATCGCCTGGGCGAGCGTCTGGGCATCCTCGATCCCGGGGATCGTCGTCGGCATGGCGGAGGGGCAGTCCGGCGCGGG
>Ga0164305_10000619_pt1 | contig 13568 bp, 12 predicted proteins | sample Whisoiple_237_MG_FD_110215 | JGI IMG/M metagenome (GOLD analysis project Ga0164305, IMG submission 110215) | Soil microbial communities amended with pyrogenic organic matter from upstate New York, USA - Whitman soil sample_237_MG | ecosystem: Environmental > Terrestrial > Soil > Agricultural... | reverse complement strand
TTGGTGGGGGAAGTAGGACTCGAACCTACGAAGGCTTAGCCAGCGGATTTACAGTCCGCCCCCTTTGCCGCTCGGGACATTCCCCCATCCGCGGCGCAAGGCCGCGCGCCACCGCTGCATGAGCCGGCTGCGCAGGCCCGGCATATGCGAAAGGCCCTCCCGGCCTGTCAACCCCGGCACCTGCCGCGCCGGCATTGCCCGACGGCACCTCGCGTGGGAGGGAACGGCTCGGAGGAATCAGAAAATGCGCAGCGATCGGCGCGGTCCGCGTCCGCCCCGCCTTGAGACGAAAGACGCGGAGCGAGTCGCGCGGAACCCGCGCGGGCGCGCCCACGAATCCGCCGCCGCGCGCGTCGATCCGCATCTCACCTTCGTCTACGGCTTCCATCCGGTGCGGGAAGCGCTACGTGTCGGCCGCCGTCGACTGGTGCGGCTCCATGCGACGAAGGAGGCGGCCGATCGCCTGTCAACCGAGATTGCCGCGGCGCGCGTGCCGGTAAATCTTGTCACGTCGCAGGACCTGTCGGTACGGCTCGGCGCGCAGGCCGTGCATCAGGGCGTGCTTCTTGAAGCCGGCGCGCTCGAAGCCGGCGACATTTCCGACCTCGCCCAATCCGGCGGAATCGTCCTCGTGCTCGATCAGGTCACCGATCCGCACAATTTCGGTGCGATCGTTCGCACCGCCGCCGCGTTTGGCCTCGAGGCGCTGATCACCACGCACCGCCACTCCCCGCAGATTTCGGGCGTCCTCGCCAAAGCCGCCTCGGGCGGGCTCGAATATGTTCCGCTGATCAATGTGACCAATCTCGCGCGCGCATTGGATACGCTTGGTGAGTACGGCTTCTCGCGAGTCGGTCTCGATTCCGAAGCCCCGAAGCCGCTCGAGGCGATTGCCCTCTCGACTCCGCTCGCCCTTGTGCTCGGCGCCGAAGGTCAGGGATTGCGCCGCCTCACACGGGAGAAATGCGATGTACTGGCGCGGCTCGATCTGCCGGGGCCCGTAAAAAGCCTTAACGTGTCGAAGGCCTGCGCAATCGCGCTGGCGCTCGTTAGCGGCGCACTACGTCAGCAGATGGGAGGGCGCCCGTAAATCACGCGCGGCAAGTGCCCGGCGTGGCGCACCTGCTTTATTTGTATGATCAGCGGCCGCACACAGACCGGGCGCTCATACGGCACGACCTGCGCCCCAACGTCATCGCCATCGGCAAAGACCGGTGCGCCCGGCGGCTCGCCGGTATCCACCAAATACGGCGCATAGGGCAGCGAAAGTTCTCCGAACCGATGGTGCCGATTGAAACGATCGTGGGCCCGGCGATGATTCGTGACGATCGCATGGCGATTCACGAGCTCGCGGCGAACGAAATGCGGCGCGGATCGCCTGTACACGCCCCATGCTGACGACGCCCCGCCCCGCACAAGCCGCGGAGGACGCCAGTGAAAGCGATGCCGCTATGGTTAACAGCGCGACTGCCCGACGAAAGGCTGTAGACGAAGGTTCCATGCTGATCCCGTCGACTGAGCTGCCGCCTCGGCAGTAGTATACGAAACGTAAAGACCGGCAAGCCGATTGAGGCGGACGGGTAAAGAGACGTTCGTTAAAAGAGCGCGGCGGCTGCCAATCGCGGCTGGGCACGGGAGGCTGGGCGACCACCTTCATGACTAAAGGATCAAGGGACGGCGGGAGCAGGCTCATGGGCCTGCTCTTGCCTCGTTAAGGAGCCGGGGGTGTCTTCATCATGAGCATCGCAGCAACACCAGGAATGATTCCTGAGACGCGCCGCATGACGGCGGAGGAACGCAAGGTCATCGTTGCCTCGTCCGCAGGTACGGTTTTCGAATGGTATGATTTTTATCTGGCCGGTTCGCTCGCCGCGAATATCAGCCAGAATTTCGTGCCCGGCACGAACGACACGGCGAAATTCATCTTCGTGTTGTTCGGATTTGCCGCCGGCTTCGCGGTGCGCCCGTTCGGCGCGTTGTTCTTCGGTCGTCTCGGCGATCTGATCGGCCGCAAATACACCTTCCTCGTGACGATGACGATCATGGGTCTTGCGACCTTCATCGTCGGTCTCTTGCCCGGCTATCAATCGATCGGCTATGCGGCGCCGGTTGCGTTCATCGCCTGCCGGCTTCTGCAGGGCTTGGCGCTCGGCGGCGAATACGGGGGTGCCGCGACCTACGTCGCAGAACACTCGCCGCAGGGACGCCGCGGCTTCTATACATCGTGGATTCAGACGACCGCGACGGTCGGTCTGTTCCTGTCGCTGATCGTCATCCTGGTGCTGCGCCTCAACATGTCGACCGAGGCTTTTGCCTCGTACGGCTGGCGCATTCCGTTCCTGTTGTCGATCATCCTGCTCGCCTTCTCGATCTGGATCCGGCTGCAGCTTGCTGAATCGCCGGCCTTCCAGCGCATGAAGGAGGAGGGAACGCGTTCCAAGGCACCGCTGACCGAAGCATTCGGTCGCTGGGACAACGCCAAGGTCGCGATCCTCGCGCTTCTCGGCGGAACGGCAGGGCAGGCGGTGGTCTGGTACACCGGCCAGTTCTACGCGCTGTTCTTCCTGACCCAGACGCTGAAGGTCGACGGCACGACGGCAAATCTGCTCATGGCATTTTCGCTGCTCATCGGCACGCCGTTCTTCGTCGTGTTCGGATGGCTGTCGGACAAGGTCGGCCGCAAGCCGATCCTGCTTGCCGGGTGCCTAATCGCCGCGATCACCTACTTTCCCCTGTTCGGGCAGATCGCCAAGACGGCAAATCCGAAGCTGATCACGGCGACGGAGACGGTAAAGGTCGTGCTCACGGCCGATCCCGCTACTTGCGGCACTTTGTTCGATCCCGTCGGTGTGCGCACCTTCACCTCGCCATGCGACGTGGCGCGGCGCACGCTGGCGAACAATTCGATCCATTACGAGCTCGTCAACGGGCCCGCAGGATCGCCGATGACCGCCAAGGTCAACGGCACCGATGCCGCGACGAGCGACAACAACGGCAACGCGATCGTCGCCGCGGCGCAGGCCGCCGGCTACCCGAAGGCCGGCGATCCGACGATCCTCAAGACGCCGAGTATCGGCGCCGTCTTGAGCGATTCACGGTCGCTAACCGAGATCGCGCTGCTCTTCGTCCTCGTCATCTACGTGACGATGGTCTACGGGCCGATCGCCGCGATGCTCGTCGAACTGTTCCCGACGCGTATCCGCTATACCGGCATGTCGCTGCCTTATCACATCGGCAACGGCTGGTTCGGCGGCTTCCTGCCACCGACTGCCTTTGCCATCGTGGCGGCAACCGGCAATATCTTCCAGGGTCTCTGGTATCCCATCGTCATCGCGCTGATGACCTTCGTCGTCGGGCTGCTCTTCGTCCCGGAGACAAAGGACCGCGATATCTACGCGAACGACTGATCGCTAAAACCGAAGCGGAGCGCCGGATTAAGCGCTCCGCTCCTCAGATGGGCGCCGCTTTCATCGCGAAAGCGGGGCTTTCTTTTGAAGATGCGCGGCGTCGTAGCGCACCATGAAATTCGGCGACATGGCGCGCAACCGGTCGCGATCGACGCGGCCCGAGCGGCCGATATAGCTCATCGCAAAATCGAGCGGCGCGAGCCGCATATGCCTGGGGAAATGCTCGTACCACTCGGCGCTCGCCTTTGAGGCGCGCACGAGCTTCTCGACGATCGGTCGGCGACTCGTTTCGTAAAGGGCGAGCGCAGAGGCAAGATCGCCAGGCGCGCTCTCCAACGCCTTGACGAGCGCGATGACATCCTCGAGCGCGAGCCGCGTGCCGGAACCGATCGAGAAATGCGCCGTATGCAGCGCATCGCCGACCAGCACCATGTTACGGAACGACCAGCGCTCGTTCCAGATCCACGGAAAATTCCGCCACGTCGATTTGTTCGAGGTCAGCGCGTGCCCGCGCAGCGACTCGGCGAAAACGCGCTGCAACAGTATGCGGGTTTTATCAGGCGACAGGGTATCGAATCCCGCCCGCAGCCATGTCGCGCGATCGCACTCGATGATGAACGTGCTGCTCGCCGGGGCGTAACAGTAGTGGTGCGCATTGAAGGTGCCGAGCTCTGTCTCCACAAACGTCTGCGTCAGCGTGTCGAAGGATTGCGTCGTGCCGTACCAGATGAATTTGTTGTCGAGATAGGTGAGGGACGTCCTGAAATCACCCTCGAGGGTGCGGCGAAGCAGCGAGTTCACGCCATCGGCGCCGATCACGAGATCGAAAGCGGCAAGCTCGTCGATCGAGGTGACCTGCTTGCCATAATGAGGGGCAATACCGGCGCGCTGCACGCGATCCTGCAAGAGCTGCAAAAATGCCAGCCGGCCGATTGCCGAGAAACCGACGCCGTCGATGACGATCTCCTCGCCGCGATGAACGAGCTTGATGTCGCGCCAGGTTTCCATATGCGGCATGATGGCGTCGACTGTGTCGGGATCGTCCTCGCGCATAAAGTCGAGCGCGCGTTCGGAGAAGACCACGCCGAAGCCGAAAGTGGCGTCGGCGGCGTTCTGCTCGAACAGCTCGATCTCATCGCGCGGGTGACGCGTCTTCCACAGATATGCGAAGTAGAGTCCGGCGGGGCCGCCGCCGAGAATTGCGATGCGCATCAGTAGAGCGGCGCCAATTGCGCGACGCCGCGAAGCGGGCCAAGCCCGAGTTGACCGCGGTCGAAAACGATCGGGAGACGGATTTGTCCCGGCCCGTGCGCCGGCGCGCGGCCGGTCAGCAATCCGCCGATCAGGCCGCCTATATCGAGGAGTTGCGGCGCGATGCCGTAGCGCTGCAGGACCGGCGCCAGGCCCGAGGCGGTAAGGTCGATGCGTCCCTCGAGCCGGTGCGTGCGATCGATATGCAAAGTGCCGGTGCCTTGCGCGTTGAGACTGCCTTGCAGCAATGCCGCATTCTGCAACACCAGCGAGCCGCCGGCGGTGCGCCAGCGTTCGAGCAATTGCGGAATTGTACCGCCGCCGATCGCCTCGGCTTGTGTCAGGGTTCCGATTAACTGCAACGTCGCCGGCGCGCTAATTCCGGTCGCGTCGTCGAGACCGGCAGACACAGTATTCGTCGACGTCAACGCGAAATCGTAGGCACGCTGTTCCTCGGTGCCGCGTCGCACATGAATTTGGAGATTGTCGGCGCGGCCGCTGAAGCTGCGGCCGTTTGCAACGCCCGCGGTGAACTCGACCTGATCGGCGGCGAGCGAGGCGCGTTGCAACGCGTCGGGAATGCCGCGCACGCTGATCTGCAACAGCTTCCAGTTTACGCTCGTATGGCTGCCGTCCTGCGTTAGTGTGAAATCGAAGGGTCCGTCGACCTCGCCGATCATGTGTTTCGGATTGTATATCTGCGCGACAATGTGGATGCCGCCGAGCTTGCCAACCACCGGAATCCCGGCGGCGGGGCCGGAAAAGCTCGGATTGTTGCAGGTGATCTCGATGCGGAAAGGGTAACCGCCGACCCTGCGGGCGGGGCAGGTCCAGATGCGCCCGTCCTCCGCCTCGCGCTCGATCCAGGCGCCGATCTCGCGCCCGGTGATGGTCGCGGCGATGTACCAGAAGATCGACCAGCCGATCGCCAACACGAGCAGTGCGAAGATCGGCAGGTAGAGCCCGATACGGCTGTACCGTTTTGGTGGGGCCGCCGGGGCGGACATCGATGATCCAGCTTTCGCCTAGTCGCAGGCGACTGCTAGCCGATTAGATAGCGCAATGCCACGTTCAGTGCCGCTCAGGACCTCGCCGCGCTGCGGGGGGCGGTTGTTGAAAGCATCCCGGCGCGTTCTGCCGGACGCCGCTCGACGGGTATTGCGTTCGCGCCGCGAGCGGGTCCTGATATCGGGCTGGAGGCAGCGGCTGCTGCAAGCCGCGCCTCGCGGGCTGTTCTCAAGGCCAGCATATCGGCGTTTCGGACCGCGAGCGGCCGAACCTTAGGGCCAAGACGGGGACGCGGTTTTTCCTCCGCGTGAGCCGCGTGCTTTCCGAGAAAATCGAGAACCATTTCCACGCCCTCGCCCTCCGCGTCTCTTGTATGACTCTTTCCAGCTCGGAAAAGCCATGGCACTCAGGATTGGGGTGTAGCAGCATTGAACTGCGCGCGCGAACAAACGGGGGGCGGAGCACAAACATCGTGCGTCCGCCGCAAAACTTCTCCACAATCCTTCCACAGCTTTTCAACAGGCTCTCAGGCCTGCGTTTCACTCCAGAAGCATGCGTTTCAACAGGTCGATCTCGTCGAGCAGCATGCCGTCGCGGCCGGCAAGTTCCTCGATCTTGCGCACGGCGTGCAAAACCGTCGTGTGGTCGCGCCCGCCGAAGCGGCGGCCGATTTCGGGCAGCGAGCGCAGCGTCAACAGTTTCGAAAGATACATCGCGATCTGGCGCGGGCGCACGACGTTGGCGGTGCGACGCGACGACAGAATGTCGGCGCGGCTGACATTGTAGTGGCTCGCGACCAGTTTCTGGATGTCCTCGATCTTCACGCGCTTCGGCTCGCGCGTGCGGATGAGATCGCGGATCGCGGCTTCCGCCGTCTCGACCGTGAGCGGCGTCCCGGTCAATGTCGAATGCGCGAGTAGCCGGTTGACCGCGCCTTCGAGGTCGCGGCCGTTGGTCTGGATCGCGCTCGCCACATAAGACACGACCGCCTGCGGAACCGAAAATTGCGGCTGCATGTCGCGGGCCGCGGCGATGCGCGCCTCGATGATTTGCACGCGCAGCGTCTCGTCGAGGCTGCCCATGTCGACGCAGAGGCCGCCGGCAAGACGCGAGCGCACCCGCTCCTCGAGACTCTCAAGATCGCCGGGCGGTCGATCGGCGGCGATGACAATCTGCCGTCCCGCATCGATGAGCGCGTTCAATGTGTGGCAGAATTCCTGCTGGATCGATTTGCCCTGCAGGAACTGCACGTCGTCGATGACCAGCACGTCGATGCCGCGGAGCTTCTCCTTGAAAGCGATCGCGGTCTGTGCCTTGAGCGCGGCCACAAAGCCGTACATGAACTTTTCGGCGGTCAGGTAGATGACGCGGCGGGCATTGACGCCGGCCTCGTGCGCGATCGCCTGGAGGAGATGTGTCTTGCCGAGGCCGACCGAGGCGTGAATGTAGAGCGGATTGAATAGGATAGGATCGCCGGGCTTGGTCCGCGCGGTCCGCATCGCCGCGGCATGGGCGAGCTGGTTCGAGCTACCGACGAGGAAGCTGGAGAAGGTGAAACGCTTGTCGAGCGGCGACCCCGACAATCCATTCGCATCGATATTCGCGGGAGCCTGCTCGCGTCGCGTGTCGCCGTTTTCCTGCACTGTACTGGGACTGCTGGAAGGTGCCGTTTGTGCAACACCAGCTCCGGTGACGGGCTTTCGCTCGAGGTTCGGGTCGCGCAACGGCATTCGCATCTTCGTGCTCGAGCGTACCTCGACATTCAGCTTCTCGATGCCGCCGAATTCGCTGGAGAGAGCGGCGCGAACTCGATCCGTGTAATGCGATTGGATCCAGCTTTTCAGGAACTTCGTCGGCACCGAGACGTGGGCGACGCCGTTTTCGATGCGCACCAGCTCGAGACCAGCGAGCCAAGAGCCGTAGACGGCCTCGCCAAGTTCGGCACGCAGGCGCCGACAGGCGCGGGACCAGGCTTCTTCAACGCTTTGAGCGCGATTTTCATCGGAACGCGATTGCGAATATGCGGCAGATTGCTGTGTATGAGGGATCATTGTCATCACCTTGAGACAGGCGCAAATCGAGCCTGCGACGGCGCGCGGCGTGCGCAACCGTTCGTCAACAGGCCAGGAAGGATGGGTTTGCTTGACGCCTAGCGGCGCGGGCGATCAGCCAAGTGGCGGCCCGAGCTTCAAAACCCAATCGGAGTCGCGACAACTTATCGAAAAATCAGCGGCAGCAAACCGGTACACAGCGCCGTTGGCAGGAACGGATTCAATATGCAACGCGCATTCTCGCCTCAGAAACCCAAACGCATGCCCGCATTCTTTATACTTATTGGCGGTCTGTCGGCCTCTCATTGTTTCCCCCTCTGCGGTCGCTGAGCCGCAGTCGTAGTCCCCGAACCAATGCTTGAATCGAAACCGAACGGAACGAAACGCACATTCCCGCGACGCCTTGCGGCGTCGAGACCAATCCTCGAACGTTTCGAAGTGCGGATACGAGCTAGCGAGAGCAGAGTCTGCGCCACCGCGCAAAAAACTGCCGTTCCCCCAGCGCCTCCCGCGCTTTTCACGTGCGAAGTGAACAAGCCCCGGCTTCCAGAAAAACGTAGACTCGGGCTTTGGCGAGCGCAATCAGGTTGTCACAAGACCGACACACAAGGTGGTGCCGACGTACTTTTGTGTCACCCATGAGTCAGGTTGACGCAGGCAAGTCACTGATTCAAAGCCCGCTCTTGCGAGCGTGCTCGATACGGCTCGCGGCGACGCAAAGATCGAGCAAATGAGAACGTTACGCGAATATCGGGCGAGTCAAGAGGCGAGGGTATGACGCGTCAATTGGCTTGGGGAATAACGCTCTGTCCGAGTTAACAAATTTTTAACCGCCGAATCCCGGCCCAAAAAAATTCGAATGGCGTGGCGGCTGTCGCAAAAGAAAACCCGGCGCACGGCCGGGTCGGCTCGTCGCGGGCACAACAAGCGGCAGATTATTTCGCCAGACCTTTCAGCTGCTTGGTCATGCGCGATACTTTCCGCGATGCAGTGTTCTTGTGCAGGATGCCCTTTTGCGCCGCGCGCATGACAAGAGGTGCGGCCTCCTGTAGAGCCGTTGTCGCTGCCTTGGCATCGCCGGTCGCGAGCGCCTCGTCGAACTTGCGGACATAGGTGCGCATCTGGCTGCGGCGCGAACGATTGACTGCAGTGCGGCGCTCGATTTTGCGAACGGCCTTTTTGGCCGATTTGGTATTCGCCATGGATTTTCCTCAAAGCAGTCGCGCCCGATCAGGCGATGCCGCGACGCTTAAAACGGCTGATCTTCGTCCCGGCATGCGTGAACGCGCCGCTTCAGGACAGTGAACGCCGGCTTATAAGGCCGGCCCGATCAAGGGTCAACGCTGCACGGCTCAGGCAGGCACGGCCGCGCGAATTTCATCGATCGCGCGCGCCAGCGCCTTCCGCTCCGCGTTCGGCCACGCCACCAGGGGCGGCATCGTCCGCGCGAGGCGCTCGTCGGCGTGCATATGGGCGAGCCCCGCCTTGACGCCGGCGACAAGCGGCTTGCCGTCGAAGAGCTTGCGGATGGCGACGGCGCGCTCGAGCGCCCGCTGATCACCGCTGTTCCAGGCCGCGCCGCAGAGGTCGGAATTCAGATTGGCCGTCGCCGAAATGCAGCCGGCGAAGCCCGCGCTGCGCGCCTCGGCAAGCGCGGCTTCGGTCGAGGGGAAGACGGCAAAGCCCGGATGAGCCTTGGCGAGCGCCCGCGCATAGGGCATGTCGCCGGAGGAATCCTTCAACCCCGCCATTCGATCGGGGAAGGCCTCGATCAACCGGGCGACGAGCTCGCGCCCATAGGGCACGCCCGAAAGCGCCGGAAAATTATACAGGTAGATCGGGATCGACCGCGCCGCGCTCGCCCCGATAATTGCGGCGAGATAATCGAACACGCCGCGGGGATCGATGTCTTTGTAATAGAAGGGCGGCAGGATGAGCGCGCCGGCAAAGCCGAGTTCGGCGGCAAGCCGCGTCAGCGCCGTCGTTTCGGCGAGCGAAGCCGCTCCCGTGCCAACCATGAGGCGCTTGCAGTCGAGTTCGGCCGCTGCTACTCGCATCACGCTCGCGCGCTGCTCGAATGAGAACGATGTCGCCTCACCGGTCGTGCCGAGGACGTTCAGGCCGTCGCAGCCATTGTCGAGGAGATGCTGCGCCAGCTTGATGAAGCGCGAAACATCGGGTGCCAGTTCGGCGTTGATCGGCGTGGCGATCGCAGCGATGACGCCGGAGAGACGAGGACTCATGTGCAAACCTCAGCGATCTTTGAAATTGGGCGAACGCTTCTCGACGAAAGCGGTCATGCCTTCCTTCTGATCTTCGAGCGCGAACATAGAATGGAACACGCGCCGCTCGAAGCGGATGCCTTCGGCAAGCGTCGTCTCGTAGGCGCGATTGACGCTCTCTTTGGCCATCATCACCACCGGGCGTGACATCGAAGCGATGGTGCGCGCCGTCTTCAGGGCCTCCTCGATGAGCTGATCGGCGGGAACGACGCGGCTGACAAGGCCGGAGCGCTCGGCCTCGGCTGCATCCATCATGCGGCCGGTGAGGCACATTTCCATCGCCTTGGCCTTGCCGACAAAGCGAGTCAGGCGCTGCGTGCCGCCGACCCCGGGCATCACTCCGAGCTTGATCTCGGGCTGGCCGAATTTCGCGTTCTCGGCGGCGATGACGATGTCGCACATCATCGCGAGTTCGCAGCCGCCGCCGAGGGCGAAGCCGGCAACTGCGGCGATGGTCGGCTTTCGCGTCCGCGATACACGCTCCCAACTCAGGATAAAATCATTGAGATAGGCGTCGGCGTAGGTCTTCGTCTGCATTTCCTTGATGTCGGCCCCTGCCGCGAAGGCTTTGGGCGAGCCGGTGATGACGATGCAGCCGATATTGTTGTCGCGCTCGAACCCGTCGAGCGCTTGGCCGAGTTCGTCGACGAGTGGCGAATTCAATGCATTGAGCGCCTGCGGCCGATTGAGCCGGATGAGGCCGACCTTTTCGTGCGTCTCGACCTCGATATTTGCGTATGCCATCCGCGCCCTCCTGCCGGAGCGCATATCGGAGGGTCGTGCAAATGAAAAGGGCCGCAGATCGCGACCCTGATCACCACATGGGCAGGTTGCGCGGTCATTACAGCCCATCGAACAAGGCGGTCGAAAGATACCGTTCTGCAAACGACGGGATGATGATCACGATGTTCTTTCCGGCCATCTCCGGACGCGCCGCAATCTTCAATGCCGCCGCCACCGCCGCGCCGGAGGAGATGCCGACCGGGATGCCTTCGAGCCGCGCAACATGGCGCGCCATGTCGAGGGCGGTCTGGCTATCGATCTGCACGATCTCATCGATGACCGACGTGTCGAGCACCGCCGGCACGAACCCCGCGCCGATCCCCTGAATTTTGTGCGGTCCTGGCTGGCCGCCCGAAAGCACCGGCGATTCTACCGGCTCGACGGCAACCATCTTCAATCCTGGGCGGCGGGGCTTCAGCACCTGCCCGGCGCCGGTGATCGTGCCGCCCGTGCCGATACCGCAGACGATGACGTCGACCTCACCCTGGGTGTCGTTCCAGATTTCCTCGGCCGTTGTGCGGCGATGGATTTCCGGATTGGCGGGATTTTCGAATTGCTGTGGCATCACCGCGCCCGGTGTCGAATCGATGATCTCCTTCGCCTTGGCGATAGCCGCCTTCATCCCGCCCTGGCCGGGGGTCAGCTCCAATTGCGCACCGAGCAGCGCCAGCATCTTGCGGCGCTCCACCGACATCGTCTCCGGCATGACCAGGATCAGCTTGTAGCCGCGCGCCGCGGCGACGAACGCGAGCGCAATGCCTGTATTGCCGGAGGTCGGCTCGACCAGCGTCGTTTTGCCGGGCGTGATCTTGCCCGCGGCTTCCATCGCATCGATCATACTGACGCCGATGCGATCCTTGACGCTGGCGATCGGATTGAAGAATTCGAGTTTCGCCAGGAGGTTGGCGCGGATATTGTGCTCCTTGGCGATACGGTCGAGCCGCACGATCGGCGTATCGCCGATCGTATCGGTGATCGAATCATATATCCGGCCGCGCCCGGGGGTGTGGACCGGGGGTGCCTCCTTTTTCAGGGCAGGCTGAGCCATACTTTTCTCCCTCTCGGTGTGATGGTCGGCAGAAGACTAGGTCGGAGCGCACGGCTTGTCGATGAAAGGAACGCATCGTTCGGCAGGCGTGCGGGAGGAGGATTTCGTGCTATCGCCCGAAAGGGAGAGGACACGCGAACCATATGCGGCAGGCGCAGCATCGGCTGAGGATTAGGACATCGGGGCGCGGTTTCACCGACGTGACAAGCAACGTGCGGGCTTTTCTCGCGGAACATCGATGTGAGACCGGGCTGATGACGGTCTTTTGCCGGCACACCTCGGCGTCGCTGCTCATCCAGGAGAATGCCGACCCTACCGTTTGCTCCGATATGGAAGCCTATTTCGAGCGCATCGCGCCGGAATCAGCAATCTATGAGCACGACACCGAAGGTCCGGACGACATGCCGGCGCATATTCGCACGGCGCTGACGCAAACCCATCTTGCCATTCCCATCGTTAACGGCGAGCCCGCGCTCGGCACCTGGCAAGGCATTTATCTCTTCGAACATCGCCGCGTGCCGCATACGCGCGAGCTCGTGCTTCATCTTGTCGGCGAGTGATGACGGCGCGGGGTTGCTCGTGAAGCAGCACCGGATTCCGACGCTCGCGACGATCGCCGCCGGTGGCAAGCGGGCCGTCGCTTCTGCGCTTGCGCTGATCGAGACGGCGCGCGGCACCGCAGAACTCGCGGCGCTGCTCGACGAAGCCGTCGCTGCGTCACGCGCGCATGTGACGGGACTGACCGGGCCACCGGGCGTCGGCAAATCGACACTCACCAGCGCGCTGCTCCGCGATTGGCGGGCCACCGGTGAAAGCCTTGCGGTGGTTGCTGTTGATCCATCGTCGCGCGTCAGCGGCGGCGCGCTACTCGGCGATCGCGCGCGCATCGTCAGCGATCCGAAGGATCCGCACGTCTACATTCGCTCTATGGCGGCGCGCGACCGGCTCGGCGGACTTTCCGACGAGACCATCGCCGCGGTCGCGCTGCTTCGCGCGCTGTATGACCGCGTGCTCGTCGAAACAGTCGGCATCGGCCAATCGGAGGCCGACATCGTGCTCGTCGCGGACACCGTCGTGCTCTGCATCCAGCCCGCCTCCGGCGACAGCCTGCAATTCATGAAAGCCGGCGTCATGGAGTTGCCGGATGTTGTCGCGGTCACCAAAGCCGATCTCGGCACGGCGGCGAGCCGCGCCAAGAGCGAGGCGGAGGGTGCGCTGAGCCTGTTCAGTCGGCAAGCGGGGGATTGGCGACCGGCGGTCGTACTGGTCTCGGCGGCGCGCGGTGAAGGCCTCGCGGATCTGCGAGCCGCAATTGACGCGCACCGGGCGCATCTCGCAGCAGGCAAACGCCTCGAAGCGAGGCGCGCCCGTCAAGAAGAAATGTGGATCGAAGAAAGCATCCGCGCGCGCTTCGGTTCGGCGGGTCTTGCCGCCGCGCGACGACTCGGCGGCGACGGCGGCCCATTTGCGCGCGAGCTCAAGATCGCCGCGGAACTGGAGCGCCGGTTGCGGCCCGCCATCTAGCCGCACGCGCTCTAAGCGTGGTGCCGATAATGGCGTCGATGGGCACGGTAATGTCGATAATAGCGGCCCGCCGGTGGTGGGACGTAGGTCAACTGGATGCCCACGATACCGCCTGCAAGGTTGGCGCCGCTCTGGCCGTGAACCGAAAGCGGTTGCAAGCTGGTCGTCAGCCCGTTGCCGCCAGTTAGGAGCGCAGCGCCGCCGCCGATCCCGA
>Ga0164305_10000616_pt1 | contig 13607 bp, 11 predicted proteins | sample Whisoiple_237_MG_FD_110215 | JGI IMG/M metagenome (GOLD analysis project Ga0164305, IMG submission 110215) | Soil microbial communities amended with pyrogenic organic matter from upstate New York, USA - Whitman soil sample_237_MG | ecosystem: Environmental > Terrestrial > Soil > Agricultural... | reverse complement strand
TGCTGCACCGCCTGTTCGGGGTGGCCGAGGTGCGCCTGGAATCCGCCGGCGGGATCAAGCCGGAAGCGCAGATGCGTGTGCTGCGCCTGGACCAGGCGGAAGCGCTGGAAGCGCTGGTCCGCCAACGCTCGCACGCGCCCGGCTCGAATGCCCATGCAGGTGGCGATGCGGTCGAGCCGCTGCCGTTGCTGGCCCTGTCGAACGGCGAAGTCCTGCGCCTGGGCCTGATCTCCAACCGCGGGATGCTGGTGGTGGCGGCCGCCTTCGGCGCGCTGGCGCAGACCGGCGACAACGTGTTCGGCGCGCTGGTCGAACGCTGGGGCAAGGTTGCGTTCGGCTGGCTCACCGGGTTCGCCGGCGAACACGCGCACGACAGTCCGGTCGCGATCGCCTTCGCGGTTGCCAGCCTGGTGCTGGTCGCGCTGGTACTGGTGCGCCTGCTGTCGGTGCTGCTGGCCTTCCTGCAGTACTACGGCTTCACCCTGCGCGAAGAGGACGCCCGCATCCGCGTGGAGCGCGGCCTGCTGGCGCGCTATCGCTCCAGCGCCAAGCGCCGGCGCATCCAGTCGTGGTCGCTGCACGAAGGCGTCCTGCATCGCTGGTTCAAGCGCCGCACCCTGCGCGTGCAGACCGCATCCGGCCAGCGCGGCGAGGGCGGCCAGCGATCGCTCAAGGAGCTTGCGCCGGTTGCCACGCCAACGCATTGCGATGCGCTGATCCACCATTTCCTGCCCGACGCCGGCTGGGACACGCTCGCCTGGCAACCGCTGCATCGGCATGCCTGGTGGCGCATCGCGGCGCCCGGCCTGCTGCTGATACTGGTGGGCAGCGCGGCGCTGGCGTGGCGCTTCGGCGCCATCGGCCTGGCCGTGCTGGCCTTGCTGCCGCTGCAACTGTGGCGTGCTTGGCGCATCGCCGCTGCCTGCGGCTATGCGGTCAACGACCGGCTGGTGGCCTGGCGCACCGGCTGGCTGTCCAAGCGGTGGAATTTCGCCGAAATCGGCAAGATCCAGGCCTTGCGGTTGGCGCAGTCGCCGCTGGACCGACGCCTGGGCATGGCCAGCCTGCTGCTGGACACCGCCGGCGCCTCGCCATTCGGCGCGCCTTTGCAGTTGCGACAATTGCCGGACGAGGCGGCCCGCGCGCTGTCAGCGCGGCTGATAGCGCAGCTGTCCCGCCGCCGGGTCTAGCCGGATCTGCTGCGCGGGCAAGCCCCGCCAGTCGCCAGCCCGCCAGACCTGGATCCAGCGCGTGCGGAAGCGCTGCTGCAGGAGCGGCTGGGGACCGGGCTCGCGCCATTCGTTCCGCCAGTTCACCACGATCAAGTCCTGCGGATGCGCGCTGGCCCATGCGCGCGCCGCGGCTTCATCGACGACCTCCAGCGGCTGGTGCAGTCGTCCGGCGAAATGGAATTGCAACTGGTATTCGCCGAGGAATGCGATCCGCGTGCGGGCACGCTGCGCCTCGCCCAGCACCCGCGCAGTCGGCGTGAAGTCGAACTGGTCGCGGATCAGCGGCGTCGCCCCGGCATGCAGCAAGGCGGTGGCCACCAGCACGCCACCCGCGAGCATCGGCAGCGATCGCCGGCGCAGCATCGCCACGCCCAGCAGCAGCATCGCGGCGCCGGCCAACGGCAACGACCATCCCAGCTGCGCCGGGAACGGCGACGGGATGCGGCCGGCATACACCGGGAACGCCAGCAGCACCGCCGCGAACACCAGCACCATGACGCCCGGTGCCACGCCAAGTCGCGGCCGTGCCTCCGCGGCCACCGCCAGCAGCAGCGCGAACCCGGCGAAATCCGGCAACAGGTAGTAGGGCTGCTTGCCGCTGATCAGGCTGAAGCAAAGCACCATGCCGACGATCCAGATCCAGGCGAACCGGTTGCCCGGATCGCGCCACGACGTCGGCACCTGCCGCCACCACCACGCCTGCCACCACCACGGCGCCATCAGCACCAGCAGCATCGGCGCATACCACCACCAGGGCTCGGCGTGGTCGAAGCTGTCCTTGATCCGCCCGGCGGTCTGGGTGACCAGCAAGGCCTCGCGATATTCCGGATCGCCGAGGGTCAGCGCCGGCACCAGCCACAGCGCGAACAGGACGATGCCGCCCAGCGCCGCAAGCGCCGCCGACGCGGCAAAGCGCTTGCCACCGGCGCGCGCCGCCGGATGCCACCAGCGCGCCGCCAGCAACGGCACGCCCAGGTGCAGCAATGCCACCGGCCCCTTGGCCAGCAAGCCGAACCCCACCGCCAGCGCCAGGCCCGGCCACCATGGCCGCCACGCTTCGCCATCGCGCCGGCACACCGCCAGCAAGCCGCCAAGCACGGCGACCGCCAGCGGCATTTCGTACATCACCTGCAGGTCGAACAGGAAGAAATACCAGAAGCCACACATCGCCCACGCGGTGTACGCCGGCAGCAGTGCGCGCCCCGGGTACAGGCGCCGCGCCAGCACGCCGGCCTGCGCGATGACGATGCCGCCCAGCAGCACCATCAACACCCGCGGCCAGACATCGCTGACGCCGGTCACCAGCCAGCCGGCGTGGATCAGCCACGGCAGCAATGGCGTCTTGTGCGAATACGGCGCGCCATTGAACAGCGGCACCAGCCAGCTGCCGCGATCCCACATCTCCCACGCCACCGCCAGGCTGCGGGTGGAGTACAGCGGCACCGGCCCGTGCAGGAAGATCGAAACCAGCGCGACCAGCCCCCAGGCCAGCAGTGGAGCGCGCAGGTCGCGCAGGTCGGGGGCCTTGATCATCGGGCGCAAGGATACGGCACGGTCGCTTCGCGCATCGGCGACAATCCGGCAACACCGTTCGTTCCCGATCCCCATGCACGACACCATCCTGGTCACCGGCGGCGCCGGCTACATCGGCGCACACATGGTCAAGGCCCTGCGCCAGGCCGGCTTCCGGCCGGTGGTGCTGGACGACCTGAGCAGCGGCCACCGCGGCGCGGTGCGTGGCGAGGAACTGCACGTGGGCGATGTCGGCGACGCCGCCTTCGTCGATCGCCTGCTGGCGGAGGTCCGGCCCGCCGCGGTGATGCACTTCGCCGGCGTCATCCAGGTCGGCGAATCGGTGCAGGATCCCGGCAAGTATTTCCGCAACAACGTCACCGCCACCCAGGTCTTGCTGGACGCGATGCGGGCGCACGGCATCCGCCGCTTCATCTTCTCGTCGACCGCGGCGATCTTCGGCGAGCCGCAGTCCGTGCCGATCGACGAGGCGCATCCGAAGGCGCCGATCAACCCTTACGGCCGCAGCAAGTGGTTCGTCGAACAGATGCTCGAGGACTACGACCACGCGCATGGCCTGAAATCGGTCTGCCTGCGCTACTTCAACGCCGCCGGCGCGGATCCGGACAACGAGATCGGCGAACGCCACGAGCCGGAAACCCACCTGGTCCCGCTGATCCTGCAGGTCGCCTCCGGACGGCGCAGCCAGATCGGCGTGTATGGCGACGACTACCCGACGCCGGACGGCACCTGCGTGCGCGATTACGTCCATGTGGCCGACCTGTGCGAGGCCCACCTGCTGGCATTGCACCGGTTGCTGGAAGGCGGCGGCAGCGCGCGCTACAACCTCGGCAACGGCAACGGCTTCTCGGTGCGCGAGGTGCTCGACACCGCGCGCCGGATCACCGGCCATCCGATCCCGGCCACGATCCTGCCCCGCCGTGCCGGCGACCCGCCGTCGCTGGTGGCAGACTCCACCGCCGCGCGCGCAGGGCTGGGCTGGAACCCTCGTTATCCCGAGCTGGACACCATCGTCGCCCATGCCTGGGCTTGCGAGCAGCGGATCGCCGCCGAGCGCGGTTAGGCGCGGCGCGCCACCTCGAGGAACAGGCTTTCGTAACGCTGGTTCATCAACGCGCGCCCATGCCGTTCCAACGCGACCCGGCGCGCGTTCGCCGCCATCGCCGCAGCCTGTCTGGGATCGCGCAGCAGCCGCTCCAGCGCATCGGCCATCGCGACCGGATCCGACTCCGCCACCAGCAGGCCGTCGACACCGTCCTCAAGCACCTCGCGCACGCCAGGCACCGCGCTGCCCACCACCGCGCAGCCCGCGGCCATGCCTTCCAGCAAGGCCAGCGGCATGCCTTCGTAATGCGTCGCGAGCACCGCGAGCTGGTGCGCCATCAGACGATCCGGAACGTCGCGCACCACGCCGAGGAACTGCACCTGCGCGGTGATGCCAAGTTCATTCGCCAATTTTTCCAGCGGCTTGCGATGCAGCTCCTTGCCGCCACCGGCGAACTGCAGGGGCGGCGACAGGCCGCGATCCCGCAACAGGGCCACCGCACGCAGCAACGTCGCATGGTCCTTCTGCTTGGAGAAACGCGCGACCATCACGATGCCGGGTATCCGCTGCGCGAATGGATGCTTACCGGCCTCGGCGAACGGTTCCAGGCGCACGCCATTGGGGATCGCGACCGTGCGCTCGGCCGGCATGCCCATCGCCAGGAGCGCCTGCCGCACGCCTTCCGAACAGCCGACGATGCGGTCGGTGCGCCGCGCCAGCCAACGTGTCTGCGCGCGCCGCCACGGCGTGTAGCGCTCGCGGGTGTTGTGCTCGACATGCACCAGGTGCGGCACCTTCGCCAACAATCCGGCGTAACGGCCCCACAGGTGTTCGCTGAAGCCGTGCGCGACCAGCACGTCGGGCTTGAAGCGCTTGCATACGCCGACCAGCGCGGCGATGGTCGCCGCGTGCGACCAGCCGGCGACGAGTTCCAGCGGCACGCCGGCACGGCGCAGTTCGTCGATGCGCGCCGGATCGGCATGGCGCTTGCGACGCAGCACCAGCAGCGGCTCGATCGCGGCGCTCTCGCGCGCCGCATTCACCAGTTGCACCGCGACTTGGGTAGCACCGCCGGAGAAACCGCCGGTGACGAAGTGGAGGACGCGCACCGGCGTCATTCGCAGGCCTGCGTCGCAGCGGCCGGCAACAACCACCAGCGGCGGCGGTTGGCGTTGCCCATGTCGCGCGCGCGCGACGTGTCGACACAGGCGGGCATCGTGCTGCCCTCGACCAGCAACCAGCGCGGTGACGGCGATGCCTGCCGCTGCCACGCCAGCGCATCGGCGAACTGCAGTTTCGGGTCGCGCTTGAAGCCGAAGTCCGCCGCAGGACGATCGGCCATCAGCAACTGCTGTTCGCGCCAGCCGACCAGGCCGAGTTGCGCATCGGCGCCGATGGTCGCACCCACGCTGCGCATCAACGCGCGCGACGACGAGCCATCGTTCAGCAGCGGCGCGCCGACCAGCGAATACAGCACCCACAGCGTGGCCAGCATCGCGATCAGCGCGCGATGGACGCGAACACGCCCGCACCACAGCAAGGCGCCGATGCCAACGCCGCCGGTGGCGACGAACATCGCCGCCAGGCCATGCGCGACCGTGGCATCGCGGCCATCCATGAACTTGCGCTCGAATCCCGGTTCGCCGAACAGCATCGCCAGCCCCGCACCAAACAGTGCCAGCGAGAACACCGCGACGAAGCCCGCCAGCAGGCGCTGCGCATTGGGCTTGCGCAGGATCCCGGGCAACAGCGGCGCCAGCGCCAGGCACAGCATCGGCAGCGCCGGCAGGATGTACATGTCGCGCTTGCCGGACGGAATGCTGAAGAACACGAACACCAGCAGCACCCAGCCCAGCGGCAGCAGGTAACGCGCATCGCGACGCTGCAGGCGTCGCCGCCAGGCGGGGATCGCCCATGCAAGTGCGAGCACGGTCGGCAGCCACGCGGTCAGCGCGACTTCGATGAAATACCAGGGCGGCTGGCCGTGATGCCAGGCATTCGCGTAGCGGGTCACGGTCTGCCGCAGCAGGATGTCGTCCACGTACGCGCGGTACTCCGGGCCGCCCTGGCCCAGCGCCGCGAGCAGCATCGGCACCAGCCACACCCCGCACGCGGCGAGGAAGGCCAGCGGCCCCAGCCAGAACTTCGGATCGCGGGCATGCAGGCGCACCCCCGGCCAGCCACGCAGCGAGGCGAACGCCGCCGGCAGCAGCATCAGCAAGGCGATCACGCCCACGCCCTTGCTGATCGTGCCGAGCCCGGCGGCGGCCCAGCCCAGCGCCCACATCGTCCAGTCCGGCCCGCGCAACGCATGCCGCAGCAGCCCGTAGCAGGACAGGGTGATCCAGAACACGACCAGCGGATCGATCTGCGCCTTCTTCGCCTGCCAGGTGAACTGGATGGTCAGCAGCACCGCCCAGCCGGCGTACAGCCCGACACGCCGCGCCCACAGTCGCGCACCAAGATCGGTGACGCACCACAAGGTGCCCAACGCGGCCAGCAACGACGGCAGCAGGAAGGCGATGCGCAGGTTGCCGGTCAGCGACAGGAACGCCGCCTGCAGCCACATGAACAGCGGCGGCTTGTCCGAATACAGCTCGCTCCCGCGATGCGGGAACAGCCAGTCGCCGCTTTCCACCATCTGCTTCGCGACCAGGGCGAAACGCGGTTCGTCGGCGGGCCACGGATCGCGCAGGCCCAGCCCCGCGCCCAGGATCAGCAGCGCGAACAGCCAGAATAACCAGGTGTCGCGACGGAAGGCCGGCATCGAAGGTGAAATCATCCCGCGATGATAGCGACGCGTGGTTACGCCTTCCTCAGCCGCGCATAGAAGAAGCCGTCCATGCCGTCGTCACCCGGCAGGCGCTGGTGCCCGAAGCCGGTGTCGCGGCCGAAGGACGCATCCAGCGGCGCCAAGGAGGCACCCGGCGTGCGCGCCAGGAACGCCTCGACCTGCGCGGCATTCTCGTCGCGCAGGATCGAGCAGGTCGCGTACAGCAGCACCCCGCCCGGCGACAGCAGTGGCCACGTGGCGTCGAGCAGCTTCGCCTGGGTGTCGACCAGTGCGGCGATGTCGGACTCGCGCCGGTGCAGCAGGATGTCCGGCTGCCGGCGGACGATCCCGGTCGCGCTGCAGGGAGCATCGATCAGGATGGCGTCGTAGGGCACGCCGTCCCACCAGGCGTCAGGCCGCAGTGCGTCCGCGGTGCGTGCATCGATACCGAGCGCCAGTCGCGCGAAGGTGTCCTGCATGCGACGCACCCGCCGCGCATCCACGTCGAGCGCGGTGATGCGCAGGGAGGGGTCGCGTTCGGCCAGGTGCGCGCTCTTGCCGCCGGGGGCCGCGCAGGCATCCAGCACGCGCGCGCCGGACGCGGGCGCCAGCGCGTCGGCCACCGCCTGCGCGGCGGCGTCCTGCACCGATGCCGCGCCGGCATCGAAGCCCGGCAGCTCGTGCACCGGCAACGCCGTGTCCAGCCGCAGCGCATCGTCCAGCGATGGCAGCACGTGGGACACGATGCCGGCGCCATGCAGCAATTCCGCGTAGCGGTCGCGCGTGTGCAGTCGGCGATTGACCCGCAGCCACATCGGCGCTTCCTGCGCACTGGCCGCGAAGATCGCCGCGTCATCTCCTGGCCAATCCTCGCGAACCCGTTGCGCCAACCAGGCCGGCCAGGCGCCTTCGTTGCCGGCCTGCGGCAGGCCTTCGCGTTGCGCGCGGCGCAACACGGCATTCACCATGCCGGCCTGGTGCGGGCGACCGAGCGCGCGCGCGGCGTCAACGCTGGCCGCCACCGCGGCATGCGCCGGCAGCCCCATCTCCAGTTGGGCGAAGCCGGTGTGCAGCAAGGCCCGCAATTCGTGGTCGCGCGGGTCCAGCGGCTTGGCCACCCACTGTGCGATCGCCGCATCGAAGCGCGCCCGCTGGCGCAATGCGCACATGACGATGGCCTCGACCAGCGCACGGTCGCGCGGATCCTCCAGCGCCGGCAGCGCCGCGGCCAGGGTCGCCTTCAACGAGCGGCCGCGGTGCAGGACCACGTCGAGCACGCGGGTGGCGCTCACCCGCGCATTGACGCCAAGGCTCATGCGCCGGGGTTTCGACGGGCGTTGAGATAGTCCGCCGCGGTAATCGACTTGCCACCATCCCGTTGCAGCACGCGGATGCGCAACACGCCGTCGGCGCAGGCGATATCGATGCCATCGCGACCACTGCGCAGTACCTCGCCGGGCGTCGCGCCATGCGCTTCCTCCAGCGCCACCGCGCCGTGGATGCGTACGCGCTCGCCGGCCAGCACGGCTTCGGCCATCGGCCAAGGGTTGAAGGCGCGGACCTTGTTCGCCAGCACGACCGCCGACTGCGACCAGTCGAGCCGGGCTTCAGCCTTGTCCAGCTTGCGGGCGTAGGTCGCACCCTCCTCCCCTTGCGGGTGGGGCGGCAACTGGATGGTCGCGCGCAGCAGGCCCAGCCCATCGGCGAGCACGCGCGCGCCGAGTTCGGACAAGCGATCGTGCAGCTGGCCGCCGGTCTCGGTGGGGCCGATGTCGATCGCCTGCGCCAGCAGCACCGGTCCGGTGTCCAGGCCTTTCTCCATCTGCATCAGGCAGACGCCGGTACGGCTGTCGCCGGCTTCGATCGCGCGCTGGATCGGCGCTGCGCCGCGCCAGCGCGGCAGCAGCGAGGCGTGCACGTTCCAGCAGCCATGCACCGGAATGTCGAGCACCGACTGCGGCAGCAGCAAGCCGTAGGCGACCACCACCATGATGTCCGGCTGCAGCGCGCGCAATTCGGCTTTCGAGGCGGGGCTGCGGAAATTCTCGGGCTGATGCACAGGAATGCCGCGCAGGACTGCCTCCAGCTTGACTGGCGACGGCTGCAGGCCGCGTCCGCGACCGGCGGGCCGGTCCGGCTGGGTGTAGACGGCCACCACATCGCCCAGGTTCGCGCAGGCGCGCAGGCATGGCACGGCGAACTCCGGCGTACCGGCGAAGACGATCTTCAAGCGCGGTTCTCCAAACGTGGACGGCGGTGCGGCGACAAGGCGCCAGCGCGGCCGATCCGGGGCGGGTCAGGCGGCGCGGCGCGCCTTGGCCAGCTTCTTGCGGACCATTTCCCGCTTAAGCGGGCTCAGGTAGTCGACGAACAGCTTGCCGTCCAGGTGGTCCATCTCATGCTGGATGCAGACCGCGAGCACGCCATCCGCCTCGAGGGTAAAGGGCGCGCCATGGCGATCGAGGGCATCGACGGTGATCACGTCGCTGCGGGTCACGTCGGCATAGATGCCGGGCACCGACAGGCAGCCCTCCTGGTACACCTGCTCGCCCTGGCGGGCACTGATCACCGGGTTGACGAACACCAGCGGCCGGGTTTTGTCGTCGGTCACGTCAATCACCATGAAACGCTTGTGCACGTCGACCTGGCTCGCCGCCAGGCCGATGCCGGGGGCCTCGTACATGGTTTCGAACATGTCGTCGAACAGCTGCTGGAACGCGGGTTCGGCCAGTTGCTCGGGGCTGACGTCCACGGCCTTGGTACGCAGGCGCGGATCCGGGAATTCGAGGATGGGAAGCAGGGCCATGGCGGGGGCGTCCGGGCCGGCATCGGCCATATTTGCGACAGTCTTCGCGATTGTACCCGCCCCAGACTGAGCCGGCGCTTGCCAGCGTGGGTGATTTGTGGACTATAGTGAGTCGGCTTCAGGGGGTTTTTTTACCAAGGGAAGCGGGGAGATGGCCGTCATGCTTGAACGTGTTTCTAAGGCGTTACGCCCTGCCGTGCCTCGTGCACGCGGTGTACGCACAATGCTTGCCGTCGCACTGCTGACGGTGGCGACCTTCGCCGCCGCGGTGGAACTTCGCGGCGATCATCCCGACACCTACGTGGTGAAGCGTGGCGACACGCTCTGGGACATCGCCGGCCGTTTCCTGCAGCGCCCCTGGTTGTGGCCGGAAATCTGGCAGGCCAACCCGCAGGTCAAGAACCCGCACCTGATCTATCCGGGCGACGTGCTCAGCCTGGCCTACCTGGATCGCGTGGCGATGCGGCCCGGCCAGCGCAGCGAAGGTCCGCTGAATGCGGTCCCGTTGTCCGAGATCGAGCCGTTCCTGAAGGACCTGCGGATCGTCGACAGCATCGACGGCTTGCCGTACGTGGTCGGCCTGGAAGACGACCGCCTGCGCAGCACCCGCGGCCAGGTGGCTTACATCCGCGGGCTGGAGGGCATCCCCGCGGGCCAGCGTTACCTGGTGGTGCGCCCGGAGAAGCGCTATCGCTTCATCGAGCGCGCCGGCCTCTGCTGCGACCTGTTCCAGAGCGATGACCTCGATGCGCGCGGCGACACCTTCCGCGGCACCGGCGACTTCTGGACCAATGCGGTGTTCCCCAGCAAGAACACCGAGATGCTCGGCTATGAGCTGATCACCCAGACCACCGGCACCGTGACCCGCGGCGAAGTGGGCGGCATCCAGGCCTCGACCCTGCTGCTCGACGCAGAGGGCCGCGACGTTCGCGTCGGCGACCGCCTGGTACCGGTCGAGGCGCAACCGTACGACCTGCAGTTCTTCCCGCATCCGCCCAAGCAGCAGCAGAAATACGGCCGACTGACGGTGATGTCGGTTGCGGATCGGTACCGCACGGGCGGCCCGCGCGACGTGATCGCGATTTCCGGCGGCGCCCGCGAAGGCATCGACAATGGCACCGTGTTCTCGATCTGGCGTCGCGGCAGTTCCACCGTCGATACCGTCAAGGGCGGACTGGACAAGGATGAAACCCTGACCCTGTTCGAATCCAAGGTGCGCCTGCCGGACGAGTTCGCCGGCCATGCGATGGTGTTCCGCACCTTCAACAACGTCAGCTACGCGCTGGTGATGAGCAGCATCAAGCCGACCATGGTCGGTTACGAACTGAAGCATCCCGACGCGCCTTACTGACACGGGGTTCCCTGACCTGATCACGCGACGGCGCCCTAGGGCGCCGTCGTCGTTTGCAGGGGACGCTGGCGACATGCCCGCCTCGCCCGAACACGCCTGCCTGCTCCGCCTGCTGCTCAGCGGCGCTCCGCCCAGCGCGTTGCGCCGCCTGCTGGATACGCACGGCAGCGCCGAAGCCGGCTGCCGCGCCAGCCAGCGCGACTGGACCAGCCATGGCCTCAACGCCGATGCCTGCAATGCGATCCGCACGCCCGACACCAGCGCGCTCGCCCGCGGCGAGCGCTGGCTGGACGCCGCCAGCCACCATCTGGTCGGCTGGCGCGATGATGCCTATCCGCCCCTGCTGCGCCGCATCGCCTCGCCGCCCGCGATGTTGTTCGTCGCCGGCGACCCGGGCCTGCTGTGGCGACCCTCGGTGGCGGTGGTGGGCAGCCGTGCCGCCACTGCCGGCGGCTGCGCCAATGCCGGCCTGTTCGCGCGCGCACTGGCCCAGGCCGGCCTGTGCGTCGCCAGCGGGCTGGCCGCGGGGATCGATGCCGCCGCGCACCAGGCTGCCCTCGATGTCGCGGGCCCGACCTTGGCGGTGCTCGGCACCGGGCCGGACATCGCCTACCCGGTCCGTCATCGGCCGCTGCTGGAGGATGTCGCCGGCAAGGGGGCGGTCATCAGCGAACACCCACCCGGCACCGGGCCGCTGCGCCAGCATTTCCCGAGTCGCAACCGCATCCTGGCCGGGCTCAGCCTTGGCACGCTGGTGGTCGAGGCCGCGGAGAAATCCGGCGCCTTGATCACCGCCCGCCTGGCCGCCGAGATGGGCCGCGAAGTGTTCGCGGTGCCGGGTTCGATCCACAACCCGATGGCCCGCGGCTGCCACCGGCTGCTCCGGGAGGGCGCGCAGCTGGTGGAGTCCCCGTCCGAGGTCCTCGCCGCCCTGGCACCGCTGGTCGTCGACCTCGCGCGGGCCCTGCGCGGGCAACTGGAACTGTTGCCGAAGGTGCCTGCAGGGACCCGGGACGCGCCCCAAACCGAAGACGGCCACTACAACCGGTTGTGGCAGGCACTGGGACACGACCCAACCGGTATGGATGAACTGGTCGTGCGCACCGGATTGACGGCTGCGGCACTGTCCTCCATGCTGCTGGCGCTGGAGCTCGACGGGCGGATCGCGTCGGAACACGGACGCTACGCCCGGATCGGGCCCTGACAGCGGTTCACGGCGCCTACGCGCGCAGGCCGGGGGACATGAAAGAAAGCATCCTGGACGTCCTGCTCTACCTGTTCGAACACTATTTCGCCAACGACGCGATCGTCACCGGCGACGACCTCACTGCCCAAGACAGCCCATTGATCGGTGAATTGACCGAGGCCGGCTTCTCCGACGCCGAGATCCGCAAGGCCTTCGACTGGCTCGACACCCTGGCCCGGCTGCGCCCGGCGCCCGACCAGCCGCGGGTGAACGGCCCGACCCGGATCTTCCACGCCTCCGAAACCGACAAGCTGGACGTCGAGGCGCGCGGCTTCCTGCTGTTCCTCGAGCAGCACGGGGTGCTCGACGGCGGCCAGCGCGAACTGGTGCTGGACCGGGCGATGGCGCTCGACCAGGACGAACTGGACCTCGACGACCTCAAGTGGGTGGTGCTGATGGTGCTGTTCAACCAGCCGGGCTCGGAGGCGGCCTACGCCTGGATGGAAACGCAGATGTTCCTGGACGAGCCGGAACCGGTGCATTGAACGCCGCTGATCCGGCGGGCGCAGTCAGCAACTCGCTGTACGCCCCGCCGAGTGCGGTCGTGGAGGACGTGGGCGACGGCTTCCGCCGCGGCGACGAAGTGGTCTACGCCGGTTTCTGGCGGCGCACCGCGGCATTTTTCATCGACGCCTTCATCATCATGATCGCCTATTACGCCCTGCTGATCGCCGGCACGCTGCTGGTCGGGATCGGCCGGGTGGGTGCGCTCGACAACATCGACGCCATGGGTGGTGGCGCGTTCGGGGCCTTCCTCGCCGTGATGTACCTGGCCTACCCGATCGTCAGCGGGCTCTATTACGTCGGCATGGAGTCCTCGGCGACGCAGGCCACGCTGGGCAAGATGGCAGTAGGCATCAAGGTCACCGACGCCGGTGGCCAACGGCTGCGCAGGGGCCAGGCGCTGGGACGCTGGGTCTCGCACCTGCTCTGCTACATCACCCTCTACATCGGCTACATCATGGCCGGGTTCACCGAGCGCAAGCGCGGCCTGCACGACATGGTCGCCAACACGCTGGTGGTGGACCGCTGGGCCTACACCCATGACCCCGGCCGCCAGCAGAAGGGGCTCGGGCCTGTCGCGATCATCGTGCTCATCCTCGGCGCGGTTGCGGTCGTGGCCTATGTCGCGATCATTGCCGCGATCGCGCTCCCGGCCTACCAGAGCTATGTGGAGCGCGCCGCTACCGGGGGCTGAGCGGGCCCTTCCGCCGGCTTGGGCGGGCGCCGGCCAGCGGTAAACGCTTGACACACCCCCCGCCCCGTGATTCCACTGTAAAAGAGATGAATCCGAACGCCCGGGGCCAACCACCCCGGGCGTTGGCTTCTGCGGCGGCCATCCACGCCGCCTTCACCACCCCACCGGAAGCTGCGCCGCATGGCCAAGAACCTGCTCGTCGTCGAGTCGCCCGCCAAGGCGAAGACGATCAACAAATACCTCGGCAAGGACTTCACCGTCCTCGCCAGCTACGGGCACGTCCGTGACCTGGTGCCGAAGGAGGGCGCGGTCGATCCCGAGCAGGGCTTCGCCATGCGCTACGACCTGATCGAGAAAAACGAGAAGCACGTCGAGGCGATCGCCAAGGCGGCCAAGTCCGCCGACAACGTGTTCCTGGCGACC